>ENA-UEPG01000440-UEPG01000440.1-human-gut-metagenome-genome-assembly--contig:-NODE-440-length-42191-cov-10.618013_pt1 | contig 42191 bp, 38 predicted proteins | sample MGYA00242893_ERZ507902 | MGnify/ENA primary metagenome ERZ507902 (study PRJEB26167, sample SAMN06115491) | human gut metagenome | host: Homo sapiens | place: China:Gansu | collected 2015-04-23...
TTCTGCTTAAAGAGAAGAAAGCTATTGTGAAGAGGCGAACGCCTTTCACTATTCAGCTGACGATTGCAACGGGTGAGACCAAACAGCCGGTGAGTCTGGGCGTTGATGCCGGGTACAAACATGTCGGCCTTTCCGCATCCACGGAAAAGGCTGAACTTTATGCATCCGAAGTCGAACTGCGGCAGGACATCACCGATCTGCTCTCTGCTCGTCGCGCGTTACGGCAGTCGCGCCGCAACCGCAAAACGCGCTACCGCGCACCGAGGTTCGACAACCGCATCCGCACCAAGCGCAAAGGCTGGCTTGCTCCGTCGGTTGAAAACCGAATCAACGCGCACTTATCGCGCATCGAAACGGTTCTTCGAATGCTGCCGGTCACGAAGATCACCGTGGAAACGGCGTCCTTCGACATGCAGCTGCTGAAGGATCCCGACATTTCGGGAAAAGAGTACCAAGAGGGCGAACAGCTCGGCTTCTGGAACGTCCGCGAGTATGTTCTTTTCAGAGATGGGCACGTTTGTCAGCATTGTCACGGCAGATTGAAAGATCCGGTACTCAATGTTCATCACCTGAAAAGCAGACGTACCGGCGGAGATTCGCCCGGCAACCTGATTACGCTTTGTGAGACGTGCCATAAGGCGCTTCATCGCGGTGAAATCACGCTGAAGGCAAAGCGCGGACAATCATTCCGTGCGGAGACCTTCATGGGAATTATGCGCCGGGAGGTTTTGGACCGCCTGAAGGCGTCGCATCCGAAGCTAGAGGTGCAAAACACCTACGGCTACTGGACCAAGCATGCGCGGATCTCGAATGGCATTGTCAAATCGCATTGTGCGGATGCTTTCTGCATCGCCGGCAATCTTGGCGCCAAAAGGCTAGGCGAATTCCTATTCCAGAAGCAGACTCGCCGGAACAACCGGCAAATTCACAAACTCTCCATCCTCAAAGGCAGCCTGCGAAAACGCAACCAGGCGCCCTTTGAGGTCAATGGCTTCCGTCTTTTTGACAAGGTAGCCTACCAGGGGGATGAAGGCTTTATTTTCGGCCGTCGATCATCTGGATTCTTTGATATTCGAAGGCTTGACGGTACCCGCATTTCAGCCGGAATTAACTATAAAAAGCTACGCCTGTTGGAAAAGAGAAGAACCTATTTAACAGAAATTAGAAAGGAGGAGGCGCTTCCTCCCCTGCCTGAAGGCAGGGGTCTCCGCGCCTAAATGTGATGACGTAATTCGGTAGGGTCTTCATTGCAAGAGCTCGGTTTTCCGAGCCTTTGCTGTTTTAGGCTTACGTATGAAAATTCTTGAGTTCGGAAAACTCAGTGCGTGGCTTCCTTGACTGCCGTCCAAACCAACGCAACTCCAAAAGCCCCGAATATCGCACCGCAGATGCCGTCAATCCACTTTCCGGATTTCCGATAAAAAGTCTTGGGTTTCGGCATTCCGAGAATTAAGGCCACGAAAGAGAACCAAAGAAGACTTTCGAGGACGACAACCGCATAAATCACGCCGGCTTCCGTGCTGCCCATATCTCCTGTAACGAACAAAGAAAACACGGAGCTAAAGTAAATCAGAGCTTTAGCGTTGGATAAATTCGTTAAAAGCCCAACGATAAAAGAACGCATGCCGGATCCGGCTGTCTGCACTTCTGCCTGAGGTGCTGTTCCCTTCTTAAATGCGCTCTTGAGAAGAAGGTAAGCAAGCCATCCTAAGTACAAGCCGCCAAGCAGCATGATCACTTGCTGCAGCCACGCAAAGCGTTCAAAAAGCCACTGCAGCCCGAGAAGCGACAAAGCAGCCCAGAACGCAACGCCCAATGTAATCCCTAAAACGCAGCACAGCGCTTCTTTTCTGGAGCGGCCGACTGCAGTCTGCATGACGATAAAGCAATCCGGCCCCGGAGACATAAGCGCAATCAGGTGAACAGCGGCGATCGTAAAGATGGTTGAGAACATGATTTGAGGTTCCTTTTTTTCAAAAATTATAGTATTCGACTAGGCTGTTCTTTTCTTCCTCAGGAACAAAACTCATACTCATCTGCTCACGACAGAAGCCTTCGAAAAAGCAACGCCCCGCTGAGCTCCGCCGTTTTCAGGCCGGAGAGCGAGGCGTCACGCTGGTCTTCCAAATGAAGTCAGAAGGTATGGTGCAAGCCTAAGCCCAAGCTCCAGGACTTGAAATTCTCTTCGACCGCCTTTTCTTTAAACATCTTTCCGGCGGTTGCATAAGCGCTCCAGCCGTAAACAAAGGTGCGTTTAGAGAGCGGATATTCATATGCCGCACCGACTGTGAAGCGATTGAATTTGTCATTGGAGAGCTTTGTGTCATCCACTACAACGCCGTCGGCAGACTTAACCTTGCCGAATCCGTAGTTGGCAGCAACTTTAAAGGTACCGCCGGCTGCCGGTACTTCTGCGCCCAACGTGAAGGCATTTTGATTCATGCCTTTACCGGAAACCCAAACATCTTCCAATTGATCCAGAGTGTGGAAACGATTGGCGTATTGGTAGCCGAAGAAAGCCTTGGCCACTTCAAAGTCATATGTTGCGCTCAGGCTATAAACCATCGTGGCTTTGTTTTTGTCTTCTTCGGATTTATTGTCAAAGCGTTCAACAATACCTGCTAAAGACAAATTTCCGATTTCATATGTCAGACCCAATCCGTAGTAGTGGCTGTTGTGGGACCATTTTGCTGTATCGTCTTCAACACCGTTGGAATACTGTGCGTGGATTTTGAGGCCGCCAAATTCCGGAGAAACATAAACAATACTGTTGTTATTGATTTGACCGGTAACGAATGTATTTCCCAATCCGGCCTGTAGATAGTCGGTGCCGAACGGAGAAGCATCCCAAATCGAATAAGTGCCTTCATAAGAAGCTAAGCCGCCCATACGGCCGAATGCAACTTCACCGAAGTTACCCGATAAAGAAAGTGTCGCCTGTTTGCTAAAAGCCTTTCCTTCTTCCCCTGTTGCGCCGCTATCCATAGCAAAGCCGTTTTCCAAAAGGAAGCCGACGGAGTACCCGTTTCCTAAATCCTCAGAACCTTCGATACCCCAAACGCTGCCTCCTGCAATGCCGTCTTCGAGAGAAACAGTAGCGTCTCCTCCTTTTGCTTTGTTGACGACCACTGCTCCGTCGACTGTCCCGTAAAGCGTTACCTGAGACTCAGCGGCAGCCATCGAACCAACGGAAGCCAATGCTATGACCAAAGCTGTTTTTGCTAATTTCATACTACCTCTGAAAATTGTAAAAAAGAATTAAATAGGAACCATTCTCATTTTATTTCTCAAAATTTAAGAATTTCTAACTTGTCAATAACAATTGCTTCTCCATATTTTTGGGATATTCAAGTGAATATTTCCACAAATATTCAACAAGTTATAAATCTTCAAGATGCGAGATTCATTAAAGATCTAGCGAAATCCCTAATGATATTGATTATTATTTCTATTGCTGAGGAGCAACATTTTGATAACGATAATCGTTTTCATTTGATACTTTTATGATCATCTCTTCATCTCATCGCCTGGTTCAGCTCCCGGTAAATGTTCAATGCAGAATCGCAAAACTGGGAAATATTTCTCCAAGTGAATTGAAACGTCTTCGGGATTTAGGTTTATACGTCGGGAGCGTGGCTTCCGTGATCACCTCCGCACAGAACGGCCCGCTTCTCATCGCCGTGGGTGACGCCAGAATCGCTGTAAATCGAGATGTCGCGGCGGAAATAAAAGTTGTTCGCATTTTCCAATAGGAGAACATCATGCAGCTTCGCGATATGAAACCCGGACAAAGAGGTGTCGTGAAAGGTTTTTTGCCGGGAAACACTGAATATCGGAAAAAACTATTTTCTCTGGGCGTCCTTCCCAACACCCGATTTGAAGTCACTCGGGTTGCTCCGTTAGGAGATCCCGTCGAAATCAAACTTCGCGGATCTTTCATCAGCGTTCGAAAGGCTGAAATCGAAATCATTGACGTCAGACCCTTGTAAGGAAATATCTTGAGTCAGAAAATATCGATCGCACTCGCGGGCAATCCTAACTGCGGCAAGACAACTCTGTTTAACGCTTTGACCGGGTCACACCAGAGCGTCGGAAATTGGCCGGGCGTTACCGTCGAGAAAAAGAGCGGAAGCTTTACACTCAATGATCAGCAGATCACGCTCGTCGACTTACCGGGCGTCTATTCTCTTCAGCCGTGTGAAGCTTCCTGCGAAGACGAGCGCGTTGCTCGAGAATACATCCTCTCCGGCGAATCTTCTCTTGTCGTAAATATCGTTGATGCTTCGAACCTGGAGAGAACCCTTTATTTGACAGCGCAGCTCATCGAAATGCAGGTTCCGCTCATTGTTGCGGTCAACATGCTTGACGTGGCAAAGAATCATTCTATCTCCGTTGATCTTGATAAATTAGCGCAAGAACTCGATTGCCCGGTTGTCGGATTAGTTGCCTCTCGAGAAACGGGTGTAGATGTTCTCAAACAAGCAATCAGCCGCCAGCTTGAAAATCCTACCGTTCCGCACAACCCGCTTGTTTTCCCGAAAGACATTGCCGATGAAATTCACACACTGACTCGGGAACTCTCTGAAAACAACGTTGAAAAGGCCCCTTGGATCGCCGAACAGATCCTTGAAGGCGACAAAGAACTGGGACTCCGAACTTTAAAGAGCGACTTTACTAAAGCCGAACTGCGAATCAATGCACTCAATAAGCACTACAACGGCGACCTGGATATGGCTATTGCCGACGTGCGCTACTCCTTTGTCAGCAAGGTCGCCTCTTCTTGCATCACACGAGACAACGAGGTCAAACAAACGATTACCGACAAAATCGACAGGATTGTTTTGCATCGTTGGCTGGGTGTACCTATTTTCTTGGCCGTGATGTACCTGATGTTCATTTTTTCGATCAACGTCGGCTCAGCTTTCATTGACTTCTTCGATATTCTTTTCGGTACGATCTTTATCGACGGTTTCGGAGAACTTCTCACTTCCATCGGAACGCCTGAATGGCTTAAGACGATTCTTGCCGACGGTATCGGCGGCGGTATTCAATGTGTCTCCACATTCATTCCGGTCATCTTCTGTTTGTTCTTAGCCTTATCTTTCCTGGAAGACTCCGGATATATAGCCAGAGCCGCCTTTGTGATGGACCGTCTGATGAGAGCGCTCGGGCTGCCCGGAAAAGCCTTTGTTCCTCTGATTGTCGGATTCGGCTGCGGCGTGCCCGCTATCATGGCAACGCGCACTATGGAACAAAAACAAGACCGCATTACCACGGTTTTAATGGCTCCGTTCATGAGCTGCGGCGCAAGATTGCCGGTCTACGTTTTGTTTGCGACTGCCTTTTGGCCGATGAGCGGACAAAATCTCGTTTTCGGTTTGTATCTCATCGGCATCTTGGCAGCTATCGCCACAGGCTTCATGCTCAAGAGGACGGCCTTAGCCGGTCAGACAAGCGCCTTTGTCATGGAGATTCCTCCGTACCATCTGCCGACCGCAAAGAACATCCTTTTGAGAACATGGGATCGTCTAAAGAGCTTTTTTTCCGCGCCGGTAAAGTGATCGTTGTACTTGTGGCCGTTCTGTGCTTCCTGAACTCTTTGGGAACAGACGGCTCCTTCGGCAATCAGGATTCAGACAAGAGTGTTTTGTCTCAGATCGGCAAGACAATTGTGCCCGTTTTCAAGCCAATGGGCGTATCTGAAGAAAACTGGCCTGCCGCTGTCGGCGTCTTTACCGGTATTCTTGCCAAAGAAGCCGTTGTCGGTACGCTGGATTCTCTTTACAGCGGAATCGGTGGTAAAGCGGAGGAACAAGCTGCTGTAGGTGAACCGGCAGCAAAGATTGAAGAGCAAGCTCAGCAGCAAAACGAAGAAGAAGGCTTTAACCTTGCCCGCTCCTTCGGTGAAGCCGTCGCCAGCATCGGTGAAGGATTCGGCGATATCGGAGCCTTCTTCACTGATCCGCTTGGCATCTCCGTAGAAAGCGACCTCTCCGACGTTGCTCTGCAAGCAGAGGAGCAAGAAGTAAGCACCGGAACAATTGCCGCCATGAACAAGCTGTTCGACGGTGAGTTGGGTGCGTTTGCCTACCTGTTGATGGTTCTCCTCTATTTGCCCTGCGGCGCCGCTATGGGTGCCATCTACAGAGAGGTCGGAAGCGGCTGGGCCATCTTCTCTGCTTTGTGGACAACCGCCGTTGGCTACAGTGCTGCAACTATCGTCTATCAAGCCGGCTCTTTCAATGCTCATCCGGTGTATTCAGCAGTTTGTATCGCCGTTTGCACTGCGATCATTGTCGCAATCGTTGCAGGGCTTAGGCTCGCTGCAAAAGGAAACTCAAACGCAGAAGGAAGACTTGCCAACAGCAATGCTCGCTAAAAAGAGCTAATTTTCTTTCCGTTCCGCTCTTACCTTTGGGTTTGAGCGGAATTTGTTTTCGTTCGAATAGAAACAATCTTGTAAAACAAAGACTGGAGAAACAAAGCCTTTTAATGAGCGGTCGTCATAGGAGGACGGCAAGAGCAGATTATGAGAATGCATCTCACGGACAACGGCTCCTGAGCCGCAACCGCCGGAGCGATTCAGTATTCAGATAAGAGTATTTCCGACTTCCGGGTAAATTTCTCGTTTTTGGCAATGTTTACGACCATCTCGGAAGAAATAGAGAAGAATTCGCTTATCGTGAACCTGAATTTTCTGAGAACGATTTTTTTATTCTTGATGCTCGCAACCTTATGAAAAAGCTCGTTTTTGCTGTAGTTGTATCGTTCGTTGCTTCTGCCGTCTACGCTGAAACCTCCGTTACGCTTTATGGCGGCGCCGACGGCGGCATAACCGTCCAAAAACTAAAAGGAAAATCTGCAACGGTTAAATTTGCCAACGGCAACTTGGACACCAATATGTTCGGCATTACTGGGACGGAAGATCTCGGAAGCGGAAACAGTGTTTTCTTCAGACTGGAGCAAGGCTACGTCCTATCTAACGGAAAAGAAGACGACGACAGCGGCGACAAGGCCTTCAACCGTCAGGCTTATTTGGGTTTTACATCTCGCCTCGGTCAAGTCGCATTCGGCAGAATCGGAGCGCTTGGTTCGTACAACGGCGAATACTCCATTTCCGGATCGTCCGCCTACAACACGAGCTTTTCTGCGCTTAGCAATATCCACAGCGCGTTCATTCTCACGGACTGGATGAACAACACGATTGCTTATCTTTCCCCCAATCTTAACGGTTGGAAGCTTCACGCCACATACTCAAACGGCGTAAATGAAGATTCCGAAAAGTGGTCAAGAAACAAGCACTATTACGGCCTCGGAGCAACATTCGAGGATCAAGCTTTCAGGTTGGGCGCTTACTGGGAGATGTTGGATAACAAAGGAAGCGATGGTTTTTCAAAACCTAAAGCAACGAATTTGTTTACCACCCAGGCTTCTTATGATTTCGGGACATTCAAGCTTTTCGGCGTTTACCAATACGCACTTCATAGCATGAAGCTTCCGAACTACACTGAGATCGAAGGAGCGCATAAAGGCGCGAACCAGCACGCGCTCGCGCTCTCCGCAGCGGTGCCCTTCGCAGGCGGCTCAGCAAGGTTTCAGACTCAGGGTGCGCTAGGCAAACTCAAAGACACAGGCGAAAAGTACAACTCATTTTCTCTAGGCGCCGCCTACCTTTATCCGCTTTCCAAGCGCACGACGCTTTACACTCAGGCCGGTTGGGGAACTACTGGAAAAGCCTTTAAAAAATATGATTCCGGTTTAGGAGGATGGGCCGCTACTTTTGGTTTAGGTCACAACTTCTAAATTTGGTACTTCGGGAAAACCTTCTTGCCTGACCGTCCTGAGACAGTTAACGTCTCTGACAATTGCTGCAGTAATAAGTTGCTCTGCCGTTTTGAATGATCTTCTTAATCGGACGACCGCAATTCGAGCAGGGCTTGCCTTCTTTTCCATACACCTTGGCATTTAAGGTGAAATAGCCTTGCTCTCCCTCTGCGGAAACAAAGTCTTTTAATGTGGAGCCGCCTTCGTTAAGTGATAAAGTCAGCACTTCTCGAATCGCCGTCACCAAACGCTCCAGGCGCTGCTTAGAGATTTTGTTCGCCGGTGTCAAAGGCGAAATTCGAGCCTTAAACAAAGACTCCGAGCAGTAGATATTTCCGACCCCGACAACGTATTTGCCTGTCAGCATCGCTTCTTTAATCGGCAGTGAAGTATTTGCTAATGCGGCATGCAGTCGAGAGGCGGTAAAACTGTCAGAGAAAGGTTCTTCACCCAATTTTGCGATTTCCGGCAGTTCATAAGGATCTTGAGATTCGGGCAGCCAAATCACAAAACCGAAGCGTCTAGGATCGTGATATCGAACCGCTAAATCACCGAACAATATATCAATGTGGTCGTGCTTAACCGGTTCCGTAGTTTTGGGATCGACAATCCGCATGACACCCGACATACCGAGATGAGAAACGATATAACCTCGATCGAAATACCAAATCAGATACTTTCCCCGTCTCTCAATCGTACGTAAGCGCTGTCCCGTCAGCAAGTCTGAAAGGTTTGTCGGCGCAGATTTGCGGAAGCGCGTCTCGCGGACAACAGCACCCGTACAGCGCCGGCCGCCGACACGTTTGAGTATTCCAAGGCGAGTAATTTCTACTTCTGGAAGTTCGGGCATAGATCCGCAGAACTAAACAGGACGCACGGATACCGTGAACAAGTTCCAGCCGGACCCGTGGTCAGGCTCCGTTGAGTGAGCCTGTGTCAAAAAGGGTGGGAGTGCAATTCGCTGGGCGCCCTTCAAGGAAATCTTTCTGCAGCGGGAAACCCTGCGGATACCGGCAGAAGCGATTCTGGCGTCAAATTCGGATTTTTGACTCATTCCTACATAACCTCTTGAAGAGCAAACCTGATAGGGACAATTATCACCATCCCATAAGGGTTAGTACATAGACATTATCCCTGATCTCGTACTCGTATGTGGGATGACTCGGTGCAATTATTACGCTTGCGCTAAAATTTCTCCAATCAACGCATAGGTACACGATGGTAAAGAAAAATACTTCCGGAATCGCTTTATACAAAGAGGATTTGAAGCAAAGCATCGAAGAACTAACGGATCTTCAAAAAAAGATGCTTTCTCTTACCATATCGGATCTAGTTCCCGAACAGCTTAAACTCGATAAGATTTATCCAGTTTCCGTCGACAGTTTTCCAGAGTTCCGTTCACAAAGCGCTGAAGAGGCCTATGAAACTTTGATCGAGTCGGCGCAGTCGCTTTTTGACAAGTTCGTCATGATCCGCGGCGGCATTGAAGCCCAGACAGAAGACGAAATCGAATTCTATCGATGGCTCTCCCAGCTCAGATACTCGGATAAAACCTACTCCGTCGGTTTGATTTTTTCCAATATGGTCAAGTTGTACTTGACGGATATACAAGACATTCTTAAAAACAAGACCGAGCCTGCTGTCCAAAAAGAGCTCGACCTTTTCGGATAAGCCTACTCTCTCAGGCCGACTATAATTTTTTCACAATCGGAAAAATCAAATATATTTTCACAGAAGTAACGCATTTGCGTGATATATTATCTCACAAGAAGCCCTATTGGACGGCGGTTTGTCGCGAAAACGGCACACCCAAACTCAAAAAACTGTTTTTTGCCCTAAAAAACCCTTATTATCAGGTTTCCATTCAAACACTATCAGAGGAATCGAATGAATAAAACTGAATTGATTGCTGCCGTTGCAGAAGCTTCCGGTAAATCTAAAGCTGATGTTAAAGATGTTCTGGATGCTCTGACAACTCAGATCGTCAAAACTGTTAAAGCAGGTGATGAAATCTCCTTAGTTGGTTTCGGAACTTTCAAGTCTGCTAAGCGCGAAGCTCGTACCGGCCGCAATCCTGCCACCGGAGCAACGATCCAGATTCCCGCTTCTGTTCAGCCAAAATTCGTTGCCGGCAAACAGTTTAAAGATGCCCTCAATACAAAATAATTTGTTTTGAGCTGAGCAAAAAGGCCGCAAAGAGTTTTTCTCTACGGCCTTTAATTTTTTCTATTTTCGGGTGTTTTATACATCCCGCATTTTTGTTATCGCTTGATCTAAGTCGTTGATCATATCTTCCGGATCTTCCAAGCCGATATAAACACGGATCATCGTACGCATAATTTTCGGGTCACCGACCGTGCGTTTCCCGTAGCTTCTCAGGATCAAGCTCTCAAATCCGCCCCACGAGTAACCCAATCCGAATAGTTTTAAAGAATCCATAAAGCGGTTGATCTGGACATCCGTGTAATGATCTTGAAATTGGAAAGCAAATAATCCGATCGGGCCGGAGTAGTCTCTCTTGTAAATGCGATAGCCGGGATCCTTTTCATAAGCTGGCCAAATCACTTTTTTGACTTCTTCCCGTTTAAGAAGCCAATCAACGACCATCCGGGTGTGGGCTCCCACAGCATCAAGGCGGACTTTTAAGGTGTGCAGACCGCGGAGGCCCAGGTAGACACTTTGTGCCGAGGCATATTGCCCCGTCATTTTGCAGACAGATCTAACCTGCCTCCAAGTTTTTTCATTGCAGGTCACTGTAGACATCAGCACGTCACTGTGACCGCAGATGTATTTCGTCGCCGAATGTACGACTACATCCACGCCGTGTTTCAAAGGCTGAAAATTGATCGGCGTTGCGTATGTGTTGTCGATCATCGTAACGACGTCGTGCCTGCGTGCGACTGCAGCGATTGCCGGAACATCCTGCATTTCAAACGTATGCGTGCCCGGACTCTCCATGTAGATCAAACGGGTATTAGGACGAATTAATCTCTCAATTCCCGTCCCGATAGTCGGCTCGTAAAACTCTGCCTCCACGCCGAAATTCTTTAGAAGAACCTCACAAAACTGACGCGTAGGGCCATAAACGGAATCCGTTACAAGCATGTGATCGCCTGTCTTCAAAAACGCCATCATCGGAATCGTGCAGCCCGCTAAACCCGTACTAAATGCCCAGGTTCCGACTCCGCCTTCAAGTTTATTCATGGCGTCATAAAAAGCTTCATGCGTCGGACCACCGTCGGTTCCATAAGTCTGTGCCGTACCGTCGCCGTACAAATGATTATCGACGCGCCCGAACAGATCCTCCATATCATCATGCAGGATGGTCGATCCTTCATAAGGCGGAACGTTCACATAACCGCCGCTTGCGTCCAAATTGCGGCCGCAATGCGATAGGATCGTCTGCATCCTCAGTTTGTTGTTTTGTCTATCCATTCTGTTTTCCTCTGTTGATTTGACTGCTAGCCGACTTTTTCAGCGGGCCAAAAACATCTGTTTCAGTTCCTCTGCCACGATATCTCGTAATGGCGATTCAATCAGCGGATTCCAAGCGATTGAAAGAGGCAAACAAGGAGTCGCATCCGTAATCGTTTCTGCTTTGATATATTCGGGCATCCACTGTCTAAAGGATTCCGGAAGAAAGGCAATGCCCTGCCCGCAGCTCACAAAACCCATCTGCCGAGGACTGGATTCGACCTCGTGGATAATCCGAGGAGTAAAACCGCCGACCTCCTGACAAAAACCGACAAGGCCGTCAAAAAGCCTTGGCGCAATGGACCGCCGCGTAAATACAAAATCTTCATTTCGCAAGTCCTTAATTGAAACTCCGTCTTTCCCGGCCAAATGATGGTTTCGATTCAAAAGTACGATTGGTTTTTCGTTGATGAGGTTTGCCATCCTCAAACGCTGATCGGACAGGGTATCGAAAAATGCCATACCGATTAAAACTGTTCCGTCGGTGAGCTCGGTTTCAACCTGATAAGAATCAATTTCCTTCACAAACAGGGAAATATTCGGGTGCAATGCCGCAAGACGTTTTTTAAACTCCGGAATAAAAAACAACATCGACTCCGTGTTCGCTCCGATCGTCAGAATCCCCTGCGCATTTTGCTGCATCTGCTTCACGGAGTAATCCAAGACTTCCGCCTGCCGCACCAGCTGGTCAATCATCGGCATGAGTGCGTTGCCTTGTGCCGTCGGAGAAACTCCGCGAGGCGTTCTCTCCAGCAGTTTCATTCTTAACCTTGCCTCTAGCTCGTCGATCTGAAGAACAAGAGGAGGAACGGACATATTCAATCGCTTGGCTGCCCGCCGGAAGCTCTTCTCCTGAGTCACGGCTGCGAACAGCATCAGCTGTCTAATGGTGCGGTAATCGAAACAGCGGCGCATTCTGATGTTAGCAAAAAGATAATTGAGTGATAAAGATTTTATATCACTTAGCCTCCTAAGCGTTTGCTTTTATTCCTACACTGACGAACAACAAAGGAGATAAAAAATGTCTGTTTCAAGCCTCGGAGTCTTTTTCGTCGTGGTTTTTATCACCTGCATCACACCCGGTGCCGGCGTTCTCTATACGCTCAAAAACGCGATTAACTACGGAAAGGCAAATGCTTTTCTCTCTCCCACAGGAAACGCTATCGGCGTGTTATTTATGAGTACGCTTGCTGCGAGCGGGCTCGGTGCTGTCATTCATGAGTCGCCCGCCATGTTTTACGGGCTGCAGATATGCGGATGCATGCTGCTGTTTTGGTTCGGCTGGAAAAGCTGGACGGCTCCGACCATCTCACTTTCTTCTTCCATCAAGTCGTTTAACCCTAAGGAGCTCAAACAGGAAAGAATCCACATTTTGACGAGTGCTGCACTTCTTCAAGTCACAAATCCCATGTGCATCGTGTTCCTTCTCTCCCTGTTCCCCCAGTTTATTGACCCCAAGGGCTCCTATGTGCAGCAGGTTTCTCTGATGATCGCCATGTTTGTTATTACCTGCTGGTTTGTCCACATCGCCTACAGCTATTCTGCCGCAGCAGCTGCGGATCGATGGATGACGAAAAACTTTTCTCTTTGGCTCAATAAAATCAGCGGATTTCTTTTCTGGTTAATATCTGTATCAATCCTCGTCAAAATGTTTTAACACAGTACTTCTTGTCAACCACAACTACTTAATTTCTCAAGAATTTTGGGAGATCCGCATGCCAGAAATAGGTTTTTACAAATATTATGGTAGAAACCCTTAGGGCTTTATGCTAATATTCGTTTGTGGCAATTGAATGTTGTCACTTCTCCTTGGGATTTGAGGTTGAAGCGAGAATCTTCGAAGAGCTTTTCGAGATCCCTTCCAGGAACTCAGGTTCTTCTCTCGCTAATTTAGATACCGGCGTCTGAATGATTTATTTCAGACGCCCTTTTTTTTGCCTGTTTCCTCGCGTCAGTCACGAAAGATAGTCCGGTATAAGGTCGCTTAGGGAATGCTTTTTGGCTCGCCAAGCCCGAAATTAGAACCGGCAAGAATTTCCCGAATTAGGCTCTTTCTGCACAAAAAATGCTCTGGCTTTACTGGGTGATCACAAATTAAAAAAGTCAATGTTTTTCAAATTTTTTCTTTGTAAATTAAATAAATAACGACAACACAGCCCCAAAGCTTTGGTATAGAATTCAACCTTTTCACAGTTTCAAAACATACTAAAAAATGGAAGACTTACCTAAACAGGCTGTCAAAGAACAGCAGAAGGATGAGACCGCTCTCGTCCTTGGCACCCTGCTCAAGGAAGGCGATACGCTGACCAAAAGTCATCTTGCCGATGTTATCTATGAACAGTTTGGGCTCCCTAAACGTTTCTGCAAGGAAATCGTGGATCTTTTCTTCGATGAGGCTCTTGAATGCCTCGTTCGCGGCGAAGAACTGAAGCTTTCCAACTTCGGTGTTTTTTCCATCAAGCAGAAAAGCGAGCGTCCGGGACGTAATCCTAAGTCCGGCGAATCCGCCATTATTAAGGCCCGCCAGGTAGTTTCCTTCCACCCGAGCGGTCAGCTTCGTAAAGAAGTTGTCGAGGGCCGTAAGCATGCTGCTATTGCTCTTCAGGCCAGCGGCGCGAGATAAGATCTGAACTTGCTCATTCGCGGAAATTTTTCCGTGTGAAAAAGACCACAAACTCCATTCAGGATTGTGGTCTTTTTCTCATATTTGGCGGCCTGCCGGTGTGGATCCAATCGTTTTTCAGGTCAAACTTCAGATACCCGGAGCTGCCAAGGCAAAAGTCTGGAAAGTTGTGGTCTTTTCTACATATTTTTAGCCGATTATCCATACTTCAATAAGTCATTTCCGCCGTCTTTTCTGCCGCACCCGCCAACCAATCCTGGCAAGCCAACTGCTCTATCCAATTGGTCGGAACGCCTTTTTCTCCCCCGATTCCGTAGATTAACCCGGCTATTCCGCCGGCCACAGAAGCCGTCGTGTCGGAATCATCTCCGAGATCAACGGCTTTCAAAACGGCATCTCGATAATTTGTGGTCTTTTTCACACACCAAACGGCAGCCCACAAAGTATCCAGCACGAAGCGGCCGGATTTAATTTCGCTTTCAGGGCGCTCACTTAAGGCTCCAAAAGACGGCAGCTGAATTAGCTCTTTTTCCTCTTCGTACAACGATTTCTCGGCAGTTTCGTAAGCAGTCTTCAGATCCGAGCCTCGAACAATCGCGTTGACCAATACATCAAAAAAGCGGCAGGGAGCAAGATTTATCGGATGCCTGTGCGTCATACCTACGGCATCGTCGAAATTAAAGGTTCTACGGTATTCTTCTTTCAAAAGACAAAACGGCATAATTCTCATCAGAGCGCCGTTGCCGTTGGACATAATGTCCTTTGAACCGCAGTCGATTGCCTTTTTCCCATAGCAATAATTCTTAATCGCGTGAACCGTACTCTTTCCTGCTCCGAAGCAGCGTCCGGTACAAGAAAATTTGCCCATCAGAAACCATTCCATAAAGTTCTGCATGACGGCATCAAAATCCACTATTTTGAGAGTCCCGAAGCTGTCGAGCTCTGCAAGCGTCAGCGCCGTGTCATCCGACCACATTCTTTTTCGATTAGGTTCCGGTGTGTAATCCCAACCTACGCACTTGAAAGAGCCTCTCGGTTTGTTCTCGTGAGGTACACCTAATGCATCTCCGACCGCTAATCCAAACAGAGCATTTCTCATGTATTCAGCCATTATTCGATCCACCTTTTTAATCTAATCTGTGGTCTTTTTCACATATTTCCAATCAATTCCACAAATACCTTCGCCTTTCACTACATCCATTCTTGTTGTAGCCTATGGTGCAATGCGTGATCATGTGTCGCAGACAAGGCAACTGTTTCTTTAGTCAAAATATTTTTATGACTGATTCTAAAATCAAAAGAGCTCAAAAGAAAAAAGGCGGCGCGCGGCCCGGTGCAGGCCGCAAACCCCTTATCGGCGCAAAAACAACGACCGTCATTCTGACTGAAGATCTTTTAATTCAATTAAAAAGATTAGGAGGATCTTCCTGGATTCGGTCGCAAATCGCGGCCACAACAAAACCGACACCGACAAAAGTTGCAGATGAAGTGTTCAATTCGCTCCCTATCCCGGCGGAAGAGATTTCTGTGGAAAAGGCACCGGATAATTCGATGGATCGAGCCGGTATTTATGAGGGAACCGTTCTTTTTCTAAGAAAGAAAGCAAAAGCCCAGGTCGGCAATATCGTTCTTCTTGAATACGCAGGGAAAAAAACACTTCGAAGATTTACTGCTTCCGAGAGAGGTTTTCGACTGGTTCCGGAAAGCTCGGATTCCGGTTTGACGGATTTTATTCTCCCGAGAGGGGCGGAGCTAGCACATTCCGGCGTGGTTGTCTATGTGTTAAGCGAGCCAAAATAGGAAATCACGCTTTTCTATGAGTAAAAGACCACAACTTCTCCCGCCCTCAAAAAGCAAAAGCTCGACAATTCTGCCGAGCCTTCGCTTGGATTAACGTTGAATCTGGTTAGTTAGGCACTTTACCGATCACGCCGTCAACGTAGTAGTTCATCGTCTGAAGCTGATTGTCTTTCAGAACTTCACCTGCCTTAGCAGCTTCTTTGCCGTCGTTGGTCTTGATCGGCCCCGTAAACGGATGGAATTCGCCGCTCTCGATCTTGGCCTTCACTTCTTCCATCTTCTTCACGATATCGGCAGGAATCTTATCGGTGCGAACGCCTTCAAGAGACATTGCGCCGTCTTTGTAGTGCATCCAAACCGGTGTCGGATCCCACTTGCCGTCGATCGTCTGCTGGATCTTCTTGGCGTAGTACGGTCCCCAATTCAGCACAAGAGCAGCAATCTGGGCATTCGGAGCAACAGACTTCATGTCGCTGTTGTACGGAATAACCATTTTTCCTGCAGCTTCGGCAGCACTCGCTACAGCACTGGTATTAGTGTGCTGAGTGAGAATATCCGCCCCTTGCCCCAGCAGAGTCTTGGCAGAGTCGGTGTCTTTGGGAGGATCGTACCAAGCGTTGGTCCAAATCACCTTCACCTGAATATTCGGATTAACGGATTTGGCACCCAATGTAAAGGCGTTGATACCCTGCAGAACTTCAGGAATCGGGAACGGAGCGACATAACCGATAATGTTGCTCTTAGTTGCACCGCCGGCAAGCATACCGGCCAGATAGCGGCCTTCATAGAAACGAATGTTGTAATTCGTCATGTTGGGCGCAGTCTTGTAACCGGTGGCATGCTCGAATTTCACATCCGGGTATTCTTTAGCAAGCTTCTGCATGTAGTTCATGTAGCCGAAGCTGGTTCCGAAAATCAGCTTATTGCCGTCGGCAACCATCTGACGAATAACACGTTCTGCGTCAGCAGTTTCGGGAACATTCTCCACGAATGTCGTTGTGACTTTATCTTTACCTACCTTATCAATAGCGTAGATACGACCGATGTCATGCTGTTTTGTGTAGCCGACATCCGCAATCGGAGCCACATACACAAAACCGACTTTCAAGGGTTCAGCTGCCTCGGTCTGAGCGGCAGGAGCTGCCGGTGTTGCCGGTTTAGCCGGGGCAGCTTCTTTTTTGTCTCCGCAGGCGCTCAAAGCAAAAGCGGAAGCAACAGCAGCCACAGCTGCAACCAGTTTTAAAGACATCTTCACTGTCTTTCTCCTTTAAAGAAAGGTAAACAAAAAAATCATCAATGCGGGTTAAACGGCTTTCCGAGAGAAGCTGGCATGTTCAGACGGATCCAAGTCGGATTTCTCGAAATCAGCGCCAAAACGATAATCGTCGCCGCATAAGGCGCCATGGAAATAAACTGAGTCGGAACGGAAATTCCGATACTCTGAAGATTCATCTGCAGCATGGTCATGCCGCCGAACAAGTACGCGCCTAAGAACACTCTGAACGGACGCCAAGTACCGAAGGTCACCAGCGCCAGCGCAATCCAGCCTCTGCCAGCAATCATGCCTTCCACCCATAAGGGTGTATAGATGAGCGACAAATAAGCGCCGGAAAGCCCGATACAGGCTCCGCTGAAAGCCAGCGTCGCGCATCGAATCATCGGAACCGAGTATCCCAAAGCGTTTGCTGAAAACGGCGATTCTCCGACGGCCCTCACGACCAGCCCGGGCCTGGTCCTGAACAAGAAATACCAAACAGCCGGAATCATGAGCAAGGACAAATAAACGATCCAATGCTGGCTGAAAAATGCTTGTCCGAGGAGAGGGATCTGGTCTAAGAACGGAATGCCGTCAGCCGCTCTTTCAGGGAGCACGGCGCCTTGATAAGGAATGCCGATGTAGGCGGATAAGCCGCCGCCGAAAATCGCTACACCCAAGCCGGATGCCTGCTGATTGGCCCTTAAGCCCACAGCGAAGATGGCAAAGAACAGTGCAAACAAAATACCCACTGCAACGGCAGCAATAAATCCGACCGCAAAACTCCCGGTCTCAACCGTTGCCATGTAGCCTGCGATGGCCGCCATCAGCATGATGCCTTCGACGCCTAAGTTTAGGACGCCGGAGCGTTCGGCAACCAAAATTCCCAGCGCTGCAAGCAGCAGCGGCGTGCTTGCATTCATCGTCGTGGCAATTAAAGAAGCTGCAACACTCATGCGGCCCCCTTCGCGGAATTAAATCCGACCCACTTTAATTTGCAGAAAATCAGAGAATCACAAGCCATGATGCAGAAGAGCAAGAGACCTTGGAACACACCCGTCAAAGCAGCCGGCGTTCCGAGTCTGGACTGGGCTAGTTCACCGCCGAGGTAAAAGAGCGCCATGATGAAAGCTGCAGGAATGGTTCCGAGTGGTTTTAAGCGCCCCACAAAAGCCACAATAATCGCGGCAAAGCCGTATCCCGGGGAGATCTTGGGCGTGAGCTGTCCGATCGGACCGCAGATTTCGATCACACCGGCCAATCCGGCTAAAGCACCAGAAAGAAGCAGCACAAAATAAATAATGGCTCGATTGGAGAAGCCCGCGTAAGCAGCTGCCTTAGGCGCCATACCGGAAACGCGCACCTGGAAACCGATAAACATCTTCGACATGATGAGCCAGATGCCGAACAAGGCAAAGCAAACGAGAGCTCCACCCCAGTGCATTCGGGTACCCGGAATCATGATCGGGAGCGTGGCTGCCGTCTCAAACATCGGGCTTTGCGGGAATCCCAAGCCCTGAGGATCTCGCAGCGGGGACTGAACCGCCCAGGAAAGGAAAAGCTCGGCAATATAGACGAGCATCAGAGAAACTAAGATTTCATTGGCATTGCATTTGTCTTTGAGCCAGGCCACGATGCCGGCGTATAACGCACCGCCGACCATCGCAGCCAGGATGACCCAAATCATGTAGAGCTGAGAGGCTTCGGGGCTAGCCTGCAATGCAACCACGCCGCCGGCAAGCGCGCCGACAATTAATTGGCCTTCCGCACCGATGTTCCACACGTTTGCTCGGTAGCAAACTAATAGGCCCAATGCACAGAGAATGAGCGGCGTCATTTTTACGCCCAACTCTCCCCAGCCCCGCAGTGTGAGCAAAGGCTCGACAATAAACACGTACATGGAATGCATCGGATCTTTGCCCATCCCGGCAAAAATCAAGCATCCGATCAAAAGCGTCAAGAGAACCGCAATAAACGGAGACGCTGCAGAAAGAAAGCGGCTCGGACGCTGGCGGTTATAGAGTGCTAAAGGAAAATTCATCACTGCTCCTTCGCTTCAGGCCAAAGGCCGGACATCCATCGACCGATCTCTTCAACGCTGACATCTTTTGTTTTGACTTGAGGAGAAATTTTGCCTTCGCTCATCACAACCAATTCATCACAAATTTCAAACAGTTCGTCGAGTTCTTCACTGACCACTAAAATCGCGCTCCCGCCGCTCCTCTGACGGATTAAGGCATTGCGGATAAGCGTTGCAGCGCCCGCGTCCACGCCCCAAGTCGGCTGATTCAAAATCATCACCTTCGGGTTATGAAGCAGCTCTCGACCCACAATAAATTTCTGCAGATTTCCGCCGGAAAGGCTTTCAGCCGGAGCTTTAGGACCGCCGCAGCGGACACGGAATTTTTCAATAATCGAACGCGTAAAGCGCGCGATCATCTTGTTGCGCATAAAACCTTTGGCTAAGAACAAATTACTGGTCAGCAGCGTGTTGCTTTCCAAGGACATTTCCGGAACAGTCGCTTCACCCAAGCGCTGTTCGGGCACATAGCGCAGACCTAAAGCGCGTCTGTGTTTAACGCGAAGGTCTCCGGCAAAAGAGCCGACGATAGAAATACAGTTTTTGGGCAGCAGTACTTCGCCGCTGATTGCCTTCATAAGCTCTGCCTGGCCGTTTCCGGAGATACCGGCCACGCCGACGATTCGGCCGCAGGGAACGTTAATCTTGCCGTAGAGCGGGTAGCGGCTCTTAAAGCCAACCTCTTCACCTTGGAAACAGACTTCCAAACCGGGATGCGGTTTGATTTCCGGTCGAGGCATGATTTCAGGAATGTCGCTGCCGATCATAAGCTTGGCGAGCTCCTGCTCGGTCATTTCCTGAGGATTGATGTTGGCTGCCACCTCACCGCTGCGAATCACCGTACAGTGTTTGGAAAGTTCCCGAATTTCATTGAGCTTATGCGTAATGAAGATGATGGAAACGCCTTCGGAAGACAGCTGGCGCAGGGTTTTAAAGAGGGCCTGAAGCGCGAGAGGAGAAAGAACCGAGGTCGGTTCATCAAGAATCAAAAGCTTCGGATTGGTTAAAAGAGCGCGGAGAATTTCCACTCTTTGCCGCTCGCCCATGGAGAGATCATTAACAATCGCGTTCGGATCAACTTCGATGCCGTAATGGCGGCTTTTTTCAATAATCTCTTTTTCTAATTCTTTAGGATCTGTGCCTTCAGGCATTCCCAAAAGAATATTTTCTTTAGCAGTCAGTGTCTCAAACAAGACAAAGTGCTGAAACACCATCGCGATTCCGAGTTCGCGCGCGTCCGCAGGAGACGAGATATTAACTTTTCGTCCGTCAAAATAAATCTCGCCCTCATCGGGCGTGACAGATCCGAAGATAATCTTCATCAGGGTACTTTTGCCTGCTCCGTTTTCTCCGAGCACGGACAAAATTTCCCCCGGCATTACCTCAAGCGATATTGCGTCATTCGCAACGGTTGACCCGTATCGCTTGGTGACGTTTACCAATTTAAGTCTTGGAATCATTTGGAAGCCCTGATCGAAGGCCGTATTTTAACAAACGGTTGTACCTCATTCGGCCGATAGAGGTGGCTTTGCAACAAAAATTAAGGGAGGCCCTCGGCCCCCCTCTGCGAGTTCAAAAGATTAGTTGATGAATGTTGCTGCGAACAGTCCAATGACGACGACTGAGACAAGCGTCAGAACCGCACCGGCAGAAACCATCTGCATAATCTTGATGCGTCCGGTACTGAACACGATCGCATTCGGAGGCGTTCCGACCGGCATCATGAATGCGCAGGATGCAGACAGAGCCGTCACCATCAGCAGCTGCTCGGCAGGCACGCCCATCGGAACAGCCGCGGAAGCCAGGAGCGGCATGAGTGTTGCGGCAAGCGCCGTGTTGGACGTAAAGTTACTTGCCAGCATCACGAGCAAGCTCACACCGATGAGAATTGCCCAGCGCGGAAGCCCGGCTAGAACGCCTGCGTTTGCGCTGATAATCTGACCGCATTCCGTAATCTGCAGACCGGCAGCCATGGAAAGACCGCCGCCGAACAAGAGCAGAACGCCCCAGGGCAGCTCTTTCATATCCGACCAATCCAAAACCATATGGTCTCTGTTCACAGGGATACAGAACAGCACGATGGCGCAGATCATCGCAATTGCGGCGTCAGAGAGCGAAGCAAACGGCCTTGTGCCGCCGAAATCCAGACCTCTTAACACACCGCCGAAGGACCACAGAAGGATCGCAGCGCAGAAGACGATCAGAACGATCATTTCGCCCTTGCCGATCGGTCCTAATTTATTCAATTCGGACTGAACCCACTGAGCGCCGCCTTCGATTTCCTTCATGGTCTTACGGAAGAGAACCTTAGTCAGAAGGAACCAGCACAGCGGAAGCAGAATAAGTGTAAGCGGCATTCCATACTTCATCCAATGCGCAAGCGAAATCGGATCATTGAAGTTCTGCTCCATAAAACGCGCAAAAATGCCGTTAGGAGGCGAACCGATAATGGTGGCCATACCGCCGATAGAGGCACCGTAAGCAACAGCAAGCAGCATGGCAACGCTGAAATTTTCTTCCTCCCTGTCGATCGGACCGCCGGCTTTTTTAGCTCGCACTAAGGAAAGAACGGCCATCGCAATCGGAACCATCATGGCCGCGGTTGCCGTGTTGGATACCCACATGGAAAGCACACCGCTCGCCAAGAGGAAACCGCCCACAATCGCAGGCGCCTTGGTACCTACGAGTTTTAATGTGGTTAAAGCAATGCGCTTATCCAGACGCCAGCGCTGAACGGCAATCGCCAGAATAAAACCGCCCATGAACAGGAAAATCGTACCTGATGCATACGGCGCCATTGCCTGCACAGGTTTAGCGATCCCTAATAGGGGAAAGAGCGGAATGGGAAGAAGCGAAGTCACCGGAATCGGAACCGGTTCAAAAAGCCACCAAAGGACCATCCAAACCACGACGGCCAAACAAGCTTTGGCGTGAGGATTAAAAGGAAGGACTTGGTTATGGATATCCGTATAAGTGTTCGGAAGTATCCAATAAATAATAAGAGCAATAATTGGTGCCCCTAAAAGAAAAAAGCGTTTCACGCCGGGCGGAAACGAACCGATTTCTGCTGCTACCATAAGTTTCTCACTTGGTTAGGCTGATAATTTGTCGTAAGTGTATACCGCATCTATATAATACTTTCCAAAACGGACACAAAATCTTACAGGCTCTTATGGACAACACTACCCAAGAAGTTGAGGACTTTCTTCGTACACACAACATTCCGTTCAAAGCCTTGAATCACTTACCCATCACGACCTGTGAGGAAGGGTTAAAAATTGCAAAAGAGTTTGGTTCTACGTGCTGTAAGACGCTTTTAGTTAAGAATAAGAAACAATTTTTTCTCTTTGTGATACCGGGGGAAGAACGATTTAATGCCAAACAAGCGGCCGCATTTTTGAAAAGCAGTCACCTTTCTTTTGCCTCTCCCGAGGATTTGTCCCGACTCATGCACACCTTCCCGGGCGCCGTTTCTTTACTTGGTCTGATCTTTGACCAAAACAAAGAAATTTCGCTCTACATCGACAGCAGAATCTTGAACGCGGAACATATTGACTGCCACCCATGCACCAATGACCGAAGCCTCATCCTCTCGGTGAAGGATGTGCTGGAAAAGTTCCTGCCTTCTTTAGGCGTGTCTTATTTCGAATTCCAGTCGGGCTCTTTGAACGGAGAAAGTAAGTAAACACTGCGTCGTGTTCCTTTGATCGGCGGCAACTCTCTTCTCTGAAGCAGGAAATCCTCCCTCGTATCCTTGGTCTTGAGGATTTTTTCTTCTGACATGCCGTGAAGGTTAAATCCGAAATTGTCTTCTTCAAACTTTTCTTTGAGCATTTGAGCGAAATTCGCTCCGGCTACTGCTTTGTCAAAGAACTTAGAGGCGGACTGATTTAAGAAACGAACAAAGCCGTTTTCATCCACAATGGCCATCGGAGACGGCAGAAGGGTAATCAGCGCCTGCAGGAATTCATATTGTTCTTTAAGAAGCTCGACTTCTTTTTGGACATCAGATTCGCTCAGTTCACTAAGCGCGCCTTCGGATTTCTGGTGAGATTTCAATTTCACCAACAAGCGGCAGAAAGCTTTCTGAAGCTCAACGAGTTCTTCGGGATGATGGACTTTTTCCGCTTCAGTCGGAACGGCCTTGCCTTCTCTCACCTGCTCAATGAGTTTATTAACAGACTCGGTCAAGGGACGAACAGAGTAGGAAGCCAAAATAAACGTTACTAGCAAAAGGAAGAAGAAGATCAGGCTGTTTGTCGCCGCCATCGAGATGATTGCTGATTCTCTATCCTCTTCCTTCTTAAAAACACCGACGTACCAGCCAAGCCCCGGTATCTCTCTGATCGCGCCGACTAAATCAGACGCATCGTTCCTAGATAAAACCTGAGCGTTTTCTTTATTTGCGACGAGTTCTTTTAAAACCTTGGAAGGAATCAAGGGTTCCGGAGAATTAACATGATCGGTCGCGTAGATAGGCGCACCCTTCTTGTCCAAGATATATACAGCGCTGTCCTGAATATCTAAGCCTGATACCACATCTTCGTACAGACTCTTTAAATCAAGAGCAGAGACTGCATAACCGATGATCTTTCCGGACTTGTTTATTGCCGGCGCACAAATATTCACAATGGGAACGTTTGCCGCACCGGTCGCCATAATGACGTCAGATATATAAACCGAGTCCCGATTGCGGATATGACTCCAATGATCCCTATTTGTGTGAGACACGCCCTCATTACTTTCATTCCGTGCATTCTTAGGAGGCTCAAAAACGATGACGTCTCCATTCACATCACCGTAGTGGATGTTTAAGAAATACGGAACTTCCGTCAAAATGCTTTTTAGGATGGCTCGTAAGGCTGATTTGTCCTCTGTCCCATAGACTTGCAGTGTGCTTGCAGACATCACAACGAGGGTTTTCGCGGAATCAACTCTATTTTTAATATTGTTGGACAGTGCTAACGCATCTTCCACCAGGAGGAGATCATCTTTACGGATCTCCTGCTCAATCATCCGGTACTGAGAGTAGCTCAACACCAGCAGCGGCAAGGTAATTGTAAGAGCCAACAAATAGAAGATGTAATTTCTGAGACGCACAGGTCGCATTTATGTTCCTCGTCTTTTTCTGTTGGGTCGTCTTACCGGGGTGAGTCCTAATTATTCTAGCGAATTTTCGCTTTTTCCATCTTATGTATTTTCTTGAAAAATCGCCACCGCCTAGAGGCCGATACTACCCAATCATTTTGGAGGAAAAGACAGCCAGCGATCCTCTGTAATTGAGAGACTGATTTCATTTAACACATTGGAGGACACACTGGTATGTCTCATGCAAAAATCGGCCGCTTCAGCAAAAAGCAAATATTTGAATTACCCGACGGCACCCATCGATTAGAGCCTCATCTATACGTACGAGTTCGGGGCAACGGAAGATATCGAAATTATTTTTTTCGCTATCTCGATCCTAAAGGCCGCGTCTGCGATTTAGCACTCGGAAGCGCCAGTAAAAAGCCGTTATCGGAAGTAAAACAATTTGCTTTTCTGTTAAAAACATCACTTCAATTCAGCGGAAAGGCTTCTGCATTAATGGAAGCCAAACAACATCCGGTTCTTTTTAAAGACTATGCACGGCGAGTCATCGAAATCTTAGCCTCGGTTCGACTATGGAAAAATCCGGCTCAAAAGCAGTCTTGGAGCTCTTCTATAAGCACTTATGCCTTTCCCGTCATTGGGGAAAAATTCATCGATGAAATCGACCGAAAAGACATCCTAAAAATACTTCGTCCCATATGGATAAACAAAACGATGACCGCCTCCCGGGTAAGGGGGAGGTTAGAGAAAATTTTCGCTTATGCGATCAATGAGAACCTATATATTGGGAACAACCCAGCTTCCTGGAAAGGAAACCTCGACTTATTTCTTCCTCCCGCAAATAAATGCAATTCAACCCAGCATTTCAAATCTCTTTCCTTTACGGAATTAAAAGCCATCATTCCCAAACTACAACAAGAGAGTTCTATCGGGGCAAAAGCCCTGCTGTTCGGCGTTCTTACTGCAACCCGCACTGTTGAATTTACTCAAGCCCATTGGAGAGAGATAAGCTGGAAAGAGAAAGTTTGGCTTTGCCCTCCATCGCGTCGAAAAGACGGCAAAGAATTTCCGTTCAGAGTTCCGCTATCTCAGCAAGTCATCTCATTATTAAAGGAAATTAGAAAAGAATCGAAGGGAGAATTCATATTTTCTGTAGACGGAAAGACGCCGATACGTCGGGAAACGCCAAGGAAATTTTTGAGGACTGCATTAAATCAGGCGTGCACCATGCACGGAATGCGTTCGACCTTCAGAGATTGGTGCGCTGAAAACGATATTGACAATGAAGCAGCCGAGAAATCGCTCATGCACACCACCGGAACGCAAACAACTTTAGCTTATCAACGAAGCGATCTTTTGGATAGAAGACGAGTCGTGATGCAGCTTTGGGCAGATGCACTTTTTGACGACGAAAAAGCCAAAATACATAAAGCTGATTTGTTGTAAAACAACAACTTTTTATTGATTAGATATATTGTTTTTCATTAAAAAGTGTTGTTTTTGCGTAAATACAACAGATTTTGTTGCTTGCATGTCTCGTTTTTATCAGAATGACGGTGCAGATAAATTCTTGCTAGGAATTTGAACTTTCTGCAAGTTTTACAACTTCAATTGGAGTACTACTCAAATGAAAAAAACACTTATCGCTGCCGCTGTAATGGCCACATCCGGCATTGCATTTGCTGCTTCCAACGTTACCCTTTATGGTGTTATTGAGACGGGCGTTGTTGTTCAGAAGGCAAAACATCACGACACAAATGTTGCCATGGTTTCTGGATTTGATTCTGGTTCCCGTTGGGGTATTAGAGGCGTTGAAGATCTGGGCAATGGCTACAACGTTGGCTTTGTTTTAGAAGAAGGTTATGACTCCGATACCGGCGCAAACACAGCTTCTAACTCCGCCGGTAAGGTCTTCGGCCGTGAGTCTCAGTTGTTCGTTCAGGGTGGTTTCGGTAAATTAGGCTTAGGTCGTTTCGGTACTTTGTCATCTGGAGCCGGTTCTTATCATATTCTTACTGGTTGGGCACTCGGAACAGGCTATGGCCTTAGCTCTTGGACTTCTGAAATCGGAACAAGCTTCAGCCGTGTAGATAACGCAATTGCCTATGTTTCTCCGAATTTCAGCGGTCTGACAATTTCTGCAATGTATTCCAATAAGACTGCTGGCGATGATTCCGTTACTAAGTGGTCGAAAAATAACCATTACTACGGCCTTGGTGCAAAATATGAAGCGAATGCCATTAGAACTAGCTTGATTTTTGAAGCCCAACAAGTAAAAGAAACACCGGCAGCTCCTGCTGTTGATAATAAGAACACGAAGTATGCCATTAACTTTGGTTTCGAATATAACCTCGGTTCTATCACTCCGATGTTCGCATACCAGTATGCCTGGCAGGATGAAGGTAAGAAGACTAACATGTTTGGTTTGAGTGCTAAGGTTCCTATGGCTGGCGGCGATCTGCTTGCAGGTGCTCGTTATTTGTTTGGCAAAGACAAGACTATTCCGGCAACTGAAGACCAAGACGTCAACTCCTGGAATATCGGCGCAGCCTATGTATACCCGCTCTCTAAGAGAACGAAACTCAAAGCATTTGCAGGGTATGCAGACTCTGGCAAAGGTTGGAAAGACGTTTCCTACAAGGCTGGTAAAACAGTTGAAGATGCCAACATTACACCGGTGTATAACGGTTATCAGCTCTTCTTCGGTATGCAGCACAGCTTCTAATCTACTAAATAGATTAGTCTGAATTTTGGCCTCCTTCGGGAGGCTTTTTTCATTTGAACTTCAATTGTTGCTAGGAATTTGAACTTTCTGCAAGTTTTACAACTTCAATTGGAGTACTACTCAAATGAAAAAAACACTTATCGCCATGGGCGTTCTTGGAGCATTCTCCTCTCTGGCTTTCGCTGCTTCTAACGTCACTCTCTACGGTATCATCGAAGAAGGCGTTATCGTTCAGAAAGCTAAACACGGTGACAACAAAGTCGAACTGAACTCCGGTTTCGGTCAGGGCTCCCGCTGGGGTATCAAGGGTGTTGAGGATCTCGGCAACGGCTACAGCGCCGGCTTCGTCCTTGAACAGGGTTTTAATGCCGACAACGGTAATGAAGCTACTTCTGGCAAGGCTTTCAGCCGTGAATCTTTCCTGTATGTTAAAGGCGGCTTCGGCTCCTTTGGTTTTGGCCGTACAGGTGCTCTTTCCTTCGCTCAGACTCAGGCTATTCTGACAGGTTGGGCTTTCGGTACTTCCTACGGTGCTTCTTCTTGGCAGAGCGCAATTGCTAATAACTTCAGCCGTATGGACAATGTTCTGTCTTATGCCACACCGGTATTTGACGGCTTCAGCGGCCACGTTATGTACTCCAACGGCCTGACTAGCGATTCCGAAAAATGGTCTGACAACAACCACTACTATGGTATCGGTGTAAAGTATCAGGCTAACGCTATCAGATCCAGCTTAATTTTTGAAGCAGCTGATAACAAAGGTTCTGCAACTGACGCTCAATTAGTGTCGGATGTCTACACAGAAACACAGTGGAAGGCTCTTGGCAACACCAATTGGGCTGCCGTTAAAGACAATGTCTTCAAAGCTGCCACAGCTAAGAAGAAAGCTATTTATGTCATCAACTATGGTTTCGAGTACAATCTAGGTTCTTGGACACCGATGTTTGCCTATCAGTTCGCCCATCAAGATCACGGCCGTAGAACTCATATGTTCGGCCTGTCTGCATCAGCTCAGGTTGCTGGTGGCAAAGCTATGTTAGGCGCTCGTTATCTCTTCGGTAAAGACGAAGCTACAAAGGTCGGCGCTAATAAAGTTAAGGTTGATGGCGACGTTCGTGCCTGGACAATTGGCGCAGCTTATGAATATCCGCTTTCCAAGAGAACAGCTGTTAAGGCTTATGCCGGTTACGCTGACTCAGGTAAAGAATGGAAGGAAGTCGAAGACGTTGCTTACAACGGCTACCAGGTTTACCTTGGCCTTCGCCACGCTTTCTAATCTGACCTGATCTCTGATTAGTCATCGGCCTCCTTCGGGAGGCCTTTTTATCTTCACAGTAGTCGGGTATCGAAAAAGCGCGAAAGAAATGGAATTTCTTTTGCGCTAATAACTTTGACAATGAATAACTTAGAACTTATGGAGAAGACCTAAGCCTACCTGCCAACCGTTGTAATTTACATCAGCTTCGTTTTTCCAGCCTTTAGCTCCATCGGCATAACCTGCGTATGTCCAAAGATTGGTGCGTTTGCTGAATGGATATTCATAACCTGCTCCAACAGTCCAAACACTTGCCTTCTTTTCGGAGAGGGCAGCAAGATCGACATAATGGCTGTCGTATTTGCGAAGAAGGTACTTGGCACCCAATTTAGCTGAACCACCAGCCAGAGGGGCTGTTACAGAAAGGCCGAATGCATGCTGATGGTAATAGTCTTCTTGTGTAGCGTACTGGTAAATAACTCCAGGTTTGACTCCGTTAAAGTTGTATGTGCCACCGGCCGTAATGTGATAAAGGGCCTTCTGCTTTTCTTCCAACAATGCTACGCCCTTGTTATCTTTAACTTCAAAAATAATGCTGGCATCAATGTTATGAGCTGTATATTTTGCACCAACACCGTAGTAGTGAGCATTGTCAGACCATTTGTTGTCGTCTGTTGCTGTACCGTTAGAGTAAGTGGCGTGCAGAGTTAGACCAGAGAAGGAGGGAGTGACATAGTTGACAGCGTTGTTTAAACGACCAAAGTGAACGTTACCGACGCTCCAAGCGCTTGCTCCCCATGAAGTGCCGAATGCCCAACCTCGAAGAATAGCGGTGGATTGCGCAAAACCTAAAGCTCCCATACGACCCATGGCAACTGTACCGAATGGACCGTTCAGTCGGAGGATAGATTCGCGTGTGAAAGCACCGGAGCCTGCTGTGACGGCTCCGTCATCGGCTGTAAAACCCTCTTCTAGGGTAAAGCTTAAGCGGTAACCATTGCCCAAATCCTCTGTTCCTTTAATACCCCATCGGGACATTCCTGTAAAACCAGATCTTTCTTGGAAAGTCGCTGAAGAATGTTTCGCTTTTCCGGCTACTACGCCAATATCCATTTGGCCGTAAAGGGTAACGTTAGAAGCTGCGTAGGAGAAAGAAGCTAAAGTGGCCAGAACAGAACCGAGAAAAATTTTTCTTTTCATTATTGATTCCTTGGAATAATCAAATCCCCTCAATGCGAGGGGATTCCAAACCTAACTTTCTAACTTTTAATTAGAAATTGTGGGTCATACCGACAGAGAGAACATATCCATCAAAGTTAGCTGTTTTGAGTGAGCTATCGGCTTTCTTAAGATCTTTGAGTTTGCTGGAAGCGTATCCCTTGGAGCCATCTGCCCAGCTAGCAAAACCCCAAACGGTGGTTCGTTTGCTAAGAGGATATTCATAAGCGGCGCTGATAGATAAGGAATTGTATTTATCTTCACCAGTTGTAGTTTTGAACTCATCTGTTTCGTTTTTACCTAAGAGATACTTAACGCCAGCTTTTACAACGCCACCTGCTACAGGAGCAGCAGCAGACAATCCGAAGACGTGCTGTTTGTACTGGTTATCCTGCCAAGCATACTGATAGGCAAACTGAGGAGTGATGGATCCAAGATCGTAACCCAAACCGAGGTTGATGCTGTAAGCCGTTTCTTTGTCTCCGCCTTTATTATCGGCAGCTTCAAAAATAAGCGTATTTCTATAGTTAGCTAACTGATAAGCCAGACCTAAGCCATAATAGTGATCGTTCTGTGCCCATTTTGCAGTGTCCTTATCTGTACCGTTGGAGTACATAGCGTGAACCGTGAGGCCGGCAAAGGACGGAGAAACGTAGGCAACTGCATTGTTAACACGACCGTTATTCTTCATGAAAGAAGTGAGAGTGCCCTGAGTCTGATAGCTCGTACCAAGAGCCCAACCAGAAAGGATGCTGTTTGACTGTGCTCCATTGGCTAAAGAGCCCAAACGACCGAAACCAATCTGGCCAAACTCACCACTGATGTACAGTTTAGATTCACGAGAGAATCCGCCGCTGTATTTCTGCCCGTTGGTACCATCGTCGGAATTAAATCCGTTTTCGAGAATGAATCCGACTGCGTATCCGTTTCCGAGCTCTTCTACACCTTTGATACCCCAACGGGAACCGTTACGGAAGCCAGACTGCATATCGATAACATTCTTGCTATCGGTTGCACCACCATCGTGAGTAAAGACTGCGGAGGTATCCACAACGCCGTAGAGAGTTACGTTAGAAGCAGCAAATGCAACGCCGGAAGCGGCCATTACAGCGGCAGCGATAAGTGTTTTTTTCATTTGAGTAGTACTCCAATTGAAGTTGTTAACTTGCAGAAAGTTCAAATTCCTAGCAACAATCGAAGTTCAAATGAAAACAGCCTCCCGAAGGAGGCCGATGATTAATCAGAGATTAAATCAGATTAGAATGCATGACGAAGGCCGAGGTAAACTTGATAGCCGTTGTAGACAACTTTCTCTGTATCTTTCCAGGCTTTAGCACCATCGGCATAACCAGCATATGCCTTAACAGCCGTTCTCTTGGAGAGAGGATAAATGTAAGCTGCGCCAATGTTCCAAGCGCGAACTTTATCATCTCCTGTTGTTATAGCTTCATCTTTACCAAAGAGATAACGGGCGCCTGCAAGCACGTCACCACCAGCTACAGGAACTTTAGCAGAGAGACCGAACATATGAGTCTTCTTCCCATCGTCCTGGTTAGCCCACTGATATGCAAACATTGGCGTGAAAGAGCCAAGGTTATATTCGAAACCAAAATTGACAGTGTAGGCTTTATCTCCGTGAACCTTATTGCCTACTAGATTCTTTTCTCCACCTTTGTTATCTACTGCTTCAAAGATCAAGCTGGATTTGATCGCATTAGCCTGATACTTAGCGCCGATACCGTAGTAATGAGTATTTTCAGACCATTTGTTTGTGTCTTCACCAATGCCGTTGGAATACATTGCGTGGATAGTTAATCCAGAGAAAGACGGGGTCGCATAAGAAATGGTATTGTTAAGACGGCCGTAGGAAGTACCGATTTCGCTAGTCCAAGAAGAAAGACCTAAGCCAGTTCCGAGCGCCCAGCCTGTAAGGATGTGATTAGACTGCGCTCCGGAAGAAAGTGAACCAGTGCGACCGAAACCCAGTTTACCGAAGTTGCCGGTCACGTACATGAAAGATTCACGGGTAAATCCACTTGAAGTTGTGTAATTAGCGTTTGCGGCGTTGCCGTCGTCCGCAGTAAAGCCTTGTTCAAGGATGAAACCAACAGAATAACCGTTCCCAAGATCCTCTACACCTTTAATACCCCAACGTGACCCTTGGTCAAACCCTGACTTGAGTTGGACAGTAGTATCTTGGTGTTTAGCTTTTTCCAAAAGAACACCTTCTTCAATGACACCGTAGAGAGTTACGTTAGAAGCAGCAAATGCAACGCCGGAAGCGGCCATCACAGCGGCAGCGATAAGTGTTTTTTTCATTTGAGTAGTACTCCAATTGAAGTTGTTAACTTGCAGAAAGTTCAAATTCCTAGCAACAATTGAAGCTCAAATGAAGAAGGCCTCCCGAAGGAGGCCGATGACTAATCAGAGATTAAGTCAAATTAGAAAGAGTGGCGCATGCCGAGGAAAACCTGGTAGCCGTTGTAAGCAACGTCTTCGACTTCTTTCCATGCTTTTCCGGAGTCAGCATAGCCAGCATAAGCCTTAACAGCTGTTCTCTTGGAGAGCGGATATTCGTAACCGGCACCGATGGTCCAGGCGCGAACGTCACCGTCCACCTTAACATCGTTGGCACCAACTTTCTTCTGGAAATCTTTACCGAAGACAAAACGAGCACCAAACATTGCTTTACCGCCACCTAATTGAGCTGTAGTGGAGAGGCCGAACATATGAGTTCTGCGACCATTATTCTGGTGAGCAAACTGGTATGCAAACATCGGTGTCCAGGAGCCAAGGTTGTATTCCAAACCGTAGTTGATGACATAGATAGGACGCTTAGCTTCCTCTGCTGTGGCTAATTCTGTTTCTGCCCACTTTTCGTATTCAGCCTTATTAGCCTTGTCCTTGGACCAAGTTGCATATTCGACTTTGTTGCCATCTTTATCTTCGTCTAAACCATTGACTAAGAAATATTCCTGCATGGACAAGAGATCACCTGCTGTCTTAGCGGGAACAGCAGTTCCTTTGTTGTCTGCAGCTTCAAAAATCAAGCTGGACTTAATAGCGTTTGCCTGATATTTAACACCGATACCATAGTAGTGGTTGTTGTCAGACCATTTAGCAGAGTCACTTGTTAAGCCATTGGAGTACATAACATGGCCAGTGAAACCATTGAAAGACGGTGTAGCATAGGATAAGACGTTATCCATGCGGCCGAAGTTGTTAGCAATAGCGCTCGTCCAAGAAGAACCACCGTAAGAAGTTCCGAAAGCCCAACCTGTCAGGATAGCCTGAGTCTGTGCATAGGAAAGAGCGCCCGTACGGCCGAAGCCAAAGGAGCCGAAACCACCTTTAACATACAAGAAGGATTCACGGTTAAAAGCTTTGCCGGCAGTTCCTTCCGCGCCGTTATCTGCACTAAAACCTTGTTCGAGAACGAAACCAACGTTGTAGCCATTGCCAAGATCTTCTACACCAGTGATACCCCAACGAGAACCCTGGGCAAAACCGGAAGCGAGCTCGACTTTATTGTCACCATGTTTAGCCTTAGATACAACGACACCTTCTTCGATAACACCGTAGAGAGTAACGTTAGAGGCAGCAAATGCAACGCCGGAAGCGGCCATCACAGCAGCAGCGATAAGTGTTTTTTTCATTTGAGTAGTACTCCAATTGAAGTTGTAAAACTTGCAGAAAGTTCAAATTCCTAGCAACAATCGAAGCTCAAATGAAAATGGCCTCCCAAAGGAGGCCAAATGATTAATCACGGATTAAATCATGTTAGAAGTTGTGCTGTAAGCCTACGAAAAGCTGGTAGCCGGAATAGTTCGGGGCTTTATCCATACCTACGCTTGAGGATTTGAAAAATTCCGTTTCTTTCCAGGCCTTTCCAGAATGAGCATAGCCTGCATAGGAATTGATCTTCGTACGCTTGCTTAAAGGGTATGCGTAGCCAGCACCGATGGTAAAGACATTGTGTTTGTCTTCCTTGCCTGCGTCGGCTCCATCATCCTTACCGAATAGATAACGAGCACCAAGCATTGCTGTACCGCCAGCCACAGGAGCCTGGGCGCTCAGACCGAATTGGTGGTCTTTGTTACCTTTGTCCTGCCATACATACTGGTACCCGAACATCGGAGTGATTGCGCCAAGATTCCATTCCAAACCATAGTTGATGCCATATTTGGCATTTCTATTAGAAGTCACTGGGAGATTTTTGTTCTGAGCTGCCTCAAAAATCAAGCTTGACTTGATTGCATCAGCCTGATATTTAACACCAATACCATAGTAGTGACCGTTTTTAGACCACTTATCTAAGTCATTGCTTGTATTCCCAGTTCCGCTATTGGAATACATCGCGTGTACAGAGAAACCACCAAAAGCCGGCGTTGCGTAAGAAATAACATTATTCATGCGTTTTGCAACCCATGCATAGTTATTCCAAGAGGAAGCACCATAAGAAGTACCAAATACCCAACCTGTTCTGATGGCTCTGGATTGGGCAAAAGCCAGACCGCCCGTACGGCCAAAAGCTAAGGAACCATAGTTACCGTCCACATACAAAATTGACTCACGGCTAAAAGCTTGTGTGCTTTCTGCTTCAGCGCCGGTATCAGAGTCAAAACCCTGCTCAAGGATAAATCCTACTGTGTATCCATTTCCTAGATCTTCTACGCCTTTAATACCCCAACGGTTTCCAGCAACGAAACCAGATTTAAGCTGAACATTGGTATCAAAATGTTTACCTTTCTGTACAACCACACCTTCTTCTAATACACCATAAAGAGTGACGTTAGAGGCAGCAAAAGCAACGCCGGAAGCAGCCATCACAGCCGCAGCGATAAGTGTTTTTTTCATTTGAGTAGTACTCCAATTGAAGTTATAAAACTTGCAGAAAGTTCAAATTCCTAGCAACAATCGAAGTTCAAATGAAAACGACCTCCCGAAGGAGGCCGATTGAATAATCAGACGATTAAATCAAATTAGAAAGTGTGACCTAAGCCAAGATAAAGCTGGTAACCATTGTATTTGGCTCCAGATTCATCTTTCCAAGCCTTACCACCGTCGGCATAGCCGGCATAAGTCTTGATCGTTGTACGTTTGCTAAGCGGATAATCGTATGCAGCACCGATCAACCAAGTATTGTGCTTGTCTTCTACGTTCGCAGCGGCGCCGTCATTCTTACCGAAGGTGTAGCGAGCTGCCAGCTTAACCGTACCACCAGCAACCGAACCCTTGGCGGATAAACCAAACTGATGATCTTTGTTTCCGCCGTCCTGCCAAATATACTGGTAAGCAAACATCGGGGTCCATGCACCAAGGTTCCACTCTAAACCATAGTTAATTCCATACTTGGTTTCCTTGTTGCTATTGGTTTTTGTAGGATTCCAGTTTCCGTCTTTGTATTCTGGGGCAAATGCATTCTTGTTCTGAGCGGCCTCAAAAATCAAACTAGATTTGATTGCGTTAGCCTGATATTTGACACCGAGACCGTAATAATGGCCGTTTTCAGACCATTTTTTGGAATCGTCGTTGTACTGGTTCGACCCAGAATTGCTGTACATTGCGTGAACCGAGAAGCCACCGAAAGCAGGGGTAGCGTAAGACACCACATTGTTCATACGGCTAGCAACACTGTCGATAGCGTTCCATGCGGCTCCGTCATAAGAAGTTCCGAGTGCCCAACCAGTAAGAATTGCACGAGACTGAGCGAATGCAAGACCACCGGTGCGACCGAAGGCCAGAGAACCGAAACCACCATCTACATAAAGAATAGATTCACGACTGAAAGCCTTGTTATAAACAGCCTGCTCGCCGTTATTAGCACTGAAACCCTGTTCTAGGATAAAACCGACTTTGTAGCCATTGCCAAGGTCTTCAACGCCTTTGAGGCCCCAGCGGTTGCCAGAAACCATGCCAGATTTTAGGTTAACAACTGCACTTTTATCTTTGGTTTTTGTAAGCAGAAGGCCTTCTTCGATAACGCCGTAGAGAGTAACGTTAGAGGCAGCGAATGCAACCCCTGAAGCGGCCATTACAGCAGCAGCGATAAGTGTTTTTTTCATTTGAGTAGTACTCCAATTGAAGTTGTAAAACTTGCAGAAAGTTCAAATTCCTAGCAAGTCAACCTCAACAGAGGCATCAAGATATTGTCAGCACGGTAAAAAACTATTTAAAATTGAATGTAATAACAATGAGAGTACAAAATGACAAAGATGAATACGCTTACGATCCGTATCTCGGATTTTGATTTAAAGCTACTTAATCTACTTGCGGAAGAAGAACAACAGACAAAAACAAACATTGTGTTATCCGCTATAAGGCAACGCTTTGAAGAATCTTTAGCCGATAAAAATATCATTCGTTTATCTGAGAATGACTTTAATGAAGTTTTAAAAGTTTTCGAATCAGAGATGAGCTCAGAAGAAATAATCGGAAGGAAAAATTTAGCTAAGGCTAAGATGTGGGATTAGAATTGATGAAGTTTTTAAAGCCTGTCCCTCTTTCTATAGAACATAGGGAATTGCTGGACTCTTTCGATTGCCAATCAAATGCAATAAACGATTGGTTAAAGAGACATGCGATTAAAAACCAACTTGCTGGAGTTTCTCGCACTTATCTAGTTTTTGACGATAACAACTTTTTAGCGGGTTATTTTTCGGTTCGAGTAGGAGTTATAGACCATTCCGTTTTATCGGCCGCCTTCAAAAAAAATCTGCCTAACCCTCTCCCCATTCTCTTATTAGGGCGCTTAGGAGTTGATGTCAAATACCAAGGGCTAGGGTTAGCAAAAGCCATGGTCTACAAGACTATAAGTTTAGGATATGAAGTTGCCAGTATTGCCAGCTGTTGGGGGGTGGTCGTTGAGCCTCTTACTGAAAACCTAACTCCTTTTTATTTAAAGTTGGGATTTATCAAAACAAAGGCTGAACGACCTTTGCTTATCTTTAGGCTCCAGGATAAAAACGGCAACCCAACGATCTTCCCCGGATAGTAGGGAAAAGGCCTCCCGAAGGAGGCCCGACTAGCTAGCTTAAACTTTCTTGATTAGAAAGAATGACGCATACCGAGATAAACCTGGTAGCCGTTGTAAGCAACGTTTTCAACATCTTTCCATTCTTTGCCGGAATCGGCATAGCCAGCATAAGCCTTCAGGGCTGTACGCTTGCTAAGCGGATAGATGTAAGCTGCGCCAATGTTCCATGCGCGGACGTCCCCATCAACTGCAACTTTATTGGCTCCGACGTCTTTAGCTTCATCTTTACCGAAGAGGTAACGACCGCCAACTAAAACATCACCGCCGCCAACTGCAACCTTAGCGGATAAACCGAACATATGAGTTCTGCGACCGCTGTTCTGATGAGCAAATTGGTAGGCAAACATCGGTGTCCAAGAACCGAGGTTATATTCCAAACCGTAGTTGATCGTGTAGATAGCTTTCTTCTTGCCAGTAGCTTCTTTGATCACCGTGTCCTTGTTAGCAGCCCAATCGTCGCCAATACCAAGAGCTTTGAATTCGTTTTCTGTGAAGAGATCGGAAACCTTAACTGCATCAGTACCTGTGGCCTTATTATCGACAGCTTCGAAAATCAAGCTGGATCTGATGGCGTTGGCCTGATACTTAACGCCTAAGCCATAGTAGTGACTGTTGTCGGACCACTTGTCAGTATCAGTGGCAAGACCGTTAGAGTACATAGCATGTACGCTGAAACCTGAGAAGACAGGGGTTGCATAAACGACGGAGTTGTTGGTACGGCTAAAGCTTGTACCAATAGCGCTTGTCCAAGAAGAAAGACCAAGGCCTGTTCCGAGAGCCCAGCCAGTCAGAATGTGGTTAGACTGAGCACCGGAAGCTAAAGTGCCTGTGCGGCCAGCGCCGAACTTACCGAAGTCGCCGTTGACATACATGAAAGCTTCACGGGTGAAGCCGCTAGTTGTGCCATTGCCTGCGTTAGCGACGTTGCCGTCGTCTGCAGAGAAGCCCTGTTCAAGGATGAAACCGACGGAATATCCGTTTCCGAGGTCTTCAACGCCCTTGATACCCCAGCGGCTACCCTGATCGAAGCCAGATCTCAGTTGAACAGTTGTGTCAGCATGTTTTGCTTTTTCTAAGAGGACGCCTTCTTCGATAACGCCATAGAGTGTGACGTTAGAAGCAGCAAATGCAATGCCGGATGTGGCCATTACAGCAGCAGCGATAAGTGTTTTTTTCATTTGAGTAGTACTCCAATTGAAGTTGTTAACTTGCAGAAAGTTCAAATTCCTAGCAAGCCTTCCTACTCAAACGAAGACTATCCTCATCGACCCTGTATTCTCTACCCTAATCCTCCAAAATACCTTGTCAAAAATGCGACTGCCATTGGAACAGTGAATGAAGAAACAACTGTTGTAATGATCATTGCATTCGCGATAACAGCCTCAGCTGCATGAAATTGCCGGCACATCAAGTAAACATTAACCCCCATAGGAAGGCAACCTAAAAATACAATCGCCGTCGTCTCAACCGGACCTAATCCGATTAATAACGCCAAACAAAATATAAGCGTAGGATGAATGAATAATTTAATGGAGCTCAGTACAAAGCTCTTTCCTAACCCTTGGCCTATTCCGTATTCCGACAACCCCATCCCCACCACGATCAGGCTCAGTGCAGTTGCTGAGTTACCTATTAGACGGACAGGCTCGTCAACCACATAGGGGATGCTTAATCCCGTAAAACTCCAGGCAACCCCGCAAAAAATGGCAATAATCAAGGGATTTTTAAAAACTGACGCTAGAGTTTTCAGAAAAGAGCGGATTGTGAGATGTCCTGACTGAAGAGAGAATTCAACCGCAATTGAAACCAAGGTCCACAGCACTAAGGCGTTTAAAGATAATACCGCTGATACTGAAGGAGCGGCTTTCTCTCCGAGCATCGCAATAGCCAAAGGGAGGCCAAGAAGTCCGTTATTGGAGAAAACGCATCCGGTACCGAAAATTGCAGTTTCTACTGGCTTCATTTTCAAAAGATATCCAGAAACAAATCGTCCGATAAAAAACAGAATGAAGCACGCTCCGAAAAATGCGATCAATAACCTTAAATCTGCATGGCTTTCCGTTAACGCAAGGTTGGACAGAAGGCGGAACAACATCGCAGGAAGAGCAATATTAAAAGCAAACTTTGAAAGAACCGTGCTGGCGGTTTTATTAAATCCAAACCAGCGCGATAGTGCGAAGCCCAAGAAAATAAGCAGAAAAAGCGGCGAACTTTTTCCAAATTGGAGTAAAAATTGAGTAAATAAAGTTTGTTCCATGGATGAGGTCTTATTAATTTTCTTTCATCTTACGCCGACAACCTTTAGCAGAGGCTATTCCTCAGGCTTTTTCTTAACGATCTCAATCATCCGGTTCTTTTTATTTTTAACAATCGTTCTAGGCTGCATTAATTTGTTGACCTTTTTCTCTTGCTGAAACGATCCGATTTCTTTTGTTTGATTTGTTCGAAAACGTAACATCTCTTCATCTGAATTTACGTTCATTTACTCTTAATTTTGTTCATCCGATTTCATTAAGTAGCCCTTAATTCAAATAGTTAAAGATCTAAACCAAGCTGAACTTTATCTACCAAGGATTTATTTGATGCTTCGTATTTCAATGAAAAAAACGGCCGCAGCCGCTGCCGTCACTTTCGCTTTTGTCGCCGGCTCTTTAGTCCAGACATCTCCGATTGCTCCGATAACCTCCGCTCACGCTCAGCAGGCGCAGCTGCCTGACTTCACCAAGCTTGTGGAGGACAACGGTAAAGCAGTCGTAAGTATTCAGGTTACTCAAAAAGCCGCTGTGCGTAAAAACGCAAACCCTTTCAAAGGAATGCCCAAAGACAAGCTCGATGAGCTCCGTCGTTTCGGATTCCCGTTCCCCTTCCCCGGACCGGATGGTTTTGAAGATCGTATGCCAGAACGCAAAGGCCAAGGCTCCGGCTTCATTATTAGTCCGGACGGTCTGATTCTTACTAACCATCACGTTGTTGACGGCGCTGATGAAATCAAGGTCCATCTAACAGATGATCGTGAGTTCAATGCCAAAGTTATCGGCAGTGATGCCAAAACAGACGTTGCTGTCATTAAGATCGATGGGAAAGACCTTCCGTGCGTTAAGCTCGGCAACTCTAAAGATGTCAAAGTAGGCGAGTGGGTTGCTGCTATCGGCGCTCCCTTTGGTTTAGAGAACACAGTCACGAGCGGTATCGTCTCTGCTAAGAGCCGTAACCTCCCAAGCGATCAGTTTGTCCCGTTCATTCAGACTGACGCCGCCGTCAACCCGGGCAACTCCGGCGGTCCTCTTTTCAATATGAAGGGAGAAGTCATCGGCATTAACTCTCAGATCTTCTCTACTTCCGGCGGCTTTATGGGCTTGTCCTTCGCTGTTCCTATTGATCTGGCGCTTCAGATTAAAGACGAACTCGTCAAACACGGTAAAGTAAACCGCGGCCGTTTGGGTGTAATGATCCAAACAATGAGTCCGGAGTTGGCAAAATCTTTCGGCCTTGAGAAAAACAAAGGCGCTTTGATCGCTCAGATCCAAAAAGACTCCGCAGCTGAGAAAGCCGGCCTGCAGGAAGGAGATATCGTCATCCTCTTCGACGGAAAGGGCATTGATAATGCTGCAGACCTCTCTCGTGCAGTCGCTTCTGCTCGCCCGGATACCGAGCACAACGTAAAAGTTCTTCGTGAAGGCAAAGAAGCTGAAGTGAAGGTCAAACTTGACGCAGCTGCCGATACTTCAGTTGCTAAAGGCAAAGCCGCTGAAGAAGCTCGCGGTCGTTTAGGCGTAACCGTCCGCGGTTTGAATGACGAAGAGAAGAAAAAATACGGTGACGGTCTCGTTGTCGTCGAATCTCATGGTCCTGCTTCCGAGGCCGGAATCAAAGAAGGTGATGTCCTCTTATCCGTAGGCGGCAAGAAGATTCGCTCCTTCGAACAGTTCAAAGATGCTGTGAATGCTGCTGACAAGACACTAGCTCTTCAAGTTGCTCGTGACGGAAGCAGAACATTCCTGGCCGTAAAACTTGATCCGAAAGACAAAAAAGAAGAGAAGAAATAATCTTTTGATTTAATTCATCTAAGCTCGGCTTCCGCAACAGCGGTTGTCGAGCTTTTTGTTTTAGGATTTCTTGGAACGAGACTATTTTGTTCGGTAGTCACAATTAATTATGTAAAAAAGACCACAAAATTACCGCAACAATGCGGTATAGGATTGTTCAAAAATAGGTATCAATCATTAGATTTATACTTAAAAATCAATAAGTACAGTAAAAATCCCTATAAGAAACTATTGTCTTAACTACCCTCAGTCCCTACAATGCATTTGTACGTTTTTAAAACTTAGACTCCTTTTAAGCCGAATTCGACGTCTTGATCGGAAAGCTACAAGTTTCCAAGACGAATTGAGGAACAACGCCTCCGTAATTAGGATGGAAGAATTTATGTTGGACTATTTAAGAGAAGAATTCGCCGCTTACAGTAACGAACTGATCATTATTGGCGTTTTAATTATCGCCTTTGTCAGTTTCTATTCTCGTTTCTTTCTGAAAAGCAGCAAAAAGAAAAACACAACTAACCGTTAACAGCAAGGCCGCAGAGCGCGGCCTCATTTGTATCTATGTTCTGTTTATTTTGGCACGGACGATACTAGAGTCAGCCACAATTCTGAGAAACCCGTCCAAAAAATCTGCACACCTAAACACACCAAAATAAATGAGAAAATGCGTCCGATTGCATCCGAGCCACTTGGCCCCAATATCTCAGTAATACGATCAGCATAACGGAAGCATAACCAAACAATCAGAGCATTCGCCAAAGCTGCAGCAAAGGCTCCGATCACATTAGGAATGGTAAAATTCATTGATGTACCGATAGCTGTTGTCACGGCAATGGCGCCCGGTCCTAAAGTTAGCGGCATCGTAAACGGATAAAAAGCAAGCTTCATCCAATCCTGATCGGTTCTCGGTTTATGAGCTCCGGCAGTTGACTCAACTTCTTCCTCCCCTTCACTAGAAGAAGAAGTATTATTCAAAGCCAACCATCCGGCAGAAAAAAGAATCAGACCGCCAGCGACTCGAAGAACTCCGAGAGAAATCCCAAAAAAACTCAGAACAAAAGAGCCGGCGCATAGGGTCACCAGCGCCATGATCAGAAAGTAAATACATACTTTATTGGATAAGGTCATGCGCTGAGCGCGGGTTGCTCCCGAGGTTATCGTCAGGAAAAACATCGCCGCCCCGATAGGATTAACCACCGTCACTAAAGACGTAAAAACATAAAGAAAGGTACTCAGGAATGAGGAAAGCATTTTGTGCTTATAGTATTTGGATAAGGATGCTGAATTTTATAGCAGAACAGTATTTCCTGAGAAGCCTCTTACCCAGAAATCAGATAGAAGACAAAAACAACCAAAGAAAAAAGGACGGCCAACCCGTCCCTATCTCTCGGTGTTCATAGGACTATCTCGACTTTTTCATGGCCTCTGCCATCAAACGATTACGAACCATTCTGCAAGCGCAGATTTCAATCATTTTTCTCAAAACTTTTTTCATATCTCTCCCTCCTTGATAAGAATAATAACCCATAAATATAGTATTAACCCTAATCTATCTCAAAATGAGACTGATTAGTTTCCTGGGGATTCTAGTTATGACTGGAAATGTGAATAAGTTTTTAAGAGGCCAATTCTCCATTTGTTTTAATTCTCATCAATTTCAACTGTGAACATGTTCACACGGAAGAAATAAGCAGATAAAACAAAACCTCTTGAACGGTTAGGTCCAAGAGGTTTGTCTTTTATGGAGAGCCCGGAGACTACCTACTT
>ENA-UEPG01000441-UEPG01000441.1-human-gut-metagenome-genome-assembly--contig:-NODE-441-length-42148-cov-16.110670_pt1 | contig 42148 bp, 66 predicted proteins | sample MGYA00242893_ERZ507902 | MGnify/ENA primary metagenome ERZ507902 (study PRJEB26167, sample SAMN06115491) | human gut metagenome | host: Homo sapiens | place: China:Gansu | collected 2015-04-23...
GAGCATTTCTCAAGTGCCCCCATTTCCGCCCATAGACACCCATCGCATATCAGCGGCTCGTTCGGCGGGGTGAGGGTGGGCGCAGAATGTATCATCGACCTTACCCTCATTAAGCAGTCGTTAAATCCCTCTGTGTATCGTTTATTAGCTGTGCCACACTTCTTTTTTTGAAGCTGTTCCAACAGCTTGTCCGCATCAATCGCCCTTGCCATCGTTCAGCGCCTCCAATCTCTCCATCACCATCTCCACGGCCTCGTCCGTCATGGGAGCGCCGCAATGACAGCAGAATGTGCTTTCATACTCTTGTACAGCACCGCATTTAGTACATTTGCAGGAACTCGTTCCAGGGTAAGCGTCAATCCACTCACCCCTCCACACCTTCTCCACCTGCTCCCGGCTGACGGGGCGGAGGGCGGAGAGGATAGTGTCCAATACAAGCTTGAACGACACAGCCATACCAGCCGCTATAAACGAACCTTGACCCTCGTATTCATCGGTCAGTTCTTTAAGGCTATCATTCAAAATTTTAGCTTTTGCGATTGCTTCTTCCAGCTTCATAGTTGGGCCTCCCTTTCCATCTTCTCCCTGATGGCTGACAGGATGAAATCCCGGTTCAGCACATACAGGTCCGTAATTCCGTGCTCTTTGCACATCTTGATGATCTCGTCCATGATGTAGTTTTTGATATCTTCTTTCCAGAGGACAACCGCCTGTATCGTTGCAGAGGCCACGGTGTTTCCATCCTCGTCTGTTCTGACTTGCAAGGCTGGGTCCCCAATGTCAACATATTCTCCCGGGCTCTTCATTCCAGCTCCTCCAGCATCTCCATCCCCTCCGCGCTCAGAATCGGCGCGCGAGTGTTCCATCTACCGATAGCATCCTCTTTTGCAACACACCATGTTGTTGCACAAAGGCACTCACCACACACTACGCCATATTTCCCGGGCGCTTGAAGTGTTCCTTCTATCAGAATCGCACGCCCCCTGCAATGTGCACACGGCAACAGCACCCCCGCATCCGTCAACCGCCTGGCCGCTTCATGGTCGCCCAGCAGGGCGCGCTTTGTATCATCCATCATGCTCTCTTCCTTTCCAGCGGGCAGCTCTCGATGGCGTATGTAGTCACCCATGTTTTCCGCCCGCCCCGGTTTCTCCCAACAACAAACGTCCGTTTCTTAGCTGTCCAGCCCGGTACTGGCTTTTCCTCACGCAGCCATGGACACTTGCTGATCGGACAGCAGCAATCCATGCAGGGGTTGGCCGAATACCGCCGGATGGGGACCAGATATTGTTCAAGTTCGCTCACGTCCTGCCTCCCATTCCCGGTACAGGGAAAACCAGTCCTCCGCCCGCATCGTTACCAGCCATTCGCAGCGGCTCCGCCGGTGGGCTACAATGGGATATTCACAAGGAGGCGCATCATGCTTTGCCTGGGCCATGGCCGCCTCCAAATTCAGCCGCTCCACACGCTTGATTTCCTGATGGATGCCGGGCAGCCCTACAACGTCAGAGGCGTCCCCGGTGTTCCCGCAATACTGAGCCGTGCGGCGGCAGTCATAGCCCTGCTCCCGGCAGTAGCTGGCCCATTCCAGCTCACCACGCTTGCCCTTCTGTTTGCTGTTCATGGTTCCTCCTTATGCTGGTACATTTCCCGGATGTACTTCCACGTCTCGTCGTTCATGCTTTGGGCAGTAGGTTTTTCCTTCCCTTCCTGCTTCCTGCGCTTTTCCCAGGTGATTACAGCCTGTTTCCAGTCCTTCATGGGAGACTGACCGATCTTCCAGCCCTTGGAGGCGTAGAAAGCAACAAACGACTCTGGGTCTACCCCGTTGTTCCGCTCCTGACAATATGCCCTGACTTCATCGACTGTCGGAGGTGAAAAGCGTTTCCCCCTGGAAGAGGGGGTAGGGGGAGTATAACTATCGTTCTCACTCTCTTTCTCTCTCTCTACCTCACCCTCTACCTCTATCTCTCCCTCTATATTGCTTTCCGTTTGCTTCCGGTTTGCTTTCGGTTTGCTTCCGCCTCGCTTCCCGTTTGCTGCCTTTTTGCTTGCTTTGTCAAGTATCGGTTTTACAAGCAAAAAGGAAGCGGATGCCTGTCCTGTTAATGACTTGCTTTCTCCCTCGAACACATAAGTACAAATCGCCGTCACAAAGGGAAGCTGGTCCTTCTTCGGAAGCACTTTTAACGCCTCCCAGAAGCTGCGGTAAAAGGTAAATTGGTCACGTTCCAAGCAGTTCACCCGCCTTAAAACGGCAGTTCGCCGTCCTCTTCGCCGATCTCGGCGAAGTCTGCGGCTGAGACATTGACGCCGCCGCTCTGGATGGGGAAGTGGGGCTCCTTTTCTGTGGGCCACACATAGTCCGCTATCAGGTCTGTATAGGTTTTGCCGTTGTACTCCCGGCTCTCCAGCCGTCCGGCGGCGATGACCCGGTCGCCCTTCACCATAACGGACAGTTGGCGGGCCAGATGTCCCCAGCCCTTGACAGTCAGGAAAGCGGCGGTTCCATCCTTGCGGCCATAGGCGCGGACGGAGATGGAGCCGACCTCCTTGCCGTTGCTGGTGATGCGGATATCGCCGTCACAGGTGGCCTTTGCGATGACAAGGCCGGTCTTGACCTCGTTCCCATTGCGGTCGTAGTCTGTAATACCATTGATAAACATTTAGATACCCTCGCTTTCCACACGCTTCATGCAGTTCGCACAGAGCTGTCGGCCAAACCGACGGTTTGCATAGCTCACCATATCCTTCACATCCCAGGGCTTTCCGTCTCTCTTTTTGACGGGATAGATCAGTTCGCCGCAGTCGTCGCAGCGATATTCCTTGCGCTGTTCGGCGGCTGCCTGCTCTTTTGCAAACTCGTCCGTGTCCGCGTCCTTTGTATCATCAATGCAGAAGAGGCCGTTCAACGCGTACTTTCTGGCATAGCTTGACGCGGTGCCGGTGATCTGGCTGTCATCCATTCCTTTCTTGTCCTCGCTCTCGCGGGCATAGGCAGAGTTTGAAAGAGATGCTTCCGAAGTGGTATCCCACAGCGTAGCGGTTGCGTGGACATAGTAGCGGTCACAGATGCACTCCAATGTATCGGAGACCGTAAGGAGAAGCTGGTGTTGAGCGAGAAGAGGCTTCACAGCTTCCATAATGTCCTCACAGGACCGGTACTTATATCCGCCAAACTTGTTCATGCGGCCCTTTGGGGCTTTCAGCTCCGTTTGAACAGCAGAGACGCGGGATAAAAAATTATTTTCCATCAGCGAAACTCGCTCCTTTCCTTGATGCTGCGGCCGTCCAGCCACTCGTCCAGCTGGTCTTCTTCCTCTTCCCGGAGAGTGTCGGCGAAGTCCCGGAAACGGGCTAGAAGGGAGCGGCGGCAGGATTTGCAGAGGATGACCCCAGCGGGCATATAGTCTTTGCAGATGGGGCAGACGGCGGCGTCCTCGATATAGGACTGGCCGCAGACGGGACACAGCTCCTCCCGGTAGCGGTAGCCGGGGAATACGGTGGGGTCCGTGCCCTCCCGGACCATAGGGGCGTCAAAGTAGGCGTTACAGATTTGGCAGTGCTTCATGACTCGCCTCCGATCCGGAACGCATCTTCCGCGGGAATACCCATGAGATGGGCCACGCTGTCCCGGAATGGCCTGGAGGCAGCCAATCGCCCGGAGAGCATCTGGTATGCCTGGGCGTATGAGACGCCGCCCACGTCTTGAATGAAGCTCTTGACTACGCCGCCATAGTTTTCTACAATGTACTTTCGGATGACCGGATACAGCACGGACGGGGGCCGGGGTGGGATTCGGATGCAGGCCGACAGGTCATTCTTGATGGTGCAGTCCGCGTATCCGATTTCCCGGGCGATCTCCTGCCAGTTGTGGCCGTCGATCCGCATCGTGAATGCCTTGATACGTTCTTCTCTTGTCAAATAGCTCCCTCCTCGATGAAATAGATTGTAGCGGTACGGATTCCGGCCTGGATGGCGGCCTCGTGGCTCTCCATGCAGAGGTCGATGTGGGCGCCTTTCACGGCGCTTCCGGTATCGTCCGCCCGGTAATAGTGGAGTTCTCCGTCTCCATAGTCCACCAGGACATCAGAGCCCAATGGGATGATGGACGGGTCCACGGCCACGGAGACGCCGGGCGTGGCCCTTCTGCCGCTGGCGGTGATGCCGTCGGACTTGCCGCAGCAGCGGGAGCAGGTGCAGTAGTGGGTGACTGTTACATCATCCAGGCGGACGGCATGGGACAGCAGCGCCGCCTCGATCAGCTCATTTTCCGCTGCCTCCTGCTCCTCTTCGGTGAGATAACAGCGGACCAGGGCCGGGGTATCGTCGCCGGGTAGGCTGCCGTCTTCCGCGGTGGGGTCTGGCTTGTGCATAGCGGGCAGTTCTGCCTCTACGGTCATAATCAGGTAGCTTCCCAACCACGCCAGCAGCAGAAGCAGGAACAGAAGATATGTAATCAGCTGCCGCCTCTGGCTCCGGCGCCGCCGCTCTTCGCGGGTCAGCTTTTTCATAGGATATGCCTCACCGCTTCTTCTCGGGTAATATAGAAATGGATGCCCGTGCTGCACTCGTTCCAGCGGTTTTCGTCAAAATCCGAAACGGAGACCACAGTTCCGGGAATGTAATGGAAGTTCTCATCTCTATCACTGACGGCGACCTGCTCCAATACATTCCCCTCTAAATCCTGAATCTCCAAAACGGTTGCCTTTGAGCAGCGGCACTTCCGGCCTGCTGCGGAACTGCGCACAGCATCTTCGGTAATTTCCAGCTTTACAATGCACTCATGGCCGCTGGTTTTGACCTTTTTCCAGCCGACAAAAGCGCCGATTTCCGGGCAGGCAATGGGATAAAATAAATTTTTTGCCTTTTCAATGTAGTTGGCCCCGGACAGGTCGGCCCCGGACAGGTCGGCCCCGGACAGGTTGGCCCCGGGCAGGTTGGCCCAGGACAGGTCGGCCCTGAACAGGTTGGCCCTGGACAGGTCGGCCCCGGACAGGTTGGCCCCGGGCAGGTTGGCCCTGGACAGGTCGGCCCCGGACAGGTCGGCCCCGGACAGGTTGGCCCTGGACAGGTCGGCCCTGGACAGGTCGGCCCCGGACAGGTCGGCCCCGGGCAGGTTGGCCCGTTTTCCGCCATTTTCGCCTCGTAGCCATTTAAGGTGCTTGTCCAAAATATTTTTCAACTCTTGTTTGTCCATGCGTTATTCCTCCTTGTAGGTTTCCCGGAAGCTGCCTTCGGGGAAATCGAACTCCACGGTGAAATGATGGTGCCGCTCGTTGATGGAGACCACCTGGCAGGGATGCGGGCCTGTCCTTGCGGTCACAAAGGCGCTGGTGGGGATGGTGGGTTCCAGGCACAGCTTGTCTCCAATGTTCATCTGCGGCCCTCCAGTCTGTCCAGCATCCGGAAGAGGGCGTTTGTCAGGGAGATGGCCCCGGCGGTCAGAACGATGATTTGAAGGATCATTGCGACACCTCCGAAAGACTCCGGGCCAGGGTGGCGGCGGAGATTTTGGAGCCGTTGAAGGGGAAGCGGTTCTTCAAAGTGCTGTATTTCTTGATGCCGGTGAACCGCCGGACATCCTCCAGGGACAGCAGGTGCCGCCCTTCGGTGAATTCCAGAATGTCCGCGAGGTTGTCGCGGTAGTATCTTGATTCAGACATTTGGGTCCTCCTTTTCTTGATGGTCGTGGTTGCTGTTCGGTTTTGACGGGCGAAGGCGCAGGGCCTCGTCAAAGGTCATGCCGTAGGCCGCTCGGTTGAGCTTGTCCATGAGCCGCTTGGTGTTGCGGGCCTGGGACTCCAGGTCTTTGATGGTGCTGTTTTCGTTCAAAGCAAATTCCTCCTTGCGATTGATTTCCGCCCGGAGGAATGGTATACTGTCCTCGCGGGCCTGTTGGCGCTTTCAATAGGTTCCGCAGCCCTCGTCGGTGGTGGTGCACTGGCGGGGGCACTTTTTACTCTGTTTCAAAATCCTTGCAGGGCTGGCTCAACGGCCCTCTCTGCTTGCCTTGCAGGAGGCAATACCCGGAACAGGTCGGGACCCATGTCCGGATATTCCCCCGGTTCTGCCGGAAATACTGCTCATACCACATACAGTTGATGCAGGCTTTCACATCCGCATCTACGCAGATGCTCCGGGTACGCTTGCTAATGCAGTAGTTTTCAACTTTTGTCATCATAATGGCCCTCCTTGATAGTATCCGTCGTGGATACTCTTTGGCTCATTATATCCAAATTGGATATTAACGTCAAGGGGTCGACCAAAAAAAGTTGACGTTATGGATACCTTCTGATATAGTTATCTTCGAGGTGATCCGCATTGAATGTGAAAGAGAACGTCCACTTAAAACAATTGCGTCTAAAGTTTGGATATACACAAGAATATGTCGCTGAGAGATTAGGGGTCACAAAGGCGACTATCAGCAAATATGAAAAAGGACAGCGCAATATCAAAACAGAATATATTGAAAAACTTGCCGAATTGTATTCCGTAGAACCAATTTATATCCTGACTGGAAAAACGTCTGAAGACTGGCGAAAAGAAATGGACGAAAATGTTGCGGCTTCGGAAAGAGAAGAAGAACAATACTGGAGAGCCATTTTGTTCTCTGGTTCTACTGGAAAGCTAGTAGAGCTTTTTGACCAACTGAACGAAGACGGGAAAAAGAAGGCATTAGAAAGAGTGAGCGAGCTGACGGAGATTCCTAAATATCAAGCCCGTTGATGTCCTCTCTCAGTTTTCTTTGGTGGATACCGAATAGGTCTTCTAATTTGTCCCACGTTTCGACCCTGCCAACTCTCTGCCCATATTCGATCCTTTTATATGCCAGTACGGTTATCCCTAAATATTCCGCCACCTGCTGCTGGGTCATGCCCTTTGCTTTCCGGGCGGCTTTCAGGTTCTCACGCATGATGTCCTCCTTCCTAACCTCGTCAGTGTTTCCGCCACTGGCGGGGGCACTTTTTATTGCAAAAATTTTCCTGTTGGTGTAGATTGGTATCATGGGGGGATAGTATGAAAAAGTTTCTGGAGTGGTTCAAGAAAGACGATACTATGGTGTTGAAGGTTATTCCTTGCTGCTGGGCTTTTGCACTTCTGATTGGAGGGGCAGATTTATTCAAAGAAGGAATTTCCATCAACTCTATTCTGATGTTTGCGCTGTACCTTTTTCTTGGCCTGGTGTTTTGGGGGGTCTTTGTGGCACTTCCATGGACGATCCAAGATAAAAAGAAGCCAGACGGAACGCCGCAGTTTACAAATGGGCTGATGCTTGTTGGAGAAGCGGTTGTGCTGGTTGTCCTCACCATGTGGGTCGGGGGATTTATCTGATTCGTGAATTAGCTGCTGGGCGGCTTCGGAAAGCAACTTCTTAATGTTGCCGCATTTCCTAAATTGTGGTATAATTTCCCCAGCTTTAGGAGGGGCGGTGGAGTATGGATAAAGAGTATGAGATCATTGAGAAGTCCCTTCTCGTTCCGTGTAAGAAAGACTTGACTGGAACGGAGCGGAGATGTTATGTACGGCTTCTCGTAAAGGGTGGGGAAACGGTAGGCGCACAATGCAACGGATGCGATGATCTACAGGGAGGGGAACCCTGTATCTCCTGTATGGAACAAGTTAAGACTGCTGCTTTGAGGGGGGAGGTTTGATACCTTCCCTTTCCATTTTCTCGTCCACGGCCTGGATTGCGGTTTTCAAGACGCTTGCGTAGCAACAGCGGCAGTGAAAGCGGCCCATGTCAGGCTGGCACAATTCGCAGTCCGGACAGACACCGCCATCCGCAAGGCCGCTTCGGTAACAAAAGTTCAGCAGGCCAGACAGCATTGCTCTGGTATATTCCAGATGTGTGATTTGTTTTTCTTCCACATAAATTCACCCTTTCAAGATAATATCAGCCGAAAAAAATTTGGTCTACCTGGGCGGCATCCAATGACAGCAATTGCTTCATGTTTCGGATTTCTCCCAAAGAGAACTCCGCTCCCCCTGTTTCGTTGATTTTCGCATTGAACCTGGAGAGGCTTAGACCAATTTTCTGTGCAGCATCTGCCTGTGTCATGGCTTTCTCACGCAGTTTCCCCTTGAGCATGTCTGTATTCATCTGCTTCACCTCGATTCACCTTTCTAAGATAATTTTATTTTATCACATTTTTTCGCGCTGTCAAGATATTTTTGTTGACTTTTAGAAGCTCGCTTGTTATTATCAAGATACAAGAAAGGAAGGAGGTAAGAATATGACGATAGGAGAAAAAATCAGGAGACTTCGAAAAGACTTAGGCATGACCCAAACAGAATTAGGAGAAAAGCTGGGCGTAAAAACAAATGCAGTCAGCAAATGGGAGTGCGGTCGCGTTGAAGATATTCCGCGTTCCAAAATAAAGGCCATGTCTGTTATTTTTGGGGTTCCGGCTTCTTATTTGATAGAGGATGACACTAATATTGTGAATGTGGACTTCGGGCATGGAGAAACGCACGCGAAAAAAGCCCCGTCCCAGCGGGACGAGGCGGACGAAATTGCGGACGTTTTCCGGAAGCTGGACGAGCACGGAAAGGGAGCTGTCCGGGCCATCCTGAATTTTGAGCACGCTGCCGCCGTGGCGGAGCACCGGCAGGCAGGGGCCAAGAAGCCAAAGGCAAAGGTCAAGCAGCGCAGCGATGGGCTGGGAGATGTGGAGGTGTTTGACCAGCCTTCCGCCGCAGGCCTGGGGAACTACCTGAGCGATATCGCGTCTCATATTGAGCAGTACCCCGCCAACGTCATCCCGGAGGGGACAGAGTTTGGTGTGCGGATCAGCGGGAACAGTATGGCTCCCAATATCCCGGATAAGGCAACGGCTTTTGTGCAGTCCAAGATTGCCATAGAGCCGGGGCAGGTCGGGATTTTCCTTTTGAATGGGGAGTCTTTCTGCAAGAAGCTGGAAGTGGACCGGGAGAAGCAGGAAATCAGGCTGGTTTCCTTCAACCCGGATTACAAGGACCGGATCATCGAAGAGTGCGACGATTTCCGGACGCTGGGGCTGGTGCTGGGACACTGGGGAGGGAAATGATATGGATTATTCAACGTTCTCTGAAAACCCTAATTTGTATTTCATGAGCATATTGTTGGCAATGGCTATAACATTGTTAGCCTATGGGTCAGGGCCTCTTCTGTTTGCGCTAATTTGGAAAAAACCAATTTTGAAAAAGAGATTCCGTCTGCTTTGTATTCTCTATACAATCACAGTTGCCATTTTGTTTATGGCTCTGCGTTTCGTGGCGGGGGATAATGTTGGAACATTTGCACCTGCTCTGATTTGGGGTATCGTATTCTACAAAATAGGGGGGCATATTTTACGTTCTAAGGGGCGCCTTTCCACAGTTGAGATGAAGTCACCTGAAAATACGCAAGCAGAAACAGGCTACGCTGTGGCGAAAGCGGAACCAGCTCCTATTATTGAGGTATACAGATCAAATTTTAAACTACCGCAGGAACGGGAAAAGAACGCTGGGAAAAATTATTTCAAGATGGGCTTTTTTATTATGCTGGCCGTTCTGGTCTGCCTTTCCTCGGCATTTGTTTGGCTGTATTCAAATTGTTCAATGGATTTAGAGGAGGCGGAGAAGGAGATTTCTTCGCTTCAAGAGAAGGTCGACTCGAAGCAAAATACTATAAGGAGTATGAGAGAAGAATCAGCAATGCTGAATGGCAGTATCGGCTTTATTGTTAACGGTTCTCCATACTACCACAACTATTGGTGCGATACATTCCAAAACGCAGACGAATACTGGGCACATAATATCGAATATTGCGCGTATATTGGCTACTCGCCGTGCCCGTATTGTTGGTGATCTATAAAGAAAACCGCCCGGGCGTTGACGCACCCGGACGGCACAGCGACACCCCGAACAGCAACCACGAAGCCGGGAGGTCTGTTCACAGTATAGCACAGACCTCCTGATGAAGCAATAGGAGGAAAAGAAGATGGCGAAGAAAAGCAAGTATCATCAGAGGCCGGACGGGCTCTTTGAGGCGATCCGGACCATCAACGGAAAGCGGGTGGCATTCCGGGGAAAGAGCTGCCGCGAGGTGGACAGAAAAATCCTGGAATACCAGGAGCAGAAAGAGCGTGGGCGCGACTTCCCAAAGATCGCGGACGAGTGGGAGGTGCAGCACGAAGGGGATATTGGAGAATCCACGCGGCGGGTATACTCCTACGCCGTGAAGCGTCTGAAAGAGGCGTTCCCCGGACCTGCGAAGGAGATACGGCCCCTGGACATCCAGCGGTATATCTCCGCGTTCGAGAAGCAGGGGAGGAGCGCCAACAGCGTTTCTATTGAGCTGTGTGTCTGCAAGATGATATTCGCCCATGCGGTGATCTCCGGAGATATTGATATTTCCCCGGCTGCGGAGATCAAGAAGAGCCGGGGGCTGCCTGTGAAGCACCGGGAGGCGCTGACCGAAGAGCAGGAGGCCGCCGTAAAGGCAGCGGGGCGGGAGAAGAAAGCCCACTGGTGGCTGTTTCCGTATCTACTGCTTTATACTGGGATGCGGCGGGGAGAAGCCCTGGCGCTGACCTATGCGGACATTGACCGGAAAGCCGGAGTCATCCATGTGACCAAAAAACTAAACTACGCCTACAGTACCACACCGACACTCGAAAACCACTTGAAAAGCGAGAACGGCAGACGGGACATTCCGTTGCTGCAGCCGCTGGCGGACGCGCTGCCCAAAACCAGAGCGGGGCTGATCTTCCCAGGCAGAGACGGAGGATTTATGAAACAAGGGGAGATCGCTAAAAACTGGCGGAGGTACTGCCAGGATGTGGGGCTGAATGAAATCGTCCAGACCAGCGACGGGAAAATCCATGAGACATTCCCAATCACGCCCCACTGTTTCCGCCACAGCTTCGCAACGATTTGTTATGAGGCGGGGCTTGACCCCCGGCAGGCTGCGGAGATACTGGGAGACACACCGGAGGTTCTGGAGAGCGTTTACACCCATCTGCGACAAGAGCACAAGGCAACTGCGGCCCAACTGCTGGGAGCTTACATGGACGCCAGAGAGGGATAGTTTTCCACATAGTTTTCCACTGTGAATGTTATGCGCCGCTAACTGTGAATTTACTGTGAATTTCATGGGTAATTTGAAGTAATATAAGGTAACTTAATTGGATGCCACAAAAGCTAGAGCTGCAAGGGAAAGACAGTGATTTCAGTCGTTGGATGAAATTCGATGAAATTAAACAGTCTGTAAAATAGAAACTATAAAAATCAATGGTTCTGTGTTGTTACTGTGAACATGATGTGAAATTAGAGAGGCCAGGGCGAAAAAGCCCCGGCTTTTCTTTGCTTGAAAGACATGAAAACCCGCCCCAGGAAGCCCCAGGGCGGGCAACGGTTTATCCTACAATCAGGTCATCAGGTGCAATCTCAAGATACCGCTCCAAAAACTCAATATCGGAGCAGGGCGCAAGCTCGTTATGCACGGCCTCGCGGGTGTCGTCATCCATGTACTCAGCCATAGTGTCAAGGCTGATTTCCTCCAACGCCTCGGCGGGCGTGGTGTAGGTTGCGCCGTTGTTAATGCTGATCTGTTTCATGGCTTTTGATCCTTTCTCCCGCTATGCGGGCTCCGTTAAATTTGATTGTAACATCCCGCCGGGGGAGCGTCAATGCTCCCACCGGCGTTTTTCAATGTCCAGCTTTGTTTCTATTCCGGGGCGGGCTTTCAGCTCTTCCCGGTAGGCTTTCAATGCCTTGTGCCGCTCGTTGCCGGGCCAGCCCTTTTTCCACTCTGTTTCTTCGTGGCCGTCGGCGTATACCCTGACCAGCCGGAGCCAATAGGTGACGGGGCCTTTCCAACCACGCTCCCGGATAAGGTCCAGCCGGAGGGAGTAGGTCATGGCGGACAGCTCGGCATATCGTGCCGCCAGCGCTTGGCGGTATCCCCTCAGCTCTTCTGTAATTTTTTCGCAGTCTGCAATGATCCGGGCGGCGCTCTCGTCATTCCACCGGATGCGGTCCCGCGTCAAACAGTCCGGCCGGATCAGATAACCACTGATCCGGATGTCTGCCTCCTTGGAAACACCGCCATAGCGGCGAAAAAGGCTCTTCCAGTCTACGCTCATTGTAAAGCCTCCTGTCCTGGACGCCTCCCCGTCAAGCGGGGAGTGCGTCATTTCTGGCGGCGTCACGGCTGAAGGTGGTGCTGCCGTACTTGCTTCGAATCTGCGCCATGGTCTTGCTGCCCCTGTGCCAGTGGCTGCTGTCCTCTGCAAAGTGCCAGCTCCACATCTTCTTGGTGGAGGACCAGCGGCAACCGGCGGCCTTTAACGCTTCCTTGTGCTTCATGGTCTCTCCGCCGATCCACAGCCAGCGGCCGCACAGTTCGATCTCCAGACCGTCCAGCTTCAAGAGCTGGTCGATGATCCGGATAAAGTCACCGGCGCTCTCGGTGGTGGCCTTCGTCCGGCCGGTGGTGTCCTCGGCTGCCTGGGTGTTCTGGCTCCGCTTCAGGACTTCAAACCGGGCTTCATACTCTGCATTGATCGCCTGCATGGTGGTCGTATCGCCGCCCATGTCGGGATGATGCTTCATGGCCGCGGCCTTATAGGCTTTCTTCAGCTCGTCCAGAGTCTTGCAGTTCACAAAATACTTTGTCATGGTGTTGTCCTCCTGTTTGTTTTTCGTGGTTGCTGTTCGCTATAAAAGAAAGGCGGCACCGGATACCGGCACCGCCTTGTTTGGTATGTAGTTATTGGGCTCTCTTCAACTCTGCGACTTCACGAGACAGCTTCTTGACGATTGCCTCCAAAACTTCAATTCGTCCGTTGGCAATGGCAAGATCTTCTGGTGTTGGCATTTTCTCCAACTTTTCATCAATGCTGTCGAGCTTTTCATAAATGAGATTGATTTTCTTTGTAACATCATTCTCAATGAGGAGATTGATCTTTGCTGTTTGGGATTCCATCATTTGCCCAATTGCTTCCAGCATTTCTTTGTCCATCGCTATCACCTCGTTTCCCATTATAGCGGTGCCGATATTCGGTTGTCAAGGTGCCGTCACCCTTGCGGTGTTCCGCTTGGGATGGCTTAATCATAGCCGACTATGCATGCATTGTCAATAGCCGTTTTGCGTTTTTGGCGGTTTGCATAGTTTTAAGCGTCTGGTGTTATTGAATTTTGACAATGCTTGCATTGCTGCGGCATATATGGTATAATGCGGCACAACAGGAGGTGATAGGATGGGAGACAGGACAGAGCGCAACCGTAGAACCGCGCCCGCGCGCAACCTGTACAACGCAAAGACCTATGACAACATCACATTCCGGGTTCGCCTGGATGGCTCCGACGGGATCAGCAGAGACCAAATCAAGGCCAGAGCCGCAGCCGCCGGAATCAGTGTCAACCAATGGATTATTGAGGCAATCAAGGACAAGATTTAGCCAAGAAAGAACAAAGAAACGCCCCCTTGTTCCCCCCCTTTCTCTTCCCCCCTTAAACCCCTTATCTCTATCCCCCCTATAATCCCCCCAAAGAAACAAGAAAGAATATAACCCCCCTTAACAGACCCCCTTGCGCCACTGGCTCCTGCTGGTGGCGCTTTTGCTTTGTCTGTCGTTCTGGCAAAAGCCCAAACAGTGAGGAGGAGCAGATGGGGAGCATAATAGACTAGGAGAAGCAATTTGCAAGGAGATTTTGCACAAGAAAGAGCCATCCGAAAATGCTTAAAAAAATTGAATTAAATTGATAGAGAAATAACAAAGACGCGATTCGGGAAAATGGGAATTAACTATTTGTTAAACACAAATCTAGTATTTGCAATGGTTTTGGGGGTTTCTGTGTAATTTTTGTGTCGGTTGGCCGCCCTGGCTGCGTGTGCATCATGGCTCCGGCCCGCGGCCTGCGTGGGCGTGGCTGGACTGGGGGCATGCGGCCGGGGCTGTAGATGATGGATAACAAGGAGGGAGGGGTAGCGGAAAAACGGGCGGCCTCGCTGGGAACGGCATAGGTTATATTTCCTACATCCCCTCAACTCTCTACAGGTCAGGGGGATACCGGAAAAACGGGTGGGATATGTTCTGAAATCTGAACCTAAAATACTATTATCGGGTACAAAACAGGGGTGCATAAAATATGCTGAACGATTTGGAAGTGATCTGTGGTAGAGTATAGATAGGCGAAAGCCTACCATCTTCTTTTCTCACCTGCGGCGGGCAGGGTGTTCCTCCAGCCCTGCCCTGACCGCGGGGCTTATAATGGGGACTAGAAACTGGGGGACCGTACCAGAGTTTCGCAATCGAAGCCGACATGCGGTGCGGTTGCCCTACCGCTTGTGTTGACTGCTACGTTCCTACGTGGAGAGAGCAGCGGTGGGGCGATTTTGATACAAGGCGGTGAGGACATGCCGAGAGCGAAAAAAGCGTCTGAGGAGCCGAAAGCGGAGAAGCGGACGGGAGCGGGGGCGAAATATGAAACTGCGGAGGAACTGCAGGAAAAGCTGGACGCTTACTTTGCAGAGTGTGCGGAGCGCGGCGATGTCCCCGAGGAATTTTCTCTTGGCGTGTACTTGGGTGTTTCACTCATGACGCTGGATAACTGGTACAATGGCCGCCGCTGCGAATACCTGCAGGAGACGATCCAGATGGCTTATATGCGGATGTCCGCCGCTGCTGTTCAGATGGCGTACCGGAATCCGAAAGCCCCGATGCCGATCTTTGCGCTGAAACAGAAGCGGTACGGCGGGTATCAGGACAGGGTGGAAGCCAATGCAGAAGTGAAAGTCAGTGTCCAGATGGGAAAGAACATGGAGGCGAGTGATTTCGCATGACAGAATTTGCAATCGGCTGCTTGGTCGGCTGCGGGGTGACGATACTTGGGGCATTTTCGGGAATTGTTGCCTACAGGCGTTCTGAAATGCACCGAGATACTGAACCAGCGGCAGAGCCTGTCGCGGATGAGGAGCAGGAAGAGCAGCGCCGGTCCAAGGAGATCGACGAGGGCATCCAAAACCTGATGACATTTTCAGTCAATGGCAAAGATGGCTTTGATGTAGGAGGTTTGTAATGGCATCTGTGCAGGATGTTTTTGATATGGCGATCCACCTGATGGATGCGCAGAACGAGTCCACAGGCGCGACCCGTACAACAGATACGAACGAATACGCGCTTCGGACGCCAAACATCCTGAACACGCTGCTGGATCAGGTCTATCCTTACAGTGACACGTATCCGGACCTGTCGGATGGGGCGAAAACCAGACCATCTCTGGACAGTGTGACGTCTCTGGATGACTACCTGGACCTCGATGACTACATCTGCCGGAACGTTCTGCCCTATGGGTTGGCCGGACTGCTTCTGACGGAAGAAAACCCCACACAGGCGAACTTCTTCTGGCAGACATACCTGGAGAATCTGAACACGGCCAAAAGCCGCCTGCCGTCCTCCGGCATCGAGAGCGTGGAGGATGTGTACGGTGGAGGCGGCGGAGATAACTACCTTTCGCGCTGGGGCGGCATTGAATACGGGTGGTTCGGCCAATGGTAGTACATGGATGGTACACCTGCCCCAAATGCCATAAGGGTATCCAGAAGGTGACGGGAAACACGGTCCTGTATGGGACGCCGGTATACTGCCGCAAGTGCAGGAGGGAATGGTGGCCCACAATCTTCATGGGGCAGGAGATCACCGGCAATTTGCCGGAGTTCAAAATGAAATAACAAGCTAGAGCGCAAGACGCCAGAGCTGGGAATGATCCCGGCTTTGGCGTCTTTTTTGTTTTTCTGAGCAAGACGCCCGAGACCACGGACGCTTGAAATACACGCCGCCAGACCAGGCGGGGAAAGAAGGAAGCAATGGAAGAGAATACCACCGGTTTGGAGCAGGAGACCGAGACCACGGTTGACTCCTTCATGGATGGATTCGACGGGGCGGAGACTCTGGAAAGCCCGGCAGACCAGCCGGAAGAACAGGAGTCAGAGCATGAAGAAACACCTGCTGATAAAGAGCAAAAGGCGCCGGAAACACCTGCTGCTGGCAACGAAAACACTGACGCCAAACCGGGCGAAGACGTTGAACCGGAGAAGCAGGAGGAACAGGAGGCCCAGGAACCGGAGACCACACCGAAAACCTGGACGCTGCGCCATTTAGGCGAGGACAAGACGGTCAACGAACAGGAACTGACGGCCCTTGCTCAAAAGGGCCTGGACTATGACCGGATTCACGGAAAGTACGAGGAATTCCGGCCTGTGATGGACCTGTTCAGCCAGTTTGCGAACAAGGCAGGCATGAACACCACGGACTATATTGCCCACATCCGCCAGGAGGCTAAGAGAGCCGAGGGCCTGAATGCAGAAGAGGCCAAAAGGGCTGTGGAGCTGGAGGACCGTGAAGCAACCGTTGCCGCCAAGGAAGCTGCCGAAGCGGAGAGGCAGAGGGAGCTGCGGGACGCCGAGGCCCAGAAGCAGTCCGCGGAGCAGCACAGGATGGCGGATATTCAAGAGTTTCAAAAGACATTTCCGGATGCGGCAAAGGACCCGAAGGGAATTCCGAAAGAGGTATGGGACGGCGTGAAAAGCGGCCTTTCCCTGGTTGCCAGTTATGCCAGATGGCAGGTGGCACGGGCGAATGAGCAGGCCGCCAAGGCAGAACACAATGCTTCTGCCATCAAGCAAAACCAGAAAAATACGGAGCGGTCCACTGGCAGCATGAAGTCTGCCGGTGCGGACAACAAGAACAAGGACCCGTTCCTGGATGGCTGGGATTCCTGATTTCAGGGGCCTTCTCGCATCTGGTGAAAAGAAAGAGAGGGCCACATGGCAGTTAATTACACGATCAAATACGCAGACAAAATCGCAGAGAGATTTCACAAGGCATCCATCACGGACTCCGCCGCAGGCCACGAATATTCCTTTGTAGGAGCCAAGACCATCCGTGTCTACTCCGTGGATACTGTGCCGGAGACCGATTATAACCGGACTGCAGATGGCAACCGGTTTGGCACCCCGAAGAACCTGGGCGACACGATCCAGGAGATGACGATGAACAAGGCGCCTGCCTTTACATTTGTCATTGAGCCTCTGGATAACAGCGATCAGGCCATCGAGAAGTCGGCGGGAAAGTCCCTGCGGCGTCAGCTGGACGAGGTCACTATCCCCAACATGGACAAGTACCGGCTGAGAAAGTGGTGTGAGGGCGCCAACATCCAGTATCAGCCCTCCGCAGAGCCCACCAAGAGCACCATTGTGGAGTACATCATCGATGTCAACGCCAAGATGACGGACGCCTTTGTCCCGGTGGAGAACCGGACACTGTACATCCCCACGAAGTATTACAAGCTGCTGAAGCAGAACCCGGACTTCATCAATCTGGAGGGCCTGGGCACCAAGGCGCTGGCAAAAGGCGTTGTGGGTGAAGTGGACGGAACGAAAGTCGTCACCATCCCAAAAAGCTATCTGCCCTCCGGCGTGTACTTCCTAATCAAGTACAAGGGATCCAGTGTGGACCCCGTAAAGCTGCAGCAGTATGACGTGCTGCCCAAGGTACAGGGCTATGCCGGTCCTGTGGTGCAGGGCGTCACCTACTACGACAGCTTCATCCTGGCAACCAAGGGCGACGGCGTTGCGGTGTGCGGCAGTAACGCGGCTGTTCTGCCGGCTCCCACACTGTCCATTTCTGCGCACAAAGTCACGATTTCCGAACCGGGCAGCAATGTGTACAAGTACACGGTGGACGGGACCAACCCCCGGTACAGCTCTACTGCTGAGACCTATCCCTCCAGCGGCGTGACGCTGACTTCCGGCCAGGTCATGCGGTGCATCCAGATCAAGGACGGCTGCTGCGGCATGGAGGCCGATAAGGCATACGAGTAAGCAATATGGGCCCCCGCAAGGGGGCCTATTTCCCTAGTCATTCCCTGAAAGGTGAGCGCATGGCAAACAAGAAAGCACGAAACAACAGCGGAGCCGTCAATCTGGCTCTGGGAGATTTGAACCCAAAGCAGAAGCAGTTCTGTCAGGCGCGGTCTCGCTATGTTGGATACGGCGGCGCCCGTGGCGGTGGGAAGAGCCATGTTGTGCGGATTAAAGCGATTGGCGGTGCGATGACCTATCCGGGAATCCGGATTTTGATTGTCCGAAAAGAATATCCGGAACTGGAGCAGACGATGATCCTGCCCATGCGGAAGCTGATTCCGGCAGAGATCGCAGCATATAACGCCACCATGCACATGTTTTTCTTCTCCAATGGAAGTGTTATCAAGTTCGGACATTATAGCAGTGGGGACGATGTGGAATATCAGGGCCAGGAATACGACTGGATTTTCATGGACGAGGCGACACAATTCACGGAATACCAGTTCCGAACACTGGGCGCCTGTCTGCGCGGTGCTACGAAGTTTCCGCGCCGGATGTACCTGACCTGTAACCCCGGCGGAGTTGGGCACATGTGGGTCAAACGCCTGTTTATCTCCCGTCAGTATCAGAACGGAGAAAAAGCAGAGGACTATACCTTCATTCACGCCACGGTGGATGATAATCCCCAGCTGCTGGAGGCGTCCCCAGAGTATGTGCAGATGCTGGACCTGCTGCCGGACGATGTGCGAGCGGCCTGGCGGTACGGTGACTGGGACGCTCTGGCTGGAACATTCTTCCCGGAGTTCCGGGCGGAGACTCATATTATCAAACCGTTCTGGAGGATTCCGGCGGAGTGGAAGAAGTACCGGGCGTTCGACTATGGCCTGGATATGTTCGCTTGCCTCTGGATTGCTGTTGATTTCGATGGGCGCTGCTATGTGTATCGCGAGGTACAGAAGAGCGGCATCATTGTATCCGAGGCGGCAAAGCTGATGCTGGACCTGACGCCGTCTTGGGAGCAGATCGAGTTCACGGCGGCACCGCCGGATATGTGGAACCGACAAAAGGACAGCGGAAAGAGCATGGCAGAGCTGTTCATGGAAAACGGCGTTGGCATCATTCGGGCCAGCAACAACCGTGTGCAGGGCTGGATGGCAGTTAAGGAGATGCTGAAACCACTGAACAGCGAAAAGGACCGGCCGGGCCTGCTGGTGACGCAGGACTGCAAGGGGCTTTGCACGAATCTTCCAGCCATCCAGCACGATGACAAAAACCCGTCGGACTGTGCCACGGAACCCCATGAGATCACCCACATCTGCGATGCCTGCCGTTATTTTTGTGTCACCCGGACACTGAGCGCGGAGAAACCGGTTCCGCCGAAAGTGGAGGACTTCGATAGCGCCGGGATGACGGACTACGACGACGAGATGACCGGCGGAGAAATGACAGACGATTATCTGACCTATGGAGGGGGTGACTGACCTGTGGCAAGCATTTCCACATCGAACAATCTGACCATTCTGAAAATCAAAGAGTTTCTGGGACTGAACGAGAATCAGGATGGCGACACCAAAATCAGAGTCGGAGAGCTCTCTGAGATGCGGAACTTTGCCATTACCAGAGACGGTCATCTCCAAATCCGTCCAGGTACGCAGACGGTTCTTGCCCTTCGCTCTGCCTGGGATAGCTGGGCGGACAGTCAGGAAGAAGGCGTGGAAGAGCATCCGGTATTCTGCGGCTGCTGGTATGGCATGGTGGGAGGGAAATACCATCTGTTGTGCGCCTTTGGCGGTGTGATCTTCGATGTGGACATTCTGCTGGAGAGTGTAAAGGCAGTAGGGACCTGTACCCAGGACGAGACCTCCTTTTTCGGCTTTGACGAGAAGGTTTATCTGCTGAACGGCCATGAGTACAAGAGCTGGACTGGAGAAGCAGAGGAGACCTTTCAGGATGTGGAGGGCTATATCCCGCTGGTACAGACAGCAACCACACCGGAGGGCAGCGGAACACAGCTGGAGAATGTGAACCGGCTGACGGGGCTGCGGCGTGTACGCTTCTCCCCGGACGGCGAGGCGAAAGACTTTTTTCTGCCGGAGAAAGAGATCGACAGTGTGACCGCGGTAGAGGGGACGGATGTGCAGTATACCGCCGACACCGCGGCTGGAAAAGTGACCTTCAACACAGCCCCAGCTAAGGGGACGAATACTGTGACCATCACCTACAAGAAAGGCGATGGCGCCCGTGGCGATGTGACCGGGATGCACTTCTCCGAGCTCTACAACGGCTCCAACGATACCCGTGTGTTCCTGTATGGAGATGGGACAAACCGGACCATCTACAGCGGAATCAACGGAGACACCGGCCTCGCGTCGGCGGATTATTTCCCGGACCTATACGAGGCGGCCATCGGGGACAGCAACACGCCGCTGACCGCTCTTGTGCGGCATTATGCCCGGCTGCTGGCCTTCAAGCGGGACAGCGCATGGTCGATCACCTACAGCACCGTGACGCTGGACACCGGAATCACCACGCCCGGATTTTATGTGCTGCCGGTCAACCGGCAGATCGGGAATGATGCTCCCGGACAGGTGCGGTTACTGGAAAACAATCCGCTGACACTGGACGGTAGCAGCATCTACCAGTGGCGGTCTACGTCCAGTACCGGGAATATCACGGACAATGAGCAGAATGCACGGCGCATTTCAGACCGGATCGCGGCCACGATCAGCGGTTGGGCGCTTTCGGAGGTCAGGACCTTCAACAGAAAGCGGGAGCACGAATACTGGTTTTTGTGGAACGAAAACGCCGTCATTCTGAACTACGCAAATGACAGCTGGTATTACTACACCAATATGCCGTTCCGGCAGATGGTGGATGTGGAGGATGACACCTACGGCATCACGGAGGATGGAAAAATCAAGCATCTGTCCCGGCAGTATCGAAATGATGATACAGAAGAGATCGATGCCTATGCCGCCACTGGCTCCATGGACTTTGACAAGGACTGGCTGCTGAAATACTCCCCCATGCTGTTCGTTGCAATCCAGCCGGAAACCAATGCCCGGATCACAGTGACGGCACAGAGTAACCGGAGGAGCGACTACCCGGAGAAGGTTGTGGCATCCAGCTTGGCGACCTTCACCCATGCGGATTTCCGCCATTGGTCCTTCCGAACCAACCGGAAACCCCAAGTGGACCGGCTGAAGCTGAAAGTGAAGAAGGCGACCTTCTACAAGCTGATTTTCAAGAGCAAGAGCGCATCCGCGACGGCGACTGTTCTGGAGACGGACATCCAACTGCGGTATGCCGGGAACGTGAAGTAAGGAGTTGAGCAATGAAGAAGTTTGACCCGACACCTCAGAAGGTGTCTGCAGAGTATCAGGCTGGGGTCCAGTTTAATCAGGGAATCCAACTGTATGACTGCGTGAATGTCAATGAGAACTTTTTCATCGGCAAGCAGTGGGAGGGAGTACATAGCAATGGCCTGCCGACGCCTGTTTTCAATTTCCTGAAACGTGTCGTTTTGTTTTCTGTGGCGAATGTGTCTACAGACAACCTAAAGCTCCACGCAAAACCGCTGCCCTCCAACGGGAAGCTGACAGGGCAGGATGCGGAGATTTTGACAGACCTCTTGAATGACCAATTCCAGTCCATTTTCGAGTTCAACAAAATGGGGGCCTGTATCCGCGAGTTTGCCAGGAACGCCGCGGTGGATGGGGACGGCTGTCTGTACACCTATTGGGACCCTGATGTAGAGACAGGGCAGCCAAGCAAGGGCGCAATCAAAACGGAAGTTTTGATGAACACACAGGTGCTGTTTGGAAATCCCAACAGCCGGGACGTTCAGAGTCAGCCCTATATCATGATTGAACGCCGGATGCTGGTTCCTGAGGCCAAGAAGCGGGCAATCGCAAACGGCGTCAGTGAGGATGATGCGGACGGCATCACTGCTGACAGCAAGCAGAGCGGGGATAGCCGCATGGACGAGCTGGGCGGCAATAAAGTTACGGTCCTGCTGCGGCTGTGGCGGGATGACGAGAGCGGAACCATCCACGGCTATGAATGCACACAGAATCAGGAGATCAAGCCCGAATGGGACCTTGGAATCAAGCTGTATCCCATCTCCTGGATGTCCTGGGACTTTGTACAGGACTGCTACCATGGGCAGGCCATGATTACAGGTCTCATTCCGAACCAGATTTTCGTAAACAAACTGTTTGCCATGTCCATGATCTCTCTGATGATGCTGGCCTACCCCAAGATCATCTTCGACAAGACGAAGGTCGCCAAGTGGAGCAACCGAGTGGGCGCGGCCATCGCCGTCAACGGCAGCGTGGAGAATGTGGCAAAGATTATCGACCCGGCTACCATCTCTCCCCAGATTTCCCAGTTCATTGACCTTGCAATCTCCTACACGCAGCGGTTTTTGGGCGCTTCCGACGTGGCCCTTGGCGATACACGGCCCGACAACACCTCCGCTATCATTGCCCTGCAGCGGGCGGCGGCGACTCCTATGGAGCTGACAAAGCAAACGCTGCTGCAGGCCATTGAAGACCAGGGCAGGATTTACATGGAGTTTATGGGCGAGTATTACGGGGACCGCTACGTGGAGATTCCTGTTGACCAGACAGCTCTAGGCGGCAACCGTGTGATGTTCACCATGCCGGGGGCTAATGGGAAGGTTTTGGCTCCGTTCGATTTTTCCAGCCTGAAGGACTACTACTTTACCGTGGACCTGGATGTGGGAGCATCTTCTTACTGGTCCGAAATCGCCTCTATGCAGACGCTGGACAATTTGCTGATGCAGGGCAAGATTTCCACAGTGGAGTATTTGAAGCGTCTGCCTGCCGGTCAGATCACAGACCGGGAGACGTTGATTGCGGTATTACAGGCAGACCAGCAGCGGCAGATGGCAATGGCGATGGGCGGCGCAGGCGGCAACTCCGGGAATGGGGGAGGCCCCGCGCCTGCCGGGCAGGAAAATCCACCGCTGCGGGGCGGCGCCGGATATGGGGCCTTGCAGCGGGTTATCAACCAGACGGGAGAAGTCCCGCAGGAAAGGGGGGCCTGATACATGGCTCTAGCGAGGTTTGAGAAGGACATGGCGATCATCTCCGCTCTGGACGATGAACCGAACGACGTGGGCGGCCTGACGGCTGCGGAGCTGAAAGCCAAATTTGACGAGGGCGGTCAGGCCATCAAACAGTTTTTGAATGAGACGCTGACACCGCAGATTGACTCCGAAAAGGCTGGCCGTGATGAATTGGAAGGGCTTGTCCTGGGGCAGATTCCGGATGGAACAATCACCGTTGAAAAGATGGCCCCATCGTTCTTTACGTCCATTCTGAACACTCAAATCCAAGTAACCTACAACGGAGGTGGTAACTGATGGCGCAGACACTTGGCAGCGTGGCGGTGGGGAGCATCGTCAAGATCGACGAGAACGGGAGCCCGGTAAACTACATCGTGGTGCATATCGGGAACCCGGATGTAAGACTGTATGGTAGTGCCTGTGACGGTGCGTGGTTGCTGCGGCAGGATATTGTGGAGAACGTCCAGTGGAACAGCACCAATGCAAACACACTTGTAGGCTCCACAATTATGTCTACGATGGCTGGGTATCTGGGAAGGTATGAAAGCCACATCCAGTCTGCCATCAAGACAGTGAAAATCCCATACCATCCAGGCAATGGAGGGCCTTTATGGGACATCAAAAGTGGAGAAAATGGTTTGGAGTGCAAGCTGTTTCCTCTTTGTGGATATGAGGTCGGCCTGTCTGGCATAAGTGGAGTTATGCCCATAGACGGCGCGAAGCTGGATTACTTCAAGAGTGGACTTGACACGGAAGCCAATAGCAAGCGGATTGCTAAACTGAATGGAGCCGCGGCTGCTTGGTGGCTTCGCTCTCCAGTTTCTACGAGCACAGACGGAAAGTTTTACGTCTTGCCCGATGGCAGCTTGGGCAGCACCTCGGTAAACCCCTCTTATGGCGCCCTACCTGCCATGATTATGGACCCTACCATCCTGGTTTCGGATGATGGAACCGTTGGCGTTCCGGCGTCCCCCACTGCCCTGACTGTGCCGATTCAGGTCATGCAGGGGCGGCAGATCACGGTGAGTTGGTCTGCCGTAGATGGAGTAAGCAGCTACATCCTGGAGCGCAAAGCGAACACGGACGCCGACTGGGTGCAAGTGTATTCCGGAGCGAACACGAGCTTTGAGGAAACGGTGGGCACCTGGACGAGCGTGCAGTACCGCGTCAAATCTCTCGCAAACGGGAAATATGGCGATTATACAACGAGCACATCTGTTTCCGTAGTCCCTCTTTCTGCCCTGGTGATTTCCGGGTCTGACGGCAGTTTGGGCACTCTCACAAATGATGTACAGTATTCGGTGTCCTCCAGCGGAACTAGTACTTTGACGGTTACAGAAACCATCAACGGCGTCAACACTCGGACATACACGGCCACCAACGGAGCCGACAACAAGATTTCGGTGGTGGACTTGCCCACGGGAGCGGGCACCATCAAGATCACGGCTTCCACCAACCCCAGCAGCGGCGTGGTGAGCGTGACGCGGGAGTGGACGTACACCAAGGCGGCCATCACCTTCCCGGATGCCGGGAGCGTGGCGGACCTGACCCAACAAGGCAAGACCATCTGGGCCAAGACCATTGCGGAGGCGGTGAGAGCGCCCGGCATTTGGGGCGGAAACCTGGGGCTGGCGCTACAAAAGCTGGCCCGGAGTGTACTGTATAACCGGAGCCAGGCACCAAAGTATTCGGAGGTCACGGTCGATCTGGCAACGGCCAAGGAGGGAAACATCATCAGCCTGCCGGAGAATGGGCAAATGGTGGAGTTCTACGTCACCAAGCACGATTACGAGAGCGGGCTGAATGGGGCTGGGCGGACGCTGGTGGTACGGAAAGATCTGTATATTGCACGTCCATGGGACACTGACGGAGTAAATGCATATTCTACAAGTGATATCGATATATGGATGGAAAGCACCTACAAACCCATGCTCGATAGTTCTGTTCAGTCTGAAATTGGGACGACTAAAATTTATTATACTCCCGGTAACGGAAATGATACAGTAACCACACTTGAAAGAGGAGTGTTCCAACTTTCCGCAACAGAAATGGGCGGGACAGGAGTAAATTTCAATGTCGAAGGAACAGTGCTGCCTATTTCTGAAACATTGCAACAGGCATCAAATGGACCACAAATCATTTGGACAAGAACGCCAACGATTGGACGTACAAATACGGCCATTTCTCTGAGCAGAAATCCAAATCCTTCTTTTGATAATACCTTTTGCACCGCTACACAGAAATGGTATTACCGCCCTGCCTTTACTCTTCCCTCTACCTTTGAGTCCACCTACTACGTCGGCAGTGACGGCACCGTCCACGACGAGCAGGAGTACGAGGAGGCGGGCACCCTCACGGACATTTCTGGCGGCGCTATCCCCATAGTGAGCATCGAGACCGGGAGCTATGTCGGGACGGGCGCACTTGGTAATGCAAACCCATCATCGCTGACATTTTCTGCGCCTCCCGCCTTTTTGCTGATTTCAAATGGTGGCGCAAGCCACTTTATCCTAATGGATGTGGTCGCTTTGACAACTTCTTTTACTGCTAGAGCGTATTTGTATGTCGAAACAGACGGCGCACTAAAAACTACTTCCACAGTTTACGCAAAAAGAGATGGTAACACAGTATCTTGGTATATAGACGAGGCAAAACCTTACGCACAATGTAACCAGCAAGGACTCGCATATACCTACTTAGCATTGTTGGGAGGTGCCGCATGAAATACCTGACCCCAACCCCCAACCCCTCCGGGGCGTATCCCGCCCCGCAGAGCAACCCGTTTAAGGACGCCATCCCCTTGACGGACGAGCAGGCGGAGACGGTCATCCAGTACAACGGCTTCGTAACCATCACCAGTTCTGAGGAAGAGTACGAGGAGGGCTTCTTCCGCACGATCTACACCGTGGAGCCGAACACCGAAGCCTGGGAAGCGTGGAAGGAGTCTCTGCCGCCGGAGCCGGAGCCTGAACCGGCAACGGAGTATGTGACATACGGAGAACTGGCGGCGGCCATCTGGGAGGGGGTGAACGCAGTATGACGGACAAGCAGTTTGTACTTACCACCATGCGGGACACCGGGCTTGCGAGGGCACAGACCCTCCAGGCCCAGGCCCCGGACATGACCGGGACGGAGCTTTATGCCTCCGAAGAGTTTATCCCGAACTTCAAGGCGGCTGTGGCTGCCAAGAATATGCTGGAACGCAAGGCGGGCTTTGTCTGCTGTTCCACAGCGGGGCGTGTGGTGCGTCTCCTCCAGCCCTATGACAGCACTATCTACAACACCCAAGAGCCGGAGGACCTGCCCGCACAGTGGGGCTTTGTGTGGTCCACAGACCCGGCCAAGGCCCTGCCGTTTATCGCTGTCTCCACTTCGCCGTATATGACCGGGGACTGCTGCACCTATGACGGTCATGTCTGGCGGTCCGGTCAGGACAACAACGTGTGGGAACCCGGAAGCGTGGGCGTGAAGTGGGAGGACCTGGGGGAGGTGTCCAATGGCTGACGAGAAGTGTATCCTGGACCCGCAGAGGGATTGCCTGGGCCTCCAGAAAGCCAACATGCTGGAAAAGCAGATGTCGGAATGGCGGGAGGCATCCCGCAGCACCCACAAAGAACTCTTTGACCGGATGCGGGAACTGGAAAAGGCGGAGGCCGCCCGGAATGAGCAGTACGACAATATCATGGAGAAGCTGGACCGGCTGATCGCATGGCAGGAGGCCGAGCAGGCCAAGCCGAAAAAGCGGTGGGAGGCCATCGTGGACAAGTCCGTATGGGCGGTGCTGGCGGCTGTGATTGCGTTTATTTTGGCCCGCATTGGGCTGTAATTTGAAAGGAGCTTACTTATGACTACCAACGAAATCTTGAACAAGTACACCACTGGCGAAATGACCCTGCCCGAGGCGAACGAGGCTCTGAAAGAGGCAGGCGCGGGCTTTACCCTGGACCCCAACCGCAACGTCATCACTCAGGAGGAGTTTGTGGCGACCACTGCGGGGGAGACCCCCGATACCGTCAACGGCTATGGCCTGATGGACCACGGCGTAGGCTGCATGGAGAAGGTCCATGTGGTGAACGGCAAGACCGTGGATGTGAACATGGGCGCCGAGACCGCCTACGTGTACATCGCAGGGAAGAAGTACGAGCTGAAGGGCGACACCCTGGCAGAGCCGGAGGGCTGATATGGAAACACTGCAAAAACGCCTCGGAAACCTGCTGACAGTGAAGTCCATCGTCACCATCGTTTTGACGGCGGTGTTTGCCTACCTGACCTGCACCGGCGGCGTGACGGCGGAGCAGTTCTTGACGGTGTTCACCGTGGTGATTGCCTTCTATTTCGGGACTCAGGCAGAGAAGAAAGCGCAGGCGGACAATGGCAACAGTACGGGAACTACTTGACATCGCCCGTGGAGAGCTGGGGTACAAAGAGACTCCAGCCAACTCCAACCGGACGAAATACGGCGCGTGGTACGGCCTGGACGGCCAGCCCTGGTGCGTGATGTTTGTGGAGTGGGTCTTTGCCCAGGCGGGCGTCAAGCTGCCCATTGAGACGGCCTCCTGCACAATCTTAATGAACGCCGCAAAGTCCGCCGGGAACTGGGTAACATCCAACTACCAGCCCGGAGACGTAGTGATCTACGACTGGGGCGGGGACAAGCGCCCGGACCACTGCGGCATCGTGGAGGCGGTTGGTGGCAGTTCCATCACGGCCATCGAGGGCAACACCGCCATTGGCAACGACAGCGACGGGGGAGAGGTCATGCGCCGGACCCGGACTCTTGGGCAGATTTTAGGGGCTGTACGGCCCGCCTATGACAAGGAGGTCACTATGGACAATACACCGTCTCCCGCCCACAAGGAGGGCGTGGAATGGGCCATTGCAAACGGCATCCTGACGGGCGACAGCGAAGGGGACCTAATGCTCTCCCAGCCTGTTACCCGGCAGCAGATGTGTACGATGCTGTACCGAATGTGGAAGCTGATGGAATAACAGGAAAGAAGGACGTGAGACTGTGAGCACAAGAGTGAAACTGCCTGATCCGCTGGATAAGCTCTTGCGCTCTCAGCTTGAGAGAGCCATCTATGAAGCCGCCTTACACGAAGATGACGAATTTATAGCGAAACGGCGTATCATTGATAAGGTAGGCCAAATCGAAGTTGCCACCGATCTCGGTTGGTATCGCGGCGCTGTTAGTACTCATGAAAAGTACATCTTTCAACGGGTTGCCGATGTAGCAAAGCGGCTTTATCCAAACTCAGCATAAATCAAGCATAAGTCTTACATAACCCCGACTGGGACCACCCCCAGCCGGGGATTTTTTGTGAGAAAATTTAAGCATGGAGGACGTAAGGGACAAGGGCTGGTACACGTCGCCGCCCTCCTTGCGGCCTCCTGATTTCTTAACATAAGGACGTGTTTGATTTGATTTTGAATGGTTCAGAACTGGTGGCCCGGCTGGTGGCCTGCGGCTTCACGGAATCCAGCTCGTGGGACATCTGCATGAAATATGCCACTGACGGAAATTACTCCGGCCTGGAAGGATACATCCACCAGCAGGAGCTTTTGTATGATGACCGAAAGCAATATGTTTGAATTTTACAATCCGAACCCCTACGAGAAAAATGTGGGGGATTGTACCGTCCGGGCCATCTCGAAGGCGCTGGAGCAGGACTGGTACAGGACATACCTTGGTCTCTGCATTGAGGGTGCTGTGAGAGGTGATATGCCAAGCGCAAACGCCACATGGGGGGCTTATCTCCGGCGGCATGGCTTTCAGCGTGACATGGCGCCCGAGGATATGACCGTGGCGGAGTTTGCGATGGGGCATCCAAACGGGACTTACATTCTGGCCCTGTCCGGCCATGTGGTATGCCTGCAGGATGGTGTGATCTACGATACATGGCACAGTGAACACGAAACTGTGCTGTACTACTGGCAGAAAGGATGACGTGAGATGCCGAACTATCCCTATTACTATCAGCCGTACCAACCGTATCAGCCGCCTATGGCGGACCAGCTGACGCAGCTGCGGCAGTCCTATCAACCCATGCAGCAGCCGCAGCAAGCCCCGGCATCTCCGTCTATTGTGTGGGTGCAGAGTGAGATGGAGGCGGCAAATTATCTGGTGGCGCCTAACTCTGCCGTTACCTTGTGGGACAGTAACGCCCCAGTGGTCTATCTCAAACAGGCGGACGCGAGCGGGAAGCCGTCCATGAAGATATATGACCTCGTGGAACGCAATCAGCGGACTGCACAGGCCCCGCAGGCTCCGGCGGTAGAGTATGCGCCCCTGTCTCGTCTGGAGGCGTTGGAGGCCCGCCTGGATGCGCTGGCGGCAAAAGATAAGGAGGATGCAGAATGAACCCGTTTTATCAGGCTATGGGCGGCAACAGACAGCCCAACATGATGCAGCAGTTTCAATCCTTCATGCAGCAGATGCGGGGCAAAGACCCCAACGCCATGATACAAGAGATGGTATCCTCTGGACGCATTTCCCAAGATCAGCTCAACCAAGTCCAGAATCAGGCCCAGCAGATGCAGGGCATGTTTGAGGGGATGCGGAGCATGTTCGGTAAATAACTTCGATCAAAATCCCGGCCGGGTTTTGAAAATAAATCTACAAAGGAGATAACACAATGAGTCTTTCTTCTGACGGCGCTGTGATGACCATGCCCGTGACTCCTGCCTATCAGGGCGGAAACGGCGGTTTCGGCGGCTGGGGCGGCGATTGGGCCTCCTGGATCATCCTGTTCCTGATCTTCGGCATGTTCGGCTGGGGCGGCTATGGCGGCGGCTGGGGTGGTAACTCCGGCAATGGCCTGGGTTCTCCCTCTGGTCAGGGTTGGGCCACCAGGGCCGACATCAACGAGGGCTTCGCCCTGAACGGCCTCCAGAACGGCCAGACCTCCATCCGAGATGCCGTGAGCAACGGCTTCCACGGCGTGGATACCGCTGTGTGCAACCTGGGCTATCAGACGCAGGCGGGCTTTAACGCCATCGGCGCCCAGCTGGCGCAGTGCTGCTGCGATACCCAGCGGAGCATTGATGGCGTCCGCTATGACATGGCTACCCAGGCCTGCGATACCCGCAACACCATCCAGAACAGCACGCGGGACATCATCGACAACGCCAACGCCAACAGCAGAGCGATCCTGGACTTCCTGACCCAGGACAAGATCGCTACTCTGACGGCTGAAAACCAGAGCCTGAAGTTCCAGGCTTCCCAGGCGGCTCAGAACGCTTTCTTCACCGCTAATCAGGAGGCCCAGACCGCTGAACTGATCCGCCGAATCAATCCCATGCCTGTCCCGGCCTATCAGGTGCCCAATCCTTATGCCGGATGTGGGTGCAATCCCTGCGGCTGCTAAAACCCAATACATCAACTTGTAAGAAAGGCTTACATGTTCGGCCCCGTGCCGATTTTGAACCATGCGGCGGGGGCAATAGCCTCCGCCGACTTTTTTGAAAGGAATGAAGTTTATGGCTGAATACAGCAACAGCGCAATCGTAACCGTTGCCGCTGGTCAGAACGTGCCTTTTACCGAGGAGGCCAACACAGGCAAGCCCTGCATTGTGCATCGAGAAGGCGCTGGGCTGGTGACTCTTCGCGGGCTCACGAACCAGTGCCGGGCAAAATTCAAAGTCTCCTTTGGAGCAAATATTGCTGTCCCTACTGGCGGGACCGTGGAGGCCATCACGGCAGCGATCTCCATCAATGGTGAGGCGCTGAACGCTTCCACCGCTACCGTCACCCCGGCTGCCGCAGAGGATTTCTTCAATATTTATGTTTCCGCTGTGGTGGATGTCCCCCGTGACTGCTGTGTCACCGTCGCCGCAAAGAACACCAGTACGCAGCCCATCCTCGTTGCCAACAGTAATTTTATTGTTGAGCGCATCGCGTGAAAGGAGAACCGATATGGAATATCTGTATGACCTGAAAGAAAAGCTCTGCAAGGAGCTGGAGGAATATGCCCAGAAAAGCAACATGAACGCCGGGGACCTGGAGATGGTCCACAAGCTGACGGATACCATCAAGAACGTGGACAAGATCATGATGCTGGAGGAGGGCGGTTACAGTCAGGCAGCCGACATGGACTCTCCTTCCAGCTATGCCAGAGGCTCCAGCTATGCCAACCGTGGCAAGCACTATGTCCGGGGCCACTACAGCCGGGACGGCGGCTACTCCCGTGAAGGGCGCGGCGGATACAGCCGCGACGGCTACTCCCGTGCCCGCGGTTATTCCCGCAGTGAGGCGAAGGACTCCATGATGGAGCAGCTGGGCGCTATGATGGAGGATGCATCCAATGACCGGGAGCGGGAAGCGATCCGGATGTGCATGGAGCATCTCAATCAGGAATAATTCCCACAAAACAAGGGGGCCGCTTGCATAGCGGCCCCTTTTGTTGTATAATTGTTGTACAACTTGATAACAAGCTAGAGCGTTCAGCGCCAGAGTTCGGAGTGATCCGGGCTTTGGCGCTTATTTTTTTTTGAAATTGAGGTGAAATTGATATGGCAGCTGCAGAGGAGTCTATCCGCGGGAAAACCAGACCGGATATGTCCAGAAACGAGGGACTGGCTGGGCAGACGGTCACGAAGGGAGACTATGAATATACCTACGATGATAATGGGTATGCGAAAAAGGCCATCAATGTCAAAAACAGGCAGGAACGGGAACAGGAGGGGTATGGTGGAGGCGGATATTCCGGAGGCGGAGACTCTTCCTATTATGACTCTCTCCAGCCCACGGACCTTTCTGGATACCTGAATGACATGTACAAAGCCTACACGGACGCACAGCTGGCGGCTCTGAAATCGGCATACGAACAGAATTTGGCAGGCCTGCAGGCGGACGCGGAGAAAATTCCCGGCATTTACCAGGGCGCCCGGAATGAAGCGGCGTCTCAGAATGATATTGCCCGGATGTCCTTTAATGAGTACGCAAACGCACGAGGCTTGAACACCGGAACCAGCGGGCAGGCGGCTCTTGCAAACTCCGCTGTGCTGCAAAGCAACCTCACGGACATCTCCACAAAGGAGTCCGATGCCATTGCGGAAAACGCCCTGCAACAGCAGCAGCTGGCGATTGAATACCGCAACGCGGCAGTGCAGGCGCAGGCGGAAGGGAACTACCAGATGGCCCAGGCCCTGTACAATGAGTATGTACGGCAGGACAACGCCGCCATGCAGACGGCACAGCTTGCCCAGGAGCAGGCCAACTGGGAAGCGCAGTTCAACGCTGGAAACAGCCAGTGGCAGCAGCAGTTTGACGCTTCCCAGCAGGAGTATCAGGACAGCCTTTCGGCACAGAACCGGGAATATGCCTATAATCTGGCGATGACGATGCTGGCGGCGGGCGTGATGCCGGACACCAACACTCTGAATGAGGCTGGGATTTCCGCAGCCGACGCGCTGAATATGCGGCTTGCTGCAATGTCTACTGGCGGTTCGGGCGGCGGGCGGGGAAGCTCTGGAAGAAGTTCTGATGTGGATGTGTCAAACGAAAATGAACAGGGAACGGTATCTTCTTCCGGCAACCTCCATAAAGCTGACCGGGATACAACCATCAAAAATACCGTTGCTTCTGGGAAACTCGGCGGAGGCGGAATCTCTCCAAACGAATTTAACGCACTAGGGAAATCTTTGGCGGCGCAGCTGGCATCCGGTAATGAAAATGCCGCTTTAGGAAATGTAAACAACCGATGGAACTCTCTTTCTACTTATCAAAAACAACAGCTGGCTGAGCTATTTGCAAGATATGATATTGCATTGTCTAACTAAAGAGGTGAAACCATGCCGACATTTAAAAGGATCAGCACAGGTGAGACACTGACGTATGACCCTGATCCGGTAAGAAGTCGTCCGAATGTTGAGGCGATTACGACCAAGCCGAAAACAAAGGCCGGAAAGAATACCATTACCGGCAAGATCAGCAGCTCGGCAAAATCTCGGCGGAAAGTTGCCGAAGAAAAGACGAAGCCGGATACGCTTCTAAATATCCTGATGCGAGACACTGGGCACATCAGCGAAGTGGTGGACAGCACCACCGGACAGGTGATCTCCACACCGGAGGCGTCCCGCGGTGGGAGTATGCTCAAAGGCGCTGCACAGGGAACGGCGGCGGGCTTTACGAGTACCGGAGGGACCTTCCTGGACCTGCTGCGTTCTTATGATACTGCTGGCAGCTCCTACACCCGGCGGGCCAATCAGGAGGCTGAGAACGCAGCCCACTACCGGGAGATGTTGGAACGTGGGACGTTGGATGATGGAACACCCATCACGGCGTCTATGCGGAAACAACTGGAGACCTTGGCGGCGCGTGCGGAGCAGCGGTCCGGCGTCTACCGCCAGGGAGCGGAGGCCCAGCACGCCCCCATTGCACGGGCCACGCAGTCCGTGTATGATACGGCGGACCGTCTTGCGGCCCAGTCGGCACAGAATATCGCGGAGGCAAAGGAGGGGCTTGGAAGTGTCGGTCAGTTCGCGGTGGACGTGGGCGTGGCCGGGACGCAGTTGGCGGGCGACGCTCTTCTGGCGGCTCTCACTGGAGGGAGTGCGCTTGTTCCAATGGCTGTCCGGGGCTTTGGCTCCGGGACGCAGCAGGCACGGCAGGAGGGAGCGACGCTGGGGCAGCAGGTGGCCTATGGCGCGGGGAGCGCGGCTCTGAGTGTTGCAACAGAGAAGATCGCCAACGTGGCCGCCCCGCTTCGACGGACCTTCGGTTCCGGTGTTCTGGACAATGCTATCGCAAAAGCAACTGGACGCCTGGGCCAGAGCGCAGCTGGGCAGACGGTCCTTTCTGCGTTGAGCGAAGGTGGAGAGGAAGTTGTGGAAGCGTTGGTCCAGCCGGTGCTGCAGCGGATCACCTATGATAAAACTGCCCTGCAGCAATATCAGGACCCGGACTATCTGGCAGACACCATTTATCAAGGCCTGATTGGAGGCGCTTTGGGTGGTGCGCTTGGAGCTGCTGGAAGCATTGGCCGCAGAAGCGCCGAAAATGTCCAGCGTCGGGCCACAGATGCCACAGGAGCGGCGCAAACGGAAACTGCACCCGTTTCCACCACCCAGGCACAGGAGGCCGCAGAGGGCACTACAGGCTTTTTGGAGCCAACGCTTGTTAGCCGTGTACGTCAGTCTATTCCGCATATCCAAAACATGAATCCGGTTGCCGAGGTTACTGGGACAGAAATCCCCCGAAGTGGAAAACTGGTGGATCGGCTTTCCTCTTTTGTCAATGCGATTGGGAATAAGGTCAATCGGCCCGGCTTTGGTGATGTTCTATTCTCCAGGGGGAGAATCAAGTCCAGCATGATCGGACATGGGACAGGCCCTTCCAAAATCGAGACATTTGCGGCCGTCCCGGATGTAATCCGAAACGGCCAGCAGATTGACTATCAACAGAACTGGAAAGGGCGCGGCTATGATACCTACACTTTCGCAGCGCCAATTACCTACCGGGGGCAGCCTACTTACTTAGGTGTCATCGTCACGAAGGACAGCGCCAGCAACCGCTACTATCTTCACGAGGTAGTGGATGCAAATGGAGACGTCATCTTTAGAAATGACGAATCCCCCGCATCTACACCAAACGGAACTTCTGCCCTTTCGGGTGACCTCGATACCGTAGTAGACACGGGGGATGGTGCAGGAACAACACCGGGCACTGTCGACACCGTGACAGACGGGCGGGCCTCCCGAGGGGTTCCTGCTTCTGATACTACTATAGCACCCGGCGCGGAAAATGTCAATTCGGACATTCTGGCGCAAATTCTGTTTGGGGATACCCGGCAGGAAACCGGAGACACACAGGCACCGCCAACCTATGACAACCTGGGCAGCGCCCGGCGGGGCTTCACCACCCCCGGCATGGAAGGGCAGGAGAGGACCAGCCGCCTTGCGGAGTCCATGCCGTATAATCAATATCAAGAAGCCGCCACCGGCCTTTCACGGGAGGACTATGCCAAGCTGTTCCGGTATGAAAGCCAAACAGAAGGGCGTTCTCTCAATCTGGCAGAAGAACTGGTGTACGCCGTTCGGGACGGCCAGCGGACCTTCCTGCGAGACATTGACGAGACGGCTTTTCATGAGTTGGTGCAGTCCCTAGATGATGCGACGGCATGGAATGCGCCCCAGATGGATGCCGCCCGGATGATCCAGCAGGAGCTGCAAGGGAAGTCCGCAAATCTGGAGATCCCCTCTGAGGAATATACGGACTTCCTGCGGATCATGCGGGAGCATGAGACTGCCACTGGTCAGGGCGTTCAGGCAAACGCCAAGTGGAGCCGCCGGGACAACCAGAACGGCCAATCTTCGGAGCTGGAGGCGTGGGACAATCTGCAAAACTCCAATCTTTCCGAAGAGGAGAAGCGCAGCACCTTCCAACGGATTGTGAAGTGGGATACGGAGATCGAGCAGGCCACAGAGCCGCAGCAGTTGAAGGACATTATCCTGAACGTTGCACAGCAGCGGGGCGTTTTGAATGGCTTAACTGGTCGGCAGAGCCGGATTATGACCGCGGTTGCAAACAGCAGCTTGGACTCCCTGACATTCGACCAGTTGAAGCAGTTTGCCTATGCTTCCACTTCTGCGCTCAGCACCGACTCCACACCGGCCAACATGGGTCAGAAGATCAAGACTATCCAAATCCTGAACATGCTGTCCAACCCCAAAACGGCGGTGAAGAACATCACCGGAAACACGTCTTTCTACGGCCTGGACGCGCTTTCCATGAAGGGAGCGGCCCTGCTGGATATGGCGCTGTCCAAAGTAACAGGGACCCGCAGCGTGGCCTATGAGCGTTCCAATCTGGGGCAGGCAGCCAAGGCGATGCAAATGGCGATTGCAGAAATCACCATGGACGTAGACATGAGCGGTAATCAGAGCCGGTACGGCACCAGCAACCGCCGGACCTTCAAAGCCAGCGGAAACTTTTTGGACCGCGTGATGTCCATGCTGGAGCGGAACCAAGCGTACCTTTTGAATGCCACAGACGAATTCTACAAGGGCCTTGCCCGCAGCAATGCGAGCCGTACCCAGGCGCTGGTCGACCAAGGGAAGATCAAGACTACTGACAAGGACTATGCACAGAACCAAGCTGACGCACTTGCACGATACCGGACGTTCCAGGATGACAGCAAACTTTCTCTTGCGATCCAGCAGGTACATGATGTACTGAATATGGTTGCTGGCATTGGTGACAGTGGACGGAGCATCCGCGGCCGTACAGTCCATGCCTTCGGAGCTGGTGACATCGTGGCGCCGTTTACTCGGGTAGCCGGAAATCTGGCATCTCGCGGTTTGGAGTATTCTCCCGCGAACGCTGTCAAGGGTATTGTGGAGATGGGTAAAACCGTGGCGCAGGCTGTCAGCGGTCAGAATGTGGACCCGGCTGCACAGGCCCGGGCCGTCTCTGACACTACCCGGGGCCTCACCGGAACCGCCATTGCTTACGGATTTATGCTTTTGGCCCAGTCGGGGCTTCTGTCTCAGGCAGGGGACGAGGATGATCCGGACGTGGCGGCGCTGAATTCCAGCGAGGGCATCACGGGAACCCAACTGAATATCTCCGCAACGGAACGGGCTTTGTCCGGTGGAAGCACGGAATGGCAGAGTGGAGACACCCTGATCGACCTGTCCTCCATCGAGCCGCTGAACCTGTTGATGAACCTGGGAACGGAGATGGCAAAGAGTGAAGGGAACCCCATCGTTTCTTCTTTTAATGCTGTGCCGAAATCCTTTATGGATGCAACTGCGGAGCTTCCGGTGATGCAGTTCATTGGGAATGCGGCAACGGACATCATCAAATATGGACAGGACCCACAGGAAGTATTACTGCAGGAGGGGGCAAACACGGTAGCTTCTTCCCTGATACCAAACATTCTGCGGTCTACGGCCCGTGGGCTGGATGACCGACCCCGCAATACCTATTCCGGGGATACGCTCGGAGAGCAGGTTGTGGACAGCGTGAAGAACAGCATCCCGGGTTTGCGAGAAACCCTGCCGGGGTCTGTCAACCCACTGGGGGAGGAAAAGCTGTATCAGGGGAGCACTGCGGACCGCCTGCTGAACGCGCTGCTGAACCCGGTGGGAGTCAATACCTACGACCAGAGCGAAGTGTCTCAAAACATGGAAGCGCTGCGCGAGCGGACGGGGGAGACCTCCTTCTATCCTTCTAAGAGCGCCCCATCGGAGCTCTCGTACACAAAAGATGGCAATACCTATAGCAAGTCCTTGACCTACGAGGAGCGGCAGGACTATCTCCGGGATCGCGGCGCCGTCGCACTGACTACGCTGTCCTCCATGATGGGCAGCAGCGCATACAAGAGGGCGAATGATACTACCAAGACGGAGCTTTTGGACCTCTGTAATGACTACGCCAGCCAACGGGCAAAGAAAACGATTCTGGGAGCCGACAGTGTTCCGGCATGGGTAAACAACGCAGAGACAGCGCAGAACGATCTTGGAATATCTCCAGCGGAATACTTGGCCCTCTATCATCAGTACGGCGCCGAGATCATGTCTGGGACGGCTTATGAGAAAACGAAGCAGGCAGTGGCTGCCGGTCTGACTGTCGAACAGTATGCGGATATGAAGAACGGAATTGATGCGGACAAGAATGGGTACAAATCCAAAAGTGAGGCCAGGGCTTATCTGGATAGCCACAATTTCACCCAAGAGCAAAAGGCGGACCTCTGGACAATCATCAACAAGAGTTGGGAGAAAAATAACCCCTACGCATAAGAGAAGCCCCGCCAGACGGCGGGGCCTTTTCTCACTGTTTGGAGATGATCGTTTTCAGAACCGGAACAACGCTTTCGTAGTATCGGAAGGACGGGACTTCCTTTCCGGGGCAGTTCTTGGCAACGTCATTGACCCATGTCCCGTACTGCTTCGTTTTCAGGTGGTTCCGGTTGGCGAGCATCCCGACCTTGTTTGCGGAGATGCCCAGTTTTTCGCCGATCTCCTGTGCTGAGTACGTCTTTTCCCCGATATAGGGCAGGGGGAGCAGGTATTCCCCAGTCAGCTCCTTGGTAGCGTGGGCCTGGAGAACCTGTCTGTAAGTACCGTCATACTCCTTCGCCAGACGCTCCAAAAGCTGGGCCTTGCGGACGCGGATGCTCTCCATCTGGTAGTCGGTCATGGGCTTAGCTGTATAGTGGCCCGTCTTGCGGATACTAGGCAGCACCTCCGAAGTCACCCAGCGGCGGAACTTCTTGGCTCCCGGTAGCTTACTGGACAGAACCAGGGAATATAGGCCGGATTCGTTGATGATAGGCACACTCTGCTTTCCTCCGGGGGTGACCATTTCAGTCACCCCTTTATCTTCTTCATCCACATGGTCACGGATGGCCCTCTGTGGGTTCTGGTACCCCAACGCCGCTGCCACGTCCTTTCCCACCAGCCACGGTTCCCCATTGATCTCCACAGTACGGACCTTTCCGAATTCGGGGTTGTTGAAAACTTTCAGTTCGTTCATTGGTCGGCATCCTTCTTTCCAAAATAGTCTTTGAATGAATCTACGGCAATCTTATAAGTCCAAGCCGCTGTTTCCGCATTGTTATTCCGTATGCCCAGCCTTTGAATCTGTCCTTCGCATTTCTCGACGGCACATTCTCCGCATACATTGGCTATGCAGTCTTTATTGCACTTCATCCGCACCTCCGACGATCTCCTCATGCCGTCCGCCCTCCCCGTCGTGGATGTTGCCGCAGTGTATGAGATGGGGCCAATTCTCCGGTTGTGCCTCGGCCTCCAGCGTCCAGTCGTTGCACAATCCATCCTCGTCTGCCAATACATAGCGCCCTTCGTCTTCCCAATAGGTCACAACGCCGAGGATGCAGACGCACTCGTTACCGTCCTCATCCTCTCCCCATTCTCCGAGGTAGTCGCCAGTAAAAATCTTCTGTACTTCGGATGACGGCCACGCTTCTCGCCGTATGTCGATGTTGGTGTACTCGCAGACCGTGGAGGGGTCAACTTCGACACGTGGTCCTGTAATATCATGAACATCGCAAATCTCATGTACATCAAGCACACCTATTGGGCCTATGTAATACCCTTCCACCCATTCGCCATTATCCAGCCGCCTGGCTTTGAAAAGGATTTCTCTCATTGGGCACCTCCGGTCATCCACCTTTCCAGTTCCTTTGCGCATTCTGGGCAAAGATCATAGTCTTTCCCATTCGTCTGGCCTAAGAAAACTGACATCCATCTCTTCCAGCAAATAAGACGGACTCTACCAGATTCAATTTTCCGTCCGCATCTGTCACATACGATCATTTCTCTTTTCATTGCGCACCTCCGATGATCTCGTCAAGGGTAACGGTTTCGCCGGAGTGGAGAGACGGAAACAATTCCGCATGCAAATCAATAACGAATAATTGCGAACGAGTGTAAATAGTTATCGTTGCCGCACCCCTGTAGAGTTTTTCTGCTTTGGGCCAAAGCACCTTAATTGCCTTTGCCCGCTTCACCTCCTGCTCCGTCCAGCGGGGCTTGCGGATGATGCGGTCGGGGTGGTTGATAAGTTCGCACACTCGGTAAGCATCCATCGCCGATCCGATGTTTGTCCGTATGATGCCAAATAAATCTACATAGGCGTCTTTGTATGGGTCAGCGTCAAACTTCTCTTCTGGCTCAACCCCCAGCACCTCGCAAATTCTCGGCTTGTCCATGTTGGCCTCCTTCCTTTTCACCCAATTTTTGCACCCTTCCTGTGGGTCAAAGTCCTTCTCAATTTCACACCCAATGCAGTTAAAACAAGTGCGTGGTTCATCATCCTCCACCACCTCATAGCCCATCAGGCGGGCGGCTTCGTAAGGGTTGGCTCTTACGTATTCATGACACGGCCTCTTTGTTCCTGCGTATTGCTGCACGGGTTCCCGAAGCTCGCAATAGTCGCAATCTTTTTTGCTATCGCAAAACTGCTCTAATGCCTGTTCAATGGTAAGTGCGACTTCCCCCGTCTTACTCCGAAACTTCATGGGCGGCCTCCTCAAAATGGATTCTCCCGCAGTTGTCATACCGCATCTGCTTGTCCTGTACGCCTCTCAGAATGATGTACGCCCGCCGGAGTTGGTCAATGTCGAAGTACCCGAAATGGCAATCCTCGATGGGTATTTCCATCTCATGGGCCAGCCAGCGGTAAAGGTCGTTGCGCTTCTTGTGGGCTTTTGGCTTGCCCTGCCAGAGCGGGTCAAAAATAGCATGGCACATCTTTTTCCCTGTCCGCATCGGTTCATCAGCCAGCAGCCCCAGAGCTTCCCGTGGGCGGGGCTTATGCGTTCCCACATAGGCCCCGCACGTTTCGCAGAGGTAACAGTAGCCGCTCCCATACTCCCGGCCATACACCCGGGCATTTGAGCCGTAGGTCACACGCCCGCCGCAGATATTACAGCGGGTCGGATGGGTGTTTATCATGCTCGTCCTCCTTTCGCTGGCCGTAGGAGCAGAAATCATTTTCGTAAGTTCCGCCTTCCATTCTGTGTCGCTCACATTCACCAGCACAGTGATTTTCCCACTGCCTAGTGTATCTTCTCCAATATTTACACTCCCGGCACCTGACCACAGGCACGGCGTCGATGGTGGGGGCATGACAAATCAAATTCAGAAAATTACGGTTACAGTTACGTTCAATGCCAGTTTCCCCTTTATATTGTTTCTCAACTTCGTCATAAATCGTGTCAACATCAGCTAACCTCATGCTCGTCCTCCTTGTCCATGCGAGCGCCGCACGAAGGGCAGTATCTTGACTTTTTACCGCTCCATTCTCCGCATTCACTACAGATCAATTTGTGTGTTCCGCTCGGCCATTTGTCTCTAACCCATCTCCCGTGCCGCACCTCCGCAACGTCGGCGGCGGGCATATAGTGGACTTCCGCCATGATTTCAATGGCGTCGTGGCCGAAGGCTTTATTTTTATCTGGATTGTTTAGACCATCCTCGATAAATTTCTCAACAGCCGTCCTCTCGATGTACTCCTTCATTCCTTGCCCTCCAATACGGTCATATCATAGCCGCTCTCTATAAATCGGATCGTTTTTTGATGGTTGCAAGCGTTCCCGAGATAAGTGTAAATCTCTCGCATATCCTCCACGCTGAACGCAGTGTCAAGGTATTGATTTATACCATTCAGGAAGAAAATATGAAGGGCTGTATTATCTACTGCACGGCGGAACGGCGTGGACTTACAAGCCGCGCGGGAAAACCACTCCAACACCTTGCACTTTACATCCAGTTCGCTCTCGCAAGTGCTGATATTGAAATACACATTTGCCTTTTGGTGGGCGATAAACTCCCCCTGGGCGTTGATGAACCATCCGGGGAAGGAAAGCCCAAGTCTCCTAATGACTGCCCAATCAACCATCCTGCTCCCTCCGTAGTGCGGCTTCCTCGCGGGTGAGGAACACGGTTTTGCCAATTTCATTCAATGGGAAAGCACAGGTTTGAGTATGGCACAGGATGTCTCCACCTTTTAACAGAGAAACATACTGAATTGTCGTTCTTTGAATGAGGCTTGGCTTTGTCTGGAAAATGTTTAAGTATTTTGCTTGCGCCCAAACTTCTTTCCCGATCATCCTGTCCGCCTGGGCCAGTTCGCGGAGGCGGTCAATGGGGATGCCCTCAAACTCTATAACCTCTGCTATGGCTTCCCCCATGCTTGCCAGTTTCAAATGTTCGACGGCCTCCGGCTCCAGCCCCGTGTCCTCGTAGGCTGCGAGGCGGTCAACGATTTTGTCTAAGATGCCGCAGTCTCCACAATTAAGCGTTTCGCAATTCCCACTACAGATGAGATAATAGCCGTTCCCATCGTAGTGCTTTTCCGTGTATCGTTCCATGTCAGTCCTCCTCCACTGGTTGCTTCATCCACTTCAATGCAGCTTGCCTGCACCCTTCATAAATCGGAATGTTTGGATAAGCACAGATGAAATTGCATACTCCGCCTTTTTCATGCTCACAACACTTACAAAAGTCGGCTCTGAGGAAAATGCCCGCCAACTCCTCGTCGGTCATGGCCCTAATCCGGTCTGCGTTGGTCAAAACTCGCCCCGGTTTGTACTGTGAGCAATCCACAATTTTGGAGGTTGTCCCGGCGTTATGGCAATCAGCTTTGCAAGTAATACAAGTCGGTTTCATGCGTCCTCCTCTCCCTCCGGCGGGCGGCGGTAGTAATTATCTTTTTTGTCTCTCATACAAGACGAGCATTTCTCAAGTGCCCCCAT
>ENA-UEPG01000457-UEPG01000457.1-human-gut-metagenome-genome-assembly--contig:-NODE-457-length-41133-cov-11.003386_pt1 | contig 41133 bp, 25 predicted proteins | sample MGYA00242893_ERZ507902 | MGnify/ENA primary metagenome ERZ507902 (study PRJEB26167, sample SAMN06115491) | human gut metagenome | host: Homo sapiens | place: China:Gansu | collected 2015-04-23...
TTTTACACATTCTAATTCATCGTTTAAAAAGCTCTTAATCTCTAAAAACATATTTTTTACTGCATTTATTGAGAATGTATCGGATAATCCCGTTTTTTTACTCTTTTTTAAGCCCGAAGACAGTTAGTTCATAACCGTACGAAAATGAGTTAAATGATAATGATGAAAAAGAAGATAGGTATATAAAAGCAATGTTTGCAATAGACAAAGAGTTATTCAAGAAAATGGGAATAAAAAACAACCAAATTAAAGCTTGGTTCTTTAAGAAAAGCTGCACTTTGGTAAATACAATAAAAGAGCCTATGACATATTACTCTTTTTACACTACGTTCTATATAAGTTAAACTCATATTTCATACAGAAGACACAGGTGTGTGTTTTGAGTGAACAGGTAGCCTCTTGATTGCCCAATCGAAATGAATGTATCCCGCCCAAAAGCTACAGAATCAAGCTCAACAACTCCCGACAAAATGAAATATCCGAGGTTATTTCTGAACAATAGCAAAAAAGATATTTTTACCATTGCAGAAATAACAATTCATTGTGCAATAAGTAATAATTCTTGCATTTGTTAGAATAGTATTAGTAAATGATAAAATACTATTTGTCTTCATTATCACACCATACTACCTTTGTTGCATGATAATCAAAACAAATTATGCAATGAAAAACAAATTATTTTATCTCTTTGGAACAGCATTTCTACTTTGCTCCATTAGTACATTTACAGCTTGTTCGGAAGACAATGACGAACCTATAGTTGAAAACCCGGACGATGATGGAAACGTCTTAGACTTGAATGGTAAGTATGACAGCGAAACCTTAAAAATGACTTATAACGGCGAGGAACTCACAGGAAAAAAAGTAACTTTTACTGCCGATGAAAAATTGGAAAAGGCTACTATCCTCTTAAGTGGAGTTGAAAAAGACTTGACTGATATGCTCGGTGGAATAATTGGAGAAATCAAGTTCACTACTAACAGTCCGATTCCAGGAGAAAAGGAAATCAAGTTGGAAAACGTTGTATTGACAGCAAACGCAGATGGCACAGCTTATTCCTTTGAAGGCAAAGACGAAACGAGTAATCGTACTATGACTTATAAAGGTACGGTGAAAGAAAGCGAAATGAGCATTGACGTTACCAATGAACTTAAAAATAAGTCATTAGTTGGAACATGGGAGCTCGGTCCCTTAAAATTTGGTATTTTGGCAGAAGCACCAGCCAACATATCTTCCCCTCTATGGATAGATTGGGATTCTCAGAATAATATCAATGCCGGTACAATCTCTGGAATTGGATTTAACATGGACCCAATCAGTCTATTCACATGGATATTCTCTGTTGGTGATGATAATTTTCTAGCAGCAATGGGAATTTCCGGTATTGATGTGAAACTCCAGCAATGGATTAAAAATCTACTACAAAGCGTAACAGTACAACCTAATGGATGTATGTATGCGACTTATTCTTATAGTGGTGATTTAAATAATCCGACATGGAGTTCAGAGATGGGGCATAACATTATTCGTTATCATCATGGCGAAGACCTCAATCAAGTCTATATCGAAGCAAACGCAGACTTTATTTTAAGTGCTTTAGGAGACGTATTAACAAGAACCCGCGCAAATAATGATCAAACGCTTGAAACCTTAGCCCAATCTTTGATTGAGACTCTAAGACCGGCTATCGAGAATGGATTCCCATGCACATATGAGATTACAGATAATAAAATGAAAATTAATCTTGACGGTAAATTCACTCGGGATGTCCTCATTAAATTGGCAGATATACTTAATGAACCAGATATAAATGGATTAATAATGAGCCTTATCGAAAACGATGAAACATTAAAAGCATATAAATCCAACATAGAGACAGTGCTTCAAACTTTACCAGATGCATTAAAGTATAAAGACAGTAGTAAAACAGAACCATGTGAATTTGTCAATATTGGATTCCAATTAGTTAAAGCTGCAGAATAAATATATTTAACACATCGTTGAATATAAAATAAATATCTAGGACTTAATGTCATTCCAAATAGATAGAGATAGTATACAAGCAATCTCATATTCTATTTTGGAATGACATTTTTATTTCTCCTCACCCATACGTTTCAATCTATAGGGAACAGTCTTTTTAACAACTTAGAATAGACCTTAATATAACTAGAGCCAATAACTGATATATTTATAAAATTCCATATTTATTCCGTTTTAGTACTACATTAAAGATATCTATTCCTTCATTTTACAATTATTTATCACTTTTGATGTTTTTGTATTAGTAAATGATAAAATTATATTTGTCTGCCCTAACAAACCACCATACCTTTGCCACAGAGTTTAATTTCATAAAATAAACATGCAATGAAAAACAAATTATTTTATCTTATCGGAGTAGCATCTATATTATGCTACACAAGTACATTTACGTCTTGTATCAATGGCGTTGACGATGAATATTTAGAACTGGCAGGCGGCTCTTGCACGGGTGGGGGAACTGATAATGAAGGTGACAATAGTGAGGAATTCAATGGGGAATATATTAGTAATGGTGACTTCGACTTGAAGATGACATACAACGGTTATGAACTCAATGGAAAAAAAGTAGCTTTTACACTCGATGATAACCAAGAATCCGCTACGCTAACTATGTCTGGAACAGAGTTAGACTTAAAATCTTTGGCCGCTGTTTTTGAAGGAATGGATGCCAAATTTACAACTTACAGCCCCATTCCAGGAGAAAGAGAACTGTTATTAAAGAACGTAAAAACTGAAATAGACGGTTCAACTTGTAGATTTGAAGGTGAGGACATTAAGCCAAATCGCATTATAACTTTCAAAGGAGAAATTTTGGATGGAATGATGAACATTGATATTCAGCACAAGTTTGCAGGAGAAAGTAGTGCCTTGTTGGGAAAATGGAAGATGGGAGAAGCTAAAGAAATAACAAACAATCTGGAGTTAGTCTACAATACTGATAATGATCCAACAAAGAGCTCTCCACTATTCCTTAATTGGGGCTCAGCAGCAGCTGTTGATATGGGAAAAGTAGCCACAGGACTGTCATGGCCCTCAGAAATTTCTGTAAATCGTCCAATGAATGGTATTTTCAATTTATTAATGTCAAACATGGTTAGTTCGCAATTCGTAAAGCCATCAATTGAACAAGCAGTATGTAGACTGATAGAATTTATTGCAGCTGAAGAAACAGGTGGAATGTACGCCTCTTATTCGTGGAATGGTACAGATGAGCCACAATACAGTCAGGATATGAGCCACAATATCGTACGTTATTATTTCGACCAAGATGGTCAACTACGCATAGAGCCCGATGCTGATTTACTTTTAAATGCCATAGGCGGTTTAGTGAGTGGTGCAACTAGAACTATCACTACTCGTGACGCATTACCACAAAATGCTATAGACCTGGCTCAAAAGATAGTCAATATTCTGAGGCCGGCACTCGAACAAGGCTTTCCTTGCGAATATGAGATAAATGGCAATAATTTGATTATCAACTTGGACGGAAAATTCTTATTAGACATTATGATATTGGTAGAACAATTGGTGAATGATCAATTCGTACTAAATTACATTAATCCCATTATTGACGAAATAGGAGACTATGCTCCAAATGTAAGATTATTATTAAAGAATCTAAAGAATGCTCTCGGCGAAGATTGCACAGGTATCAAACTTGGCCTTCGTCTGGTAAAGATGGAAGAAACGCCGGAAGTGACGGAATAATATCCCACACACAGCTACACACAACCGTACATGCTGCCATTCTGAACAAAGTTTAGTGTGACAACGATTGGTTACTGCTTTAGAATCAATATATATTTAACACTCTAGTAGTATTATGAAAAAAATATTTTGCTTATTCTTTTTCCTGGGTTTTCTTACCCTATCCGGGTTTGCCCAGGAAATCAAGATAACAGGCGTAGTGACAGAAGGTTCCACCGGCGATCCGTTACCCGGCGTCACTATCCAAGTAAAGGGGACAACCACTGGCACTATTTCTGATATAGACGGTAAATACTCCCTCATGGCGAAAACAGGAGAGATTCTTGTATTCTCGACCATAGGAATGAAAACCATTGAAAAAACAATTACTTCCAACGCACCCATCAATATGACTTTGGAAGAAGATAATGTTACATTGGATCAAGTTGTCGTTATCGGATACGGCACGGTCAAGAAAAGCCACCTGTCAGGAGCTGTGAGTTCTGTAGGAGCGAAAGAGTTGAACGGGGATGTCGCCACCAGTGCTGCTACCGCACTGCAAGGAAAAATTGCTGGTGTAACGGTAATGAGTTCAAGCGGTGATCCCAATTCAGGTATGACCATCAACGTACGTGGCGTCAGCTCATTGTCCAACAATGCACCGCTATACGTCATAGACGGAGCATTCGGCGACATCAATATGGTAGACCCTAATGATATCGAATCTATCGAAGTATTGAAAGATGCGGCGGCAGCAGCCATCTACGGTTCACGCGCAGCCGGTGGTGTTGTATTGATCTCCACCAAAGGCGGTCGCAAAGAAATGTCTACCAAAGTAGATGTCAATGTCTTCACAGGAGTTCAGCAGAACCCCAAAAAACTGAATGTGTTGAATGGTGAAGAGTACAGCCGTTTCGCCCGCTACTACGGTTTGGCAGGAGAGGGTTACGGAGTGGGAGCTGATGCAACTCCGTTCATCGGCAAAGGCACAGACTGGCAGGATATCATGCTGAACACAGCGATGGTGTATAAAGCAAATGTTACTGTCTCCGGTGGTTCCAAGAATGCTTCATTTAGTGCTTCCGGCGGTTATCTGAACAAAGACGGTATCCTGCGCAACACCAGCCACGAATCATACAACATCCGTTTGAAAAGTGATTTTTCATTTCTCAACGACCGCGTGACTATTGGCGAATCACTAATCGTCCGCCTCGCACAAGGTAAAGGCGGCACGGATCAGGACACGATGAATGGGATATTACGTTTCCCTACCGTGATTCCCGTATTCGATCCTACCAATCCTACCGGATGGGGTACTTCCGCAGACATCAATCTACCGAATCCTTATGCGTATTCCGAAGTAATGGATATGTCGAGCGAAGATACGCAAATCTTCCTGAACGCTTACTTGCAAGCAGAGATTATCAAAGGGGTGAAATACAAGCTGAATCTTGGTATGAGAAGAAACCATACCAAAAACCGAACTTACAGCGATGCATACGATTTAGGAACTTATGGAATCAATGATGCTCCTGACCTGAACGAAAGTTTTTCAAGCTTTGACTCATGGGTACTTGAAAATACGTTAAACTACGACCGCACTTTCGGCAAACACACTGTGGCAGCTATGGCGGGCTACTCGGCACAAAAAGACAAATACTATGGGCTGAACGGAAGCAACACTGATATTCCGAAATTTGTCGACACCATGACAGGTAACGTTACAACCATGAAAGCAAGTAGTTCTATTTCCGAACAAGCACTGATTTCTCTCTTCGGACGTGTGATGTACTCTTATGACGACCGCTATCTGTTTTCAGCATCTATCCGCCGCGACGGTTCTTCCCGCTTTAAGAAAGGACATCAGTATGGAAACTTTCCTTCCGTTTCCATTGGTTGGAACATTAATCGTGAAAAGTTTTTTAAACCGCTGGAAAATATTTTCGACCAAGTGAAACTGCGTGCTAGCTATGGTAAGCTCGGTAATCAGGAAATGGACGGTTTCTATCCTACCCTGAGTGTAGTGAGCGGCGGTATGAACTATCTGCAAGGCAACAGCATTTGGTTTGGTGAACTACCTTTCGTAGCTGCCGTATCTCCCGAAAATTTGACTTGGGAAAACACGGAAACCTATAACTTTGGTTTGGATGTAACTATGCTGAACGGAAGACTGGCACTTACTGCCGACGCCTACGTTAAAAACACCAACAATGTATTACTTCCCGTCCCAGAACCAGCTTCTACTGGTATCGGCGGACTTCCAACCAAGAATGCAGGACAGGTGCAGAACAAAGGTATCGAATTGTCTGCTACATGGCGTAGCTCCATCGGCGAAAAAATAAACTACTATGTAGGAGCCAACCTCAGCACAGCCAGCAACCAAGTGAAAAAGATTACAGCTGGTGGACAAGTATTGTCTATCTCAGGATACTCCGCACATGGAGCCGGTGGCCAAGGTATCAATAAGTTCAAAAAGGGACACTCAATGTCATACTTCAACCTGATTGAAACCGACGGAATCTTCCGCAGCATGGAAGAAATTGAAAACTACAGAAATAGCAAAGGCGAAATGATCCAACCCGGAGCACAAGTAGGCGACGTACGCTACAAAGACTGGAATAGAGACGGAGTAATTAATGACAAGGACCAACACGACGTAGGCAGTCCGTTTCCTAATTTCACTTATGGTCTGAGAATTGGTGGCGACTGGAATAACTTCGACCTCAATCTATTCTTTGATGGCATGGCAGGCAATAAAATCTACAACTACCCACGCTATTGTCTGGAATCGGGCGCATCTAACGGTAACCTTAGTACAACTGTCGCCAATTCCTGGCGACCGGACAACCCAAATACTGATATGCCCCGCTTCTCAAAAATAGATGGTACGGATAATAAACTGGCATATACCGACAGGTGGTTGGAAGACGGCTCGTTTGTACGCCTGAAGACAGTGGATATCGGCTATACATTTCCGAAACAATGGGTGCAAAAAGCAATGATTCAACATCTGAGAGTATACGTATCTATGGAAAACCTGTTCACATTGACCAAATACTCCGGCTATACCCCCGACTTGGGCGAAAGCTCTTCAACCGGAGTTAGCTACAATGTATTCTCCAGAGGAATCGACCAGGGACGCTATCCGGTGCCACGCACCTTCTCTTTTGGAATCCAGGTGAACCTGTAATATACTAAGATTAATACACTGAATAATGAAATTTATGAAAAAGAATTGGTTATCATATATGTTTGTGTCGGCTCTCTTATCCGGAGCATTGACATCATGCAGCGACTCTTTTCTGGACCTAAAAGACCCGAACCACTTCACCAACGAAAATTTCTGGCGTGATAAAAAAGATGCTGAAAGCGGTTTGGCAGCAGCATATTCACCTATCAAATACCAGATGAACGGATATTACGGAGCATTCGATGGCTGGTTGAATTTGAACAGCCGCGGAGACGATGTCTTCACCATACTGAACGAAGAAGCCAGCATGTGGGATATCGCCAACTTCCAGAACTCTGCAACAACGGGTAATGACCCCTACGGGGAATTATACACAGGAATACAGCGTGCCAACATTGTACTGAAATACATCGACCAAGTGCCGGCAAGCGGCATCACCGAAAGTGACCGCGCTATGATAAAGGGTGAAGCATTGGTGCTAAGAGCCTATCAATACTTCTTGCTGGTGAATAACTATGGAGCAGTTCCCTTGCGCTTGATACCATCTAACGAGGAAGACTCAAACAAACCGGCAAGCAGCGAACAAGAAATCTGGACACAGGTTGAGAACGACTTGCTCACAGCTATTAATGACTGCAACCTGCCCGTGAATCGTGAAGCAGATCAGAAAGGACGTATTGAGAGAGGTACAGCCCAAGCCATGCTCGGAAAGGTATATGCCACTCAGCATAAGTATGCAGACGCCAAAACAACATTGGGCAATCTGATTAAATCGTCTTACAGCGATTTTGGAGAACCCTTGTCAGGAAAACGCTATCAATTGATGGAAAACTTTGCAGACAATTTTACGACAGCGAAAGAAAACAATGCAGAATCCGTATTCGAACTACAATATAGCTCCGACGGAGACTTGACTTGGGGTAACGAAAGTGGTATCAACCTGGGAAGTTCACTATCTCAATTCATCGGCCCGGCAATTTCCGGCGGATGGGCGAAATTGATGCCTTCTGCTTTCCTAGTCAGCGAATTTACTACAGAAACGCGCGGAGCACGACCTACAATCCAAATACCTGTTTTGGATGAGGATGGAAAACCGAAACTTAATGCGGATGGAACTCCCAAAATGGAATCAATACCGAATCCGGACAAGAAAGTAGATCCTAACTCAAAGTATGACAAACGTATCTACGCCAGTTTATTCTTCACTCCAAGCGAATATGGCGACTGGACAACCGAAGAAAACGGCTGGTACGACGGGACATATTACGGCGGACTTTACACCATGAACGATCTATGGAATGGCAATGCCTCCAAAATGGCGGGAGGCGCTCCGGTATTTAATGTCAGCCAAGCTACCGGCGCACAAATAGGAAAATTCTTGTTAAAGAAGTACACAGCTTACTACGTTAAGTCAAAAAGTGCCGACAACATGGGTGATAAAGAAGGAAAATCCAACAATGTACGAGTAATACGTTTTGCAGAAGTATTACTGCTCTACGCTGAAGCATGCACGAAAGAAGGAGACGTAGAACAAGCAAACTGGGCATTGAGCGAAATTCGCAAAAGAGCTGGTCTTCCTGCCAAAACTTTCGACTTAGGTAGTCTGATGAAAGAGATAGAACACCAATGTTTGCTCGAATTCTTCGGCGAAGGACATAGATTTGACGACTTGAAACGCTGGTACTCTACATCACAAATCAAGATGATACTAAAAGAGAATGACAAGCAGGGAGCATCGAACTTCAAGGAAAAATATAAATATTATCCTATTCCTACCGGCGAACTGAACAACAATTCTGCTATGAAGCAGAATAATTTATGGAAATAATTATGAATATTATAAAAACAAATGTATGAAAAAAATATATATATTATTTTACACATCACTCTTCCTGTTGCTCGGTGGTATCACTGCCTGTGACGACGGTAGCTTGAGTCATGACGACGTATACATCCCAGACCCAGTGATCTTATCGGACGAAGATGACGGATATTCTTCAGAACCTGCCACAGAATCAGTGATCAGAGTAAAACTCGGAGAAGGGCATGAACATCAGTTAATTGATGGATTTGGTTGTGCTTTCGGATGGGCAGAAGCTGTATATCAATGTACGCAACGCGATCAGATATTGGATGACCTGTATGGCGACAACGGTTTAAGATTCAACATCTACCGTGGTGAAGTTACCGCTGCTTCTGTAGATGCAAATGGGAATTTTAACTTCTTAGAAAACGATAATTACCACTTGGCGGCAGACTCTCCTGAAATTGAAGCAATGTACAGCGAAGTGTGGAACGGAGAAACAAGTGGCAGACAAAAGCAATACTCTCAACTATGGATTATCGACCGTTTGTGCCAAAAGAAATTTAAAGATATCTACTATTTCTTCTCTGTATGGAGTCCTCCCGTTATCTGGAAAAGCTATGGGGAAAATGAAGAACATACATTAGGCAAAGGAGCTTTCAATCCTGAGAAAAGTAAAGAAGTGGCTCAGTGGCTGACATCATTCTGCAAGACATTCAAGAATAAATTCGGAATCAATGTTTACGGAATTTCCGGTTGGAATGAGCCTGACCGTGCCATGGGCGGGTGGGCAGGATGCCTATGGGATTACAAAGATATGGCAGACTTTGCTCACAACCATTTGCGACCCACATTAAATGCAGAAGGCCTAGCAGATACAAAAATGATTTATTGTGAAGTGGCTTGGTGGGATCCTTCTGTTGAGTGGATGGATAATACTTTAAAATACATGCCGGAACTAGCAAACGATGGCATTGTAGCCGCAGGACACGGATACTCTACAGTTACTGCCAACATCAAACCAATGAAATCTGCCGAAGACATGGGAATCCATGTATGGCAAACAGAGACATGCGATGACAAAACCCGTGACGAGACATGGAATGATGCCGTAAAATGGGCTGAGAACTATCAAAACTATCTGATGAGAGCAAATACCAGCGCCATCGTCTGGTGGGCAGGCGCACGCCAATGTTCTTCAACAGGAGAAAATTTAATTCAGACTATCGGATGGCCTATCAGCCGTTCATATTATCGCGTAGACCGTTACTACTCTATTGGACAATTCTCCAGGTATATTCCACGTGATTCACGTCGGGTAGATGTAGAAAAAGTATCTACCAACACTAACAAAATACCAAAAGCCCTGACTGCTTCTGCTTATATCAAAGACGATACATACACCATCGTGTTGGTAAACAGTTCTAAAAGTATGGCTGTAGACGCATTAATAGAAGTTGACGGACATAATATCGAAAGCATGGTTTCATACACTTCCAGCGCCAGTGTAAAATGGTTGCGCAAGAAATTGAATCCATCTCAGAGCGGCAAACGTTCGGTTATTGTACCCAAACATAGTGTAGTGACTATCACTGGCAGATTCGGAAAAAAAGAAAGTCAGACAGTAACAGTAGAATAACTAAAAAGAATTGATACTGATGAAAAGAAATATTATATACATGGTTGGAGCTTTACTAAGCTCCGCCATACTAACGTTCAGCTGTTCGGAAGATGACGTTCCGACATATAGCGAAATGGCTATCGACAAAACTGATGTTTTCATACAAGCAGATGGAGAACGCCCCACAGCCGAAGTCAATATAACGAACGGCAACGGAAACTATAAAATAACCGTTGCAGACGAAAATATAGCAACTGCCACTCTAGATGGCACGCGTGTCATAATTAACGGGCTGAAGAATGGAACAACAACCGCCACGGTTATGGACTGGACTAAACATTCGGCTGTAATCAACATAAAAGTAAAGGAAGATTTCGAACTGAAACTGAGCCAAGAAGAAGTGACACTTTTCTTGAATGAAGAAAAAAAGAATACAGCATTAGTTAATATTATCAGCGGAAACGGTGATTATCAAGTGGAAAGCAGCAATAGTGAAGTAGCTACTGCCGAACTAACCACAGAGGGTAAAATATTAATTACTGCACTTTCCAGTGATTTCTGTGATGTCACTGTAACCGATGCTGACGGTAAGAAAGCTACCGTAAAAGTCGGAGTATGCGATGAGCACCTAGCACTTGAGGATATAACAGGAAAAGTTTGTGTAGCGACCCAAACCTTAGATATCGCAGTTAGATCTGGCAATGGAGAATATTCCGTTGTTAGTGAAAACCCTGAAATTGCTACTGCTGAAATTGTGGACGGTGTCGTCAGAGTTACAGGAGTTTCCAAAGGCGAAGCTGAATTCACCGTTACTGACAGAATGAAATTAACAGCTACTATAAAGGTATTGGTAGCAGGCGGATTTGAAATAGAAACGACTCAAATTGATAATTTATGGATTGGCGAAGCACTAGAAATCCCTATAATCGATGGTAGTAGGAATTATACTATTGATGCCGGAGCATCTATGAAATGCACTCTCTCCGAAGATAAGTCTAAACTAATAGTAGAAGGTGTAGAAGGTAAGAGAGCTGTCAACCAAACTATTAAAGTAACGGATAATATATTCGAAAAGACCACAGAGATTTCTGTAGGAGAGGTTTATTATCGGTTTGAAGCATACTCTGCAAGATGGTTTATTCAGGGGGCTTACCAAATGGGAATAGCCATGAGCACCATTTCGACAGATGGAGCAAGAGAGCACATAAAAGTAGGAACGTCTACTTGGGGCTATGGTAATAACAAAAAGCCTGCTAATGGCTTCCATATATCTTTCGAAGGCGGTCGCGGAATAGGTAAAAAAAACTCCCCTTCACAACTAGTTAAGATTAGTGGTACAGCTGCTGAAACAAATATCTGCCCTATTAGCGATCTGGAAATTGTTAAGAGAGAGTATACAAACGACACTGATGAAGCAGAAGGTAAAGGTAAGTTCTGGATTAAATTTAAAGAAGAAGGTAAAGACGAATACTCGTATATAATAACTTGGTTCTAATTACAATAAACTATTAACACATTCTACCGGAAGTGCCCCCACGCTTCCGGTACTTCTTAAACTTAGGAAGAAAAAGAAAGAACAATTCACTATGAGTAGAATTTATGACAATCGATTGTGTGTTCTCAAAAATGCGCATGAAACTCTGATAACCCGCACGAACAAGATCATTCTTCCGGGCAATGGGATTTTTGAAAGATACGAATATCCGGTTTTAACGAACGAGCATACTCCTCTGGAGTGGCGTTATGACCTGAATCCGGAAACGAATCCATGGCTTATGGAACGGATTGGCGTCAATGCCGCCATGAACTCGGGAGCTATCAAATGGAACGGAAAGTACCTGATGGTAGTCCGCGTGGAAGGAAATGATCGTAAATCATTCTTTGCCATCGCTGAAAGTCCGAATGGCGTAGACAATTTCCGTTTTTGGGAATACCCGATACATCTGCCGGATACAGACCCGTCGGAAACAAATGTCTACGACATGCGCCTGACGGCTCACGAAGACGGTTGGATTTACGGTATCTTCTGTAGCGAAAGCCTTGACCCGAACGCTGCGCCGGGCGACTTATCTTCCGCCATAGCGAAAGCAGGTATCGTCCGCACCAGAGACTTGAAGAATTGGGAACGCCTGCCGAACCTGATTTCCAAAAGCCAACAACGCAATGTCGTTCTGCATCCGGAATTTGTTAACGGCAAGTACGCTTTATACACCCGCCCACAAGACAGCTTCATTGATGCCGGAAACGGCGGAGGTATCGGCTGGGCACTAATAGATGATATGACTCACGCAGAAGTAAAAGAAGAGACTATCATCAACCACCGTTACTATCACACTATAAAAGAGGTGAAGAATGGCGAGGGACCTCATCCTATCAAAACCCCCAAAGGATGGTTGCATCTCGCCCACGGTGTACGGGCTTGCGCTGCCGGGCTGCGTTATGTACTCTATCTGTATATGACGTCTCTGGAAGATCCGACAAAGATAATCGCCGAGCCGGGTGGATACTTGCTAGCTCCGGTAGACGAAGAAAGAATAGGCGATGTATCCAATGTGGTCTTCTCCAACGGATGGATTGCGGATGAGGACGGAACGGTATATATCTACTACGCATCTTCGGATACCCGTATGCACGTAGCAACTTCCACCGTAGACAGACTGATAGATTATTGTCTTCACACACCGGCAGATGGTTTACGCTCTGCTGCTTCTGTAGAAAACATTTGCAAACTCATAGAAGCTAACAAGTATGCAATGGCAGAACAGGTTTGTTTTTAAGGTAACGCGAGTTAGATATAGGTCTTAGAATAATAGCAACTGCCCGTCATTGACAAATTCCACGTCAATGGCGGGCTTTTTTATTGAGCTGACACAAAGACACTGACACAAAAGTGCGTATTGCAGGGTATAAATAGGAAATTAAATTTGCGTATTAATAAGATGATAAATAGAGAATTACATGATATTTAAACGCAAAATGTATAACAAGCTACTTGTCTGGAAACGACAGACGGCAGGAGCTAAAGCGCTTCTGATAGAAGGTGCCCAGCGAATAGGCAAATCCACTCTTGTAGAAGAGTTCGCAAAAAAAATGAATACCGAAGCTATCTTTTGATAGATTTCAATAAGATAAATGACTCGGTTATTTCAGCCTTTAACAATTATATGAAGGATCTCCATGCGAAGAATCTATACGTAAAGGAAGGAGTAGTGTATCTGCCTGCCTATATGACCTTCTGTCTGTAAATATCTTTATTCCTTTAATTTGTCTGACGACTCTTCAGTCACTTCCAGTCAAGTAGAAACTTACGAATTGAAATCTGTTTTATTCCTTGATAAGACACACCTTCGAGTTCATCCATTGTTACTACTATTTTGGGATAATTATCTTGTATATCCAATAGATTGCCAAATTCCCGTTCATGCGTTTTTGCGTCTATAACTGAATATGCCACCTGTACATACAGTCTCTCCCCATTTCGTTCAGCCACAAAATCGACTTCTTTATCACCGTCCCGACCGATGTATAAAGTATATCCATACACAAGTAAATGATGGCACACCACATTTTCCAATACTTGTCCAATATCAGTCGCCCGAAAAGGCCGAATAGCATTACGTATCCCCAAGTCCTCAAAATAATACTTCTCGCCAATCTGAAATTGTTTTTTCCCTTGGATATCTACCGGACGGATTCTTCTCACAAAATAAGCATTGTTCAGATAAGTGAGATACTCCAATATTGTTTTGGGTAACAAATCTACTCGCTGCGATTTAAGGTATTCACTTATTTTGTTTGCAGAAAAGAGATTGCCAATCGTATCAGCTAAATAAACCGTCAAGTCCTGCAACTGTCGGACATTCCTTATATTAGACCTATTTACTATATCTTTTAATATAATCGTATTATAAATATTCCGCAGATATTCCATTATAAGATGTTCCTTAAAAGGCAAACTAGCAAGATAAGGAAGTCCGCCATACCGATAGAAACGACTAAATGCTTCAACTGAGTCTTCTAGTTTATGGAACTCTAAAAATTCTGCGTACGTCAAACCATATACTTTAAACTCAATATACCTACCACTCAGAAAAGTAGCCAATTCTCCCGAAAGCATAGTGGCATTGCTCCCAGTACAATAAATATCATAGGTATTCTCTGCAAAGAAATGTCTCAAAGCCTTTTCGAAATCTTCAATATCCTGTATCTCATCAATAAACAGATAACATTTATCATCCATATTTTTTCTTGTGGCAGACACATAATTGATCAAATCAACATATGTTTTAATCTGATCAAATTCGAATAATTCTTTATTGATATAAATGATATCCGCCTTTGGAAATTCACTCTGAATCTCATCCATCAACTGAAACAGCAAATAGCTCTTTCCTACACGCCTTTGTCCAACAATAACTTTTATCATCTGCGTGTTGACAAAAGGTCTTATACGTTGAATATACAATTCTCTTTTATAATACTCCGGCTTTCTCATTTTATTTCTTATAAGTAATAGAATGAACAAATATAGCTATTTTATTTCTTATACGAAACAGAAAACAATATTAAATAAACATCGACTAAGAATAGCTTAGATCTTCAATCTTAATCAGCAAAAAGACTAGCTACATCTGGCTCACGGAGTCCGTTCTGCTGCTTCTGTGGAAAGTATTTGCAAGCTCGTAGAGACAAACAAAGTCGTTATGACATCAAGGGAAAAGAAACCTTTTCCGGAACAAGTAAGTTCTACATTAATGATCTTGCTTATAAAAATTATCTCTATCCTGGTTATGGTTACGGCTTTGGCTACCAGATAGAAAACGCATTTTACTTGGATTTACTCCGTATGGGATATAAAGTTTATACAGGCAATACCAAAGGCAAAGAAATTGACTTCGCTACTCAAAAAACAGGAGAAACCGTTTATATACAGTGCTCTTATATAATGGCAGATCAAAGTACCATAGAACGGGAGTTCTCGCCATTAGAGAGCATAAATGATAACCTTCCAAAGCTGGTGGTCTCAATTGACGATATGGTTTTACCTTCGCACAATGGCATAAAACATATACAGGCAGGGAATCTAAGGAATGAATTAATATCATAAGGAATAAGAAGCATTTATTGTTTAGTATCAGAATGTGCTAAAATAATACTTGTTTGCCCAACTCTTTTCCCCTACCTTTGCAGCAAAGAACATACAATATATAAATCGACTTAAAACAATAGTATGAAATTACACACTGCCGACCTTCTTATCATATGCGCCTATCTTATCGCAATGATTGTCATCGGACTTATCCTTAAAAAACGTGCTGCCCAAAATATGGATTCCTATTTCTTAGGAGGAAAATCATTACCGTTCTATATGCTGGGATTGTCCAACGCCTCCGGAATGTTCGATATTACGGGCACAATGCTAATGGTATATTGGGCATTCGCCTATGGCTTCAAAAGTCTTTGGATTCCCTGGCTATGGCCGGTATTCAACCAGATATTCCTCATGGTTTACTTATCCGTGTGGCTGCGCCGTTCCAACGTGCTCACCGGTGCCGAATGGATTAAAACCCGTTTCGGAAAAGGAAAAGGTTCAACGCTTTCACATACGATTGTGATCGTATTCGCGTTACTCAGCGTACTCGGTTTTTTAAGTTATGGATTCATAGGTATTGGTAAATTTATGGAGATATTCATCCCTTGGGAAGTGGTATCTCCATTTATTCCTTTCAATGTTCCTGCTGAATATGTCCCTCATGTATACGGTATTTTCTTTACCACAATCGCGACTTTCTATGTGATGCTCGGCGGAATGTTGAGTATCGTATGGACGGATGTCGTTCAGTTCCTGATTATGACGGTAGCAGGTATCGTTATTGTTGTCATCGGCATGCAGATGGTAGCACCGGATATGATTCACTCATTTGTTCCCGTCGGCTGGGATTCACCTTTCTTCGGGTGGACGCTCGATATTGACTGGAGCAGCCGGATGAATCTTCTTACCGAGCGAATGGCTAACGAACCTTACAGCCTGATTAGCATTTTCGTCATGATGGCGTTACTGAAAGGAATCTTTATGAGTATGGCAGGCCCCGCTCCCAACTATGATATGCAGAAGATTCTGTCCTGCAAATCTCCGAAAGAAGCGGCTATGATGAGCGGTTCCGTATCCGTGGTATTATTAATCCCCCGCTACCTGATGATTATGGGATTCGCATTGCTGGCTATCTACTTCTTCAAAGAGGATGGCGGAATGGCACAAATGGAAGTTACACGGACGGATTTTGAAACGATTCTTCCCCATTTGATTACCCGTTATGTGCCTGCCGGACTGGCAGGGCTATTGCTGGCAGGGCTATTGGCTGCATTTATGTCTACTTTCGCTTCTACGGTGAATGCAGCTCCCGCATATATCGTGAATGACATTTATCTGAAATATATCAACCCGAAAGCAAGCGTAAAAACGCAAATCCGCAGCAGTTATGTTATTTCTGTTGCAGTGGTAGTAGTCAGCACCGTCATCGGATTCTTCCTGAAAGATATCAATGAAATCTTCCAATGGATTGTAGGCGCACTCTTCGGTGGATATATCGCAGCCAACGTACTGAAATGGCACTGGTGGCGCTTCAATGGTGAAGGCTATTTCTGGGGAATGACAGCCGGAGTATTGGCGGCAATCGTTATGAAATTTACTGTCCCTGATGCATGGGTACTGTATTTCTTCCCCGTTCTGTTTGGTGTTTCCCTGATAGGATGTATCGCCGGAACTTACAGCGCTCCCCCGACTGATGAAGAGACACTTATCAACTTCTATACCCGTGTACGCCCCTGGGGATGGTGGAAGCCGGTTGAAAAAAAAGCGTTGGCCCGTTATCCCCACATCCGGCCAAACAGAAACTTCAAAAGAGACGCTTTCAACGTGGCAATCGGTATCGTTTGGCAATGTACGCTTACCATCATTCCGATGTACCTCGTTGTCCGCGAACAACTGGGACTGTGGAGTTCCATCGCTCTGCTTCTGGTCACCACACTCATATTAAGAAAGACGTGGTACAAACCTTTATGCAAAGAAGAAGCACGCTACAATGAAGAAATGAAACAACTGAAATAAAAAAGGAATAATTAGCTTAACACACTAAAAACCGGAGAACTGACCATGAAAAGATTATCTGTCATACTAATCTCATTTTTACTATATCTGCCACTAAGCGCTCAATTCAAAGGAACAGTCTATGTCGACGCCGACCAATCGGGCATATTTAACAAAGGCGACAAGCCGCTGGCGGGCGTTATGGTAACCGACGGATTGAACGTAGTAAAGACAGATAAGAAGGGTCGGTTCTCTTTACCTGGATTCGAAAAGACACGGTTCATCACTATTACAACTCCTGCGGGATATAAAACACAGCAATTCTATCTTTCTACCAAAGAAAATAGAAAAAGCTACGATTTCCTGCTATCGGAGAGCGAACAGACTAAATCGAAAGAGCACTCTTTCGTCCAAATCACCGACACCGAAGTGACCGGTGGGATGGGACGTTGGGTGACAGACCTGAAACATTACATCAACAACGAGAAACCGGCCTTCCTGATTCATACCGGTGACATCTGTTACGAACCGGGGCTCACAATGCACAACCAAGTGGTCAATTCACAAACGATGGATTGCCCCGTTTATTATTGTATCGGCAATCACGACCTGGTGAAAGGCAAATATGGCGAAGAACTCTACGAATCTCTCTACGGACCGACATGGTATTCATTCGACATCGGCAATATCCATTATGTAGTCACCCCCATCAACCACGGAGACAATCCGACTGATTATACACTGAAAGACGTATATAACTGGCTGAAAAATGACCTCGCACTGATGAAGAAAGGGCAAGCGCTGATTCTTTTCAATCATGACCTATTCACCGCAAGTGACACTTTCGTATTCAAAGCCGACAATGAACATATACTCGACCTGCGTGCTTTCAATACAAAAGCGCAAATATACGGGCATATGCACTACAACTACGTCCGCAATCAGAATGGAATTTACACAATCTGCACCGGAACGTTAGACAAAGGTGGCATTGACCACTCACCCTCTTCTTTCCGTGATATTAAGGTAGATGCCAATAATAACATCAGTACAGAATTGAGATACGCTTTCATCGAACCGCAAATAGCCATCGTCTCTCCAATGAACAACCAGACTACTGCTACTGCTTCTGCAGACGAAAACCTGCTTCTTGTTTCCGTCAACACATATCACTCGCAAGCGAAAACATCACGTGTTTCTTATATCCTGAGCGATGCGAAGAATAATCAGGAAATAGCCAAAGGTAATCTTACCTCTCTCACTGACTGGAATTGGAGTGAAAACATCCAAATGCCAGTGAATGAAAATGGAAAGAGACTGAATCTTACAGTAACCTCATTCTTCAACGACGGAAAGAAAGCGACTGCTACCAGCCAATTCACTTATCAAAAAGATTTCAACCCGCCTACTATTCCGGGCAAAGACTGGAACACCCTACTTCAAAACGCAGCACATTCCGGAGGCATCAACGGTTCTCAAATCAAGCTCCCTCTGCAACTGCAATGGACAGCCAACACTGGCAGCAACATCTTTATGACTTCTCCCATTATCGCCGGACAAAGGATATTCATCGCTACCACCGATGATAATGTGTCACTGAACACTTTTATCTGCGCATTTGATTTCAGCTCCGGCAAACCGCTATGGAAGTTCCGCACGGCAAACTCCATAAAAAATACAATTGCCTATGAGAATGGAGTTGTAATAGCCCAGGACGCTTCTTGCAATCTATATGCTTTAGACGCAGAATCAGGAAAGTTACTTTGGAAACAATATATCAATCTTGACAGTTACCCCTATCTGACTGAAGGAGTGACCATAGATAAAGGTGTAGTCTATGCCGGAATCGGTACCGGACTATCTGCCTATGACTTAAAAACAGGACAAACAATATGGACTAACAAAGACTGGAAACAACGGGAAGGCTCTACTACAACACTGACCGTTGCCGGAGATGTATTAGTCAGCGGAACCCAATGGGGAGGATTATACGGCAACGACATCCGCACCGGGAAACTACTTTGGAAACTCTCCGGCAACGGACTCGGCAACCGGGGAGCATCTCCGGTCTATAAAGACGGAACATTGTGGATTATCTCTTCCAAAAGCTTCTTCACCATAGAACCGAAAACCGGAAAAGTACTCCAACAAAAAGAGCTATCGGCCAACCTGGACGTTACATCCACCCCGCTCGTCACCGAACAGGAAATTATCTTCGGCACAGCCGACCGTGGAGTTTTCGCACTGGACAAATCTACACTTTTCAATAAATGGAAAGTAGAGACATCACCTTCACTTGTGTATACCGCCCCTTATTCCAGCACCCCCCAAGCCGGAGTGGAAACAAGCCCCGTAGCGTCGCAGGGAATCGTCTACCTCGGAGCTTCCGACGGTTATCTATATGCCATCGACCAGGCAACGGGAATCATAAAAGATAAATATAATCTCGGAGCCCCCGTATTCTCGACCATAGCCGTATCCGGCAACCGGATGGTTGTTTGCGACTTTGCAGGGAATGTCTATTGTTTCTCTTCAAAGTAAACCCACTCTTCAATTCATCATATACAGTTTTTGCCACCCTCTGCGTTGTAATTTGAAGATTATCACGTATCTTTGTTCCCTCAATCATAAATACGAGATATGGCTATTACAATCAAGAAAGTCACCACAAAGAGTGAGCTGAAGAAATTTATCCGTTTCAATTACAGGATGTATAAGGACAACCCTTATTCCGTGCCCGACCTCTATGACGATATGCTCAATACGTTCAATAAAAAGAAGAATGCGGCATTCGAGTTCTGTGAAGCAGATTATTTCCTGGCATACCGGGATGATAAAATCGTAGGGCGCGTAGCCGCTATCATCAACAACCGTGCAAATGAGAAATGGGGCTGCAAGAATGTCCGTTTCGGATGGATAGATTTCATTGACGACCCCGAAGTCTCTTCCGCACTCATCAAGACCGTAGAAGACTGGGGAAAGGAACGGGGCATGACGCACATTGCCGGGCCTCTCGGATTTACCGATTTCGATGCGGAAGGAATGCTTATCGAAGGATTCGACCAACTCAGCACCATGGCTACCATCTACAACTACCCCTACTATCCGGTACACATGGAGAAACTCGGTTTTGAAAAAGACGCCGATTGGGTGGAATACCAAATCTACATTCCCGATGCCATCCCCGACAAACACAAGCGCATTTCCGAACTGATTCAACGGAAATATAATCTCAAGATAAAAAAATACACTTCCGGAAGGAAAATAGCCAAAGACTACGGACAGAAGATTTTCGAGCTGATGAACGAAGCATACAGCCCGCTCTACGGCTATTCTCCACTGACACAGCGACAGATTAACCAGTACGTGAAAATGTACCTGCCCATCCTCGACTTGCGTATGGTGACCCTTATCACCGATGCCAACGACGAGTTGGTCTGCGTGGGCATCTCCATGCCCTCACTGGCCGAAGCCCTGCAAAAATCGCACGGACGCCTGCTGCCCCTCGGATGGTTCTACCTGCTGAAAGCATTATTCATGAAACGCCGTGCCAAAATGCTTGATTTACTACTTGTTGCAGTGAAACCGGAATATCAGAACAAAGGTGTTAACGCTTTGTTATTTTCCGATTTAATTCCAGTTTATCAAAAATTAGGTTTTATCTTTGCGGAAAGCAACCCCGAACTGGAACTGAACGGAAAAGTTCAGGCACAATGGGATTACTTTGAGACTAAGCAACATAAGCGCCGCCGTGCGTTCACCAAAGAGATTAAATAACAGCTATGGAAGAGAACGAATTGATATCTGTAGACAACAACAATGCAGTAGAGTACACTGACGACAACATCCGCCACCTGAGCGACATGGAACATGTGCGCACACGTCCCGGTATGTATATCGGCAGGCTGGGCGACGGCGCACACGCCGAAGACGGAATCTATGTCCTCCTGAAAGAAGTAATCGACAACAGTATTGACGAGTTCAAAATGCAAGCCGGTAAGAAAATCGAGATTACCGTGGAAGAAAACCTTCGTGTCAGTGTCCGCGACTACGGGCGAGGCATTCCGCAAGGAAAACTGATTGAAGCCGTCAGCATGCTGAATACAGGTGGCAAGTACGACAGCAAAGCATTCAAGAAAAGTGTCGGACTGAACGGTGTCGGTGTGAAAGCCGTCAACGCACTGAGCTCCCGTTTCGAGGTACGCAGTTATCGCGACGGCAAAGTACGTATGGCCACCTTCTCCAAAGGAACCCTGCTGACTGACGACACCCAAGACACTGAAGAAGAAAACGGAACATATATCTTCTTCGAACCGGACAACACATTATTCCTGAATTACAGTTTCAAGCCCGAATTTATCGAGACGATGCTACGTAACTATACGTATCTCAACACAGGGCTTGCCATTATCTATAACGGACACCGCATCCTGTCGCGCAACGGTCTCGTCGACCTTCTGAACGACAACATGACGGCCACCGGACTTTATCCGATTATCCACCTGAAAGGGGAAGACATCGAAATAGCCTTCACCCATACCGGACAATACGGAGAAGAGTATTACTCCTTCGTCAACGGCCAGCACACCACGCAAGGCGGTACACACCAAAGTGCTTTCAAAGAGCATATCGCCCGTACCATCAAGGAGTTCTTCAACAAGAACATGGACTACACCGATATCCGTAACGGACTGGTTGCCGCCATTGCCGTCAACGTGGAAGAGCCTATCTTCGAAAGCCAGACCAAGACCAAACTAGGTTCCACCAATATGGTTCCCGGTGGTGTGACGGTCAACAAATACGTAGGCGACTTCATCAAACAGGAAGTGGACAACTTCCTCCACAAGCACGCAGACGTAGCCGAAGCAATCCAGCAAAAGATACAGGAATCGGAAAAGGAACGCAAGGCCATCGCAGGCGTGACGAAACTTGCCCGCGAGCGTGCCAAGAAGGCGAACCTGCACAACCGTAAACTGCGCGACTGCCGCATCCACCTCAACGACCCGAAGGGAAAAGGGCTGGAAGAAGACTCCTGCATCTTTATCACCGAGGGAGACTCCGCCAGTGGTTCCATCACCAAAAGCCGTGATGTCAACACCCAGGCAGTATTCAGCCTTCGTGGTAAGCCGCTGAACTCTTTCGGCCTGACAAAGAAAGTGGTTTACGAAAATGAAGAGTTCAACCTGCTCCAGGCGGCTCTCAACATAGAGGACGGAATAGAGGGGTTGCGCTACAACAAAGTCATCGTAGCCACCGATGCCGATGTGGACGGCATGCACATCCGCCTGCTGCTGATTACTTTCTTCCTGCAATTCTTCCCCGACCTTATCAAGAAGGGGCATGTATATATCCTGCAAACTCCCTTGTTCCGCGTGCGCAACAAGAAAAAAACAAGCTATTGTTACAGCGAAGAAGAGCGCATCAACGCCATCAACGAATTAGGCCCGAATCCCGAAATCACCCGATTCAAAGGATTGGGAGAAATTTCGCCGGACGAGTTCAAGCACTTTATCGGCAAGGATATGCGCCTGGAACAAGTGACACTGCGCAAGACAGACGCAGTAAAAGAGCTTCTTGAGTTCTACATGGGCAAGAATACTATGGAACGGCAGAACTTTATTATAGACAACTTGGTTATAGAAGAAGACTTGGCATCATGAGAAGAGCAATATTCCCGGGTACTTTCGACCCCTTCACCATCGGACATTATTCGGTAGTGGAACGTGCACTTACCTTTATGGACGAGATTGTGATAGGAATCGGTATCAACGAGAACAAAAATACGTATTTCCCCATCGAGAAAAGGGAAGAAATGATTCGGGAACTTTATAAAGACGAACCTCGCATCACAGTGATGTCCTATGACTGTCTGACAATTGACTTTGCACAGGAAGTAGGAGCACAGTTCATCGTCCGCGGCATCCGTACCGTGAAAGATTTCGAGTACGAAGAGACGATTGCGGATATCAACCGCAAACTGGCAGGCATTGAAACGATCCTGCTCTTCACGGAACCCGAACTGACCTGCGTCAGCTCCACCATCGTACGCGAGTTATTGACCTATAATAAAGATATCAGCCAGTTTATTCCCAAAGGAATGAGGATAAGCTGAGAATGGAGTAAAGTAAAATTATGAATAAGATTAAAATATACGTCCTTTTGGCTTGCCTGTGGACAGTATCAGCCGTACAGGCTCAGAATTTCGGTTCGGCTGCCATGCGCAAGCTGCAAATGGCAGAATTCGCCATCTCCAACTTCTATGTAGACAAAGTAGATGAAAACAAACTGGTAGAAGAAGCCATTATCAAAATGCTGGCACAACTCGACCCGCACTCCACCTACTCGGATGCAGAAGAAGTGAAGAAGATGAACGAACCGTTACAAGGCAACTTTGAGGGTATCGGTGTACAGTTCCAGATGATTGAAGACACCTTGCTAGTGGTGCAACCTGTCAGCAACGGGCCTTCAGAAAAGGTGGGCATCCTTGCCGGTGACCGCATTATCGCTGTCAACGACAGTGCCATTGCTGGAGTAAAGATGAATACGGAAGATATTATGAAACGCCTTCGCGGCCCGAAAGGCTCCAAAGTCAATCTGAAAATTGTCCGCCGTGGTGTACAAGACCCTTTGGTATTCACCGTAAAAAGAGATAAGATACCTATCCTCAGCCTTGACGCCTCTTACATGATTCAGCCCAAGACAGGCTATATCCGTATCAACCGTTTCGGAGCGACAACTGCCGAAGAGTTCAAGAAAGCAATGAAGGAGCTTCAAAAGCAGGGAATGAAAGATATGATTCTCGACCTGCAAGGTAACGGTGGAGGGTATCTCAATGCTGCCATCGACCTCGCCAACGAGTTTCTGGAACAAAAGGAATTAATCGTCTACACCGAAGGACGGACTGCCAAGCGCAGCGATTTCTACGCCAAAGGAAACGGGGACTTCCGTAATGGTCGCCTTATCGTATTGGTTGACGAATATACAGCTTCCGCCAGTGAAATCGTCAGTGGAGCAGTGCAGGATTGGGACAGAGGTATTATCATAGGCCGCCGTTCTTTCGGCAAAGGATTGGTGCAACGTCCTATCGACCTTCCCGACGGCTCAATGATTCGCCTGACTATCGCCCGTTATTATACACCCGCCGGCCGCTGTATCCAGAAACCTTACGACAGTTCGACAGATTACAACAAGGACTTGATAGAACGCTTCAACCACGGTGAGCTGATGAATGCCGACAGTATCCACTTCCCCGACTCATTAAAGGTACAGACCAAGAAGCTCGGACGTACCGTTTACGGTGGTGGTGGCATCATGCCGGATTATTTCGTGCCTATTGATACGACTCTCTACACGGATTATCACCGCAACCTGGTAGCCAAAGGCGTTGTTATCAAGTTCACCATGAAGTTTATCGAAGGACACCGGAAGGAATTAGCCAACAAGTACAAAAAATTCGAATCATTTAATGATAAGTTTATCATAGATGATGAAATGATGGCTACTTTGCGTGAAATGGGTGACAAAGAAGGAGTGAAATTTAATGAAGAGCAGTATCAGAAATCGCTCCCGCTTATCAAAACGCAACTCAAAGCCCTGATTGCCCGCGACCTTTGGGATATGAACGAATATTTCCGGGTAATGAATACGACGAATGAGAGTGTGCAAAAAGCTTTGGAGATATTGAATTCGGATGAGTATCAGAAGAAATTGAAAGCAAATTAGCCCTGATATTGGCACTATAAAATATTTTGTGTAAATGAGAGACACCTTGTGGCGAGGTATCTCTCGTTATCTATATCACTCATTAATAAGACCTGAATTCAATTATTCTTATTAATCAAATTGATTACTACCTTCACCATCACGTCCTTTTCTTCCGTCCGACTTTCGGCAATCATTAACGTAAGTGCTACTAGCGTATTGTTGCCGACTAACTTCGAACCGTCAGATTTATACAGTATACCGTTCTTCTCCAAAAACCAAAGGAACAGAAAAGCGGCAATACGCTTGTTGCCGTCACTAAACGAAGATTCTTCACGACAAGGTAGAAAAGCATCGCTGCTTTCTCTTCAACGCTCGGATAAAGTTCTTCTCCACCGAATGTCTGATAAATGGTATTGATAGAACTTTTGAATGACTGGTCCTTTTCATTTCCAAACAAATCACTGCTTCCGAACTTTTCCTGCAAAAGGTGAATGGCTTCCATAGCTTCTTCATAGGTGGCACGGAATTCCCAGGTAGGAGTAGTGGAGTCCACTTCCAATTGTTGATAGTCATATTTATCGAGCGTATCCAGACCGTAAGTGTAATCGGTAATCACACGCAATAGTCCATTGGCTTCATCCAACGTCAATTGCTTGTGTTCGATGACGTTAGAAAGAAGGCGCACGGTGTTCTTCAAATCTTCCAGTTGAGCAGCTTTGGCTTGCTGATTAATGGCATAACCTTTAATCAGATAATCCTTTAACACTTTGTTTGCCCAGATACGAAATTGGGTGCCGCGTTGCGACTTTACACGATAGCCGACGGAGATGATTACATCCAGATTGAAATACTCTACTTGATATATCTTTCCATCAGAAGCAGTTGTTGCATTTTTTGCAACAACTGAACTTCTGTCTAGCTCACCTTCTCTAAACACATTACTTATATGTCTTGATATCACCGATTTGTCACGATCAAAAAGTTCTGTTATCTGACTCAATGTCAGCCACACCGTCTCATTCTCCAACTTCACATCAATGGACATTTTTCCATCCTTGGTCTGATAAATGACAATATTTCCTCTATTGTCCATAAAATGCCTCCTTTTTTATGCATTGTGCCCCTCCATTACCTTCGTAGTAATGGACGGACACACAAATGTACAGCTTTCAAAAAGAAATAAAAAGATAAAGCCGTTTTTAGTTATTTGTTCTGAAGAGTTACAATAGAGCGCGCCGGAATCTGAACAATCTTTCCACTTTTCACTATCCCCACCGGAAGCAAGTCTTCCCCTTCTTTATCTGAAGTACGATAAATCTGCCATTGTGCATTTCCTACTTTTTCTTCATCAATAGAAAACTCTTTTTCTTCATTGGCATAATTAATAACTACCATCACATACGTTCCGTCTACATTCTTATAAGCAGAACACATCAATCCTTGTTGGTCGGTATCACCATCGGGAATCAAAGCACCTGTCTTATCGAAAGCCGAGACGGATAACCGTACAGCTCCCGGACGGATAAAGCGACTGTAATTTCCCAAAGCCCACATGAGTTTGGAGTCTTCTACCCTGCCATCCAAGAAGTTATCGCCCGTTGTGTATTCACGAATCAATCCGTCTTTGTAGTCACCACCGATGGCACGCCACCATTGCCAGCTCTTAGCTTTGGCATATACGATGTCATGATGGATGATACGGGCTACATAGAGCGCAGTTTTCATCGTACGGTCGAAGCCATTTCCGCCACCGATTTCTTCATCATTACCCATGATGCAAGTCTCTGTCTGCCAGAAGTCGACATTATGCTTGTCCAATGTATCGCGCAACTGACAACGGATATTGCGCAGTTCGCTCAATGGCGTAGTAGTCCAGTAACTATGTCCAAGCATCAGTCGGGGAACATTCGGTGTATCTCCCAAGTACGTATCCACACTATCCCGACAAAAGAAAGCCTGAATCTGATACCCCCGCTGCCAGTCCGTTTCGTGAGTGCGGAACATACAACGGTAGTCGGAAGACTCATTGACAAGAATCTGTGTATCCATATTCCGGTTTACGAACTCTTTGCTCAACAAGCGGACGGTATGAGCTACCTCCCTGTTTGTTGCCGGACAGCCTTCCTGTTTCGGCCCCACCCAGTTCCAGTGCCCGTCCGGTTCGTTGAAAGGACAAATGTAATCAAATTTGATACCGTCATGCTCTTCTACCCCTTGCACTACGTCTGCCAGAAAACGGGCGTACTTTTCGTAACAGTCCGGCTTCAAGTTAGCCGTGCCGCCACGACCGGTATTGGTAGCCAACCCGTTCTGCGTATAATACACAGGGGGAGAGTTCAAGAAAGCAAGGAATTTGTTCACTCCCCGTTCCTTTGCCAGTTTCAGGAAGTTGCGCTGTCCCCGTTGCTTGTTCCAGTCGTATGTTCCGTCAGCGTTGAGGAAACATTCGGCACGCATCCAGGGGGAAGCAATCTGACTGGCTTCGCCCTGTTCAGTACTGCCTGCCCCGACGTTGAAACGCCAGAGGGAGAGACCGATACCTTTCGGCTTTCCGTTCGCGTCGTTTTCGGTGCTGAATAGCCAGTCGGCAATCTGATTCTGCTTTTCCTGCGGCCAAAGTCCAATGAATTGCATACTCCAAGCATCGGAAGCACTGAAGTATGCCATCGTTTGACAGGGTTTGTCCGTTTCTATCTGAAAATTGATATCGGGGGCAGGACGGGAAGAACATCCACCCGCCATACCTGCGATTGAGAAGAAGCCTAAAGCGGCTAAGAGCGTTTTACCTTTCATAGTCTAATCTAATACCTGTTGAAAACCATTTTATTGAAGAGTATAAATAAAGGTAGATATACCTTTAGCAGGTACCACACCTTTATTATAGCCGGGTTCACGTTTCAAGTCCTTTGCTTCAGAAGTAGTGTATTGTTCAAAACCACCCACTTCTTTACCTAATCCTTCAAACGTATTATTTATTTCCGCACGCTTATCGGTCATATTTGTATATACCACTACCAGTTTATCTTTCTCCGGTGAAATATAAGCTGTAGCAAAGAAATTCTTCGTTTCTTCTTCCATCTTTAAATCAATACGCTGATAACCTGGACGCACAAATGCACTGTAATTACCCAATACCCAAAGATTTTTGCTGGCCTTATAAGTGCCGTTAGTAGCCAGATCCTCATAGCTTTCGCCGTCTTTTCCATCGGGAGAAAGGCGAATCAGATAAAAACGGCTCTTCTGATTCCAGCGTTCACGGCTACAAGTGGTCCAGTACGACCAGGAACTGACATTGGCTGTAGCCAAATCCTGATGAATCACTTTCGCCATACTCAAAGCCAGATCCATATAAGAAGCATCTCCATAACTAGCATAGTCTTCATAGTTTTCGCTCAACATACTCCATTCTGTCTGATAGACTTTCAAACCGTATTGTTCTGCTTTTGACTTGACGGAAGAACGGACAGAATACATATTACTCCAGTTTGTATCCAACCAATAGCTATGTCCGCAAATCAACTTTGGCAAATGAGCCAAATCACCGATATAAGTATCCGTGTTACCGGGATTAAAGAACGCTTCGATTACATCGCCGCGGGCACTTCCGGCATCACCATTACCATAAAGGTAATCCCATTTTCCGGCTTCAGCCAATAGCATCTGAATATCAGTCAACCCCTTCGCCGTCAGACTTGCATCCAGCGCCTTAGCTAGTGTTGCCACTTCCGTGTTCTGCCAGGCAGAACCTTCTTGCTCATTTCCATTCCAGTTATACTGAGGTTCATTAACCGGACTAATATGGCTTATATTGTAGCCTTCATCCACAAAATGCTTGGCACAAGTAGCTAAAAAGTCAGCAAAATCATCATAATGTTCCGGTTTTAAATTACTCCAGGCTCCTTTGTCTGAACGCGCCTGACCATTATAAGTATAATACACAGGCGGCGTGTTACTGAACAGCACAAACGACTCACAACCATACTCTTTTGCCTTTTCCATGAAATATCTTCGTCCGGCAGACTTAGACCAGTCATAACCACCGTTTGCACCTGTCAGGAAGCACTCGACACGACGCTCTTTCTTATCTGAGACAATACCACTCGCATCATCTTGTTCTTCAGAACCTCCTCCTAAATTAAACCGCCACATGGACAGGCCGATGCCTGATGAATTTCCTTTATCGTCAACGTCGCAGGAGAAAAGCAATCTGGCAATAGCTTCCTTATTGGAAGTACTCCAATATTTACCCACATACTCCATATCCCATGCATCGGAAGAAGCAAAACCATCAATAGTCTGATATACTGTTGAAGCGTCAATAGTTACATTGATAGTAGTATCAGTCGGCAACTTAACTTCATATTCCGGCACGAATGTATATTCGTCATTACATGCGCAGAGCCCTGCCGCCATGCATGAAAGTCCTATAAATAAATTTCTGTGTTTCATAATGATTTAATTAATTATATCCGGGATTCTGTACTATGCTACCATTACTCTGGGTAATCTCTGTTGTAGGAATTGGGAACACTAAGTCACGCTCTTCCTTGAAGTTGCGCCCTTTAGAGCTACTTTCTTTTTGATTACCAACTTCATATGGATCGGCAGACTCTTCTGTATTATATTTTACAAAGGAGCCATTCGGTCCCATAATATCACTCATTACAGACTTACCACTATCATTCTTCCAACGACGGATATCAAACAACCGCTGATTCTCCAAAGCCAGTTCAAGACGACGTTCCCGGCGTATGGCGTCACGAAGAGCAGTTCCATCTGATTTTACCGGGTCCAGTTCAACACGGTCTCTTACCTTATTCAATGCCCAGCGGGCCTGTCCGTCATCTCCCAATGCATTTTCAACCTCAGCATACATCAACAACACGTCCGCATAACGCAAAATACGATAGTTCAACGGATTATGAGATGCATCATAAGGTTCCGGACGTTGGCTATGAGGAATGTACACCTTACGGGTCACACGACCTGATTTATGCGAAGTAGTAGAAACCGAATAAGGTACAGTAGCCGACCAGTGAGAATCGCCTGGTACGCTTGTCGCTTTATCCTTAATAATAGTCCATTTCAAACGAATATCATCACCTGCATCTTTGAAAGCTTCTTCGAGATTGCTAGTAGGCAGTCCCCATGCCCAGCCTCCATCATCACGAGAACCACAAACGACAGGCATTCTAAGTCCTAAATTATAAGCTATGTCACTATTAGTCTGTACTTCAAACAAAGATTCGACGCTGTTGTTATGAGATATGCTCCATACATCTCCAAAATCATCTAATAAATCATACCCTTGCGACGCATGACCGTTCAATCCCATCACTTGCTCCAACATATCTTCTGCTTCTTCATATTTCTCTTGATAGAGATAAACTTTCGCCAACAAGCCTTGTGCCGCCCCTTTGGTCGCACGGCCCAAATCTGCACCGGAATATTCACTTTTAACCGGCAGGATGCCCGCAGCATCTTTCAGGTCATTCTCAATCTGAGTATATACCTCTGCTGTAGAAGCACGCTGAATACCTTCTACTTCAACAGGCATCTTCATTCCCAACACCATAGGTACACCACCAAAATATCTCACCAAATCAAAGTATTGATAAGCACGCAGGAACTTTGCCTCAGCCACATAACGGTCTCTTAACGATTCATCTTCAAACTCTACACCCGGTATTCTTTCAATTGCAATATTACATCGTAATATACCTTTGTAACGGTATTGCCAGAAGTTCTGGCTACATTCTCCCCCACCATAAGCATCTCCCGTAAAGAAGGCCAAATCTTCGTAAGCACCCTGATCCTCACCTGTATTACCTACCCACATATCATCCGTGCACATGTCACCACACAGGTAAAACTTCTGTACCTGCCACCAGTCATCCCAAAATATGGACTGATAACACCCTGTAATCTGTTGCTTACATTGATCTTCATTGATAAAATACTCACCTAAATCCTGCTGTCCAAGTACAGGTGTATCCAAAAAATCAGAACAGCCGGTCAAGGATAATGTAGAAACGGCTATAACCAAGCCTAAAATATATTTTTTCATATTCTTATCTCCGTTAATAACATTAGAAATTCATGTTGATTCCCAAAAGGTATGTACGCGGGTTGGGATATCCCGCCCAGTCAATACCCGACTCTGTCACTTTTCCCTCAGTACCCAAAGCTGCCGCTTCAGGATCCATTCCTGAATATCCGGTAATAGTAAACGGATTCTGTGCCGAGAAAGAAAGGCGCAATGAAATCTTCTTTGTCCATTTCTTCGGCAATGTATATCCTATCTGCAATTGTTTGCAGCGTAAATAAGAACCGTCTTCCACATAGAAAGAAGAAACACGGGTCCAATTCTGGTTAGCGTCATTATAGGACAGGCGAGGCAAATCATAACTTGTCCCTTCACCATGCCAGGAAGCATTATAAGTTCCAGCATATACATTCTCACCAGATACACCCGAGTGACGTCCTTTGGTCGTATTGTACACATCGTTCCCTATCGTTCCGTAGAAGTTGGCTGCAAAGTCTATGTTTTTCCATGATAAACGGGCATTAATACCAATCATCAGATCAGGGAACGCATTTCCAATGAAAGTCTTGTCGTTGTCATCCAACTTTCCGTCATGATTCAAATCCTTGAAACGAATATCTCCCGGTTGTGCATTCGGCTGAATCCGCGTACCATATTCATCAGTATGTGCATTCACCTCCGTCCAGTTCTGGAAAATTCCGTCAGCTATATATCCGTAGAAACGACTAATCTCGCCCCCTTCTTCATTGCGGATGATGTAATCTCCATTGAAACTACCGGCATTAATCGGAGTAGAACCCAATAATTTAATAGCTTTGTTCTTGACAGAAGACAAGTTCACACCAATCCCGTAATCGAAATCACCTTTGCGATCTTCCCAATTGACAGAAAGTTCCCAACCGGTAGCTCTCATCTTACCTACATTTTCCCACATTTGACCGTTCCACATCGGGAAACCCAATATCAGCATATTGTCCTTTTTCAGTAACATATCATGAGATTCCTTACGGAACCATTCTGCAGTTACCGACAAACGTTTTTTCAAGAATGCCATATCAATACCGACATTGTAATCTTCTACAGTCTCCCATCTAATCAACGAGTTACCTATTGAGCCTACCGCCGTACCTATTTCACGATTGCCACCGAAAACATAGTCTGCAGCCCCGATAGTGGACTGATAAGCAGAATTGTCAATATTTTGATTTCCTACACGTCCCCATCCGCCGTGAATCTTCAAATTATCAAATATATGCTGCCGCTTCATAAATGGTTCCTCAGAAATACGCCACGCTGCAGACACTGCGGGAAAAGTTGCATACTGGTTGTCTTTCATAAATTTGGAAGAACCGTCCACACGAATAGAAGCAGTCAGATAATAACGATCGTTATAATTATACATCACACGACCTAAATAAGAAATCAATGAAGAATACGCATTTACACCTGCTGTTTGTGGATTCTGTGTACCAGCCGAAACATAGTGCAGGTTCTCTTCATTAGTAGGCGTACGTTCCTTGGAGCCTTCCAACCAATATTCCTGAAAACGTTCCATCGTATATCCGGCCATCACATTCAAATTGTGCTTCCGGTTGAAGCTCTTAATCCAGTTTACCGTATTTGTCCAGTTCCAGTCTACCCAATTATCCGTCTTACGATAGGCTTTACTGTAATCGGATTTCTCCAACGTATCTATATTGAAAGCAGGAGTGAATTCATCCGAAATACGGAAGCGGGCGTTCACACCGAACTGTGAACGGATTACCAACCCCTTAACCGGTTCAATGTTTACATAAGGATTGGCCAATAAACCATATTCATCGCTGTGTTTGTCCATACGTGCCAACTGCGCAACCGGATTCCATACCAAATTATTGCTGGAACGTGCGTAATTATCGTATACATTAGTAGTCCACTCGCTTTGAGAACGCATGATAGGAGTAGTCGGATCCATAGCCATTATGTTCCCCAACAGATTTGGAGTATCTGTCCAATTCTCATATTTCGGAGTGAAATCAATACCCGCTTTCACTATGCTATTAAAAGTATACTCCATACTGAAACGTGCAGTCAGCTTCTGCCAGTTACCAACAGTATATTGCGAGTCTTGTCCGAAGTAACCGATATTAGCCGAATAGAGCAATTTATCCGTACCACCCGAGAAGTTAAAGTTATAATTATGAATCAATGCTGTCTTCTTCATACTTTCATCCCACCAGTCCGTGCCTTCTGCGTCGGTAATATTCTCTTTACTATTGTAACGCGGTTCGGCATTATCATTGATATAACGCGCCTTAAACACATATTCGTACTCGGAAGCTTTTGCCATATCCGGCTTTTTCAGTGTCTGAAACCCGGCAGAAGCAGAGAAACCAAACTGAGTAGCTCCCTTTTTACCTTTCTTGGTAGTAATAAGGACAACACCATTAGACCCACGTGTACCGTAAATAGCTGCTGCAGAGGCATCTTTCAGAACTTGCATAGATTCAATATCATTCTGATCGAGAAAATTAATATTAGTTCCCACCGGCATTCCATCCACTACATATAATGGGTCAGAACCATTGACAGTAGATACACCACGGATAATGACACGAGGTGAAGTTCCCGGACCGCCGCCACCAGTAATCTGTACACCATTAATCTTTCCCTGCAAAGCATTCATCGCGTTACCACCAGCCAACTTCCTCAGTTCATCGCCCTTGATGGCAGATATAGAACTTGTCAGATCGCTCTTTTTCACAGCACCATAACCGATAACAACAACTTCCTCCAAAGCTTGTGTATCGTCCTCCATCACGACATTGATTATGCTTTTCCCATTGACTCTGATTTCCTGCGTCTTATACCCGATCATGGAGAACACAATAGTCGCATCCCCGGAAACATTAGCCAATGTGTAATTTCCATCCAAATCAGTAACAGTTCCATTGGTCGTACCTTTCACCAAAACAGTCAAACCAATCATTGGTTCCTTATCACTCGCTGCAATAGCAGTACCAGTCAGACTTCCCTGCTGAGCATAAAGGCTCAGCGTAAAGAACGATAATAACAAAAATAGATATCGCTTCATGTTTTTATAGCATTATTTTAATTATTTCTTCAACAACTTAGACTGAACAAGATGTGTATCAAAGATAAAAGTGTATGTACCTACCGGCACCTTTTTCGATGAGTCATTGACACCTGTTGCAAATGATTCATTTTTACCATCAAACCGCCAGCCGGGTTCCAACCAGTCACCCGCTGCACTATAAGGAGTTATTGTTACATCAAAAGAGTCTTGTTTACTCCAAGTCAGTTCAGCGGTAAGACAATGTGGATTATCAGAATCCTGAGTCAATTCATACACATTTTTAGGTCCGTCCCAGCCTTTGGCATTATCAAACCATCCACCGACAAAGCCCATTTTGAGTCCGTCAATCACCGGTACTCCCGGATCATAAGCTTCTACTTCATAAACTCCCTCTTCAGTATTGAAGTTTATTTCATAATAACCCTTTTCCGGCAAAATAATCGGTTGTATATCTCCAGAGATACCTGTTAATTTTCCCGGATTATTTATATCGTCACCAAAGCAGATACTAAAACTATATTTACTTGTAATAAAACGAATCGGAGTATTTGCCGCAGGTGAATAGCAACGAGCCTTATAAGTAAAGTTTGCAACACGTTCTATGGGCATTGGAACTCCCCATACGTCATTCCCTGTAAGCAACTTAGTATCTGTTCCCTCAAAATCAACCAAATACATGTTCTCATAATCTTTCACTCTGGAAACAAGTACTGAATAATTCTTCTCCGCAACATTGCCCAAAGCATCAACAGCACGTATTACTAAAGTGTAAGTCCCTGTTTTGTCAGAAGGAAAGACTATGGTAGTTTTCAATGTTCCTTTTTTCAAATCTTCTCCTTCAACATCTACATGTTCCAAAATATCCAAATTGGGGACAGCCAACTCCAGATAATCCAATTCTTTATTATCCTCCGCTGTAAACCAGAAAGTTTTAGAAGTTCCTTCAGATAATACAATATTTATATTATCACTCAGAAGACCGATAGAAGGTTTTAAAACCGGCTCTGTATAATCACCATCCATTGTTATCAATACATCATCCTCTACAGTGCGTCCGCCCAGGTCGGTTACAGTTATCTTTACACTGAAACTCTCCCCTTTAGTCTTCTCAGGAATAGTGAAACCATAATTCAGGTTATATTCATACAATGGTTCAGAATAAAGAGCCAGCAATTCAATCGTTTTATCCAGATAAAGTTCATCAGATTGTAATCTAATTGAACGGATACCGTCCTTATCCGCTATCTTACCGGTAATTTTAAATTCATATCCTGTCAAAGTACGGATATGTCCGGAAGTTAATTCAAGAGTTGGAGACTGTCCATCTACATCTTTGTAGTCTTTATCATCACTGCATCCAACCAATAAGGCCGTAGCCGAAAGGAAAGTCCACAAAACCGTGCCATGCAACAATTTAGCTTTCATAATAATTAGTATTTAATGATTAATATTGTCTTAGTACGATTTATCTATATATGAATATTTTAAATCGACATCACAAATTTAGACCATTCCTATTATAAAAACAGATAAAAATCATGCAGAGAAGCATCACAAATCATGCAATGCACGATTTACATACGCTAAATAAAATATTTATTCCTATTTTTGAACCTGTAAATGAAACGAATAGGCACGAGTTATGAGAAAACACATTGCGTTTGGCACTTTATTTCTTTTCCTGTCTTTATTATCAGTCTCCCAACTGACAGCGCAACCTTATTCTGTAAAACGGTTGGGTATTGAGCAAGGACTTTCTAATAATTATGTAGTCAGTATCGCGCAGGACAAGCAAGGGTTCCTGTGGTTTGCCACGGAAGAAGGGCTCAATAAGTTTGACGGCACCCGTTTCATCACCTTTTATAAGAACGACCCGTCCAAGAATTCCCAAAGTATCACCGGGAATGAACTTAACCGGATATATGCCGACCCGGAACGTCCCATTGTATGGATTGCTACGCAACGTGACGGGTTAAATGCCTACAATTATCATTCGCTGACATTTACCGCTTATCAGCATGACCCGCAGAATCCGCATAGCCTGATAACAAACGATGTCACGGATATAGCCGCTTCCACAGAAAGTATGGACGGATTATGGATAAGTACTTATTATAGAGGCATAGACTATCTCAATACTACCACCGGACAGTTCACGCATTACAACAAGACAACCGTTCCGGCATTAGGCTGCGAACAGACATGGACCGTATTAGATGGTGGAGACGACAATCTTTATATCGGACATGTGAACGGAGGTTTCAGCATACTTTCCTTGAAAGACAAGAGTGTAAGGAACTTCAAAAATGAACCGGACAATCCCAACAGCCTGCCTGGGAATGATGTACGGACTATACTAAAAGACAATAACGGAAATATATGGCTTGGGACAGACAACGGTCTGGCCCTCTATAATGCCACGACCCAAAACTTTATAACCTTCCGTCAGAATCCGAACGACAAACATGGTACACTCTCCAGCCGCATCTTCTCTATCAAGCAACTGAATGATAATAAATTATGGATTGCGTCCGAATTGAACGGTATCGCCATACTCGACCTGAAGCAGAGCCAGTTCTTTTCACCCAAACAGATTACTTTCGAATTTCTACGGGAAGGGGACGATAACCGCAGCCTTTCCAATGCCAGTGTGCGGTATATCTATCAGGACTCTTTCAATAACATTTGGATTGGGACATGGGGCGGCGGAATCAACTTTATCAGCAGTGAGCCCCCTTTATTCACGACTATTGATTATTCTCCTATCCACGACAATGAGAACAGTCTGAACAATAAGGTGGTAAGCAGTATCTGCGCCGATAGCCAAGGACGTCTGTGGATAGGTACGGACGGTAGCGGAATCAATGTGTTTAAGAATAACAAACGGATTGCCATATATAAAAAGGAAACAGGAGATTTACAGGCAAACTCTGTTCTGACCGCTTTCCGTGATTCCAGAGACAATCTATGGTTCGGTGCTTTTCAAGGAAGTATCAGCTATTATAACACCCGTGTAAAGGCATTCCGTTCAATCTCCCCAATGGGGAAATCCAATCTGGATGTCCGCACCTTTTACGAAGACAGCCAGCACCGTATCTGGATAGGATGCAGTGAAGGGATATTCGTCTACAATCCCGACAATATGAAAGTCATTCAACATTACCACACCGGCAACAGTGAGCTGCATGGCAATTTCATCCGGAGTATCGCACAGGACGAGAAAGGACGCTTCTGGATTGGCACATTCGGCGATGGAATGGGGGTTTATTCACCGGACTTCCACTTAATAAGGAAGTATATTCAAAGAGAAGGTTTCTGCTCCAACACTATCAATCAAATCTACCGGGACAAACAAAAAAGAATGTGGATAGCTACCGGAGACGGGCTGGTATGTTTCAATCCTATGAACGATTTGGATTACAAGACTTATCAACGCAAAGACGGTCTTGTCAATACGTGTATCCAAGCTATCACCGAAGACGAAACGGGAAATATCTGGTTCAGCAGTAACAAAGGTATCGGCTGCTATGTGACAGAAAAAGATTGTTTCTATTATTACGGTCACTCGGACGATGTGCCTGCCGGAAGTTTTATGAGTGCCAGTGTAGCAAGGAATATGGACGGGGCTATCTATTTCGGTTCTATCAACGGGGTGTGCTGCTTTACTCCCAACATCACAATGAGCGAACTTAAAACGCCGCCAATCATCATCACGGAAATGAAAATATTCGAGCGGCTGGATAATCAGGAAAGCAATGACACCTTTGTCTCACTGTTGGAAGGAAAAGAAGTGGAATTGACCCATGCCCAAAATACATTCAGCCTGACATTCAATGTACAGAACTACTCCCTTGTCAACCAAATGGAGTATGCCTATATGCTGAAAGGACTCGAAAACTCATGGTACACAGTCAACGAGAACAACAGCGTCACTTTCCGGAATATCCCGCCGGGGAAATATGAATTCCTTATCAAAGCGCGGGTGCATAATCAAGAATGGCCGGGCGAAGCTACTTCGCTCACCATCCGGATTAATCCACCCATCTGGCTGACGTGGTGGGCGAAGTTGGTCTACATACTGGTATCTGTCAGTATCATCTATCTTATTCTGCACGCTTACAAAAAGAAGCTGGATTTAGAAAGCCTCTATACACTGGAGAAGAAGAATCACGAACAAGAACAGGAGTTGAATGTGGAACGCCTGCGTTTCTACACGAATATCACCCATGAACTGCGCACACCGCTGACATTAATCCTCGGGCCTTTGGAAGATATGCAGAAAGACCAGTCTCTTCCGGTAAAACAGGCGCAGAAGCTGTCCGTCATTCATCAAAGTGCACTCCGGTTGCTCAATCTGATTAATCAGATATTGGAGTTCCGCAAGACGGAGACACAGAACAAGAAATTATGTGTCTGCAAAGGCAATATCGCCCCCCTAATCTACGAGACAGGGCTTAAATACAAGGAACTCAACCAGAAAACAAAGATTGACTTCCGGATTCAGATAGAGAAAGAGGAGATGCTTCTTTTCTTTGACAAGGAAATCGTTACCATTATTCTGGATAATCTGATTTCCAATGCTATCAAATATACAGAACAGGGATGCATCACACTGAGTCTTTATCAAACGGCACGCAATGAAGTGGCTTATACGGAGATTAAAGTCAGCGATACCGGATACGGAATTTCAGCCGAGGCTCTGCCGCATATTTTCGACCGTTATTATCAGGAAAGCGGTTCGCATCAGGCGTCCGGAACAGGTATCGGACTAGCTTTGGTCAGAAATCTCGTGGAACTGCATGAAGGGGAAATTCGCGTTGAGAGTACGCAAAACGAAGGGAGTACTTTCTATATCAGTCTGCTGACGGATAATATCTACCCAAATGCGTTACACACCGATTCAACAGAACTGGCTGAAAAGGAAGAAAGGCGGGATGCTGTCTCGAAAGATATACAGGATGCAGCAATGGATAGCGGCAAACCTATCCTGTTGATTGTAGAAGATAATGAGGAAATACAAAACTACATTGCCGAGTCTTTCTCAGATTCTTTTGAAGTCATCACAGCCAACAATGGCGAAGAAGGGAAACAACAGGCTCTCGACCATATTCCCGATATTATAGTCAGCGATATTATGATGCCTGTCATGGACGGTATCACGCTATGCCGGCAGTTGAAAGATGATGTACGTACAAGCCATATTCCTATCATACTGTTGACCGCGAAAGATTCCTTGCAGGACAAGGAAGAAGGATACGAGGTAGGGGCAGATTCTTATCTGACGAAGCCGTTCAGTGCTTCGTTGCTGCGCAGCCGCATCAATAATCTGCTTGAATCAAGGAAGAAACTGGTTGCACAATTCCAGTCGCAGCCTACTCCAAACAGTCATACAGCCTTAAATGAGAAACGTACGCTGATTACCGAAGCGCTGAGTAAACTTGACAATGAATTTATCGGAAGGATTACACAATTAATTGAAGAGAACCTTTCCTCGGAAAAGATTGATATCACTTACCTTTCAGATAAGATGTGTATGAGTAGTTCTACCCTTTACCGGAAAATGAAAGCGTTGACCGGACTGTCGACCAATGAATACATCCGAAAAGTGAAAATGGAGAATGCGGAACGCTTATTACTTGAAGGAAAATACAACATTTCCGAAATTGCTTACAAGGTAGGAATGAACAGTACAGGATATTTCCGCCAATGTTTTAAAGATGAGTTCGGTGTTTCTCCTTCGGATTATCTGAAACAAATCAAGAATCATATAAAACATTTCACTAAAACATAAATACAAGAAAACATTTCATTTTCCGCAAAAAAGCTTATCTTTGTTCCCCGAAGATAACAATTCATGAAATAAAACTCATGCCAGGAGATTCTTTTTGCATACAATATACAAACTGTGAAGGATGCCCCAGAGCCGCAGAGAACATCCTTGCACATAAAAACTTACCTAAGGGAGAGCATATCCCGAAGGATAAGTGTACGCAAAACTGTATGATTTTTATGATAAAAGGCGAGCTGCTTATCAATAGCGAAGAATATCCGGGAAACATATTGCGTGAAAAACAGTTCATCCTGCAAGCCATCGGCTCAAAGATAGAAATCCTGGCACTTACAGATGTCGAATACATTGTGTACTGGTTCAACGAACTGCCGTTGCTTTGCGAAGACCGTTACAAGGAAGTGATGGAACAAGCAGAAGCCCCTCTCACCTATACTCCGATGATTATGAGCGAAAGGCTCTTTCATCTAATCACCAGTATGCCCGAATTCCTCAATGAGGAATCCCCTTGCAGCAAATACATTGAGCTGAAGTGCAAAGAGCTGGTTTTCCTGATTACCAACTTCTACCCCTTGCCGCAATTAAGTTCTTTCTTCTACCCTATCAGCACCTACACGGAAAGTTTCCATTACTTCGTGATGCAAAATTACAGCACTGTGAAGAACGTAGAAGAATTTGCACATCTGGGCGGTTATACCACCACTACTTTCCGCCGGCTTTTCAAGAACCTCTACGGTGTACCTGTGTACGAATGGATACTGGAGAAGAAGCGAGAAGGTATCCTGGAAGACCTTCAACACACTAAAATGCGCATAACGGAAATCTGCAACCGATACGGATTCGATTCCCTGTCCCACTTTGCGCACTTCTGCAAAGACTCTTTTGGCGACACTCCCCGCGCGCTGCGCAAGAAGGCAGCCAGCGGTGAAAAAATCGGAAAGATTGCCGATTAAGGAATTATTTCTTTAATTCCTTGCTCAATCAATCTATTTCCCCTATTTTTGCAGACTGTAAGAGGTGTAAAACGTCGAAATTTTAGTTCTAACAATTAAATAATTTAAATTCAATCATTTATGTGGTTAAGT
>ENA-UEPG01000463-UEPG01000463.1-human-gut-metagenome-genome-assembly--contig:-NODE-463-length-40787-cov-6.386514_pt1 | contig 40787 bp, 34 predicted proteins | sample MGYA00242893_ERZ507902 | MGnify/ENA primary metagenome ERZ507902 (study PRJEB26167, sample SAMN06115491) | human gut metagenome | host: Homo sapiens | place: China:Gansu | collected 2015-04-23 | study...
TTCGGACGGATCTTGGATGCAAGAGACTCCGACATTCGGTATATATTCATAAGTAGTCATTTCCATATCATTCCGCTGATAAATGGAATATTGATAATAACTCGGAAGTCCTGCGTCGAACGGGCGGCTTAGAATACCGGGATATAAAATCGCAACGAAATCCTCGTAGGAACAATTCTCGATTTTCGCCACCGGATACAACCCGTTATATCCCCATACGATGCATGTCGGCCTGTTTGCCCGGTTGCGAATCTCTATCGGGTAATTGTAATTATTGTATCGATAAGACGTGGCAGTAGTCAGCAGATGATCGAAATCGAATCCGCAAAATACATGAGCCGCAACTCCGGCCGGCGGGATTTTGGCCTTTTTCACACTGCCTACACAAATCAGGCTGCCGTTTTTCTGAAATTCATAACAGGTTCCGTCGGTCAATTTGTATTTCGACCGGCTCGGATTCACCGACTTATGAAAAGCCGACAAGGTTTTGACCGGGAACTGAATTATATTCCGGCTCTTCATCATCATATGCACCGAATCGGTATCATCGGCAATATCGTTGAGGTACAGATTCTCCGAGATCGTCGAAGTTCCGAGTCCATAATCGGTCACACAGACACCGGTCTGCTGATTCAGATTATTATAGACATACTTTTTATGAATCGTCAGCGAGTCCTGATTTTCAAAATACGTACAGGACCACTCGTCCACCAAACAATTGTCCAGATAGTTTTTCGAAACGTAAAGTTTGCTGATTGCATTTTTCACACAACTGCAATAAGGAGGCGTCGGCCCCTGGACCTTGTATTTATACCGCTCTACCGACCAGGGCTGCAACTGGTCTTTTGCATAACTTTCCTTACGCAGCAATTTTCCCCGGAGAGCATCCCTCGAATCGGGATCCATATAAGCCGCGTGCACCGACTTGTTATACTCCACCCCCTCATTGACCGTTCTCATTTCCGTCTGTTCGTCCGGAAACAAATCCCGGCATTCAGGATCCAAATAGCTGCTGAAATGATATTTCGTAACGGCTCCGTCACAGGTCGTTTCGCTGACATCGGAATAACAGATATAAGAAGCATCCTGCGTATGCGCATAAAAACCGTAAGATGCACGCGTGGCCGCCAGTTCATAAGTCGTCTTGCCCGAATTCGCATATTTATAAGCCACGATCTGGTAGTATTGCGGATAACGTAAAACAATCCCGGAACAGAGGCCCTGTTTTTCATACGTATAGGTCCGGACGGTCGAATCCGACGTAATGGGATGATCGACGATTTTACGGATCCTGACACCGCCTGCCGGCGAAGATTCGATATATTTCAAATATGGCAGGTTTTTACTGCTCAGGTCCCGGGTAAGAACAACAGAATACCGGTGTTGCTCATATTCAAATCGGGTATAGCCACCCGCAGGATACCTGATTTTCCGCAATGTTCCCATGAGGGCTCCCGAAAAATCGGGTTCTCGCACATCGTTGGTCACAGTCTGGACCAGATTCTCATCAAGGGATATTTGGGGCAAAAAATCATTGATTTCATAATTTCCGCGACCGTTGTAATACCCCCAATGATCGACAGACGTAGTTCCCTGATAGGGAAACGCTCCGTCCTCGCCGTTATATTCCATCGCATAATCGCCGTCTCCGGAAATGTAAATATTTTTCAGCATCAGAACGGGATTGCTCCGTGTATTCTGAGGATGTTTATAGAAGAGAGAGATTGTTTTCAGCGGCCGGTCGCGCAAGACATCCCGGATCAAAATACTGTCCAATTTCTTTACAACCCGTAACGAATCAATTTGCAGGGCATTGCTCAACCGCTGTGATTCGGCCCGCAATCTGTCGCTGTACATATTTTTAATAACCACTCCGCTATCTTCGACAACGATAGAATCGGGAACTACATAATTATTGCTATAGATGTTATGCGACGCATCCCGGACATCATTTAAGGATTTTTCGAAATCCCTCAGCCAAGAGGTGCTGCCCGACGGTTCTTCCCGGCTGTAATGGATCGTGCCCTGCGAAACCGACGGTTTGACACTCATCGCATAGGGAAACAGTTTGTATGTAAACCGGACTTTCCGGCCGTTAGGAGCCTCGATCGACACGAGAGACCAGGTGACAGGCGTATCCGACGACGACGGCATATCGTCACCGCCACCCCACGACCTCCTGAGAATTGTGCAGTAATCCTGATTTTCCATCCGGTCGAAATGGTATTTATACCCATCGCCGGTCACAATCGTAAAAAGGAAACTGTCTCCGTTCAGTTGTTCGACATCTACCCGGTACTCGCCGGCCGGTTGTGTCGTACCGTAGACAAACGCTTTCACACGAGAGGAACTCTGGCCTTTTTCCCGAACCCTGGCAAGGATGAATTTTCCGGAATGACCATTGAATTTGAAGGAAAAAACATCGGGTTCTGATTCGACATTCTTTTGCATGGAACCAGAGCTTTTCGGAATGACATAACAAAACGTTCCTGTCTCCCAATGAAGGTTATTCGGAAGGCGTTCGAATGGATTCCCGGTTAATGTATCCAAGGTATATTCCAATGATCCGAATACGCCGTTGCCGCCTCCGACGCCATCCGAATGCTGCCTCACCTCACGGGATATGCAGCCTCCGACATTCAGCGTCCAGCCCATTCCGACGGTTCCGGTCGTCGTATTGGGCATGAGCCCGGTCGTCGTATAATCGAGCGAGAGCGGGATTTCGAAGTCCCGGTCTTTGTAAGTATACAACGGAATGCTGAGGTGAAGTGTCCCGGTATACAAATCGGGAGCGGTATATCCTCCGTATTTCATAAAACTCCAGGCATCCGGAGCTATCGGAATTATCTCACGGCCATCCCAAGCCTGAGCATAACAAGGCGAGACTGCGGTCAGCAATCTGAACACACAGAATGTAGTTGCGATACGTAAAATCAGTAATGAGGTTTTCATTCTTGGAGGTTTTGAAGATTAAAATTCAAGTTCCCATAATTCCACCGAGTCGGAACATGGGCATGTACATGGAGATGAGGATTACGGCGACCAGAAGGCCGACGAGCATGATCAGGGCGGGTTCGAGCAGCGAGCCCATGCGGCGGATTCCGTATTCGAGTTCGTCGGTGAGGGCGTCGCCCTGGCGGCGGAGCATCTCTGCAAGGCGGTTGGTCTCCTCGCCGACACGGACCAGGGCCGTGAGTTTGCGGTCGTACAGCGCGGGGAAGCGCGCCACGCACGCCGAGAAGAGTTCGCCGTGCTCCAGGCCGCGGCAGATCGAGGCGAACGACTGCCGGTAGGGATAGAAGCCGATTACGTCGGAGAGCATCCCCACGCCCGTGAGCAGCGGAACCCCGGACGTGCAGAGCAGGTAGAGCAGTTTACAAAACTGCGCCTGGTGGTTTTTGCGGATAATCGCGCCCGCAACGGGCAGGCGCAGCATGAGTTCAGAAGTCCATCGTTGTACCTCCTTTCGGTTTCGGTTGGTGTATAAAATGATATATGCAGCGCTCCCGGCAACCGCGATTGCGGCGGCATAAGCGGGAAACGATTTCGAAAGCGAGATGATCCAGCGCGTCAGGGCCGGCAGTTCGCCGCCCATGCGGGCGTAGACCTGCTCGAACATCGGGACGATCACGGCCAGCATAAAGGCCACGACCGCTACGGCCGTGCAGAGGATCACCAGCGGATAACTCACCGCCGAGGAGACCATCCGCCGCTGGGCGGTCCGCTTACGGTAATAGCCGCCGAGGAATTCGAGTGTTTCGGAGAGGCGCCCCGTCTGCTCGCCGATGCGCACCACGCCGCAGTCCAGGGGCCGGAACGCCCCGCTGCGCTCCATGGCCTGCCACAGGGCCGAGCCGCCCACCACCCCATCGTAAAGCCCCTTCAGAAGCCCTTTCATCCGCGCATCCCGCTCGCCCTCGATCAGCAGCGCAAAGGCGTGCGAGAAATCCAGCCCTGCGGTCAGCAGGGCATGCAGTTCGGCGTAGAATACCTCCCGCCGGGCATCCGTTATCTTATTCTTCGTAGTCATAGCCTTCTTCAATAATCGCCAGCGACCTCCTATACTGCTCCGCCGGCGGAGGTTCCACCAGGAATCGAACCACGAACCCTTCCGCAAGAGCCACCTCCAGCGTATCGGGGTCGGTCCCGGAGAGCCGCAGCCCGGCAACGCCCGACAGCAGCGTATCCCTGAACTCCCCGGTGCGGTAAACCAGCGCCGAATCGCATAAAGCCAATACCGACTGCCTGCCGCTGCAAAAGACAGCCACCCCTTCGCGCCCGGTGCAGATGCTGTCGGCGCCCGCGGTCAATGCCTCCAGCCGGAAATACCCGTCGCGGCGGCGTCCGTTCTCCAGCAACACCCCGGCGCGCCGGGTTTGCAGGCGGGTAAAAAGCGTCAGGCCGTCCATCACGGCAAGGAAGACGACACCCGCCACGAGCATCATCACCAGCGTCTCGACCAGTGTCGAGCCTCGCAGCGTATGGTTCAGTCCCGGCATTCGACCAGTTGCTTGAGGGTGATTCGTTTGCGGCTACCGCCGATGCGCGCCGAGACCGTCACGACCTGCACATCCGAAAACCCGCGATAGGCTTCGACCAACACCGTGACCGCTCCCCAGTCGTAGGCCTCGGCATATTCGCCCGAGGGCCATAGCCCGGTGGCGTACTTGTCGAAAGCCCGTCCGGCACGGTAATCGGCCTCGGCCACGAGCAGCGCGTCGTCATCACGCACCGTCAGACGCGGCAGCAGTTCCATGACCGCTGCAAAAACCGTCAGAAACAGCACGGCGGCGACGATCGCCTCCAGTAGCGACGCACCCCTCAGTCTGCGCATGCCGCCTCCTTTCTCCGCGCGGATGCGAGCCAGAGCGGCTGCGCCGTCACGGGATTTTCAAGCAATGTCACCCCGTAGAACATGTCTTTGTAGTAGCCCTGGGGCGAGAAATAAACAGCCTGCCGCAATACCGCCCGCCCCGCGACGATGCCCTGCACCTGGGCCACGCCGTCGACCCAGAGCAGTCCGCGGAGCCGCGCCGTGCGCGACTGGCGGTAAGAAGCCGTCACCTTTTTGCGGCGCACCGTATCGCGAACGACCGCATAACCGTTGACTTCGGCCCGGTCGCCGACCTCGGCATACTGCCCGGCATAGATTCCCGAAGGGTATTCCAGCACGGCACGCGCTTCGACGACGACCGTGTCGCGGGCGAACAACTGCGCCGCAATGCGCGCACCGCCGCCCACCGTGATCTTACGCGCCACGACGAGCAGGTGCTCCATGCGGCAGGTCGAGTCGATGCGCAGGCAGTCGGCGTAGAGCACGATGCGCCCCCGGAGCGAACAATCGCCGACCTCGGCGCTGCCGAGCCGGAAAACAGCGGCGGAATCGCGCAGGAAAGAGTGGAAAAGGCTGTCGGGAAGCGTATCCGGCGATGGTTCCGACCGGGTAAACAGCGCGGCAATGCGCCGCAGGACGGCCGGATCGGGCTGCGGCAGTCCGCCTTCGGCATGCAGGATGGCCGTGTGCGGCAACTGCGGCCCGCGGTAGAAATCGGAACCTACGCGCCCGTAGACCAGTCCGTTTTGGGGCAGGCGCAACGTCCCCTGCAAGCGGGTTTGCCCGGCAAGTGTCACCGCCGAACGGTTGTCGGCATAAAAAAGCGTATTCGGGGCATCGGGTTCTGCGCCGTACAGGCGGCAGACATGCAGCAGCGAATCGGCAGTCCGGACCCGCACGGCCTCGTACAATCCCCACGGCTGTGTCCGGACGAAGACCCGCGACCGCGGCAGGGAGTCGTAGAGTCGGCAGCCTTCGGAAGCGGTCAGCGAGGCATCGTCGGGATGCAACCGGTAAAGCGTATAGGCCGATTCGGCGTCGGCCCGGGCCTGGCGGAGCCGCTGGCTGCGGACGAAGAGCAGCGACTCCTGTTCCCACAGCATCATGAGGCCCAGCAGCGCCGTCAGCATCACCACCGACACCACGACCACCGTAGGCAGTACGTTCCCGCACAGATATGTGCCCGGGGGTTTCATGGCCCGCACCGTTTTACGCCGTACGTCACGCCGTCCTTACACAGATAAAGCGAATCCCCGTCGCAGGCCGTGAGCGCGAACCCTCCGGCCGAATCGCCGCGGGTCAGTTCATACTGGGTATCTCCGACCGTCAGGATATAGAGGGGACCGCCCGCCGAGGTGATGGTTCCCAGGTGGGCAATCTTCACCCGTTCGCGCCTGGGAGCGGCGGCCTTCGGCGCCGGGAGGCTCCGCACCGCAGGACGCACGGCAGCCACATGCCGCGGCGCGCCTTTCAGGAACGGATCCGGATAGTCGAGCCGCAGCGAGTCGGCGGCGGGCGGCGCGGCAGAGACCTGCGCGGGCTTCGGACGGGCTGCCGGAACGGCATCGCCGGCGGGAGCGAAGATTTTCCACGCCACGACACCCCAGACCGCCGCAACGGCCGCCAGCAGCAGGCAGGTCGTCCAGCGGGACTTCATGGCTCCGGGGTTTCGGTGTCCGCAGGGGCCGTAACAGTAAGTCTCCGGACCTCGGTACGGGTCCTGTAACCGCCGTTGAACCCCGTGACGGACCATTCGTATTCGCCGGCCGTGAGTTCCACACGGCAGCCGTAACTGCGAGCGAGCGAATCGGCGTAGATCACCGTATCGGCCACGATGCGCCCGGCGGCGGCGAACGAGGGCTCGACCACCGTAAATTCATAGCCGACGGCATACTGTGTGGCCGCCCAGCGGAAGCCGACGCCTCCGGCGGCCACCGAAACCCGGTCCGAAGGAACGGTGATCCGCACCTGCACGCCGGAAATATCTTCTTCGAGCACCTCGCAGCCGACGGCCAGCAGGGCAAATAAAAGGGGCAGCAGTTTGTTCATGGCATTATTTTTTAAGTACGATTTGCTGGATATAAAGCGTCAGCGTCAACCGGATTTTCCGCGTCCGCCGGTCCGGCACGGCCTGCCAGACGAGCGAACGCAGGCGGCAGGCGGGAAGCGTGCGTTCGAGCGTATCGACAACCCGCAGCAGGGAGGCGTAGCCGCCCGTCAGGGTCAGTTGCGCGGTATGCACCGCCACGCCGTCGTGTTCCGCCGTGACGAGCGGTTCATAGCCCGCGACCTGCACCGAGCGTTCCGCGGCGGCCCGGCGCACCGTGTCGAGCAGTCCGCCCGAGAGGACCAGTTCGCACTCCCCGGGTCCGACCGCCGCGGGCTGTGCGGTTTCGGGCGCGAGGGTTTCCAGCCGTGCGGCCATGTGCCGGCAGTCGCGCAGCGCCGCGCAGGTATCGCGCAGGGCGAAATGCCATGCAATCCACGGCAGGACCACCGCCAGTCCGGCCAGCAGCACGATTCCACGGTATTTGTAAGGCAACGTCATAAGGCAGTCTCGATGCGGAACGAGAGCCGGTCGCCGTCGCGTTCCTTTTCCACATTCATAAGCCGCACGCCGCGGCAGCAGGCCTCCTCCGAAAGCCGCCGCACGAATGCCGACACGTCGGATGCCTCCGGAGCCGTTCCGCAGACGACGACCCGGCCTTCGAGCCGTTGCAGCGGTTTGCGGGCTTCGAAGCGTTTGGTAGGCGGTTCGACGGCCAACTGCGTCAGCACGACCCGTTCGGGAACCGCTCCGGCGACCCGGTCGCAGACGACGGCCCACGGCGCAGCCGGGCGTTTCGAGAACTCCGCCAGCAATTCCCGCTGCCGGGCTCCCGCCGATGCGGCGTTCGAGGCCGTACGTTCCCGCGCCGTGATCTGCTGCTGCAACGCCTGCCGCCGGGCATTCAGCCGCGGGGAGAACACGGCATTCGCGGCCAGCACGCACAGGAACAGGCCCAGCACCGGAAGCGCCGCACGCCGCACCACGGCCTGTGCCGCTGCCGAAGATTCGGCGCCCGGACGCACGAGCGAGCGCCAGCGCAAGCCGGCATAAACCTGCCGGGCAAACTCTTCCGCCAGGGTTTCGAAACCGGCCCCGGCGTCCGCACAGAAAATGCGCACCGGAACGATGCCCTCCGCCGCGAGTTCTTCGGTCAGTGCGCCGAGCCGTTCCCGCCGGACAAAGGAGGTCCCGCCGCCGGCCGAACTCCACAGGAAGGTCTCCGGATCGGCCTTGATACGGGCGGCGATCTGCGAACCGTCGGGTTTCGTTACGACCCCGTGGCCGCATACGACCACGGCCGCGAGCAGGCCCTTCGCCGCACTCCGTTCGGCCGGAGCCACGCCGCCCGTCCGCCACAGGAAAACCTCCGTGCGGCAGTTCCCGTCGGCGGCAAAGTCCGCCCGGACAAAGGCAATGCGGTTCAGGATGCGGGAAAGCAGTTTCATTCGATAACCGTAGGTTTGATAAAAACGTTGAGCGTACGTTCGACCTTGTTGCGTTTCTCCTTGCCGAAGAACCACTTGATGACCGGGACACGCGCCAGGAACGGGATGCCCCGCGAGGACTTTTCCATCGAATTACGGTCCAGGCCGCCCAGCAGGACCATCTCCTCGTTCTGGACCTTGACGATCGACTTGAAACTGCGCGTGGCGGTTCCCGGAGGGGCGTTCTCCTGCTCGCGGCCCGTAAACTCGGTCTGCTCGAACTCGATTTCCAGCGTGATCTGACGGTCGGTCGAAACGTAAGGCGTGACTTTGATCGACAGGTTCGCATCGACCGATTTCCACTGGTACGACTCCGACGAAATGGGGTTTTGAGTCCCGTAATAGTTATTCTGCACCTCCTTGTAGTACTGCGTCTCGCCGCTGGTGAGCGTCGCCTCGTGGCCGTTGAGCGTCGAGAGTTTGGGCGTGGATTGCAGGCGGATCGTGCCGTTCTCTTCGAGGGCCTGCAGGCTCAGGTAGAAATTCGGCGTCACACGCCCCAGGTTCACCGTCCCCTGCATGCGTTGCAGCAGGTTGTTGACGGCTCCCGCGCTGTACGTCATATCGACGCCCGGCCCCAGCGTCCCCGAAGTCTGCGCGGGCGACTTGCCTACCCCGCCGCCGATGCCGATCTCCCGGATATTGCTTTTCGTGATGTCGGCGATGATAATCTCCATCGTGATCAGCGGCACGGGTTTGTCCACCGACCGAAGAAACGTCTCGACACGCACCACGTCCCTCCGGTCGCCCGAGAGGACCAGGCTGTTCAGGTCCGGAAAGGTTTTCAGTTCGACCCCTTGTTTCAGGGCCGCAGGGATGATCTCCTCGACCTTCGAAACAGCCCGGAAAGCCAGCGGAACGATCGTCGCGGAGGAGAGCCCGTCGCCCTGCGAGGCCCCGAAAACCCAGATGCCCCGCTCGCAGTAGTAGGAATACTGCGAACCCTTGAGCAGCACGGCCAGCAGCGTCTCGAAATCCGTGTCGTCGACCCAGATGCCCGTGGTCAGGCTCACGGGGGACTTGAAGTAATAGTTCAGCTCCAACTGCTCGCAGAGGTCGAGGATAATATCCTGCACATTGCCCCGCGCGATATGCGCCGTGATGCGCCCGAGCGAGTCGGCCAGCAGTTCGTTCTGCGAGAACTGCCGCCGCCGCGTATACGACGGGCCCGCGGCGCCGCCCTCCTGCGGCGCGGCCTGCTCGCGGTAAAGGGTCCACACCGCCTGCGCATCCTTCTCGGCTGTAAGGCCGTTGACCGAGGCCAGCGTATGAAGGGCCCCGTCGAAAGGCATGGCCCGCACATAACCCGAGACCTTGTAATCGTACAAAGGCTGCGGAACGATGATGTTGCGGCCCGAGAAAGTCGTGATCTTCTTCGCCACGTCGATCAGCCGCTCACCCCGCAGGTCGTAGAACAGCGTCGTGTCGGCGGCATTGTAAAAGACATCCGGATCGGGCTGCGGAGCGGGAACAGGCGCGGCGGGAAAGACCGAGAGGATATTACCCGTGGTCTCCACGTCGAGCCGGTACTCGCGGCAGAGGAACCGCACGAGGTCGTCGACACGCGCCCGGGTGAAGTTGCACGAAACGGGCACGTTCTCAACGCTCCGCACCGAGAGGTTTACGCCGCTCGCGCGCGCGATATTGCGCAGCAGTTCCGCGAGGGGCAGACGCCCCGCCGTAACGTCGACCGTACGGGCGAAGGTCGAATCACGGTCGACCAGCGTTTCCAGCGTGCGGTCGACCGCCGCAAAGCGGGCCGTGTCGCCCTGGGCGGCGCAATAGGCGGGAAACAGCAGGAGAAGCAGGTAAAAGTATTTCATAGGCTAGTAGTTCAGCAGGGGAATCAGTTCGTCGAGCGAGGTTTCACCCCGCAGAAAAAGGTCTACAACGGCGTCTTTCAAAGACGGGATACCGCGCGCGGCAAGCAGCGGAGCCACGTCGGAGAGTCCGTCGCGCGCCGCAGCCGAGAGGCTGTCGTCCATCGGGATCACTTCATACACGGCGCGCCGGCCGCTGTAACCCGTATAGAAGCATCGTTCGCAGCCCACGGCCTCGAAGTGCATCCCGGCGTCGGGAACCAGCCGCCGCACCTCGTCCGTCGCCGCAGTCTCCCGTTTGCAATGCGGGCACAAGAGGCGCACCAGGCGCTGCGCGACGGTCATAACCAGCGTATTGGCCACCAGGTAGGGATGCACGCCCATGTCCGACAGGCGCGCCACGGCGCCCCATGCCGTATTAGTGTGGATGGTCGAAAACAGCAGGTGGCCCGTCAGCGACGAGCGCACGGCCATCTGCGCCGTATCGCCGTCGCGGATCTCGCCCAGCATGATGATGTCGGGATCCTGGCGCAGGAACGTGCGCAGCGCGCTGCCGAACGTCAGCCCGATCTCCTCCTTCAACTGCGTCTGGTTGACCCCTTCGAGCGTATACTCGATCGGGTCCTCGATGGTGAGGATATTCTCCGAAACGGCATTCAGCCGCCGCAGTGTGGCGTAGAGCGTCGTACTCTTGCCCGAGCCCGTCGGTCCGCAGATCAGCACCATGCCGAACGGGCGCGCGATGGAGCGGCAGTAATCGTCGTACTGCCGCGGCGAGAAACCCAGGTTTTTCAGTTCCAGCAGTTCGACATGGCGTGTCAGCAGGCGCAGCACGACTTTCTCGCCGTAGATTGTCGGAAGCGTCGAAACGCGCACGTCGAACTTGCTGCCGTCGCGGTCGTAGAGAATACGCCCGTCCTGCGGAAGACGCTTCTCGGAGATGTCCAGGTTCGCGAGGATTTTGATCTGGTTCACGAGCGGCGTGTACTGCGTCCGTTCGACGACGTAGCGTTCCGTGAGTTTGCCGTCGATGCGAAGGCGTACCCGGCAGCGCTCCTCGTAGGGTTCGAGGTGGATGTCGCTGGCATAATCGCGCAGCGCCTCGCCGATGAGCGACATCAGGAAGCCCTGCCCCGACGAAATGTCCGTCAGGCGGTTGCCCGCCGGGGTTTTAGGCCCCGTATCCGGGCGGTAGTATTGCAGCAGGAGCCGCTGCAAAAGCTCGTCGGCGACCGGCTCGACCGTGACATGCCAGCCGTAGAGCACCTCCAGTTCGGCGCAGGCATCCCCGTAATCCCGGCCCGCGGCTCCATAGCAGCAGATATCCGCACCCTGACGCCGAACCGGAACAAGGCGGTATTCGCCCGCTTCGGAAGCGCTCAGAAGCTGGATGACCTCCGTGGGGATCGGGTGCGTCAGTTCCATAATCCGAACGTTTTACAAAGGACAAAAGCCGCAAGTACGAGGGCAAGGATTCCAGCAAACGGAAGCGTCGCAGGCCGTTTCACGCACCACCACGCCAGTGCCGCCACGCATCCCGCAAGCAGAAAACGAACATAGCCCGCAGGGCTGAAAAGCGGCGTCGCGGAGAACATCATCGCCACATCGCCCGCACCGAAACTACGGCGAAAGAACGTTCCGAAGGATTTGCCGCGCAACAGATGCCAGCCCGCCAAAGCTGCGCAGAGAACCGACAGCAGGACCGTATTCAGGACCGTGCCGAGCAGCGCCGCATCGAAGCCCTGCACCCGCCACGACACGCCGAAACTCCCGACTCCGAGCACCGCAAGCCACACGACGGCGACACGGCGCAGCCGGAAATCGTCGTATGCCAGCGGCGCGGCGGGAACCAGCAACAGCAGATAAGACCAGGAAAACGGTAGCATGGCGCTCAGTCTTTGACGGTTTCTTTCAACTCCTTGTCCTGGTTGATCTCCCAAACGTTATACGTCCCGTCGCCGTCGAAATCGACAACTGCCGTAGCCGTAGCCCGGAAACCATGCTCAGTAGCCTCCACGATCTCAATCAGATAGTTAGCCTGACCGCCGTCCGTGACCAGCTTCGACTGTTCGAAACCCAACTCGTCCAGCGACAGCGAGTAGCGCGAATAGGTGTAGAAATTACTCTTCTGGAGCGTATGCAGGTAGGTCAACTGCTGCTGCGCCTCCGTGGCCTTAGCCCGCGATATCAACGGCATCAGATTCGGCAAAGCGATCAGAACCAAAATGCCGATAATAACCAGAACGACCAGCAACTCAGGCAAAGAAAAAGCGCGAAGCCGTTTTAATCCGGCATAGGGAAATTTTCTCATAAACAATATTTTAGCACAAAATGAAAGCAAACGTTAAGGTATTTTTGCAAGGGAAGCCATATCTTCGACCTTTGCTTTTTTACAGAATTTACGGATACGCGAATAGCGGACGTAGATCGAATTGTAGTTGGTCATCCCGTACATGACGCTCAGTTCCTGCGGCGTAAACCCTTTATTGATCAGAATGCACAGCAGTACATCCTGATTCTTGACCGCCTGGCTGTTCGTCCGGACAGCTTCGAGCTGGCGCTGCTCGGTATAGTTGCAGATAACATCGCAGCACTCCAGGTGACCGATGCTCACCTCTTCCTGGAACTTCTTCAGGAAAAGGGCCGGATTAGGCCCATAGACATAAGCCAGCCTGAGCAAACGGCGCAGCAACTGCATGCGCTGTCTGGCAAGGTGGCTGCTCCGACGATAATGTCTCACGCGCCCGATTATGTACCGACAGGACATAACAAGGGCCGTTGCCGTAATCAGTACGGCAATAATGCACAGCAAAATCATGGCAGGAAAGTAAAATGGAGACGCGACGCGGCGGAACAGGCCACACCCCCGAGTCCGGATTTTATTCGATCATAACGTCACCGTAAGTCCAACAGGCCGCTCCGGGGATCGGAATACCGCAGGCCCCGGCATCGGGGTTCGCAGCATCGCGGCATGCGGCGCATCCGGACATATCCGCAATGGGAATCGTTAATTCGTCCGGAGAAACAGCCTCGTTAACAATAGAGACGGTCGCGGCTGAAAGCGCGGAACGAGTCGGCTCCGGATTGGAAGGAAGGACGGCTTCTTTAATCTGAACGTCCTGGCGCGTTCGGTCCGAGACACTCCGACCGAAAACGCCGGCCAACGCAGAACACGAAAAGCCCAAAGCCAGAAGGAGGAGAAGTTTTTTCATAAAAGAGCGGGTTAGTTTGGTGGTATTACAAAGTTATATACAAACAACTCCTTTCAGTACGCATCCGGGCTTAAAAATCATATAAGCCCTGCGCATATAACACTCTTATAATCAGCAACATAAAAACACCCGAATATAACCCCGGTCCCGGCGGAACAAAGACAATCTTGCGAACGACTGACAATCAGCATTTTAAGATTCAATCCGGCCGGCCGCTGCTATAACGCCGATCTTCTTTCAGCCGTTCGACCTGTTCCGATAAAAAATCCTCAAGACGGCAGCCGGACGACAAACCCAGTTTCTTGTGCAGTTTGGTCCGGCGGGAATAAAGGCTGTACACATTCTCGTGCTGGTAGAGCAAACGGATGCAATTGAACGGAAACTTCAACTGCAGCAGACACAACAGGTCCAGTTCATAGCCGGTCAGCTCCGGATAGGTTTTGCGCAGGTGGTCGATCAGTCCGTAATACTGTTTGTTGACGATGAACTGCCAATCGGCAAACAGCGACTTATCATTCCCGATCGATTTTGCATATTTCTTAAATTCGTTGATCAGGTTCCGGGAACTGCTCGTCCCATAGCCTTTATCCAGTAAATGCTGGAATTGCGTCAGCAGCCGGCCGAGCACCCCCAGCAGGTTCGCCTCTTCGGCCGACGTGCGGTCCAATTCCCCGGCGAGTTGCAGACAGCGGTTCCTGAACGCATCGTAATCCTCGTTCAGGGCCTCGACAAACTGCCGGTATCGGCGACCTCGCCGGACATGTATTGCGACAAAAACCGCTAGGCATAAAACAAGAATAGCACCCCAAATGATACTCGCGGACCGGGTTCTGCGCCGGAGCAATTTATCGGCGCCGGCAAATTCCCGGTTGCGGTATCGCTGTTCCGCCTCCTGAACGAGCTGCTCCCGTTCGCAATTTACGACCGAGTCGAACAAATCGTAATAGGCGTGCCAATACTCCGTCGCCGTCCGGTAATTGCCCGAAGATTCTTCGATACGGCACATCTGCAAAATCATACCGCATCGTTTATTGCCGGACACGGAACTGTCCGCCAGCGCCGACATCCCATAATGACGGGCCGAATCCAGCTTCTTTTCCCGCAGGCAGATCGCTGCCCACATCGGATAATCGGCACAAGGGATGCGGTCGAATCCGGAAACCGAATAGGCCCGGCACAAAAGCCGCCTGAGGGAATCCGGGGCAACATCGTTCCTGTCCAGCATTTCACGGACGATATCCCGGGTCATTTCCGACACCCGCATGCTGTCGCCCATCCGCTCGAACAGATTCCGGGCCCGCAGATAACCTCCGACAGCCTCCGCAGAACGCGCCGTCAGCGAATGGACCTCCGCCCTGTTCATCGCCGCATAGGCCATATTGGGCGTGTCGCACAGGGCCTGATAATACGTTTCTGCATTCCCGAACATGATTCCGGCGTCCTCAAAACGATGCTGGTCGCAATACATATTCCCCAGGCAATTGCATATCCGCGCCAGAAGGCAGGTATCCTTCGTTCCGGCCGCATGGGTTTCAGCAGCCAGCATTGCCTGGACGGCCCCGTCGATATTCCCGGTATTATAACGAATAGATCCCAGGTAATAGTTCGTATATGCACGATCCTCAGCCCGGCCGTGCCGGGAGTAATAGGCGACAGCAGGAGCTATGACCGAATCGCTCCGCAGATCAACACGACTATTATCCAGTGCCTGGGAGTAAAGCAGGGCATAACGCGCCCGGAGCGCCCGGCGGCGGAGCTTTTTCGGATCGAGGGTCTTCAAAACCAGCAATGCGCTGTCCGGGTGTAAATCTATCCGGGAGTGTGCATCCCGAAAAATCTCACGGATCGGGATCGACGATTGGCACGCAATTTGGATAATCGCAGCCACAAGAACAAAAGAGGCGGTCGTTCTTTTCATACGCTGATTTAAAAAACAGCACGACCACAACTATGTTCAATCTTCTGAAGGTATCTCACCACCTTATATAGTTGAACAGAGGCAGGCCGTGCTGTACCAATACACGGTCTCCACCTGTTCATTCTCCTATATAATATATTGATTGTGAGATTTTCAGAAGAAAGAATAAACAGCGTAAAGCTAGCTTAAATATTTACTATAAATTCGTTTCTCTGCTCAGGAAAATTGATATTTTTTTCAGCGTACAAAGATATATAAATTCGAGAAAAAAAGAAACCCGGAACATTGGTTTCGGGTTTCTTTTTACAACCTTCTATACAAAAACGGATCGGCTGCCGTCTGTAAATATACTTCATAGAAAAAAAGGCATAGCCCAACGCCGGTATCGAACCAATTACCTGAATGTCCGATTATTCGGGTCTGATTATTCTTAGTATTTCACGTTTCTCCTTGGCATGTTCCGCTTTCTTTGCATCATTCACACCGGAAACATAAAACATCAATCCGATGACAGTCCCAATAGAAACAGCGACATAAATAAACATCCTCGTCCTGTTTCCCAATCGTTTTTTCTCGGGGAGCGCATTATGTCTTTCCGCAATACTGTCGAGTCGCCGTTCATAAAAGATCACATTGAATATTATCAAACAGGCTAAGATACCAACATCCACCCACTTAGAATAAGTAATATTCAAATGGAAGATCATGATTATCGATCGCCATATTACCTCAAAATTACAAAATTGGAAAAATGCTAAATATACACCGGAAGGCCCTTCAGCAGGGCCCCTCCCGGAAAGAAATTTATATTTTATAGTGTATATGTAGATCCAAATATACACGGACTCAAAAAATGAAAGTTTCGGATATCGAGAATTTTTCATATTACATATACTATATAAACCTCCATTGCCTGTTGCCTAGTTTATATTCAAAGATACGAATAATTTACGATACGAACATCGAGGCGATTAAGTTGATCGCCTCGATGCATTAATACCGAATTCTGCTGTAAATTAACAGGAAGCGAAACTTTACAACGATTCGATCCATTCGAATAAAGGCGAATCAAAGCCCATAATATAATAGCGGATATAATCGGAAGATATGGACATAAAGCCATAAATCACAAGTAAATGAACAATATTCAGCACTTTATAGATTTTCTTTTTCTTAGGTTCCATATTCGCTACTTCATCATATATCTTGGAATGCTTGCCCGTAACACCCAAATAAATCGCAATTGCCAATGGAATAATAAGAGGCAAAATCTTTCCCCATAACGTAAAATTGCAGTCCAGCAATTCCGGCTTCCATAATATTCCCAATAAGCTATATATGTCAAAAATAAGCGTATCAATAGCCATCCCGACAAATATAGCACCCCCGACATAGTAGGTTTCGCCTACATTCCAGAGATTATCGTATTTTTTGACATAATACGAAACACCGTAAAAGAGATATTTATATAGCATTAGCATAAACTTAAATTATATCTACTTCAACCAAGACGCACAGACTTTCCCCATATCCCAGCCAAATGCCCACGCTGTACCATAGAATGGAACCATTGAAACCGCATTAGAGGCCTGTTCAATATAATACTGTTCTTTACATATTTGTCCCTTACGGTACATTAATTCAATATTATATGCGCTAGCTGCCGTAGCTGCAAAACCTGCCCATTTGAAATATTTTGCATATTTTGAAGCAAATTTAATCTTTCCTCCCGTATATTGATTCCCACCCCAATTTTGCGATCTTATCTTAAGATCCCGACCCATCCAGGTCTCTAATTTACTGCTGAATAACAACTGCTCTCCAACCCCGGCCGTTATGCCAACCCCAGCAATCAAATTACTAGCAATATCTAAATCTTTATTATTCAGTGATGCATATAAATCAAATGAGGTCGGAATATCAGGCAACTTGTACGAATTAACATATACACCATTTACATCACTGGTTTTCCAAACAAAAAAACTATTTCCAGAATCACTCCGCCACAAATAAGAATTTGACTCCGGATCATCATTCAGAAACTCATCATCCGTAAAATGAGTCCATCCATCCGGACTAAATGAACCAGATTCAATCAACTGCTGAAGGAATTGATTGATTAACCTTGGATCTGTTGTAGTCCAAAAATCTAGTCCCAAAATATCTATTCTAGAAATTGGATTTCCACCGCAATACAAATAGGGAGAAAGAGAATGATGCTTTTCCAAAAGCTGGTCAATATTAAACCAATTCACCCGATACTTCGAATCCAGCATCCTCGCGCCGTAATCCGTATACGGCACATCGACAAACGACTGTGATTCCTTGCCGTTGTAACGGTAGCGGTTGTCCGACAGTTCGCCTGCGTTCCACCGAAGGCCGAAAGGATAGTAGTCGTTGCGTTCGATAACCTCCCCGTCGTTATTAACAACTGCCCGCACGCTCCCCAAATGGTCTGTCACGAAATAATGAGACTCGATCCCGTTGGAAGTGACGATAAAACGACCGCCGTTAAAAGCTGCGCTCTCCAGCGATAAATCGCCGTTCCGGGAACCATATACCAAAGAACCGAGGTAATAAAGCCCGTTGCCGTCGGCATCCGTCGCCGAGAGTTTCGTGCCATCCGAAAGATACGAATATTCTGCCACGATTGTATCGCCGCGAAGCACTTTTTCAATCAGATTCAGGTGGTTATATCGAATATTCAGTCCTTCCATGGGATCGTACAGCATATTCCCGTTCACGTCGTAGACATATTCGGAACCGCTGTAAATGCTGTCTTGCCGAATCCCGGGTTCGGTCGGTTCGGTCGGTTTGTCCGGATCACCCGGACGTACGACCACGGATGGTATGTCGGGATCGATGCCGCCTCCGGGATTGGGGTCTGTGGGGTCTGTGATTCCCGGGGGAACGACGATACCCGGACCCGGATTATCCGGACCGATCGGGCCTATGGGATCGGTGGGGTCAACGGGCTCGACAGGATCGATAACCGGAGGAATAATCACGCCCGGATTCCCGGGATCGACCGGATCGATGGGCCAGATCGGAATTCCCGGATCAATCGGGTCGGGGCGAATACCCCCGAGGGAATCTGCAGAACCCCAATTTGCGAAAGAACGTGATCGCGGAGAAGCCTGCATATCGGAAATTGTTTTCAGCCGATTCCCGGTATAGGTATATGCAAAATTACTTTTCAATTCGCCGTGTTCATACCGATGCAGGCTTTGGATATTGCCGTTCCGGTCGTAGGACAGGTTGCGTTCGACGAATTGATCGACTTCCAGGCCGTCGATATACTGGCGGGTATCGGTCAGACGCGATTGGCTGTCATAGGTGAAGGAATAGGTGTTTTCTTCCCCGGAATCTGCGTGGGTCCAGTTCCATTCGGTAATGTTGCCGGTGTAACTGGGGGCGGCCTGTGGATGGTGCGGAGCGTTATAAGCCAGCGTCATCGAGAACTTCTCATTCGACTTGGAGGTCAACCAGCCCCGGAGGTTGTACGACAGTTCTTCGGCAAGCAACTGGTTGTCTCCGCCATATCGACGAGTTGTCAAATTGCCCAGTTCGTCATAACCGTAGTTCATACAGGCCTCCGCCCCATTGTTCAGACACGCACTCTCGGCCAACAAACGTCCCCTGGAATCGTAGGTGAACCGCCGAATCAACACATCCTCTTCCGCATCGCGATTCTTCCGGTGGGACTCGGCACTCAAAAGCACATTGCCGCAAAAATCATAGCGATAGCTGACCCGGTCGACACCGCCCGACTGATTCCGGATAACTGTCTGGATAACCCGACCTTTCTTATCGTAATAGAATGCCCGCTCCACATATTCGTCTACGGAGGAATCGTTCAAAATCCGGATTTTCTCATAGGCGCGCAAACTCGATCCGGCAATATCCCCCGCCGACACAATATCCGGAACTTCGGCAAATTCCAACTCCGCAGGAATCAGGGACGAATCGTAGAAACACTGCGATTCCAACTGCGCCGATGGTGAATCGTAAAGCGCAGACTCCCGGCCTTCGGCAAAAACATCCGTCAATCCGGCACGGTCCAACGTCGTCGGAAGAATCCGACGGGTCGATTCCCGGTCAAAAGCATCATAACCGATCAACGTCCACCGGTTACCGGCAGCCCGCAGGTTACCGTCCTGGCTCATCACCAGACGATCGCCGCGGTCATAAACCAGGTACTCGGCCGCGCGTCCGGGAAGTTTCTTTTCGATCACATTCCCCCGACCGTCGTACTTGTAAACATAACAATACTCCTGCGCGGCGGCCGCACTCTCCGGAAGAACCGATGAAGCACCCAGGCCGGCAGCGCCTTCGGGAGAAACAACCCAACGAAGACGGCCCATATCATCATATACGCTGTAAGTATCGATCGCATTACCGTTGCTATCGAACACACGGTTCAGAAGCGTCAGTCCTTCCTGATTGGCGAAAACCTGGGTAACGTTCCCGTCTTCGTCCAGCGTCTGGGTTTTACATAATGTCCCTTCGGGATAATACCCTGCCGCAGAAAGAATATTACCCGAATCGTCCACTTTCAACCGAAGGACTTCCCCGGAACCATTTCCAAGATATTCGACTGAAACATATTTCACACTGCCGTCGGACGTGAGCGTACCCGGACCTGCCGTACGCCGTACACGTCCCAAAGGAGACGATTCGTACTCCTTCACAGAATAGGGTCTCGCCCCTTCCGCGCCGAATTGCGCCCGATAGAATTGCGACTGGTCCCCGATTGCATCTCTGCGGAAAACACCTCCGTGTCCCTCAGCAGGATAGGGCAGGTAACTCCGGGCGTCATCACGCAGCACGGCATCGTATTCAATCGGAGTAACCAAATCCCTGCCCTGAGGTGTGTTCTGTACGCTAACGTCCTGAACAGGCAGGCCCAGACCGTTGAAATAGCGAATGTCGCTCACCATCCCCGCACCACCGGGCGCCGTAGCCGTGCGGGTCTCGATCCAGTTCGCACCTTGGCTCATATCAGGGCCAGTAACCGACACCTCGGCCTGAAACGGCGTCGTACGGGCTGTAATCCAATCCGTATTCGAACCGATCGCACAGGCATTATCGTCAAAGTCCGCAGTTATGCGCTGTAACGAGCTACACTCCGATCCATCCCCGATCGTATCGCTGTTGGCGGCCTCCAGCCGATCGGGTTTCTTGCGGTTGGACGTACCGTCGTAATAAATCCGGTCCTTGATTACTCCGGATTTATCCGACAATTGCACCTCTTCGCCTCCGTTTGCAAGGATAATCTTATTCTGGTACACGATACCGCGCACCGCCGAAGCATCGAGCCCCGAATAAAGATCGGTCAGCAGGAAATTACTGCCCGCATAGCAATAGGCAATAACCAACGTCCCCCGACCGGGAATCACCGTACCATCCGGCAGTCGAAACTGTTCTGTAACCCCGGAGCCTTTAAGCATCCAGCCACTGATGTCAGCCTCTGCGGACTCGCAGTTATAAAGTTCGAGAAATTCGCCGTTGCTATACGGACGCGTAGTCACTACCTCGTTCAACGGGGTATCGTACATGATCTCGCTGATGATTACCCGGGGCGAAAACGGGGGCTGGGCGTTGAGGGTCGACACCAGTGCCAGCAAGATGCAGATTGTTGCTATCTGAGCTTTCATAGGGCATTTACAAGTCTTGTGAGTAGCTGTATTGAGTTTCGATATTCCCATCTCCGTCTTCAACCCGAAGCAGACGGCCGGTCTCCGTATTGTACACATACGACCTGGTACGTCCATCAGGATCGGTCTGGGATGCCATGCCGTACAGAGGCCGGTAAGTCGCCGTCGTAACCTGCAGTTTTTTATCTGTCCGCAGGTTATCGATCTGCTCCAGGTCGGCGACGGCAGGAACAGCCGCTTTCCGAACACGGCTGAGCAGGGCGCTGCCCAGTTTCTGCTGCACCTGCTCGTAGGTTGCATTCCGAATCTCGGCAATCAGATACTGGCCGTTATATCCCCACAGGTAGCAGACCGGACTTTTGCCGGGGGATACGATCTGGCGGATATTGTCATCTTCATCGTAAAGGATGGCAGCCCGCTGTACATAGCCGGAGTCCGGCGTATAAGCCGAGGTTCCGGAAGGGCCGAAATCATTCGCGGCACTCTTGTTCGACAGGCGGAAAAGAGATTCGGACAAGTTATCCGTTTCCAGCATATACGCACTGACGATCCGGCCATAGAAATCATAGCGGTACGACTCCCCGGAGACAACCCGGCCATTGCGGCGAACGACCCGCTCCATCGGCAGGTCAACCTGATTCCGCGTCTGGAGGGACTGCACGTAGGAATCCCGAACATAATCTTCCGGGAAAAGCGTATGTTCAGTCACGATATCCCCGGTCGGATAGGTCGTCACCTTGCGTCCTGGCAGGTAATGACCGGGATTATCGTAGTAATAGCGGGTCCGCGTGGTTTGGACCCGGCCATCGTCATTGCGGACATATTCGTCTTCCTGAGCCAACTGCATACATCCGATCTGAATAGCAGAAGTCCGGTAAGAAAAGACATTGTAATCCTTTACGAAAGAACTGGATAAATAGCCATCAACCAGAACGGCAATGACGCTCTGCCAAACCCGTCCCTGGAAAATCCGCTCCGGCTCCATATGGCATTCGTAACGGTAGCCGGTTTTCTTCACCCATTCGTACTTTCCGTTATCATACCTGTAATAAATCGTGGAATCGGGAACCCCGATCCACCACGCGTCATCGCCGATCGGGTACGGCGCCTCCGGATCGGCATACTGCCCCATCATGCCGTACGGGTCTTCGAGATTGTATTTATAGACGGTTTTCCCGGTCTCAATACCCCTGTCTTTATTATATTCGGCAACCTCGCTGTAATTGATACGACTTCCATCAGAATAGTTCATCTGATAAATCGTATTGGGCAGGTAACTCCGCAGGCGTGCCGTAGCGTCCAGCGAATATGATCCCAGGTAGGGCGTATAGTACCGGACCTCCTGACAGGTATGACAGGTTCCGTACTCTTCGTCGAAAGTGGGCTCACGGCGAATAATGCCGTAGCCGTTTTCATTTTCTCCGTATTTATAGATTTTCTGCTTGACTAGCGTTGTGTCCGTATCGAAATAATTGATCTCATTGACGCGTAATCCGCCTGCATCGATTATGTAACCAAAATAATTCCCGTCATTGCACAGGTAATTGTTTCGTTCACATGAAAACTGCGTTAAGCCACCGGTGGGATATTTAATCGTAAGGAAAGGACTACCTTTCGTCGCCGTAGTGCTATACGCCGCGACGGATTGCAATCCGACCGACAGGCCGAAGTCCGTATTAAAGAAGTTCCGATCATTGATCAGGCGACCGTCCGGTCCGGGTTCAACCGTGATGAAATGCAGGGGAACGCCGGCACACCCATTGAGAAAAGTACCCATGCTTTTATACCCCCAGAAATCCGGAAAGCATTCGCCTTCGTGTTTCGTCCCATATGCAAATGAATAGGTGTCCCTGCCGACTGTCAGGGTTCTGAGCGTCCGCGCATAGCCACTGCCCTCCTGCGCCAGGGCGACGACCCGGACAGGTTCGGCCTGGCCCTCAGAAAATAGCTTTATCTGCGTCAGGACCTCATTATCGTCATAGACGAATTCGACCCGCCCGTTTTTGAACCGAATACCCGAAAGGTTATGGATAACCAGATTCTGATAATTACGTAAATCATCGACGGGGCCGACGCTTTCCCAGAAATAAGCATATCCACCGTCTTCTTCTACCTGCACAAGCTCCATGCGTGACGTGAGTTCACCCCCGTATATAAGGTGTTTCGGTCCACGTACCATGTTTCGGACAGCATTCGATGCGGCGCGGTTCGTGATACGGATCCGATCGTAAACTTCTTCTTTCCCGTTACACATTTTGACCAATGATTTTTTATAGCTGACATAATCGAAAGAAATGATATCAGCCCCGGAAGCACTGACTATCCGGTCACATTTCCAGGACATGTCAAGAGTCGTTCCCGCATTCGGACTGCACTGATCCTTGGCACTGGACGAAAAGTAATATGTCGTTCCATCCGTATCGACCGCCTCGAACCGGCCCGATGAATAGGAAACCTGTACTCCGTTCAAGGGGACCTGTTTCGGAATGGATGAACCGTTCTGCTGCCGCATAAAATAGAACGAACCTCCTTTCCCAAGCAACCTGTAATAAAATTTATCCGGCTCCTCGTCTTTCTGTTTTATATGCATCAAGTAAAGGTCTGTCTGACTCTTTGCCGGTGCAATTCCTTTATAATCGGGGTAATAAAAACCAGTAGCTAAATACCCGGATGGCGCCAGGTCGTCCAATCCGTTAATCGACCGGGAAATCTGAATATCGGAACTCAGCGTCCAACCGGCTCCGGCCGCCCCGGGCAGTTGATTTACTTTTGCATAGTCGTCGATATGAAAAGAGAGCGTAAGCGGCAATTCCAGTTTACCCGAACGAATCGTGAAAAGCGGGATGCCAATATCCGGAATGCCAGTGCGGGGACTTACCGGATAATCGATATACTTCATCATGGAGGCAACCGAAGGCGGGTAGAAATTCACCCGGTTGTAATCGTTCTGGGAGAAGGCTGTTTGAGATATGACAACGGCAAGCGCGAAAGAATAAAGTTTTTTCATCGTTTCAAGGTTTGTGGTTTGTAGCAGGAATCTTTTACGTCACGCCGAAACAGAATTCCGGCAGATATAAAAACCGGAACAACACGCTCAGGAGGGGAATCAAGACCTAATCGCGTCTTTCAGAAATTTTTCTATCGACACATAACCCGGACCCGCAATTCGAAAAAATCGGCAACGTATCAGCAAAATTAGCCTAAATGTCTCCCTGATATCCTGAAAACCAACGGATTCCCAACCTTTCAAACTGCGAATCAACACACTGACTATCAATACAATATAAAAAAAAGTGCCTAACAAGGCACTTACACAAATATACCACACTGATTTACTGCACATTACGATACAGGCACAAAGCATCACAGTCCAGCCCAAAGGTCATACGCCCCAGGCTAAAACAAAAACGCCATCGAATTAAAAGTTTCGATGGCGTTGAGCATTGCGGCTTATTTCCTGAATTGGGGGACTTTCGCGCGGAGCGACGGCGAAGAGCCTTCGACACGGGGCCAGCCGCCGGTCCAGTCGACCCGGTCGGCCATCAGCACGCGGCCCCGGGGATCGGCGCGGCTCACGGCATGGTAGAAAATCCAGTCGCAGCCCTTGTCGTCGGTCACGATTTCGGAGTTATGCCCCGGCCCGACAAAATCGGGATTGCCATGGATCAGCATTTCGTGGTGGTTTTCCAGCATCGGGCGGCCCTGCCGGTCGGTATAAGGCCCGAAGAGACTTTCGGAACGCCCCACAACCGTTGCGTAGGTACTTTTCAGCCCCTCGCAGCAACTGCCTGTCGACGCAAACAGATAATAGTATTTACCCCGTTTGTGGATATACGTCGCCTCGTAGGCATCCCCCGCAATCCGCACAGGTTGGGCATCCGGATCGAGGGACAGCCCGTCGGCAGCCAGTTGCGCGCCGTAAAGGCCGTGAAAACTGCCCCAGAAAAGGTATTTCTTCCCTCCGTCCTCGATATAGAACGGGTCTATGCAATTCTGAATACCGATCTCATTGCTACGAAACAGCTTGCCCAAGTCCTCGAAAGGGCCTTCGGGACGCTCAGCCACGGCAACGCCGATGCCGCAGGTCCATTCGCCGCCCCAGCGCGACATCGAATAATAGAGGACGTATTTATCCCCGATCCGGTTGATGTCGGGCGCCCAGACGCGGCCTTTCGGCTCGAACGTCGGGCGGGTCCGGTCCGTAAACGCCGTACCGATAAACTCCCAGTCGACCAGGTTTCGCGAACGGAAGATCGGAACGTTGCGGATGCTCTCCGTCGCATAGAGATAGAAACAACCGTCATCGCCCCGGATAATCGTCGGGTCGGGCAGGCTCTGGTTCACAACGGGATTGAAATACTCGCCCTGCGGCGCTATCGGGCGCGCTCCGACGCCCTCGAAGGTCATCCGCACGGGTTTGATCCGCCCGTCGGCATCGAACCAAAGCCGGTCGATACAGGTCGCACGGCTGTCGCGGCCTGTTTCGGTCAGCGGACGACGGTGGTAAACGATATACCACTCATCCTTGCCCGGAACCTGGATCAGGGAGTGATGCCCGGCGCTCGTGGCCACTTCGGGGTCCTGCTCCAGGATCGTCCCGATGCGTTCGAAAGGTCCGAACGGCGAGTCGGCAATGGCGTAGGCAACCCGGTAATCGGGACCGCCCCAACCGCCTTCGGACCACATGAAGTAGTATTTACCCTGCCGTTTGAACATGAACGGGCCTTCGGTGTAGCCCTTCGGCGTGACTTCGCGGTAAATCGTTCCGTCGTCGAACGGCACGACGCTCAGCAGGTCGGGAGCAAGCCGCACCATATTGCAGTGGCCCCAGCCGCCGTAGTACATATAATAGGTTCCGTCGTCGTCCCGAAAAACGAACTGGTCGATAGGCTGTGCACCGTTCACGATCCGGTCGATCAGCGGTTTGCCCAGCGCATCGCGGAACGGCCCGGCCGGAGAATCGGCCACGGCGACGCCGATGCCGCCCACCTCGTTCTCGTGGATGTCGTTACCCGCGAAAAAGAGGTAATATTTGCCGTGGGCCTGAAGGATCGCCGGGGCCCACATCGCCCGTTTTACCCACGTGACATGCTCCGTCGTAAGGACCCGGGGATGCTTCTGCCAATGCACGAGGTCCTTCGAGGAAAAAGCATCGAAAAACGTCTGGTCTTCATAAAGAGCCGAATAAGTGGGATAAATCCAGTACTCGTCGCCGAAAACCACCCCTTCGGGATCGGCATACCACCCTTTGAAAAGCGGATTGCCGCTTTTTTCGCCCGCTTCCCCGGCCGTTTGCGCCCGGACTCCGGTGCAAGCCCACAGGCAGGCTGTCAATAACCAACAGTAACGCATATTTTCATATTTTTAACAAACAGGAAACGGGAATCACAACCTCAAGGAGTATCCCCAAATCCCCGCAACAGTGCTGTTTGAGGTGTAAAGTTAGCGATAATTTTACGGAAAACACACGTCCTCAACCAAAAACAGCCGGAGCATTTTCCGGCTGTCTGGATTAGCGGCTCCGGCCACAGGGTTATTCCCGGGCGAAGCGGATACCCAGTTCGTAGAGCAGGTAAAGCGGCAGGAAAACGGCCAGCAGCACAAAGGGATCGCCCGAAGGAGTTACCAGCACGGTCAGCAGGAGCAGAACGACGGCAGCCTGCCGCCGGTATCTGCGGAAAAAAGTCCGCGTAGCCAGTCCTGCCCGGGAAAGCGACCACGTCAGCAGCGGCAGTTCCAGCGCCACCCCCATCACGAAGACCAGCAGCAGGAAACTCCGCATATAGGAGTTCAGCGATATCTGGTTGACGATCGACGAACTCAACTGATACTCGGTCAGGAACCGGAACATGAAGGGAAAAACAAACAGGTAACCCACGGCGCACCCCACGAAAAACAACCCCGTTCCCCCGATGAATGCCAGCCGCACGCTGCGCTGCTCGTCCCCGACCAGGGCAGGCCGGACAAACCGCCAGGCCTCGAAGATCAGGTAGGGAAACAACAGCACCAGCGCAAACCAGAACGATGCACTGATGTGCGTGAGCAGTTGGGACGAAACGTCGGTGTTGACGATCTCAACGGCATGGCTGCCATTGCCGAAATCGGGAAAAACCGAAGCCGGGACCCCTGTTTCCGACAACCACCGGTAAAGGGGAAAATCGGGTGAAGCGGGCGCCAGGACAAAACGGTCGAACAGCCACGGCATAAGGCAGAAGCAGAGGACCGCCAGGGCGAAGAGTACGCCGCCGACACGGACCAGCGTCCAGCGCAGGTCGTCGAGATGTCCCCGAAAAGTCATTCGAAGTTCTTCCATAGTCAAATCAATGCGGATTAAATGGGTACGAAAACCGGGGTCCGCCGGGTTTTCCGGCCGGACCGGAAACAAAATATCCGGCCGTCTCGACAGACAGCCGGATATTTCCAACTCTCCAGGAGGCGTTATTTACGGTAGGAAGCCTCGACGAAAGGCGCTTGTTGCAAGTACTCAATGCACTCGCGAACGCTGCGCACAATGTCGTCGTAACTCGATCCTTCGATCTCGACGATGATGTTCTCCACACCGGCGGTCTCAGCATTGGCGAAAATGGCATCGAAGCCCACCATGCCGCTTTGTCCGATCTCGCGGTAATCCTTGATATGCAGGAGTTTGAAACGGCCCGGATACTTCTTGAAATACGCTACGGGGCTCGCTTTGCCGATCACCGTCCAGTACACGTCCATCTCGAATAGCACTTTGTCGGGATCGGTGTTCCGGAGCATGTAGTCCAGCATGACCTGATCCTCGATCTTCTCGTATTCGCGCGAGTGGTTGTGGTAGCCAAACTTCATGCCGGCGGCCTTGCACCGTGCTCCGATTTCATTGAAATAGTCACAGTAGGTCTTCAGGTCCTTGAGGTTGTCGATACGGCGCATCGAAGGAACCACGATGTACTCCGCACCGGCGGCCTTGTGCGCCGCGATGCACTCGTCCCACCATTGGAGGGCCTTCGAGAAATCGCCGCTCGCCAACTCTTCGTCGGAGAGGTTGAGCGTACAGTGCGTCGAAAGAACCTTCATGCCGGCAGCCTCGACATCCTTGCGGAACTGCTCGGGATTCTGCCCGTAGAGCAGTCCGTCCTTGTAGCTGGCAGCCTCCACCGAAGTGTAACCCATGTCGGCGAGCTGCTTCAGCACGGGCTTGTAGTCCTGCTGGTTTTTGCCAAAACTGCCGATCAGGCTGCGTACCGAGTAGAGCTGGATGCCGATCTCCTTCTTCGGGGCCTTCTTCGCCTTGGCGAATGCTCCGCCGGGGAGCATCGCCAAAGCCAGAAGGGCGCAGATCGCTGCAAATAGCTTGTTTCTCATAATCCGGGACTAGTCGAGAACCTTGATGCGGATATTGCGGAACCAAACATCGTCACCATGGTCCTGAAGGCCGATATAGCCTTCGTGGTTCTCGCCGCCGCAGTTGTTGAGCAGTTCGAATGCCAGGGGCCACTTCTCGGGGCTGAACTTGCTGTTCTCCAGCATCTCGGTCCACTGGGGAGTCCACAGGTGGTATTCGACCACGTTCTTATCGTTCTGACCGTGTACGACAGTACCTTTGTAAACCATGATTTTGGCCTTGTTCCACTCGCCGAAGGGCTTCTGGTTCTGCGGAACGGCGGGAATCATGTCGTAGAGCGACGCCGACATGCGGTTGCCGTCCACGCCCAGCTTGGCATCGGGATGGTTCGCGTTGTCGAGCACCTGATACTCGGGGGACGAGATATAGATCGGCTCGTACTTGGTTTTACCGTCCTTCTGGGTCGTAACCTCCTGGGCCAGGTAGAAAATACCCGAGTTACCGCCCTTCGAAACCTTCCACTCCATTTCAAGTTCGAAGTTCTTGAACTTCTTGGCGAAAATCAGGTCGCCGCCCTCGCCGGTCTGCGCTTCGCCGCCGCCCGAGCCGTTGAACTTGATGGCTCCGTTGTCGACCGTCCAGCGCGAAGGCGCCTTGTCTTTGCCGTAGCCGCGCCAGCCATTGAGCGTCTTGCCGTCGAAAATCACGTAGTAGCCGTCCTTGTCCTGCGGGAACGAGGCGAGGTCCACCTGTGCGTTGTTCACGACCGTGTATTCGGGAACGGCCTTCTTTTCGGTTTTGGCATCGGCCGTCTTGTCATCGGCCGTCTTGGCTTTTCCGCCCGGGCCGCCACAGGCAGCCATCATTGCCGTCAGAGCGGCGCATGCTGAATACAAAAGGATCTTTTTCATTATTCTTTCTGTTTTTTAAGTTTTCGTAATTTCGGTTCCGTACTTTCGCTGCACGGGATTAACGCGGCATGTCGGGAAGCGCCCAACCTTCGCGGTAGTTGTGTTTGATGAGTTCCTGGGCGAACTGCTGAGCGTTCACGGGATCGGTCCAGGTCTTGTCGAAGGTCGGGTGTCCGTCCTTGATGTGGAAACCGTCCTTGATAACCGTCCGGATCGTGGCATCGTCCGGAATGTTCGTGAAGCGCATGTTCGGGCCGTCCCACTCCAGCACCTGGTTGAGGCCCTGCAGGCGGACTGCCAGCACGCCCATGACGACCATTTCGTTGAACGGTCCGGCCTCGCTGAAGTCCGATGCGGAAAGCACACGGTCGTCGGCGTCCTCCTTGCAGGCACGCACCCAGTCCATCTGGTGCGACTCGGTGATCTCGCGCAGCACCTTCGGAGCCTCGGGAACACGCCCCGAAACCAGATAGGGATCCTTGCCGTAGCAGCCGCAGATCAGCGTATCCTTCGTGCCGTAGAAGATGGCGGCGCCGCCGCTCACGTTGAGGTCCTTGCCGGCGGGAAGCCCTGCGGGACGCTCCGGCATCAGACCGCCGTCGTACCAGTGAACCTCGACTTCGGGCATGGCCACTTTCGGCATGTTGTCGCGGGCCGGGAAGACGAACTTCACGCGCTGCGCCGAGGGAGCCGACTCGTTCAGCAGCAGCGTCGAGCTGCCCTCGACCTTGGTCGGATAACCCAGTTTGAGACCCTTGAACACGGGATGCAGGATGTGGCAGGCCATATCGCCCAGCGCACCCGTACCGAAATCCCACCATCCGCGGAAGTTCCACGGCGTGTAAGCCGAATTGTAGGGACGGTAAGGAGCCGGGCCGATAAACGAATCCCAGTTCATCGTCTTGGGAATGCGCATGTCCTCCTCGGGACGTGCCAGCCCCTGCGGCCAGATAGGACGGTCGGTGAAGGTATCCACACGGGTAACCTCGCCGATTTCGCCGTTCCAGATCCACTCGCAGACCTTGCGGACGCCCTCGGCCGAAGCACCCTGGTTACCCATCTGCGTGGCAACCTTGTATTTGTCGGCCAGCTTGGTCAGCAGACGCGACTCGTAGACGGTATGGGTCAGCGGTTTCTCGCAATAGACGTGCTTGCCGGCAGTCATCGCGTCGGCGGCGATGATTGCGTGCGTGTGGTCTGCGGTAGCGACCATCACGGCGTCGGCCGACTTGAGCATCTCGTCGTACATCTTGCGGTAGTCGTTGAACTTCTTGGCCGCAGGATAACGCTGGAAAACATGGTCGGCATACTTCCAGTCGACATCGCAAAGGCCGATGATGTTCTGGCTCTCCAGCCCCTTCAGCACCGAAGCGCCGCGTCCGCCGACACCGACGCCCAGGATGTTGAGTTTGTCGCTGGGGGCCGTGTATCCGAACTTCTTACCCAGAACCGTGCTGGGAACGACCGCTAAGCCGATCGCGGCAGCCGCTCCCTGCTTCAGGAACGTTCTTCTTGACATTTCTTTTGCCATCGTTTCTCGAGGTTTAAATTTAAGTTAGTATTGAGGTTATTTGATGTTCTTTTCGATGTTGTCGACCTCGTCCTTGAAAATCTTGTAGCCCTTGCCGAGGCCCTTCATCAATTCCGGGATCTTCGTGCCGCCGAACAACAGCAGCACCACGAGTGCGATGATGACAATCTGTCCCACGCCGATAAATAGCAGATGATTCATAGTTCAGGTAGTTTTAAGGTTATGTGGATTTATGCATGTTTACGAAGCAGTCCGTAGCCGTTTTTCATCGTCCGACGGCGTTCGCGGATCTGCCGGAGGGTCTCCAGTTCGCCGATGGCCGGGAGGTCGTGCCCCCGGGCATCCTGCAAAAAGCGCCAGGCGTACTCCGAAGCGATCGCCGCATCGCGGAACTCGGGAAGCGCCTCGCTGCGGCGGCCCGTCTCGATCGACTCGGCGAAGAGTTTGCACAGCGTGTCGATATTCTTACCGCCGTAGGGCTGGATCAACCGGTGGGTCTGCGTCACGCCGTGCAGTTCGACGATCGCGGTCTTGAAGTCGTGGGTCATACGGGCGATACCTTTCGTACCGATGATGTCCACATAGGAGTTGTGGGTCTGCGTCTCGGCGAGCTGGCCGTAGACATGCCCCTGCGTGATGTCGAACACCACCCCGTTTTCGAACGTTCCGTGGCATTGCAGCCACCACGGGTCCTTGTAGTTCCACATCCTGACGGCCTGGGCGTTCCAGGTTTTGAATTCCGATCCGGCATACCAGCGTGCGATGTCCACATAGTGCATACCGCAGTCGTGGAACGAAGGTCCCTCGTACTCGTGGCCTTCACCGGGAGCCAGTCCGGGAGTCATATGGCAAACCCGGACGATAGCCAGTTCGCCGATTTCACCCTGGGCGATAAAATCTTTGATCGTATTGTGATACCAGGAATTGCGCAGGTAGAGATTGACCGTCGAGAAAAGCGATGTATTTTCAGCCAGGTCCACGGCCTGCCATTCGTTTTCGATACTGTCGGAGATGGGTTTTTCGGCAATGACATGCTTGCCGGCGGCAAAAGCCTTTTCGATTTGCAGTTTGCGCGAGTCGGCGAGGGCGAAAAGGCCCACGACCTGCACTTCGGGATCGTCGAAGATAACCTGTTCGTCGTCGATCACCTTCGCCCCGGGGGCCAGCCTGCGCGCCAGTTCCCGCGATTCAGCGCAGACATCGCAAATGTAAGCCACGTCCCATTTGCCGCTTTTCTGCATCTGTTCGAGGTAGAAACCTCCCATTCTGCCGAAGCCGATAAGGCCAACTTTTACAGGATTCATTGTGTAGTCAATAAGGTCGGTTAAAAGTAGGTTCAATGTCGCGGCGGTCGTTCCCGGATGGTAAAACCGGCAGGAGCGCCGCGCCGATTACAAAATTAACCGGAATAGGTATCGGTTTGAAAACTGAATCGGAAAATGTAGAACCTGATTTGACCCATATAATTAATTACCAATATTTTACATTTTAAAACGACCTGAAAAATGTAGACAATCTGGAATGACTCAACTGTCTGTTTTGTGCGCCGTGCCGATCTTCATGACCATTTTTTCGAACTCTTCGCGCGAAATGGCGGCCTTGTTGCGCACCTTGGTCCGGTAGTTATACACGGTCGACAGCGAACAGCGCAGGAACGAAGCGATCTTCACGCTGTCGGTAATTCCCAGGCGCAGCAGGGCGTAAATCCGAAGCTCCTTGTTCAGCAGGTCCTCCTGCTTGAGCACGATCCGTTCGTCCTCGGTCAACAGGGCATTGAAGTCCTCGACAAACGACGGATAGAGGTTCAGGAAAATGGCGTCGAAATTCTTATAGAGTTCCTCCTGCTCCTCTTCGAGCATCGAGGTCGATTTCAGCCGCTTGTAGAGGTCCTCGAACTTCCGGTCCTGGGCCAGCTTCTTCAGCGACTTGCGGTAGTCGTCCATCTTGTCGATATACATGGAGCAAAGGTCGAAGAAACGCGCGATGTACTGCACCTTGACGGCATTGGAGTCCGACAACTGCTCGTTCTTCTCAGCGAGTTCCTCGTTGAGCCGGGCCAGCTTTTCGTTGGTGTCCGAAAGCTCCTCCTTGATGCGGTTGACCCGCCGAAGCTGCTTGTAGAGATAGACGAACAGCAGGACCAGGACCACCGAAAGTACGCTGATCAGCACCAGATAGTGTTGCAGTTTGTGTTTGATCTTCGACTCCTTGGCCTGGTGCGAAGCGATGATGATCGAATAAAGTTCCGACATCTGCACCGTGCGGAACTGCACGTTGCTGAACAGCGCGTCCTCGACGGCGGCCTGGGTGTATTTGAAGGCCCGGAAGAGGTCGTCGTGGCGGTAATAGAGCGTCGCCAGCGCCTGGAAGGCCGCGTTCTCCTTCGTGGAGTTCCGGACATCGGTCATCGCCGAAATCATGTAGTATTTGCGCGCCAGCCAGTCGTCCCCGCGGCGGCGGTAGAAACTGCCCACCGAATAGGCGCACTCGGCGTAGACCTGCGAATCGGGTTCGAGGCTGTTCAGGAAATCGAGCAGCCGGACCTCCATTTCGTGCGACTGGTCCCGGCGGCTCATCTGGTAGAGCAGGTCGAGTTTGTAACGCAGCGAAGCGGTGTCGGCCGTCATGATCACCGAATCCTGGTAACGTTCCTCCAGCTCGCGGAAATGCTTCTGCCCGCTGAAAGCCACATATTGCTGGTAGAAACGGTTGTAAGCCTTGTAATAGACCGGCAGCAGGTCGCATGTGACCGAACGGCGGTCGATCGAATCCAGCATCCGCTTCGCCTCGATGGACATGCCCGTCGACGAATAGAGTTCGGCCAGGCGGATGCCCGAAATGCAGGCGTTGCGGCGGTTGCCCAGCCGGCGCGCAAGAACGACGTTGCGCTCCATGTAGCGGATGGCCGAATCGAGTTTGTATTTGTGAAACTCCGCGAACAGTTTGTCGTTGATCTCGTACTCCTGCTCGGGGGTCAGGCCGCTCACGCTCAGCAGGTGACGCAAATCGACGATCCGCTGCTCCTTTTCGCAGTCGTAGACCTGCCGGTTGGCGATCATGTGATCCAGTTGCTCCGACAGCGATTTGGTTTCGTTCTCCTCACAGGCGGACAAAACAACCGTCACGGCCGAGAGAAGCAGCAACATTTGCAGCAGGTATGTAGGTTTCAGCAGTTTCATAGGGTCAGGTCCGGCCGCCGCGGAAAGGCGTCCTTAAACGTCACGAAGTTACAACTATTCGTCGAATTAAAATTGCCTTTTTTAACTTTTTATTGTCCTGTTTTCGATTTTCTTATTTGTTTATTGCCATAAAGGAAATTACTCCGTAGCACGAATCGAAATGACGGGGGCATTCCGGCCTCCGGTCCGGGTTTCGAAACACATAAATCCGTTTTTCCGGTTCAAGATACGAAAAATCGCCGGAATACCGAGCGTCCCGGGCAAAAAAAAGAGGCCCCGGCGACAGAATCGCCGGGGCCTCAGCCGTTATCCGCCCGTCCGGCGGAGTGCCCCGGGAGGCAATCCGAAGCGTAATTTACAAACAATGAGGCCGGGCTATCCCAGTTTCATCACATCGTCGATGCCCATATCCTTATAGGTGCTTTCGAGCTCCTCGCTGCGGTCCGAAATGACCAGCAGTTTATCGCCCAGCTTAAGTTCCGTTTTACCCTGCGGCACGAAGTACTCCCCGTCGCGGCAGACCATCATCACCAGTGTATTCTCCGGCAGGGTGATGTCCTTGAGCGTCTGCCCGCTGGCGAGCAGGCTTTCGTTGACCTCGACCTCCGTAAGCGCCGATTTCATCTCCTCGTGCATCTCGACGTTGAAAGCCGATTCCCGCTCCTCGTAGGCCAGCCCCAGCAGGTTGGCCATGCCGCTCACAGTCGTACCCTGCACCAGAAGGGAGATGATCGTCGAAAGGAAGACTACATTGAACAACAACTCGGCATGCTCGACACCCGCCATCATCGGGTAGATGGCGAACAGGATCGGCACGGCGCCGCGCAGGCCCACCCACGAAACATAGAGGCGCGCCTTGGTCGTGAAATGCCGGAAAGGCAGCAGGCAGGCAAGGACCGTGACGGGACGCGCCACGAGGATCATGAACGCACCGACCGCACAGCCGAGGATCAGCACCTCGGGACGCAGCAGTTCGTCGCTGTTGACGAACAGGCCCAGCGTAAGGAACATCACGATCTGCATGAGCCACGTGAAACCGTCGAAAAAGACCGTCAGCGAGCGTTTCTGCGCCAGTTTATGGTTGCCCACGACCAAGCCCGCAAGATAAACCGCGAGGTAGCCGTTGCCCTTGATCAGGTCGGTGAAAGCGAAGGCAAAGAAGATAAATGCCAGCAGCAGCACCGAGTAGAGCGAGTGGTTGGCGAGGTTGATCTTGTTGATCGTCCACACCGCCAGCCGCCCGATCAGGTAGCCCGAAAGCGCTCCGACGACCATCTGGATCACGAAATAAAGGATGCTCATGCCCATCCCGGTACTGCCCGACGAGTTGGTCACGACGCCGATCAGCAGGATCGTGAGCATGTAGGCCATCGGGTCGTTCGAACCGCTCTCCAACTCCAGCAACGGGCGGAGGTGCTGTTTGAGCCCCTGTTTCTTACTTCGCAGGATCGAGAAAACCGACGCCGAGTCGGTCGAAGACATCGTGGAGGCCAGCAGCAGGGCCAGCGTGAAGGAGATTTCCAGGTCGAGCCACGGAGCGACGAGCCATACGAAGCCCGCCAGTACCACGGCCGTCATCACCACCCCCACCGTAGCCAGCACGACGCCCGGCCCGATGACGGGTTTTATCTCCTGGAAAGAGGTGTCCATACCACCCGTGAAGAGGATGATGCACAGCGCGATCATACCGACGAACTGCGTCATTTCGACCGAACGGAACGAAATGAAATTCAGTCCGAACAACATGCCGACCCCCAGGAAGAGCAACAACGCCGGGGCGCCGAAACGGTAAGCGACCTTGCCGGCCATCACCGCCACAAAGAGCAGCAGCGCACCGACCAATACTACATTTTCACCACTGATGTCTATCATTCTTTAAAATTAATTTTTTGCCGTTTGCATCTCCGGCCCGTCGACGATCTGCAACCGGGTCAGCGGCCTGTATTCCAAATCGGTATACTCGAAAGCCTGCATGGCGGCAAAACGGCTGTCGGGCGTACGGTATACAACCACGGAGATCGCCGGAACCTGCGCGTGCGGCATCGTCAGCAAACGCTGCACATCGCCTTCCGCCACGAGGTCCACGACAGCATGGCTCTGCGAACGCTCGAAATAGAGCTCTTCGTAACGCAGGTAGCTGTGTCCGGGACGGTAGTAAGGCGCACCCTCGGCGCTGAAATAGCGCGCAGCTAGCGTGATCATCCCCGCCAGGGCCAGCGAACCGCCGATAAACACCGCCGACGAGCGGAGGTTATTGGTCATCGAAGCTCCGTAAATGTGATTCAGAACCAGTATCGCCACGCCGGCTGCAAGCAGCACGGCAGGTATTACGAGGGATTTGCGGCGGCGTACCACGACCTCCCCGGGCAAGGCGTACATCGCCTCGCAGATTTTAATCTTATCCATATCTTTTTCATTATTTTAACGTTGGTATTTCAGGCAAAAAAAACGGTAAACCGTCCGGGAAATACGCTACGCTAAATAATGAGCCGGCGCAGGCGGTAAACATAATAGTCTACGGCATGTAGGCCAGGCGAAAGATAAAGAGATCGAAACGCTGAGGTTAGTTTGACAACTCCCGTGCCGCAATGGCACGACGCGACGCAATGCAGCGCCAGGCGAGCCGCCCATCCGGGCCCGGTGCGCTGGAACGTGGGGCCCGAGGGGGACGCTTCCGCCTCCCCGGAAACACGGGGTTGATTTAAATCCGAATTGTAAACACGCTCACACTGCCATTGATCGACATGCATATCGCTGCTGGAAAAGACCGCCGAATGCACGGCCTCCCGGGCATGCACATCGCCGCTGCCCTCCGAAAAAAGCAGACATCCCGCCAGGGCCAACAATATGAACAGTAATTTACGCATTTTGGATTCGGAACAGAGACAAAGATATAAATAAAATCTGAAAATAAAAAACAGTATTTCTGTTCAAAATGCCGCAAATCGACACCAGGCAGGGGTCGCCGCCGTATTCCCGCAAGCCGGCCGCAACAGATGCAAGGCCTACTGGGGAATAAAAATATAAGTGATCGTCCCGGTCTGCTTGGCGGGAGCCGAATTGTCGATGTTGAACAGCGAGTTGCGGGCCGCACGCAGGGCCGATTCACGCATGCACTCGTCACCGCCTTCGGAGACGCGCGCACCGACGACCTTACCCGCACGGTCCACGGTAACGGCAACTACGACCTCACCCCCGCCCTCGCACAGGTAGGCCGGGACCTCCAGATAACGCGACGTGCGCACGGGATCGGTGATCGAAAACGACACCGTCACGCGGCCTTTGACCTTGCGGTCCTGACGCTCGGCGCCGTCCTCCTTGCCGCGGCGTTCGCGGATAGCCCGTTCCTCGGCAAGCCCCTGCTCGTATGCCTCGCGGTTGGCGCGCATCCGCGCTTCGGCCTCGGCGGCCGCTTCGTTCAGCGCTGCGGCGTTGGTCCCGCGGTCGTCGCGGAGCTTCTCGTTCAGGGCATTTTCGTTCGACGCCTGGTTGCGGATACTGCGCCAGTCGATCTCTTCCTGCTGCTGGCGCTCGCGCACCTCGCGTTCCAGCCGGTCGCGTTCCTGCTCCATTTCGGCCAAAGTCTGCAGGTCGATGTACATGCCCTGCTGGTGCGAACGGCCGCCTACGACGATCTTCGACGACACGAATACGATCATCAGCACCAGATAGGCTATAATCGTGACGCACAAACCGATACGATGGTCGTAGGTCCACGATCCGACATCCTCCCGGCGTTTGTCGAAAGGTAGTTTGATACGCGGCCGCCGGGCAGGGCGGGGTTTGTTGTCACGGGGTGTTTCTGTCATTGCTGTCTGTCGGAATTTTGAGCAAAAGTAACGTTTTTTACCGAAATTTTTCTATCTTTGCGCGCAAATATTAGAACTCCGCTTATGTCAACCAAACAACAAACGCTGAAGGCGCCGATCTCTTTTTCGGGAAAGGGCCTGCATACGGGCGTCCGAGTTACCATGACCGTGAATCCTGCCGAAGCCGGAACCGGAATCGTATTCCGCCGCACCGACCTCGAAGGACAACCTATAATTCCTGCCTTGTGCGACAACGTCGTAGATACTTCGCGCGGTACGACCATCGAAGCCGGCGGTCACCGCGTATCGACCATCGAACACATCATGTCGGCGCTCTGGACCCTCGGCGTGGATAACGCCGTGATCGACATCGACGCCCCCGAAACCCCCATCATGGACGGCTCGGCCCGCGAATACGCCCAGGCCATCACCAAAACCGGACTCACGGACCAGGACGCCGAACGGCAGTTCTACCACGTGACCGAAAAGATGGTCTACACGATCCCCGAGAAGGGCGTGGCGATCATCCTCTACCCCGACGACGAGTTCTCGGTCTCGGTGCATGTGGACTACAATTCGAAGGTTATCGGCAACCAGTACGCCACCTTCAACCCCGGCGACGACTTCGCCGGCAAGATCTCGCCCTGCCGCACGTTCGTCTTCCTGCACGAACTGGAGCCGCTGATCAACATGAACCTGATCAAGGGCGGCGATCTGGACAACGCCATCGTGGTCGTGGAGAACCCCGTCCCCGACGAGCAACTGGACAAACTCAAGAAACTCTTCAACAAGCCCGATATCGAGATCAAGGCGGGCTACCTCAATAACCTCGAACTGCGCTGCAACAACGAGTTGGCACGCCACAAACTGCTCGACCTGCTGGGCGACTTCGCACTGCTGGGCGTCCGCATCAAGGGCCGCGTCTGGGCCACCCGCCCGGGGCACTTCGCCAACACGGAGTTCATGAAGCAGCTCAAGCAGACCATCCGCCGCGCGGGCGAAAAGCCCCGCTTCACTTACGACTGCCGCAAGCCGCCGCTGTACGACATCAACGACATCCGCCGCATGCTGCCCCACCGTCCGCCGTTCCTGCTCGTAGACCGCATTTTCCACTGCGACCCCGTGTCGGTGGCCGGCATCAAGAACGTGACGATGAACGAACCGTTCTTCGTGGGCCACTTCCCCGAAGAGCCCGTAATGCCGGGCGTGCTGATCGTCGAGGCAATGGCACAGTGCAGCGGCATCATGGTGCTGAGCAACGTCGCCGACCCGGAAAACTACTCCACCTACTTCATGAAGATCGACGGCGTGAAGTTCAAGCGCAAGGTCGTTCCGGGCGATACGCTTCAATTCGAAATCCACCTGCTGGAGCCGATCCGCCGGGGCGTCGCCCTGGTCGAGGCCAAAGCGTTCGTGGGCGAAACCCTTGCCTGCGAAGCCGTGATGATGGCCCAGGTAGTCAAAAACAAAAACTAAAGGAAATGATCAGCAACCTGGCTTACATCCACCCCGACGCAAAGCTCGGGGCCAACGTCACGGTAGAACCCTTTGCATACATCGCAGGCGACGTAGTTATCGGCGACGACTGCTGGATCGGCCCCGGAGCCGTGATTCACGACGGGGCGCGCATCGGCAAACGGTGCAAAGTACATACGGCAGCTTCGGTCTCCTGCCTGCCGCAGGACCTGAAATTCGCCGGTGAAATCACCACCACCCAGATCGGCGACGACAACGACATCCGCGAATACGTGACGATCAGCCGCGGAACCGCCTCGACAGGAACCACGATCATCGGCTCGAACAACCTGCTGATGGCCTACGTGCACATCGGACACGACTGCATCATCGGCAGCAACTGCGTGATCGCCAACCGGGTATCGCTCGCCGGCGAAGTGCATGTCGGCGACTGGGTAGTGATCGGAGGCCATGCCGCCATCCACCAGTGGACCCACATCGGGGCCCACGCCATGGTGCAGGGCGGCGCGCTGCTGGGACAGGACCTTCCGCCCTACGTCATCGTGCGCAACGACACGCTGCGTTTCGCGGGCATCAACAAGATCGGCCTTGCACGGCGCGGTTTTTCACCCGAGCGCATCGCCGAAATCCACGACGCCTGCCGCATCCTCTTCCAGAGCGGACTGAACTACCTGAACGGCTGCGACGAGGTGGAAAAACAGATTCCCCAAAGCCCCGAACGCGACGCGCTGATCGATTTTATCCGCACGTCGAAACGCGGCATCATCAAGCCCTACGAATCGAAGACAAAAGAGGAGTAAATTTTGCATATAAATATTGGTATATCGAAATTTTTCACTATATTTGCGGTGTCGAAAGGCAGCGTGAAGGGTAAGGGGACGGGTAGTCCCCTTATTTTATACTTATACTCGACCGAAATTCAACGACTATGATAGATACGAAAAAGATAATCGAAGCGGCGGAACGTCATTTGGAAGGGACGGATATGTTCGTTGTGGAGTGCACCTCGACGCCGGGCAATGAAATCGAACTGACGATCGACAGCGACACGGCGGTCGGCATCGACGCCTGTGCGGAGTTGAGCCGCGTCATCGACGCGCAGTTCGACCGCGAGGAGGAGGATTTTTCGCTCACGGTCATGTCGGCCGGTATCGGTTCCGAGCTGAAGACCCTGCGTCAGTACCGCAAACTCACCGGCAAATCGGCCGAAGTGCTGCTCATGAGCGGCGTGAAGGTCCTTGCCAAGCTGGAAGAGGTTACCGAAGAGGGCATCACGCTCTCTTACGAAGAGAAGCAGCTCGTCGAAGGCAAAAAGAAAAAGCAGTTGGTGAAGGTCACCCGCTCATACCCTTTCGCCGAGATCAAGTACACGAAAGAGTATCTGGACTTCAAATAATCAGACAGGCAGAATTAAGAATTAAAACAAGATAAAGCACACAATGGACAATCTCAATCTCATTAGCAACTTTGCCGAGTTCAAAGAACTGAAGAACATCGACAAGTCGACGATGATCGGCGTGCTGGAGGACGTTTTCCGCCACGCACTGCAAAAACAGTATGAGACGGACGAGAATTTCGACGT
>ENA-UEPG01000470-UEPG01000470.1-human-gut-metagenome-genome-assembly--contig:-NODE-470-length-40032-cov-8.392517_pt1 | contig 40032 bp, 33 predicted proteins | sample MGYA00242893_ERZ507902 | MGnify/ENA primary metagenome ERZ507902 (study PRJEB26167, sample SAMN06115491) | human gut metagenome | host: Homo sapiens | place: China:Gansu | collected 2015-04-23 | study...
AGCGTTTTTTATAATAGAATCTCGTCGGGAGATTTACCGAATACTCATTCTCCATCAGTCGGGTTTCCTGCATGAAAAATGGATGCCGGCTCAACATTTCTGCATTCTCTTGCGCAGACACTTTTATGTATTTTAAGAATGTACTCTCTTTCGTGTGCCCGGTAATCTTCATTATGGCAATAGTTGGAACTCCCGCTTTATAGGCGTTCGTCGCAAAGGGCCGACGGGCGGTGTGGGAGGAGACGAGTTTATATTTCGGGATAATTTTTTCGACGTTCTTTCCGCCTTCGTTCTTATTGATTAGAACATCTTCGGTAATTCCCGCCAGCCGGCATAATTCTTTGATCTGCTCATTGAGCTTTTGGTCGCTGATCGTATTTGTGAGATCAAATCCGCTTTCAATGATTTCCCGGACTATAGGGTGAATAGGAATAACGACCGGGATGCCGGTTTTGTGGGTCTTGATCGTGATATGCCGTCCGATATGAGCGGCACTCAAACGCGAGAAATCGGACACCCGTAGTCCGGTGTAGCAGCCGATCAGGAACAATCCCCGCGCCCGTCTCAAAGCTGTGATTTTGCGGGGAATATTCTCTCCTTCTTGGGCTTTGTTGCAAGCGGCATCCTTCTGAACCGCAGAAGGGATATCGAGGGTGTATATTTTCTCCAGCTCTTTCAGGTCGAGATATACATTATCTACCGAATCCTTTGGCGCTATAAAATCCCGGTGGTCGGTTCCGTGTTCATTGTGAAGGCGGTCGCATACGCGTGATTCCCTATATACCTGCTTTACTATTTTTATAATGTTGCCAAAATAATTCCGGGAATACCCCTGCTCGTAAAACCAATGCTGGAACCGGTTGTAAAAATCAATGTCGATTTCATCGTTTATCTTGTTTCCCTCCTTGAAATCGGCCGTCGTCCGGGCGCGCTTCTTGGAATCGTTCCAATACTTCACCGGCACACCGATTCCGATGCTCTTCTTGTACTGTTTGCCATACAAACTTACGAGCATCACGATAGTCGCTTTCGGACGGTGCTTGTTGGTGACCGTAAAGGTTATCATAGTCTGGATTCATTATGGAGCGGTAGCGTAAATTATTGCACTTCGCTGACAATAATTATCCGCTCGTATATTTTGCCCTCAAAGGTATATTCATCGGTCTTGCCGAGAACCCAGCGCCAGTCGGTGATCCGTTTGGCATTGTAGATCGACTGCCATTTACTCCAGTCTGTAGCCTTGAATTTGAAACGAAGGTTGGCTACTTGGTAAAGCTTTATTTCTCTTGATTCGCTGACGTCCGGTCGAGATGTGTCGGTCGGAGCAATTTGAGCAAAAACTTCATCGTCGGGGAAAATGTCATATGGAAGCCGGTCGTCAATGCTTAATAGACTGAATCCTCCACTTGCGTGTTTCCCTTGAACATAGAACGTCTGTACATATTCATGTCCGACTTTATACTTGGTCGTATAGGGAACCGGATCGTTGCTGCTGTCCTTGCTGCAAGCGAAAAATAGAGTAATTGCTAATAATATAAATAATTTTTTCATTGTTGATGTGTTTTTTTATAGCTATCTAAGCGACAATACTTTCTGGAAATTTTTCCTCTTTTTGCGGAGCTATTTTTGATTTAATTGCTTGGGTTTCTCTGTAATCACGAGCTTCTGCTACTTTGGTAAATTCGATTGTTGCATCGTTTTCATGCACAACTTCTTCTATTTCATCGAGAGTAACATTGAAGAATTCTTTACGAGAGTTCATTAAATTTGTTCGTTGGTGTTCAAATGCTTTATGTAGTTTATTTTCGAGTGTTGGAGCATCTTCACAAAAAATAATCGCATGAACATCGAATGGGAAGGGCACACTGGCGTCTCCGAGTTCTCGAACCCGATCCATTGGGTCGAGTCTGCGGGTCATACCTATTTTATACACATTTTCACCAAATGAACCAATGTTGGATATTACATATACATGTCCCCTTCGAGTTTGTTGGGCCATAGATAACGCACGTTCCTTGTTGGTTTCTGCTTCGGCTACGCGAACTTCGAGTTCCTTTATCTTGGCTAATAGTTTTTCTTGTTTTCCGCCTTCGACCGAAAGTATCTCTTGCCGAGCTTTTGCAAGTGCCTTTTGATAAGTTTCCTCTTCCTTCTGAGCCTTAGACAGGGCTGCTTCAATTTCTCTTCGTGCTGTTTCTTCTTCACGCATTTGTTCCCTAATGGCCCGTTGTTCCTCACGCTCTTCGTGCTTCTTGAGCTTGTATTCGTAGGCTAATCGTAGTTCATTAAGTTTTAATTCCTTATATTCTTCCGAAATGGTTATGCCTTGTTTTTCATAGACCTTATTTATAGCATCAAATGATTTATTCAGGCGGTCTTCCATGCGATAAACATTATTCCATTCAACATCGGCGATAAACCCTTCGCATTCACCATTGAAGGCACGCAACATCAGCTTTTTTTCTTTGTTTACCATGGCTTGTCCTTGTGCGAGACTTCCGTTCCATGTAATATTTTCTCCTCCGATTGTAGCCTGTTTGGTCTGGATAAATATTTTTTGGCGTTCTCTTATTCCGTATATTTCGTTTTGGTACTGCTCGGAAACATCAAAATTGAAATGAGGCTCATATACTCCATAATCTGCTAAATCAATAGTGTCTTGATATATTTGAATTTCTTTTTCTAATTTTTCATAAATATTATAAGCAGTTACATATTTATCCTGCAATTCTTTAAGCTTCTGATTTTTAGCTTCTATTTGCGTATCAATATCTCTGAGCGGCTCGTATTTTTTAAGGACAATAAGGTTGTCAGATAAGGAATCAATATCCTTTTTTAGGGAGTTGATTTCAAACTCCTTTTCTTGTAATTTTTTTTCAAGCTCAGATATTGAGTCTTCTTTTTCCGCTAATTGGTTGCGAGCATCTTTCAGTTCTTGTGAAAGTTTGGCAATTTGGGTTAATTCTTTCTTTTTTAGGAAATCAAACATAATTACGCATTTTTTTATGTTTAATTGAAAGATTTACATAATATTTCTATAAAATATTTCTGATACTTACATTATCAACATACAACGTCAACGTATCTACAAATATATAAAAAATATGGACGAATTATGAAAAGCGGATATCACGCACTTTATTTTAAAACAGAGGAATTAAAAAAGAGAGAATAAAGATAGCAGGAATGCGGATAAAACGATGATTGGGAAAATGGGATTCATTTTGGAAGCGGCCCGAAAACGAATCTCCCGGTTTTTCGCCACCCTTCAGGATCATACAGTAATCACTAACAAATACGACCTGCCGCAGTGACGGCAGGTCGTATTTGTTTGAAGAGCGGAGTATTATTTCTTGTACCAGTCTTTATTCTTTTCGCCGTTCGTAGCGGCCCATTCCGCATAAGCGGGGTAGACCTGATCGATCGGGGACTTTTCATTTGTCTGGTCGAGCAGTTTGGCCACGTCCCCGTCGTTCGCACCCGAAAGGAAGAAGGCGAACGGATAATTCTCGGCGCGTACGTAGTAGATGCCTTTTTCGGGAACAGACTTGTCGTCGTTCGTGCCGAAGAACGACATTTCGGCGCGTGCCGTCGGCGCTTCGTAGGGGATATGCACCTCCCAGCGTTTGCCGGCGGTCAGCCCGTCGCGGTCGGTGCGGTAGATGAACGGCTTGATCGTTCCGGCCTGCGCTTCGGCGACCGGCGCGTCGTATTTCGCCGTAATCCGGTAGGTCGCACCCATCGTCTCCTTAACGTCGGGCGTCAGCAGCACGACCTTGCCGTCGCGCTCGAAATCCGCGGCTTCGAACGTCTCGGCACCGGGCTTGCGGACGCTGAATTCGAGTTTTGCGTCCGCCGCCGCTCCCGTAAGGGTCACGGCGAGTCCGTTGGCGTTGCCTGCGAAGTTGGCGAAGGTCTTCAGCATGAACGACTCCTCGAAAATGCCCTTTTCGTTGAACACCTTCTCGTAATCGCTGCGGACCATCACGTCGTTCATGTCGTAGTCGCCGCGGCTGGGCCAGAGGTCCTCGAAGGCATAGATGCCGCGCAGTACGTTGGCCGTCTTCTTGCCGTCGTTGACATCGACCGACGGAATGTCCGTCACGGCGTCCACGGGATTGGAGGTCATCGTGAATACCACGTCGCTGAAATTTTCGTCGTTGTTGTGGTCCTCGAACGAGAAGAGCACCGAGTTGATGCCGCTTTTCTTGTTCGTATAGCGGAATACGGCCGTGCGGGGCGTCTGATAGGCGACACCGTTGTTATTGACGCTCAGACCGTCGGAAGTCGCGGCGCGGTACTTTTTGTCTCCGGCTCTCAGCCGGTTGGTCCATGCGTTGGTGGCCAGTACGAATCCGATGCGGTAATCGGCCGGGAATACAGTCGTAGCTCCGGCCTTGCTGCCGTCGGCGATTTCGGGATAATAGATCAGCTGTACGGCTGTGCCGCGCTCCACGCCCTGATAGAGCCGTGATTCCCACGGCGAGTTGCTCCACCGGCCGTCCTGCGTATTGGGGAAGATCATCACCACGTCGGCGTCGGCGAGCGACTTGGGTTTGTTGCCGGTCTTGTAGTAATAATAACCCATCGAGCTGTTCCAGCAGGTGTTGCTGCCCAGCAGGGTGATAACTACTTCGGCCGATTTTTCGAGGTAGAGGTCGCGCGAGGAGCGGTACTCCTCCGGACACTTTTTGGTCGTGTCGAACACGCTTGCGTGCGCCTTGAGGAGCGCTCCGTAATTCTTGACTTTCAGGTCGCCCTTGTATTCGTAGCCGATGCTGCCGTAGGTCGTGTCGTAGCTGCCCAGCCATGTTTTCCAACCGTCCCGCTCGACGGCCGTCGAATGATACTCCTTGGCGCGCGTCGATGCGGGGGCCGCGTTCGCGGGTGCTCCCGATTCGGCCGATGCGGTCAGCATATCGCCGCTGCGGGTCGCTTCGAGCAGGGTGCGCGCATAGAAGGCGGGGGTCAATACATAAGCCTTCCGGATATACGAGGGCAGTTCGATCGTCCCTTCGAAACGCCCCTGCCCGTCGGTATAGCCGGCATAGAGCGGCTCGGTCCCTGCGATTCTGGCATAGGCCGTTTCAGTCTCTTCGACGGGGCAGGTGTCGTATACCTCGAAATAGACGTTGGACGGCATGCCGTCCATGTCGCCGTAATCGACGCAGAGCGTGACCGGGACGGTCGTCGTGAAGCCGAATTCATTGAATTCCCCGCCCTTTGCGGGCGGTTCGGGCGACGGGGTGGGGTTGTCGTGGGAACAACCCGCCGCAGCGGCCATCGCCATGGCCGCAATCGTTAGGATAGTGACGCTTTTCATTATCGTTGTTAATTGCACCTGCTCTGTTTTGTGTATATTTTGAGCGAAAGTGTATATTATACCGCAAAAGTATGCAAAAAAAACGTACGTTGTACGCCGACGCACGAAAAATTGCAGGAAATTATTAAAAATAAGATTTATAGACCCTTTTATGGTATTCGGAAGACCTTGCCTTCGGCGAAGGTCGCCCAGAGGGAGCCGTCGGGAGCCTGCGCGAAATCATTTCCGCCCGAATTGCAGCATTTGACGCTCCACAACAGCGTGCCGTCTTCGCCTACGGCGGCAACGGTGCCGTGACGGCCCGCGACATAGACCACCCCGTCGCGCACGAATGCCGGGCAGGAGTTGTACTCATACCCCCAGCCGAGGTCCGTGCACCATAGTTCGCGGTACCGCTCCGCCGAGGTGTCTATGGCCGCCAGCTCGCCGTCCATCGTCTTGTAGTAGAACCTCCGTCCGTCGCCGCTCAGTCCGGTCGTTTCGCGCGATTTGCGGCTGTTGTCGCGCCATAGCTGCTTCCCGGTGGCGAGATCCAGACAGGTCACGACGCGGTCCGGGGCGACGATGAAGACCTTGCCGCCGGCGATGCGGGGTACGACGTGCCCCGGCGAGAAGAAGAGACTGCCGCTGCCGTTGTTCCACTTCCAGAGCAGTTCGCCGGTGCCGGCGTCGAGACAATAGAGATGGCGGTCCCATGCGCCGAATACGAGCCGTCCGTCGGCCAGCGCCGGACGCCCCTGCGCCTGCCCGCAGCCGTAATCGTGCCGCCACAACAGCCTGCCGCTGCGCAGGTCGATCTTGCCTATGGAACCGGTCCCCAGACCTATATATAATGCCCCGTCGTCCGTAATTCCGTCGCCCACGACGGCGCTCTGCGTCGGAAGGTGCCATTTCTCGCGCCCCGTCCGGGCGTCGAAGGCCCATATGCCGCCCGATGCGGCTCCCGCGATCACGAGTCCGCCGGTGCAGAGCGGGGTGGTGTAAAGCCCGTCCGGAAAGACGTGCCGCCACAATTCGCGTCCCTTGCGCGTGTCGTAAGCGCGCAGTGCGCCCTGCGAATTGCCGTAACAGAGCACCTCGCCGCAGAATGCCGCTCCCGTCAGCACCATGGCGCTGTCCTGCACGACCAGCCGCATGCGGCCTTCGGCGTCGGGCGCCGGCGGCAGCGGGTCGCAGGGGAGCGCCAATATCTGCGGATCGTCTTTCAGGCAGACCGTATACCGGGTGACCGGGGGCATGCCGAGCGGCTTCTCGCGTATGCGCACCGAGTCGGCGAAAAAGTCGAGCAGCGTATACCCCGGCGCTTCGCCCCTTTTGCCCGCGAGCGCGCGGCCCGGAATCCCCGCAATCCCGTCGAAGTTACGCAGCTGCAGCTGGTGGTAATGGCCGTACAGCGATGCCGTGACGCCCACGCTTTTCAGCGTCTCGGTCACCTCCTGCCGGTTCGTCAGATCCCCGTTGAGCGGATAGTGGCAGAGGCTTACGATCCGCTCGCCGGGCCGTGCGGCGGCCGCTTGGCGTTCGAGCCATGCGAGGTCTTCGCCCCGTATCATTCCGTCGGCCATTTTCATATAAGGCCCGCTGGCATAGCCCAGAAAGAGATAACCCTTGGCGCGGCTGGCGACGCATCCCGCATGTCCGAACAGACGGCGGAATGTCGTGCAGCCGCTTTCGGACCACGTCGTTTCGTGGTTGCCCGGCACCGTGAACCACGGCTTGCGGAGCTGCGACATGAGTCCGTGCACATGCGCCAGCTCGCGGTCGCTCCCCATGTTCGTCAGGTCGCCGCCGAAGATGACCAGATCGGCGTCCGAAGCGTTCGCCTCCGCGACGGCGATCCGGAAGAGCGAATCCTGCACGTTGCCCGGCGTGACGTGTATGTCGGTGAAGAAGACGGTGCGGAGCGTATCGGCGGGCGGCACCTCCCCAACCGTTTTCGCCGCGGCAGGCTGCGGCGCCAGCGTCAGCAGGGTCAGGCACATGCAGCCGTATAAGTCGATGAACGGGTTTTTCATGGTTTCGGAGCAGTTTTATCTTTACAAGGTACGAATTTAGGCCGAAAAAACATATCTTTGCGTCACTAAAAAAACAGAAGTCCATGAAAAAGATAATGCTGCTCGGTTCGGGTGAGCTGGGCAAGGAATTCGTGATCGCGGCGCAGCGGCTGGGGCAGACCGTCGTCGCCTGCGACTCTTATGCGGGCGCCCCCGCCATGCAGGTCGCCGACGCATGCGAAGTGTTTCACATGCTCGACGGCGACGCGCTGGCCGCCGCCGTCGGGAAACACCGTCCCGACATCATCGTGCCCGAAATCGAGGCGATCCGCACCGAACGGCTCTATGAGTTCGAAAAGGCGGGCGTGCAGGTCGTGCCGAGCGCCCGCGCCGTCAATTTCACGATGAACCGCAAAGCCATCCGCGACCTCGCGGCCAAGGAGCTGGGGCTGAAGACCGCGCGCTATTTCTACGCGACGTCGTACGACGAGCTGAAGCAAGCCGCCGCGAAGATCGGTTATCCGTGCGTGGTGAAACCCCTGATGTCGTCGTCGGGCAAAGGCCAGTCGCTCGTCAAAGGATCCGAAGAGCTGGAGCACGCTTGGCGCTATGGCTGCGAAGGGTCGCGCGGAGACATCCGCGAGCTGATTATCGAGGAGTTCATCCGCTTCGACAGCGAGATCACGCTGCTCACCGTAACCCAGAAGAACGGCCCGACGCTCTTCTGCCCGCCGATCGGCCATGTGCAGAAGGGCGGGGACTACCGCGAAAGCTTCCAGTCGCCGCACATCGCGCCCGAACATCTGGCCGAAGCGCAGCGCATGGCGGCCGCCGTCACCGAAGCGCTGACCGGCGCCGGGCTGTGGGGCGTGGAGTTCTTCCTGAGCCACGAAAACGGGGTCTACTTCTCCGAACTCTCGCCGCGGCCCCACGATACGGGCATGGTGACGCTGGCCGGCACGCAGAACCTCAATGAATTCGAACTGCACCTGCGGGCCGTGCTGGGGCTGCCGATTCCGGCCGTCACGTTCGAGCGTCTGGGCGCCTCGGCCGTCGTCCTCTCGCCGGTCGCCTGCGCCTCGGCGCCGCGTTACGAGGGCATCGACCGCGCACTGGCCGCCGATCCCCGCACCGACGTGCGCATCTTCGGCAAACCCTCGGCCCGCGTGAACCGCCGCATGGGCGTGGTTACGGGCTACGCCCCGCTCGACGGCGATCTGGAGGCCCTGCGCGAACGGGTCAAGGCCGCCGCCGCGGAAATCAAAGTTCTGGAACCTTAATTTTATCGAACGATATGGCACAATACGCAATTATTTCGACCGAGAAAGGCGACATGAAAGCCGAACTCTATACCGACGAGACGCCGGGCACGGTGGCGAACTTCGTAAAACTCGCGGAGAGCCGTTTCTACGACGGACTGACTTTCCACCGGGTGATTCCGGGATTCGTCATTCAGGGCGGCTGCCCCAAAGGCGACGGCACGGGCGGTCCGGGTTACACGATCAAATGCGAAACCTCGGCTCCGCGCCAGTACCACGACCGGGGTGTGCTTTCGATGGCCCATGCGGGACGCGACACGGGCGGCTCGCAGTTCTTCATCTGCCACACCCGCGAGACGACGCAGCATCTCGACGGCCGGCACACCTGCTTCGGCCGCGTCGTCGAAGGGTTGGACGTCATCGACGACATCCGTCCCGGCGACCTGATCCTCTCGGTCCGTATCGTGAACGAGTAGCGCGCCGCTGCAATCGCAGATTATCCCTGAGACAGCAGAATTTGCCAAAGGCTCTCCGTGCGGAGAGCCTTTTTTCGTCGCGGGAAGATCCGTTGCCCGCAAGAGGAGGCCGCACGGCGGCCTGTCCTCCTCTTTTCCGCATCGTCGGCATCAGCGTGGAGCGGCACGAAGAAAGGCCGCCGCCGTCTGATGCGGGAACCGGCGATGCGCTGCCGCCGTGTCATATCTTCCGGATCATTTCGAACTGCTTTCCCTGCGGCACGATGTTTTTCGCTTGCAGGAATCCGGTTATCGAGCCGCACGAAACGTCGGTATTTATGATTTTGATGGAGTCGTTCCTGTTCAGCCGGAGCATCTCCCGCAGCAGCAGGCCGGCGATTCCCTTTCTGCGGTACTGCCGCTTCACCGCGATCTGCGCGACGTCGCCCGACGCGGGTTCGAAAACGCAGTAGCCGGCGAGTTCCTCTTCGGTGAATACGCCCAGACTGACGAAATCTCCGGCGGCTCTTCCTATGGATTCGAAACTGTTCTGCCACGAGGGCGTGAAATCCCAAAAGGAGGAGATCGAAGCGAATTTTTCGGGATCTGTCCGTCTCACCGAGTGGGGCAGGCGGGGCGTATCGCCCCGGTCGGCGATTTCCGTGTTCGCCCGGCAGAAATAGTTGAACTCCCGGACCGTCTCGAACCCCAGATTCCGGTAAACGGACACGGCTCTGGTGTTGTGCTGCAACACCTCCAGCAGATACTGTCCGACGCCCGCCCTCCGTAGGTGCGGCATCGAGTGTCTGAAAATCTCCGTGGCCAGTCCCGTGCCCCGGTACTCCTTGAGGGTTCCGGTTCCCGTGTCGTAAGCCGTCGGCACGCCGTTGAAATTGCCGATGCCGTTCAGTGTGAAAGCCGCGATCTGCACTCCGTCGAATGCGGCGAACGACAGGGCGGGATCGAAACCGCGCCGTGTCAGCATGGCCCGCAGCTGTTCCGCGTTCAGCTGCACCTCGTAGTCGGCGAACGCCCGGCCGAAAGCCCTGAACAGCGTGTCGAAGTCTGTCTTTTCCAATGATTTTATCTCCATATGCGTCGGTTTTCGGCGGAAAAATGGCCGCCCGACAAGGCTATGCCCGCTCTGTTTCAAAGATAGTGATTTTTACCGATCTCCGCTTCCCGAATTCCGCTTTTTCACCGCAGCTCCGGTCCGTACGACGGCCGACAACCACGGCAAAAAAAGAGACCGTCTCAAAACGCTGAGACAGTCTCTTTGTCATTCGGTTCTTTGGACAGTATCGCCGCCGGATTATTTTCCGAACTTGGCCTTGATGTTTTCCGTCGCCTTCTTCAGCAGCTCTTCAGGACAGCAGAGCGTGATGCGGATGTAACGCTTGCCCTCCGAGCCGAAGATGCCGCCCGGAGTCAGGAACACGTCGCACTTGTCCATCACCTCGTCCGAGAATGCGAAGCTGTCACCCTCGTACGACTCCGGCAGTTCGGCCCATACGAACAGTCCCGCCTGATGCTCGCGGTATTTGCATCCCAGCGCGTCGAGCAGCGCGTACGCCTGCTTCTCTCGGCCGTAGTAGATGTCGTTCAGCTCCTTGAACCACTCCTCGCCCAGCGCCAGCGCCGTGTCGGCCGCAGCCTGAATGGGGTAGAACATACCCGAATCCATGTTCGACTTGAACGTGAGGATCGAGTCGATCCACTCCTTCTTGCCTACGACCACACCCACGCGCCAGCCGGCCATCGAATGGCCTTTCGACAGCGAGTTCATCTCCAGCGCCACGTCGCGCGCGCCTTCGGCCTCCATGATCGAGATCGGAGCCGCCGCGTTGCGGATGAAGCTGTAGGGGTTGTCGTGCACGATCAGTATGTTGTGCTTGGCGCCGAAATCCACGATCTGCTGGAACAGCTCCATGGTCGGGGTCTGTCCCGTCGGCATGTTGGGGTAGTTTATCAGCATCATCTTCACACCGTCCAGCCCGGCCTTCTCGATCGCCGCGAAATCGGGGCGGAAATTCGTCTCCTTGTTGAGCGCATAGGTCACCATCTCGCCGCCGGCCAGACGCACGGCCGCCGAGTAGGTGGGGTAGCCGGGGTTGGGCACCAGCACCTTGTCGCCCTTATTGAGGAACGTCATGCAGATGTGCATGATACCCTCCTTCGAACCGATCAGGGGCAGCACCTCCGAATTGTAGTCCAGCTCGGTGCGGTACCATTTCTTGTACCAGTCGGCAAAAGCTTTGCGCAGGATCGGCTCTCCCTTGTAGGACATGTATTTGTGCACGTCGGGACGCTGCGCCTCTTTGGCGAGACGGTCGATGACCGACTGGTGCGGGGGCAGGTCGGGGCTGCCCATAGCGAGTTTCACGATCTGACGGCCCGTTGCCGCTTCGATTTCGGCGATCTCGCGCAGACGGCGCGAAAAATAGTACTCTCCGATGCCGTCCAACCGATGGGAACGGGCGATGTTGACTGCTTTTGCCATAGTGTAATCAGGTGTTTGGATTTGCTGTTTGCAAAGATAGGTATTCCTATTAAAAATTAAAAGCCATCGTTGAATTTTATCTCCCTTCGGACTCTCTCCGCCGCTTCGTTTCCCGCTCAGACCTGCTTCGGGGCGGCATGTCGGGCGGGTAACAGTTCGTAACATTTTTTACGAACCGTCCCCGTTTACAGTGCGAAGAGGATGAATATCTGCGCCGTCAGCACGCGCAGGAACATCACTACGGGATAGACCGTCGAATAACCCACGGCCGGCATGTCGTTGCCTGCCGTCGCATTGGCGTAGGCCAGCGCCGGGGGATCGGTCGTCGATCCGGCGATAAGTCCCATCAGCGTGTAGTAGTTCATCTTGAGCCACAGCCGCGCTACCAGCGCGACGATTATCAGCGGCAGGACGGTGATGGCGACACCGTATCCGATCCAGCGGTAACCGCCGTCGACGATGGCGTCGATGAATCCGTCGCCCGCGCCGATGCCCACCGCCGCGAGGAACAGCGCGATGCCGATTTCGCGCAGCATCAGGTTGGCGCTCATCGTAGTGTAGGTGACCAGGTGGAAATGCGTACCGAAGCGTCCGATCAGGATGGCCACGATCAGCGGGCCTCCTGCCAGTCCGAGCTTCACGGGCTGGGGTACGTTGAGCAGCGGAATCGACCCCAGCAGCACACCTAAAGCGATACCTACGAAGATCGTCACCAAATTAGGCTGGTTCAGCTTCTTGAGCGAGTTGCCCAATACGTCGGCCACCTGCGCCACGGCTTTCGCGGGCCCTACGACCATCACACGGTCGCCGACCTGCAGTTCCAAGCCCTGATAGGGGATCAGATCGACGCCCGCGCGGTTTACGCGCGTGATGGTGATGCCGTATTTCGTGCGCAGGCGCAGGTCGGAGAATTTCTTGCCGTTGAGCGACGATTTCGTAATCAGGATGCGGCGCGACACCAGCTCGGCATTGGGCGTATTGTTGCCCCACTGCTCGTCGGTCATCTCCACGCGGCGGCCGAAGAAGGCCACGATCGCCTCGATGTCCTCGGCCTGCGAGATCACCCACAGCCGGTCGCCGAGGTGTATCACGCTATCCGCATCGGCCATCGAGATCGTTCCGTCGGGACGCAGGATGCGCGATATGACGAACTGACGATTGATCAGGTCGCGGACATAGGCCACCGTGCGGCCGTCGAGCGTCTTGTTGGTGAATTCGACCGAAACCTTGTCGGCGAGTTTGTGTTCACGGCTCAGCGCCGCCAGCCCCTCGTCCTCCTTTTCGAACTTCACGCGCAGGGCGTAGCGGATGAAGATCATCGTGAATATGATGCCCACGACGCCGAGCGGATAAGCCACGGCGTATCCCAGCGCGATCGTGGGGTCTTCGATTCCCAACGCATCGGTGTAAGCCTGCTGCGCGGCACCCAGTCCGGGGGTGTTGGTCACTGCGCCCGAAAGGATGCCGACCATCGTCGGAATCGGCGTGCCCGTCGCCAGATGAACTACATAGGCCGTCGCCACGCCCAGCAGTACGATCGCTACGGCACACATGACCAGCGTCATGCCGCCGTGTTTGAACGATGCGAAAAATCCCGGTCCGACTTGCAGACCGATCGAGAAGACGAACAGAATCAGCCCGAATTCCTGCACGAAGTGCCTGACCTCGCCGTCCACCGTCATTCCGAAATGACTCAGGACGATACCTACGAACAGAATCCATGTGATTCCGAGCGAGATGCCGCCGATTTTGACTTTTCCGAGCAAAATGCCGATGGTGATGACCAATGCGAAGGTCAGCACGGCATGGGCGATGCCGCTGCCGAAGAACAAGGTGTGTAACCACTCCATATTAACCTACTTTTGTGCGAATTGCCAGCAATTGTGCAAAAGTAGTATTTATTATAGAATTTAAAAAACTTTGATGCGACTTTTATAAGCCCGATATATGCCCGTCCGCCTGCCGCAGGGCTTACTGCTAATACAGATACCGCTCCATCAGCGGCATCAGCAGCGCCGTAGCCAATCCCATCAGGGCCATCGCCAGTCCGCTCAGGGCTCCTTCGACGGCTCCCATCTCGATGGCGCGCGCCGTACCGATGCCGTGCGCCGCGGCTCCCAGCGCAAACCCCCTTGCTTCGGCATCCCGCACGCCGCAGCGGCGCAGGATCCACTCGCCGAAGATACTGCCGAAGATCCCCACGCAGAACACCACGACCGACGTGACGGGGACGATGCCGCCCAGCGGCCCCGAAACCGACACGGCGATGGGCACGGTGACCGACTTGGGGGCTATCGAGTTGAGTATCTCGCGTCCGGCGCCGAACGCCATGGCGATATATACGACGCTCAGCACGCCCGCCACGCAACCCGCAAGGGTGGCGATCCCGACCGGGAGCAGGCTCCCGCGCAGTTGTTCGACCTGTTCGTAGAGCAGGTAACCGAGTGCGACGACCGACATGCCCAGGGCAAAGTCGAGGATGCCCGTGGCTTCCTGGTAGCGGGCATAGCCGATGTCCGCCGCACGGAGGAATACGATGACGGCGACGAACGTGAGCAGCACGGGATGCAGCAGCGGCATCCGGATGCGGCGGTAGACCGCCGTCCCGAGGCAGTAAAGCCCCACGGTGAGCGTCAGCAGGAAGAGGTCGGTGGAGAGGAACGCCTTGTCAATCATTGTCCGGGGTGTTTACGGCGGTTTCACGAAGGTGCCGGATGCGGCGCAGGCGCGAGCGGCGGTTCAGGCTCTGGAACGTCTGCCCCGTCACCAGCAGGACGATGATCGTCGAGGCGATGCCCGAGATTACGATCGCCCACAGGTTGTCGAGGATCACGCGGTAGGAGTCCATCAGCCCTACGCCGTAGGGGACGAAGAAGAGTGCCATGGCCCCCAGCAGGAACCGGGCTGCGGGACGAACCGTTTCGGCTTTGACCCAATGCAGGCACAAGGCTGCGAAGAGCAGGATCATGCCGATGATGTTACCTGAAACATAACCTCCGGTGAGTATGCTCAATGCATTGCCGATCAGCCAGAAAAGAAGGATGTAAAAAAGTCCGGACATTGCGTGTGCGCTTGATTCCGGGGCAAAGATAATGTTTCCCGGCGGAAATTGTTCCTCCCGCCTGCGATTTTATGCGCGGCGTGCCGCCTCCGGCTTCGGAGACGCATTCCGGATCGAGCTTGCGGGAGATGCCGGCCTTGCCGTTGTCCGTGGACGGGCGCCATCCTGCGGGGTGTGGCCGCCGGAAACCTCTTTTTTTCGGGGAGGGAACCCGGCATGCCGGTGGAAAAATGGCGGAAAGGGAGGATCCGTCCGATCCGCACCCCTTTCCGGCGAGCGGGCCTTTTCAGCCCGGTATTTTTCGGGCTATGGTCTGCCGTTGCCGCCGCGGCCCCTGCGGCGTGCCGTCTTCAGCGCACAATGCGTACTGGCGCACGACGCGCATCCGCCGCGCCCCCTGCCCCTGAAGAAGCACCACATCCGCCGCAGTACGACGGCTGCGACCACGATGCCGATACCCCAGACCGCAAAGTCCTGCCACCCCATGTCAGAGCCACATGAAAAGGCGGTAGACCGCCCATGCTACGACCCACGCCAGCACCGTGTTGTAGGCCACGGCAGCCGTGGCCCATTTCCACCCGGCCTCGGCGCCGATGGCGGCGATGGTCGCAATGCAGGGGAAGTAGAGGAGGATGAATACCAGGAAAGCCAGTGCCGATGCCTGCGTGAAGTCGCCGCTTGCCAGCAGCTTGCGGGAGAGGTTCACGGTTTCCTCGTCTTCGCCGGCCAGCTCTGCGACCTTGCCCGCCTGCGTGCCCGTGCCGACCTGTGCGTCAGCGTTTTCCGCAATGCGGATCGCCGTCTGTCCGTCCGCCCCGCCGATAATGGCGATGCTGCCTTCCGGCAGGTTCCCGATCTCGATCTTTTCGCCCGATCCCGTGACGATCTCCGTCGTGCCGGCACCGGGGGCGCTTGCCGCCTCCCCGCCGTCGGGATAGAGCACGCCGAGCGTGCTGACGACGATCTCCTTGGCCGGGACACCCGACAGCAGTGCCACGCCCGCCTTCCAGTTCAGCCCCAGCGGACTGAAAATCGGCGCACAGCTTTGCCCCAGACGCCCGAGGTAGGAGTTCTCGTAGTGGGCCGTCGTGCCGCCCTCTTCGCTGCGGGGGTAATAGCTCAGGAACCATACGACCATCGAAGCGATCAGGATCATGCCTCCCATCTTGCGCAGGTATTGCGCGCATTTGTCCCACATGTGGGTGAGCGTCGTCTTCCATGTCGGCAGGCGGTAGGGCGGCAGTTCCATGACGAAGGGCGTTTCGTCCACCGGGAACATGAAGCGCCGCATCAGGCGTGCCGTGACGACGGCCAGCACGACTCCCAGCACATAGAGCCCGATCATCACCAGACTGGCGTCGGCGGCGAAGAACGTCCCGGCGAGCAGAAGGTAGATCGGTATTCGGGCACTGCATGACATGAAGGGGGTTATGAGTATGGTTATCAGCCTGCTGCTTCGGCTCTCGATCGTCCTGCAGGCCATGATGGCCGGGACGTTGCAGCCGAAGCCCATGATCAGCGGGATGAACGATTTGCCGTGCAGGCCGATGCGGTGCATCACGCGGTCCATGATGAACGCGGCGCGCGCCAGATAGCCCGAATCCTCCATGAACGAGATGAACAGATAGAGGATCATGATGTTGGGCAGGAAGACGATGACCGCCCCCACGCCGCCGATGATGCCGTCGACCAGCAGGTCGCGCAGCGGCCCCGCGGGAAGGAGCGCGTCCACGCCGCTGCCGATCCATCCCACGAGCGTGTCGATCCACTCCTGCGGGTAGGCGCCGAGGCTGAACGTGCACCAGAACATCAGCCACATCAGGAAAAAGAAGATCGGGAAGCCCCACAGCTTGTGCGTCACGAAGGTGTCTATCAGCTTCGTGGCCGAGGCCTCTTCGCGTTTCCCCGGGGTGTAGGTCTCCTTGAGCGCCCCCTGAATGAACCCGTATTTCTGGTTGGCGAAAGCCGTCTCGACATCCTCGCCCAGGGCTTCGGCGATGCGTTTCGCCTCGCGGTCGCGGATCTCCACCCACTCGGGATAGCGGCTGCTGCCGCGCAGTTGTTCCTCGACCTGCCTGTCGCCTTCGAGCATCTTCATGGCATAGTAGCGTGGCGGGAAGGCCTTGGGCAGTTCGCCGCGGTAGTCGCTCATGTCGTCCTTGAGCCGCCGGAGCCCCTCCTCGATGACGGGGCCCATGTTTATATGGATGTGGCGTACGCGCTCGTCCTGATTTTCGTACACGGCGATCACGGTGTCCAACAGCGCCTCGATGCCTTTGCCGTTGCGTGCCTCGACGGGTACCATCGGTACGCCGAGCATCCGTCCCAGGTTGTCGTAATCGAGCTCCGAACCGCGTGAATTGAGCTCGTCATACATATTGAGAGCCACCACCATGCGCGGGTTTATGTCGATCAGCTCGGTCGTCAGGTAAAGGTTGCGTTCGAGGTTCGACGCCACGACCGAGTTGATGATGACGTCGGGCGTCTTTTCGGCGATATGGCTGCGGACGTAACGCTCCTCGGGGGTATAGGCCGAAAGGGCATAGGTGCCCGGCAGGTCGGTCACCTCGAAGCGGTAGCCGCGGTAGTAGCGGTGGCCGCTCTTGGCGCCGACGGTCACGCCGCCGTAGTTGCCCACGTGTTCATGGCCGCCCGATATGGCGTTGAAAAGCGAGGTCTTGCCGCTGTTGGGGTTGCCCACGAGCGCCACGCTGATCGTGCGGCTGTGGCGCGAGATGACCTCGTCGGCCGTGGCGCAGTCGTCGTCCGCGCCCGGCATACCGGCGGCGGGGTATTCGGGGGCTTGTTCCGGCGTTCCGCAGCCGCATTGCCCGTGGCGGTGCCCGGGATGATGGCGGTGGTGGTGATGTCCTCCGGCAAGGTATTCGTTCACTTCGCTGTCGGAGAGTACGACGACCATGTCGGCCTCGGTACGGCGCAGCGAGATGTCGTAGCCCATGATTTTATATTCGATCGGGTCTTTCAGGGGGGCGTTGAGCAGTACTTCGACCCGCTGCCCGCGGACGAATCCCATCTCCATGATGCGCCGGCGGAAGCCTCCGTGGCCCGTCACCTTGAGGATCGTGGCCGACTCGCCGGTTTTAAGTTCGGATAAACGCATTGTCGCTCTTTAGTTTTGGCGCCAAAGATACGACTTTGCGGCCGGATATGCAATCCCCATTTGTGGGTATATTGGGGCGCGTATCCGGCCTGCCGCTTCTGTGCGGCGGGGCGGGGCCGACCCGTCGGCGCGCCGTTTTCCGCCTGCGTCAAACGCCTGCGTCGGGCGGCGCTACCACCCGCCGCCCAGCGCCTTGCAGAGGTTCACGTAGTTGATGTACTGCTGTGCCACGATGTTCACCAGCTCCATCTGCGACTGGTAGAGGCTCCGCTGGGCGTCAATTACGTCGAGGTAGTCCGACAGCCCGCTGCGGTAGAGCGCCTGCGTCATGGTGGCGATGCGGTCGTTCGAGACGACCAGTTCGCAGGAACGCTCCGCCTGGGTGCGGTAGGTGGCGATGGCGACCAGCGCCTTCTCGACATCTGCGAATGCCGTCAGCACGGTTTGCTCGTAACTCTTTGCCGCCTGCGTATAACGTTCCATGGCCGCCAGCTCCGAGCGGCGCAGCTTGCCGAAGGCGAACAGGGGTTGCGTGAGCGAGCCCAGCGCATCCCACGCCCAAGGGTTTGCCGCAGTTAAACCTTTGATCGAGTTGGAGGCTATTCCTCCTTTGGCTGTCAGTGCGATGGACGGGAATCTTGCCCCGCGTGCGACCCCGGCATTCGCGGCCGCCTGGAGCATATTGTAACGCGCCTCCATGATGTCCGGGCGCCGCTTGAGCAGTTCCGACGGAAGCCCTACGGGGATGTCGGCGGGATGGCGGTCTGCGAGCAGGCGCAGCCCCGAGCCCGTGCTGTCCGCCGCCTGCGGCGTTTCGCCCAGCAGGATGTCGAGCGACAGCCGCGTCTGCTTCACGGCGCGCTCGTATTGCGGGATGTCCGCCTCGGCCGTATAGACCAGGCTGCGTGCCTGCTCCAGCGCCACGCCGTCCGACATGCCGTAGCGGAACATCGAGTCGATCAGTGCGGCCGATTCGCGCCGCAGGGTGCAGCTGCGCCGGGCGATCGCCAGGTCGCGTTCGTATTCGAGCAGCGTGAAGTAGGTCGTGGCGACCTCCGCGGCCAGCGACAGCCGCACGCCCCGCAGCGCCCATTCCGAGGAGGCGATCTGCGCCCTGGCCGCCCGTTTGGCGTTACGCAGCTGCCCGAACAGGGCGATCTCCCACGAGAGCGACGGTTCGACGGCATAGGTCTGTACGATCTTGGTCTGCGGCGTGTATTCCCCCTCGGCCGTGACGCCTATGCCCACCTGGGGCAGGAACTGCGCCCGCACGACGCCGAGGTTCTGCCGCGCCTCTTCCACGCGCGAAGCCGCTACGGCCACGTCGCGGTTGTTCTCCAGCGCCCGCTGCACGAGGTTGTCGAGCACCGTGTCCCCGAACAGCCGCCACCAGTCGGAGGCGAGCGCCGCGGTGTCCCGCGGGAAGCCTTCGCCGTAGAGGTAGCCGTCGGGCACGTCGACCTTGGGCGGGTAGAAACGGGGTGTGCAGGCCGCGCAGGCGAGTGCGAAGATTAGGGTAAGGTATCCGGTTTTCATAGTTTTTCCTCCTGTTTTTTGCGTTCGCGGCGGCGTTCGAAATTCCCGATGCGCCCCACGAAATAGTAGAGTGCCGGGTAGACGAAGATGCCCAGCAGCGTGGCGAACAGCATACCGCCCACCAGTGCCACGCCCATGATGTTGCGTGCCGTGGCGTAGACCCCGCTGGCGAATACCAGCGGCATGACGCCGAGGATGAACGCGAAGGCGGTCATGATGATCGGCCGCACGCGCAGTTTGGCGGCGCCGATCGCGGCGTCCATCAGCGACAGGCCTTTTTCGTTGAACAGCCGGTCGGCATATTCCACAACCAGGATGGCATTCTTGGCCGCCAGGCCGATGAGCATGACCAGCGAAATCTGCATGTAGACGTCGTTGACGAAGAAGGCGTCCAGCAGGTGCGATCCCCCGATGAAGAGCACGGCGCCCAGCACCGCGACGGGGACGCTCATCAGGATCGCCAGCGGCAGTCCCCACGACTCGTAGAGCGCCGCGAGGGCCAGGAAGACGAACACCAGCGCCAGCAGGTAGACCAGCCCGCCCGTCTTCGAGGCATTGGCTTCCTGGTAGGAGGTGCCGCTCCACGCCGTGCCGATGTCGTCGGGCAGCACCTCGCCGGCCGTACGGGTGATCTCCTGCATGACGGTCGTGGTCGAGGCGCGTGCCGCGGGCGTCACCGTGAGGGAGATCGAGCGGTAGAGGTTGAACTGCGAGACGTATTCCACGCCCACCGTGTCGACCACCTCCACGAACGACGATACGGGCACGCTCTCGCCCGAGGACGAAGCGACGTAGTAGTTGTCGAGCGAGCGTTTGTCGAGGCGGTATTCGGGCGCCGCCTGGATATAGGTCTGGTAGAGCTTGCCGAAGCGCGAGAAGTTGTTGATGTAGGCGCCGCCCAGCAGGGTCGTCAGTTCGCCGTACAATACGCCCAGGTCGACGCCTGCGGCCAGCGCCTGCTCCTTGTCGATGCGCAGGCGGCGCTGGGGCACCCCGGCGTTGAACTGCGTGGTCACCGAGGCGATCGAAGGCTGTTTGCGCAACGAGTCCATCAGCCGCCCGGCCTGGGCGAGCAGGTAGGCCGTGCCGCGCCCTTCGAGATCCTGCACCTCGACCGATACGCCCGAGGTGATGCCCAGCCCGGGGATCGAGGGCGGGATGAAGGCATAGCACTCGGCTCCCGGCACGGCGACGTACAGCTCGTCGGTGAGTTTCTGTGCGATCTCCATGGCCGAGAGTTTGCGGTCGGCGAAGTCGACCAGCGAGACGAAGATGATGCCGCTGTCGGTCGAGGCGATGCCCGCCATCATGTTGAAACCTGCGGCGAACGAGGTCGAAGCCACTTCGGGCAGGGTGCGGATCACGGCGTCGGCCTCCTCCATGGCGGCCTGCGTGACGGGCAGCGCCGAGGCTTCGGGCGTGGAGACCATCACCATGACGTAGCCCTGGTCTTCCTCGGGGAGGAACCCGGCGGGCAGCTTGCGCCATACGACGAAGATGACCGCGAGTACTACGGCGATGAATACGCCCGTGCGCGTCACGTGGCGGATAAGCGTCGGCGTAAAGGCCGTATAGCGATCCATGTTGCGGGAGAACCAGCGATTGAAAGCGGCGAAAAAGCCTTTCTGCGGCGGTTCGCGGCGGCGCAGCAGCAGGGCGCACAGCGCCGGGGAGAGCGTCAGGGCGTTGAATGCCGAGATCACCACCGAGACGGCGATCGTGATGGAGAACTGCTGGAACAACCGGCCTGTGATGCCGCCCGTGAACGACACGGGGACGAATACGGCCAGCAGCACGACCGTCGTGGCGACGATGGGCGAGGCGACGTTCTTCATGGCTTCGAGCGCCGCGGCGCGGGGCCGCATGCCGGCGGCGATGTTGACCTGCGCGGCCTCGACGACCACGATGGCGTCGTCGACCACCAGGCCGATGGCCAGCACCAGCCCCAGCAGCGAGATGATGTTGACCGAGAACCCCAGCAGCGGGAAGAGCGCGAAGGCGCCGATGAGCGAGACGGGGATCGCCACGAGCGGGATGACGGTCGCCCGCCAGTCCTGGATGAAGAGGTAGATGATGAAGATCACCAGCAGGAGGGCGATCACCAGCGTGTGGAATATGTCCCGGATACCGGCGTCGATGCTGGTCGTGGTGTCGACGATCGTGGTGGCCGCAATGCCGTCGGGCATGCGTTTTTCGAGCCGTGCCATCGCCGCCCTGACCTTCTTGCCCACCTCCACGGCGTTGCTGCCGGGCTGCTGGTAGACGACGATCATGGCCGTGGGCTTGCCCTCGAAGAGCGAGCTCACGCCGTAGCTCTGGCTGCCGAGCGAAACCTCGGCCACATCGCACAGCCGGATCTGCTGGCCTTCCGAAGTCGTGACGACCACGATGTCGCCGAACTGCGCGGGGGTGGTGATCTGCGGCGGCATGGTCACCGTATAAGTATAGGTGGTGCCGTCGGGCGCGGGTTCGGCCCCGAACTGCCCGGCGGGGTAGATGCCTCCCTGGTTCTCGATGGCCGCGGTGACGGCCGAGACCGGGATGCCGTAGTATTTCAGCACGTCGGGCTTGAGCCATATGCGCATGGCGTACTCGCCGGCGCCCATGATCGACACCTTGCCCACGCCGTTGATCTTGAGCAGCTCGTTCTGGAGGTTGATGTAGGCGTAGTTGGAGAGGAACTCGGCGTCGTAGCGTCCGTCGCTGTGCAGCGAGAAGACCAGCAGGAAGCCGGTCATGGTCTTGCGCGTGGTGACGCCCTGCTTGGTGACCGTCGCCGGGAGCTGTGCGGTGGCCGAAGAGACGTTGTTCTGCGTGAAGATGGCGTCCAGGTCGGGGTCGGAGCCTATGTCGAAGGTCACCTGCATGACCATCGAACCGTCGTTGGCGCTGGTGGTCTGCAGGTAGAGCATGTCGCTCACGCCCATGACGCTCTGCGCCACGGGCGTCGCCACGGCGTTGTTGACCGTCTCGGCATCGGCGCCGTCGTACGTGGCCGAGACCTCGACCACGGGCGGCGTGATGTCGGGGTATTGTTCGATCGGCAGGTTCAGGATCGAAATCAGCCCCACGATGACGATGACGATGGCCAGCGACAGGGCGAAGATCGGGCGCGAAACGAAAAATTTCTCCATGGCGTCACTTTTTTTCGGGGATGACCTTCATGCCGTTGTGCAGTTTCTGCTGCCCGGCCGTTACCACCAGTTCCCCGTCGATGAGCCCTTCGTCGATGCACCACATCGACCCGTACGTGTCGCCCGGGATCACCCGGCGGTACATGGCCGTGCTGTCGGGGCGTACCACCCAGACCGAATTGACGCCCTGCGCCTGGCTCACGCACGCCTGCGGCACGACCACGCGCGGCCGTACGGGGCCGACGCTGGCCTCCACACGGGCGAACTGCCCGGGTTTGAGCGAACGGTCGGGGTTGGGGAACATCACTACCAGCACGAGCGTCCCGGTCGTGCTCGACACGTCCTTGCGCGTATAGTCGTAAAGCCCCTCATAGGGGTATTCCGTGCCGTCGGCCAGCATCAGGCGAATGTCGGTGAGCAGTCCCGCGTTGTCGAAGATCGAGGTGCGCGGCCCCGCCGAGCGCAGGTATTGCGCCATCGGGATCGCCACGTCGACGGTCAGCGTGTCGATGTTCGAAATGGTCGTCAGCACCCCGAACTGCGTGCCCGGGCCCACGTAGTCGCCCACGTGTGCCGAGGTGTTGGAGATGATACCGTCGATGGGCGAGCGAAGCTCCGTATAGCCGACGTTCATGCGGGCGCTGCTGAGGGTCTGCTCGGCCGAGCGGACGGTGGCTTCGGCGGCTTTGTACTGGGCCGTATACTGGTCCAACTGCGACTGGCTGATGGCGTTGATCCTGGCCAGCGGCACGGCGCGGTCGTAGTTGTTGTGGGCTTCGACGGCCTGTGCCCGGGCCGATTGCAGGGCGGCCTCGGCTGCGAGCATCGAGGTCGAAAGCTGGTCGGGGTCGATCGTGAACAGCAGTTGCCCGCGCTTCACGGGCATGCCGTTGGCGAACTGCTTCGTAAGCAGGTAGCCGTTCACGCGCGGCTGGATCACCGCGTCGAAATTGCTCGCCAGGTAACCGATGAACTCCATGCGGTTGGGAACGCTGTCCGTGACGGCTTCGGCCACGCCGACCCTGAGCGGGGGCATGGCGGTTTGGGGCTTGTGCCTGCGGCACCCCGCGAGGAGTACGGCGAGCAGCCCCGTGATAAGGAAAAGTCTGTTCATACCGGGATGTTTTACGCCCTTGCAGGGACAAAAAACGTACCGTGAACAGGGTGAGAGTTAGTTAAAAAGGGGATTTTATGCTAAAAAAGGCTGATTTTTTTGGCTGCAAATGATGATGTTTAGATAATTTTTATATCTTTGCGTTGATAACAAACCCAAATTAATATAAAAGTTATGAAAGAATTAGTAGCAAAGATCAATGCCGAATACGAAGTATTCGCAGCAAATGCAGCAGCACAGGTGGAGAAAGGCAACAAGGCTGCCGGTACCCGTGCCCGCAAGTCCGCACTGGAGATTTCGAAGCTGATGAAGGAATTCCGCAAGATTTCCGTAGAGGCTGCGAAATAATCGCCGACTACAAAGACGCAACAAAGGCTGTCCTTGCGGGCAGCCTTTGTTGTTTTCGTGCCGCATGCGGAGTGCTCCCGCGGCAAGCCGGGCGGGCACGGGTGCAGGTCAGGGCTCGATGCCGAATTTGCGGAATACCTCCATGTCCTCCCCGGCGAGGCCCGTCTTGCGGAAGGGTACGGCCTCGTTGTGGTCGTTCAGATAACGGCGCGGCCGGGTGCGGTCGTAGCCCGCGTTGACCAGCGACACGCCCGTGTCGATGTAATTCCCCCGGATCGAAGCCATGTCGGCCATGGTGTGGAACAGCGCGTGGGTCGTGGCGGGTACCGTGGCGTTTGCCTCGGCGGCAGCGGCCTTGTCGGGGAAATTCTGCCGGTAAGCGTCGGAGAACCACGCCAGCGAAGCGACGTAGAGCTGGTAGGCCGTCGTCGTGGGCGAAGCGTGCAGGAAGCGTTCGCGCCTGTCGTCGAGGATGTCCTCGCCGTGGTCGGCGCAGTAGAGCAGCGCCGACGAAGTCCCGCGCAGTCCGCGCAGGTACTGGATCGTTTCCGAGAGGAAGAAATCCGTGTAGAGGATCGAATTGTCGTAGGCGTTGCGGAGCGTCTGCACGTGTTCCCGCGAGATCGCCACGTCGTCGTCGGGGCGGAAATGCGCGAACTCGCGCGGGTAACGCTGGTGGTAGCTGAAGTGCGAGCCGTAGCAGTGGAGTATGAAGAGCATCTTCTGCGCCTTGTTGCTTTCCACGGCGCGGCGCACCTCGTCCAGCAGCTGCATGTCGTGGCGCGGCGAGCGGATATAGATCAGGTGGTCGGCGTCGCGGGCGAGTTTGTCGATCATGGCGCCCTGCGGCGACTGATTGGAGATGAACCAGGTCTCGAAACCGGCTTCGTTGAACAGCGCCGGGAGCCCCTTGCGGCGGTAGAGTTCGGGGTGCTCGTCGGTCGCAACGGACGAGAGGATCAGCGGCACGCTCTTGTGCGTGGTGTTGCTCTGCGTGAGCATGTCGCGGAAAACGATCAGGTCATCGACCTGCGAAAGGCGGGGATTCGTCTCGCGGTCGTAACCGTACAACTGCCAGTTCATCGCACGCGAGGCTTCGCCGATGACGTAGACGTATATCTCGCGCCCCGGCGCCTGGGCCGTGCGCGACGCACCGTAGGTGAAATCCTCCGAGGTCTCCTCGAAATTGTAGGCCTTGCAGAATTCCGTGGCGCTCAGGTGTACGTTGTAGAGCACGTTGAGCGGAAAGATCTCGTCCCGCAGCACGTGCCGGTCTTCGCTCACGCGGTAGGCCGGCCACAGCGCCAGCATGCCCAGCGCCATGAGCACCGCCCCGGTCAGCCCGACGTTCATGCGCGTGGTGCGCGATATCTGCCGTTTGTGCCCGATTTCGCGCGCGGCGAACCACAGCAGCGGCAGGTACATCACGCAGACCAGGATCACGGAGGGGTAGATGTTGCTCAGCAGCTCGCCCGCCTCGCCTGGGTTGGTCGTCACCAGGTTGGTGAACATGTCCGTGGCGATGATCGAGTTGCCGAAGAGGTACAGCAGCACGATCTGGAACGCGCACAGGAAAATGAACGGGAACGCCAGCCAGATCATTATGCCCGAACGGCGCAGTGCCACGCTCCACATCATATAAAATCCCAACGGCATCAGTATCAGCGCCTCGACCGTCCATACGGAGTAGGGGTCGGTGTTGGCCAGCACGCAGTTGGGGATAATCAGCGCGACAAAGAAATAGACGGTCAGCAGCGTGGTGAAACGGCTGCGGGTTTTGACCGTCCGTCGCCTGTTATTTTTATTCGGATCAGCATTCATATCTTTACTAACCTAAAAAGCTTCGTTCAGGCTCAGCAGGAACCCGCTGGTTTTCTTGCCGAAGCCGTAATCGAGCCGCACATTGACCCGTTTTTTCAGCTCCCACCTCAGGCCGACGCCATAGTTGGGAAGCGTTTCCGACCAGTCGAACCGGTCGAGGCTCTCGAATACGTTGCCGGCACCGCCCCATACCGTGCAGCCGATACGCCGCCAGATGCGCTGGCGCAACTCTACCTGGAAGGTAATCATGTCGTTGTCCGTATAGCGCCCCTGGTAGTAGCCGCGCATGCGCTGCGAACCGCCCATGCGGGCCAGCATCGGCCACGGGGTGCCTTCGGAGTTGAATTCCGCGTAGAGGTCGGTGGCGATCAGTCCCCCTTTCCATACCTGACGGTACCAGTCGGCCGTGAAGGTCGTGCGCCACAGCGACTTGCCGCAATTGCCCAGCCCCTTGGCGAAGAAGGTCTCCTCCAGGCTGACATAGATGCCCCGGTACGGGTTGGGGATGAAGTCGCGCGAGTCGTACTCGAGGATGGCCCCGATGCCGGTGGCCGTGTAGTGCGTCTTCTGTCCGTACTGCGACAGGTAACGCTCGCTGCGGGCGTCGAATTTCTTGCCCTGCGTGTGCTCGAAGCTCAGGATGCCGCCCACATAGGTGTTGGGCAGCACGCGGTGCAGGTAGCGCCCCTTCACGAGGTAGCGTTTTTCGTTGTACGACCCCTCTTCGTTATACCGCCCGTCGTGGTAGCCGATGCCCCACATGTCGCGGGGCGCCGAGGCGAACATTACCGTGTAGTCGATGCGTTTGCTGTTGCGGGCGAAGATGTTGTTGCCCGTGACCCCCAGAGCATAGAACCCCGAGATCGAGACATTGGCGAAGATCGAGATGTCCGAGGGCGCCGTCACCGAGTCCGTGCGGTCGATGCGGTAGAGGCCCGCGGCCAGCAGCCCGATGCCGAGGCTCGTATTCTTCGAGTAGCTCGGGCCCCCCGCGAAAGTGAAGTCGATCTTCTTTTCGAACGTGCGGTCGGTGGTCGAACCTTCGAAATATTTTACGACGCGGCGCAGGAACGGCGGGCGTTTTTCGGCCTGCGGTTCCTCCTCCCCCGGAAGCGGGGTGTATGTATAGTGCAGCGTATCGCTGCCGTTGATGTATACCTCCTGCTCCTGTGCCCGTCCGTGCAGGGCGCAGCCCAGGGCGAAGCATACAACGGCTATCCTGCGCAGCATCCGGCTATTTGTACTTCTCGATTGTTTCGTAGAAATCGGCCTTGTCCTGCTCCGAGAGCACGCCCTTGCGCAGGAATACCAGCTCGCCTTCCTTCGATACGATCATCAGCACGAACTGGTTGTTGCAGTCGCCCAGCTCCCATGCCGTGCTCAGGATGCGATCCTGGTCGGCCAGTACCAGCGCGCCGTTCTTGGCCGTGCGCTTCTTGGCCATGTTGCGGGCCATGCCGTTGGGCACCATCGGGGCGTCCTTGAGGTTCATCACCCCGAAGCCGTAGATGTTGTCCCCCTGTGCACGGTGGTTCTCCTCCAGCTCGACCGTGAAGTCGTTGTTCTGCTTGTGGCGGTCGGGGTCTACATAGAATATCATCAGGTTCTTCTCACCCCAGTACGGCAGCTTGGTCGGTTTGCCGTCGAGGTCGAGCACTTCGACATTGTTCACTTTGCGCGGCAGCCCCTGGGCCATGGCTGCGGATGCCGTGAGCGAGAGGGCCGCCAGCATCGCGATTACTTTCATCTTCATTATATTCTGTTTTTTGGTTTTAAATGAAAACAAATCGGGACAAAGTTACAACATTTCCGCTAACATACCGACCGGCAGGCCATATAATATTGTTCTCTTCGTTCAATTTTTTCGTTTCGCAGGGAAAAGGGCCGTGTCGAATGCGTACAGCCCGCCGCCGGACATGGCCAGGAAAACATAGACCCCCAGCCAGGTGAATGCCAGCGTCCCGAAGCCCGGGGCGCCCCAGAGCAACACCCCGAGGATTCCCGCGGCCATGACGATGGCCGATGCCCGCACCCACAGGCCCATGATTATCAGGGTGGCGAGCACCACCTCGACGAGCGAGACGATGACGAACACGGCCGGGCTGCCGGCGAATGCGAAAGAGGGATACGAGTCGACGATCTCGTTGTAATCCTGTATTTTGCCTATGTTGTGGAAGAACATCATGCCTCCCGCGAACAGGCGCATGTACAATACGGCCCAATCCATGTGCCTGCATTGTGCGATCCGTTCACCGATTCTTTTTTCCATGCCCCGTGCCGTGCAATTTGCATTCCAAACCCCGGTGAGGCGAATATCCGGCCACGCCGCACCGCCTCAATCGTCCTGCCGGGCGAAAGACCAGTGCGTATGGATGATCTCCCAACCGCCGGACGTTGCGGCCGTGTAAACTTCCGTGCAGTGCATCCTGAACACCTGCCCGTCCCTGAGGGCCTCGTAATCGTATGCCAGGACGGCAGCGCCCGGCGACAATCGCACGACGGGGCCGATCATCCGGTACGTGTCGATCCGGATCTTGCCCCTGACTGTGCCGTAGTACTCTCCGAGGGCTTTTTTGCCGATGAGTTTGCGTCCGAGAGCCGGGTCGAAATAGACTACGTCGCCGGACGTGAGTTCCAGGAACCCGTCGGGGTCGCCCTGGTTCCACCGCTCCAGTGCCCGCCTTTCCAATGCGATGATTGCGGCTTCGGGATCCCCGCCGCAAGGGGTGTGGTTCGTGTGCCCGTTCATAAAATTAAATTTAGGATGTATGCCGTGTTGGAGCTGTCATTCCCGCGGGATGCCCGCACAGGCCCCGCCGCCCAATATAGCCAATTTCCCTGAAACGGCCTAATCCCCATCCGCCTCGGGACGGTTACCGCCCCCCCCCGGCCGGCAGCCGTGCGGCTACGTCCCGGCGGGTAAAATTACCGCGGCTGCACCCGCCTGCGCCTTTTCCGCAGGGCCTGGACGGGTTGTGGCGCGGCATGGAATAAGTCCGGGCTTCCGGGGGTTGCACGCTCTTCGGCTTCTGGGAGAGGCGAACACATTCGGGCTTCCCGGGGGGGGGCTCTTCGTTTTTTGGACGGGCGGCGGCACGGCACGACCCGATAAATTTGGCACTCCTCGCGCCTTGCACTATCTTTGTCCCCATGGAAACAAAGATACTTTTCGTTTGTCTGGGGAATATCTGCCGTTCCCCGGCTGCCGACGGAATCATGCGGCACATAGTCCGCGAACGCGGGCTCGGGGCGGAGATTGCGGTCGACTCGGCCGGGACGTATGCCGGGCACACGGGCGAACTGCCCGATGCGCGCATGCGGCGGGCGGCGTCGCGCCGCGGCTATGACCTGACGCACCGTGCCCGGCAGATCCGCGAGGAGGACTTCGGGAAATTCGACATGATCGTGGTGATGGACGACCGGAACTACGAGCACGTGCACCGGCTGGCGCCGTCGCGTGCGGATGCCGCCAGGATCTTCCGTATGCGGGAGTTTTTCAGCCGCCATCCCGGCTGGGATCATGTTCCCGATCCCTATTATGAAGGTGCCGAGGGCTTCGAGCTGGTGCTCGACATGCTGGAAGACGGCTGCGAGGGAATCCTCGCGCACCTCGGGAAATAGGCTGCCGGAATACCGGGCGGACGGGTGCAGGTGTCATTTGTCGGAAAACCCTGCCGGCACCGCGGCTCGGAATGCGAAACACCGGCCCGGAAGTACCCGGGCCGGTGTTTTCATGTTCCGGAAATCCCTTAGAAATCGAGACCGAAGCTGATGCTGTACGTATTGTGCAGCAGCGTCTCCTTGCGTGCGATCAGGTAGGCGAAATCGAGGCGCAGGTGCAGGAACCGCACGCCGGCGCCGACCGACCCGTAGGTGGGGTAGTAATTCCGCCGTTCGCCGTAGTGGTAGCCCGCCCGCAGCTGGATGAGCTGCATGAGGTTGTATTCGGCGCCCACCGACATCTGGAACCCGCGCACCCGCGCCGGGGAGAAATAGTAGCCCCAGTCCGCCCCGACGGTTATTTCGTGGGCATCGGTGAGGAACGTATCCAGCGCCACGCCCGCCGTGAGATCCATCGGCAGCGTATAGTCCGTTTTCCCGAGGTAACCGCCCAGGTTGCCCAGCTTACCGCCGACGCGCAGCGTAGAGTAGCTGCCGACGTTCTCCAGCGGCTGCGACCACGCAACGCTCAGGTCGACGGCCAGTGCGTCGGCCGTGTCGTCGTGGCGTTTGAGGTGCATGTAGCGTCCCACGATGCCGACGGCCCACCTCTCGCCCAGGCGGCGCGAATAGCCCAGGTCGACGGCCATGTCGTTGTTGCCCCGTTCGCGCAGGTACTGCCGCCAGCCGATTTGTGCCATGTTGACGTTGTCGAACCGGCAGAACCCGGTCACGGCATAGTAGTCGAACTCGCCCTGCCCGTAGTAGGACGAGGAGACCTGCGAGGGCATCTGCGAAAAGATGGCCGTCGCCGAATTATTATAGATGGCGTGCGAACCCGACAGGGTCGTCATGGCTACGCCGCCCATGCCGAGCGCCTTGGCGTCGGGTGTCGGGAGCGTAGCCTCCTGCGCCGAGGCATACAGCGCGGCGGCAAGGAGTGCCAGAGTGGTTGTCAGACGTTTCATACGGCAAATATAACAAAAAAGATGCAACTTCCATTCCGGGGCGTTGCCTGCGCACGTTCCGTCAGCACGAAATCCGTTTCAGGTGCGCTGCCACCAGTTCGAAGAAGCGCGAAATATGCTCCCCGTCGACGAAGGCGTGGTTGACGAAGATCGAGAGGGGCATCACGAGCCGGCCTTCGCGTGCGACCGCCTTGCCGGCGTTCATCAACGGGTATTCGGTGGGCTGGCCGGGTGCTCCCTGGGCATAGGTGACCGAGGTGAAATAGAGTTTCGGCGTGGCGCTCAGGAGGAAGACATCGTAGTCGCCCTGTGCCTGCAACACTTTTTCCTCCCCGTAAGGATCCCCGTCGGAAGGAATGCCGGTGACGATGGCGCGCGCCCGGGCGTAGAACCTGTCGAACTCGGCGTGATAGGGGATGCGGACGGTGTAGAACGTGCGTCCCGGGACGGCGATCGGCGTGATGACGTCCACCCTGTCGTGGTAAACCACGTTGCCGCTGCTGTCGGTGCGGTAGCGAAACTCTTCGATCTCGTTTACCGAACGCAGGACGGCATAGAGGTAGTAGAGGAAGAACGAACGTCCGGTGGCCTTCGCCGCCGCGCGGGCTTCGGTACAGTCGACCTCGGTCGCTACCGAAATCCAGGAATTGAGGAAATTGCGGAAGAAGGCGTAATTGTCGCGCCGCTTCCATGTTTCGATGTCTACGATATGTTTCATGGCGGAAATTTTCCGCAAAGATAGCGATTCCCATTGCAGTTTGTCGTGCGGCCGGCGGAATTTTGCATGCCGGACGATTGCCGTTGTGCGGCGGGCATCTTGGGGCGGGGGAGGCAATTACGTCCGCTTCCCGCTGCGTGACCGCCGCGGCATGGTGCAATTGCACGCGCTCCGTTGCGTGACGCTCCGCGGCCGGCTGCGGGACAGGGGCAATACGATAAGTTCCCTGCGGGGGTATGGCCGTAAAAAAAGCACCCGCCCGAACCTGTTCGGGACGGATGCTTCGATTCGCGTCCGATGCCTTGCGGCATGGTTTTACATATTTCTATGGCCTGTACCGCCTTTTAGCAGTTCATCGCGCCGCAGCAGTGGATGACCTGCCCGCTGACATACGACGAGAGATCCGACGCGAGGAACAGCGCGACTTTCGCCACATCCTCGGGCGTGCCGCCGCGGCGGAGCGGGATCTGCTTGTACCAGCCTTCCTTCACCTCGTCGGGCAGCTTGTCGGTCATCTCGGTCATGATGAAGCCCGGGGCGATGGCGTTGGCGCGGATACCGCGCGGGCCCATCTCCTTGGCGATCGACTTGGCCAGGCCGATCATGCCGGCCTTCGAGGCCGAATAGTTGCACTGGCCCGCGTTGCCGCTGACGCCCACCACCGACGACATGTTGATGATCGAACCGCTCTTCTGGCGGGCCATAATGGGCGTCACGGCATGGATGAAGTTGAACGCCGACTTGAGGTTTACGGTCAGCACGGCGTCCCACTGCGCCTCGGACATGCGCATCATCAGGCCGTCCTTGGTGATGCCGGCGTTGTTCACCAGGATGTCTATGCGGCCGAAGTCCTTCACGATCCGGTCGATGACCTCATGCGTCTCTTCGAAATTCGCCGCATTCGAGGCATAGCCTTTGGCCTTGACGCCCAGCGCTGCGATCTCGGCCTCGGTGGCCTTGCCGTTCTCGTCGATCGCCAGGTCGGTGAACGCCACATCGGCGCCTTCCTTGGCGAATTCAAGTGCGATGGCCTTGCCGATGCCGCGGGCTGCACCCGTTACGACAGCCACTTTTCCTTCGAGTAATTTCATAACTTTCAACGTATTAAGAGTTTCGGTAAAATATTCTGTTTTTCCTTTTTTCGTCCAAAAGACGAACAAAGTTAAGAAAAATCTCTGGAATAACCTCGAAAAACGGGAGAAATGACGCTAAATGACTTAATATCAGAGTCGTTACGATGTCAAATGATGACAAGCCGAAAAATCGGAAAACGCAAAGAAAAGCGGATTTAAGAAGAAGAATGGTTTGCAAATCATTACCCGTGAAAGAGTAAGATTTAACATATGAGAGATGCTATTGCACCGTTTGTCACCGATTTGCGTATCAAGGTCTAACTCGTTGATATTTAACTTTGCAAACAAAAAAAACGAGTATGGCAAGAAGTACATTCAAAGTGCTGTTCTACGTGAACGGCAGCAAGGAGAAAGACGGTATTGTCCCCATCATGGGACGAGTGACAATCAACGGTACTGTGGCGCAGTTCAGTTGCAAGCAGACCATCCCGAAAATCCTCTGGGATGCGAAAGGCAACCGAGCCAAAGGCAAGAGTGCCGAAGCACGGAACGTCAATCTGGCATTGGACAACATCAAGGCGCAAATCATCAAGCACTATCAGCGCATATCCGACCGAGAGGCATACGTAACGGCTGAAATGGTGCGCAATGCCTACCAAGGGGTAGGAAGCGAGTATGAGACACTGATAAAGGCTTTTGACAAGGATTGCGCCAACTTCCTGAAACGTGTCGGCAAAGACCGCAGCATCGGCACATATAAGGTCATGGTAAGGGCAAGGAACTATGTCGCAGCCTTTATCAAGTCATTCTACAGGCGGACGGATATGTCCATGCTGGAACTTACGCCCGACTTCATCAAGGAGTTTGCGGCTTATCTTACGGCTGAACGGGGACTGAAAAACGCCACCATCTGGCTGAACTGCATGTGGCTGAAAGGCGTGGTCATGCGTGCGCACTATAACGGACTGATACCGAGAAATCCGTTTGCGCAGTTCCATATCAGCCCGAATGTTAAGGAACGGGAATATCTGACAGAGGACGAAATCAAAAGAATCATGGCGCACGAGTTTGACAACCCCACCCTCGCATTGGTGCGAGACCTGTTCATTTTCGCCTGCTTCACCGCCTTGTCTTTCGTGGATATGAAAGAACTCACAACGGACGAAATAGTGGAGGTGAACGGTGAGAAATGGATATTGTCGAAACGGCACAAGACAAATGTCCCGTTCCAAGTGAAGCTGCTGGATATTCCCTTGCAGATAATCGAACGGTACAAGTATCTGTCGGAAGACAGGCTGGTTTTCGGGAAAATCAACTATTGGACGATGTGCAAACAACTGAAAAAGGTAATGGCGGAATGCGGAATAGAGAAGCAAATCTCCTACCATTGCGCACGTCATACATTTGGAACACTGGCTCTTAGCAAGGGGATGCCCATTGAAAGCGTGAGCCGTGTTCTGGGACACACGAACATTGTCACGACTCAAATCTATGCGAAAATAACCACACAGAAACTTGACAATGACCTGTCGATGTTCGGCAACAAACTGAACGCATCGTTCGGAAGTGTAACCCCATAACCAAGCATAGCCATGAAGCGAAGCATCATCACAACGGACGGCAATGGCAACATCACCTTGCCGACCGATATAGGCGCAACCGCCATGAGCGAATGGGAACTTTGCGACCTGTTCGGAGTAACCGCCCCGACATTCCGTGCAGGACTGAAGGCTCTTTGCAAGAGCGGAGTTTTAAGGGAATATGGGATAAGGCGAAGCATACGGGTATCCGATAATTGCAGTATGGAGGTTTACAACCTTGAAGCGATAGTCGCCCTCGCTTTCCATATCGGCACATTCAGAGCGGAACAGGTACGTAATGCCGTTCTTGAAAGACTGTACCTGCGAAAAGAGAAAACAAGCATCTTCTTCTCGCTGAATACCAACGGTATATCCAAATCCGAATACTTCTCGTAGCTGCATGCCTGACATTATTCACTCGGTAAGTCAGTAATTCATTAAGTCAGTACGACAGAACGACAGACGCTCTGACTTTTTCTCCCGAAAAGCGTAATCCGACATTCGCTTTTCGGGAGTTTTTCCGTTTGCACAACCCGTTTCCTGCCTCAAACCATTGAAAGTTTTTGTTTCGGGGGCTATTTGTCACCATTCTGCTGTGTTTTGCATAACAACCTATCCGATAATTGATTATATTTTTACAGCTGGTAATTTTCAAACTTAAAACCATTTGATTATGTCAGCTATCGAACAACAGGACAGCCACAGACCGCCATCGGATGGCGGCATGGCAAAGGAAGAATTTATCCGTGTCGGAACAACGCTCTACAAGATTGTGGAGCAACCGAAACTGAACGGAGGGTACGTGAGGAAACGTATCGCATGGAACAACGAGACCCTGCGACAGGATTACGGCAAGGATTACATCGGCAGCGTTCCCAAGTATGACGGCTTCTGCACAGTACCCGAACACATCGGCTACCGTTCCGTGGTCGGCAAATTCCTTAACCTCTACGAACCGATAGACCATGTACCCCGACAAGGGGATTTCCCCTCTATCCGTTCATTGCTGCATCACATCTTCGGGGAACAATACGAGTTGGGGATGGACTATCTGCAACTGCTCTACCTGCAACCGATTCAGAAGTTGCCTATCCTGCTGTTGGTGTCGGAAGAACGCAACACGGGCAAAAGCACCTTCCTGAACTTTCTGAAAGCCCTTTTTCAGAACAATGTGACTTTCAACACCAACGAGGATTTCCGCAGCCAGTTCAATTCCGACTGGGCTGGCAAGTTGCTTATCGTGGTGGATGAGGTGCTGCTCAACCGCAGGGAGGACAGCGAGCGGTTGAAGAACCTCAGCACCACACTTTCCTACAAGGTGGAAGCCAAAGGCAAAGACCGTGACGAGATTGCATTCTTCGCCAAATTCGTGCTGTGCTCCAACAACGAGTATCTGCCCGTAATCATAGACGCAGGGGAAACACGCTATTGGGTACGCAAGATAGACCGCTTGCAGTCCGATGATACCGACTTCCTGCAAAAGCTGAAAGCGGAGATACCCGCCTTTCTCCATTTCCTGCAACACAGAAAACTGTCCACCGAAAAGGAAAGCCGGATGTGGTTCAACCCCACATTGCTGCATACAGAAGCCTTGCAGAAGATTATCCGCAGCAACCGCAATCGGCTGGAGATAGAGATGTCGGAACTGCTGCTTGACATTATGGTTGCAATGGATGTGGATAGCGTTTCATTCTGCCTTAACGACCTTGTCGTACTGCTGGTGCACTCGCAGGTAAAGGCGGAAAAGCACCAAGTGCGTAAGGTGGTGCAGGAGTGCTGGAAACTAACACCTGCACCAAACGGGCTTACCTACACCACCTATCAGGGCAATTACAACAGAAGTTGTCACTATGAGCCGATAAAGAGGGTGGGACGCTTCTACACCGTCACAAGGGAGCAACTCGAATCCCTGTAATACTATCATTTTTCTGTTGAATTGTTGAATATGGGTATAAATACAATGACAATAAACGATATACATTCTCAACAAAATCTCAACAAGCCAAAAGAGAAGTTGAGAGACCACCGATACCCGTTTGTGGATTTCTTTTTTGGCGAGCGGTTTGTTGAGAAGATGTTGAAAGTTTACAGGTCTGTATATAAACATATTACATCAACAGTTCATCAAATCAACAAATTTTCATCAACTTCAAAACCGTATGTAATATGACAATCCAAGATATAAAGCAAATCAAACTGGCAGACTATCTGCAAAGTCTGGGCTATACGCCTGTAAAGCAACAAGGCAGGAACCTGTGGTACAAATCACCGTTACGGGAAGAAACGGACGCATCGTTCAAGGTAAACACCGAGCTTGAGAAATGGTACGACTTCGGCAGCGGCAAAGGCGGTAATATCATTGCATTGGCAGCGGAACTCTACCATTCGGAAGATGTAGCCTATCTGCTGAAACGCATAGAGGAGCGGACAGCATACATCCGCCCTGCATCGTTCTCTTTTGGCAGACAGCATTCCGCCAATCAGCCTTATCAGGGATTAAGGGTTGGTGAGTTGTCCTCTCCTGCTCTTATAGCCTATCTGCAAGAAAGGGGAATAAACATCGGACTTGCCAAAAGAGAATGCAGGGAGCTTCGGTTTATGAATGCCGACAAACCCTATTTTGCCATCGGCTTTCCGAACATGGCAGGAGGATATGAAGTGCGCAACAGATACTTCAAGGGATGTGTCGCCCCGAAAGACATCACCCATATCCGACAGCAGGGCGGACAACGATGTATGTGTTACCTGTTCGAGGGGTTCATGGATTACCTTTCATTCCTTACCATCCGAGTAGAAAACAATCCGCAACACCCGCGATTGGACACACAGGACTATATCATATTGAACTCCGTTTCCAATCTTGCAAAAGCGGAAAGCATATTGGAGACCTACACCCAAGTCGGCTGTTTCCTTGACAACGACACGGCAGGACGGAACACCTGCACGAAACTGAAAGAGAAGTTTGGGGAACGCCTGCTTGACAAGTCAATGTACTATCGTGAGTATAAGGACTTGAACGACTACCTGTGCGGTAAGCCCTTGTCCCAATTGGCAGAGCCGATAAAGGAGAAGAAGCAAGTCCAATTCGCAAGGCGGATGATGCAGCCACCGAAAAAGAAAGGGGGATTTCATCTGTAATATGCACGTTCGCTTTCCCAAAGGTATTTAGACAGAAATACCATAGCTCAATAGGGCGTTTTCTTCACGCATTACTCCGTAACGCTAAAAACACCCTATCGAGCCAAAGGGAAATCCCTTTGGAAACCCTGTGCAAACGAGAGCAGAAGCCAAACTCGTTTGGATTATGCCGAGTGCTGCAATGGTTCATTTGCATAATAAGCCCTGTGAGCCAGCCATAGGCAGAGAGAAGAAGCATAACGATAACCGTAAAAATAGGAATAATATGGGATATTTTTCATTAGACATAAAGAAAGCAAAGGGTACATCGGACACCACGCAGTCCGACCATATAGAGAGAAAGATAATACCTAAAAACGCAGACCCGACAAGAACACATCTGAACAGGGTGCTTGTCAAGTACCCCGATGGCGTTCACGGCAGGGATGAAGCGATTGCCCACAGGCTGAACACGGCAGGCATCAGACGGAAAATCACGCACGACCAAGTCCGCGTTGTCCGGGTGGTTTTGTCGGGTACGCACGAGGACATGATGAACATACAGGAAAAAGGAAAGCTCGACGAATGGTGCAACGACAGCATCCAATGGCTGCAAGCCACATTCGGCAAAGACAATGTGGTTGCCGCCCATCTGCACATGGACGAGAAGACTCCGCACATCCACGCAGCCGTTGTTCCTATCGTGACGGGTGAAAGGCGCAAAGCCAAGAAAGAACAGACGGACGGTAAGCGCAAGTACCGCAAGAAAACAAATTCCGTCCGTTTGTGTGCCGATGACCTGTTCAACCGCCAGACCCTGATTGCCTACCACGACAATTACGCAAGGGTGATGACGAAATACGGATTGCAACGTGGGGTACGGGGCTCGGAAGCACGGCACACTACCACCATGCAGTATTATCGGGACTTGAAAAAGAAAAATGAAACCCTTGAAACCGAAACCAGACTGTTACAGGAGAAGAAAGCCGAGGCGCAGGAGGAACTGAAACAGGTAAAAGCGGAAATCCGCACCGACAAGCTCAAAAGCGCAGCCACCGATACGGCAACCGCCCTTGCAAGCAGTGTGGGTTCTCTTTTCGGAAGTGGAAGAATGAAATCGTTGGAACGCAGGAACGAGGACTTGCAAGACCGCATCCTTGAACTTGAAGACGAAGCCCGACAACGGGAACGGCAACAAGCCGAACAGATACAGGAGATAAGAAACGCTTACGAGCAACAGCACCGCAAGCTGTCGGAGTTTACGGATTTTGTCAGACGCTATTTCCCGTATGTGGAGAAGCTGATGCCTGTAATAAACTTCCTGCGTGACCGATTGGGGTTCAATGACGGAATAATCAGAAGACTGTGCGAGTTCAAGGAGGTCGGGATAAAAGGCGAACTCTATTCTTCCGAATTTAACCGAAGTTTTGATACCCGACACTCCGTCTGCTCTATCAAACAGGATGAAAACGGTAAATTCGATTTCAAGATAGACGGGGTTTCTCACGTGAACTGGTTCAGAAAGAAGATGAATGAGTTTAGAGAAGCCATCGGAATACCGAAGCCAAGACAGAATAGAAGTATGAAACTGTAAATCAAAAAAAACCGTGATAGTAGAATGGTATATCACGGATTTTTCATACTTTTGTATTGGATTGAGGCAACTCTTTCCAAGACATACGAAAAAAAAGAAGCGTTATGCTTATCTTGTACTTGAAAACGTAGGAAATTTTCAATTAGATGCAAGGATAGCATAGTGGTTCTCACGCATATAGCGTGGGCTGCTATTGTTACATCTGCATCTATGGTTTCCTACGACCTTCAAGTAAAGAATGTGGCATACAGTTCCACGCTTCTTTAATAGGTTAAATTCCTTTGGGAACTGGAGATTAAAAAATGTAGTGTATGAGCGTAATAAAAAAATGGTTATTAGCTATTTGTGCCATTATATTAATGAATGGATGTGCACCACTTCGAATGCCTGTAATAGTAAGGAATGCTCCTATTGAAATGTATAAATACGCATACATTTCCCCAACAAAGGAATTGACATCAAGCACAGGAGGTACATATGGTGGGCAATACGGTATCTATGGTTCTTCAACCACCAAAAGTGTTAATCCAAGTGATGTAATAGCAGGAATACTAATAAAAGAAGGATATATCATATTACCCGAACTTAAACCCGAATTATCTAATGAAACTCTAATCGTCAATTATGGTGAGAGTGGCAGGCGTAATAGAGGTTTAGGTTACACAATAGAAGTAACTATACAGTTTAGCTCTGCAAAAACCAATGAAATGATATGTTCTTGTACAGCAGAAGGACAAGGCGAAACAGAAGCTGATGATATCCGTCAAGCCATTAGAAGAGCCTTAACAAGTTTATTCCCTGAGAAATAACCCAATAATACGACAGATTATGAAAAAGTTTTTAGTATTATCCGCTTTAGTTATAACTTCTTGTACACTCTCTAACGAGGAAAAAGCTGAGAAATTGGTTAAAGAGACGCTTAAAGACTATCTCTATCACCCTGATTCTTATGAGCCAATATCAACAAGAGTTGATAGTATGTTTATTGATGTAACTACTATCGAGCCTATTATGAAAATTAGCGATGAAATCAAGAATTTGATATCTAAAATAAATCGCTGTGAGAGAAAAATTGAATTAGCAGAATCTTCTATGGATATTTTTGCCCCCAATGGTTATTCTTCTCAATACTCTCGTGGAGAGTATTCACGAGCAAAAAAAGAAAAGGAAGAAGCCAAATCTGATTTGAACAAATACACCAAGAAACTTTCAGAACAACTTGCTTTTCTAAAAGAAAATGTCGCTAAATATCACAAAGGAGAATTTACAGGTTGGGCAGTAAGCCATAGATTTAGGAGTCTTAATGGAGCAGGCTCAATGACCATTCCGGGAGAAATGATTTTCTTTTGCGATGAAGAATTTACAACTTGTGGGGGTTATGAAACAGATAAGTTTGAGGACTTCGTAAAAATTTTAAACACAGTAGATGAAGCAACTTCGGATGAAGATGTAATAGATTATTTTAAAGAAAATAATTTTTTGCTATAAATTCCGTATTTCCGTAGTACGCTAATTTTTATGCAAAGCAAATATTATCAACTGCTATTTTTTTAATATGCAATGGGCGTTTATTTTGGTTATTTGTATAATTGCTATTTCGGTTATTGTAATAGCGATGGTACGAACACGCCTAAAAAACAAATCCAAAGAGCTTGC
>ENA-UEPG01000476-UEPG01000476.1-human-gut-metagenome-genome-assembly--contig:-NODE-476-length-39690-cov-7.351072_pt1 | contig 39690 bp, 26 predicted proteins | sample MGYA00242893_ERZ507902 | MGnify/ENA primary metagenome ERZ507902 (study PRJEB26167, sample SAMN06115491) | human gut metagenome | host: Homo sapiens | place: China:Gansu | collected 2015-04-23 | study...
AGAAAGCCACGCAGCTCGGCGCCAAAGTCGTGACGCTCTCCGACTCGTCGGGTTACATCCACGATCCCGAAGGCATCGACGCCGCGAAACTGGACTATGTAATGGAATTGAAAAATATCTTCCGCGGCCGTATCAAGGAGTACGCCGACCGCTATCCTTCGGCGACCTACTACCCCGGCCAGCGTCCGTGGGGCGTCAAGTGCGACATCGCCATGCCGTGCGCCACGCAGAACGAGCTGAACGGCGACGAAGCGCAGGCGCTCGTCGACAACGGCTGCATCTGCGTCGCCGAAGGCGCCAACATGCCCTCGACGCCCGACGCCATCCGCATCTTCCAGCAGCACAAGCTGCTCTACGCGCCGGGCAAAGCCGCTAATGCAGGCGGCGTGGCGACGTCGGGTCTCGAAATGACGCAGAACTCGATGCGCATCACGTGGTCGCCCGAAGAGGTGGATGCCAAACTCCGCTCGATCATGCAGAACATCCACTCCGTCTGCGTGCAGTACGGAACTCAGGCCGACGGTTACATCAACTACGTAAACGGCGCCAATATCGGCGGTTTCATGAAAGTCGCCAACGCCATGCTGGCGCAGGGATGCGTCTGATCCGCAGTCGGCATACGAAAGAAGCCCGGAGCTATGTTCCGGGCTTTCCTATTTCAGATCCGCACCGACTACAGAAACAGCACGGCCAGCGCCGCGACGGCGAACCCGCCGCAGAATCCGGCCAGCACCTGCTGCCCGTTGTGACACCCCAGATAGAGACGGGCCGAAGCCAGCGCCCCGGCGCAGAGTATGGCGATCATCAGCGGAACCATCATGTCGCCCACGCCCGCGATATTCATCACCACCAGCAATGCGACCACGGCCCCCATCGCCGTCAGGTGCAGGCTGATCTTCCAATAGAGCGACACCACCAGACACATCACCTCGCAGCAGGCGGCGGCGATCATGAACTTACGCAGGAAGATGGCGGAGGGAATTTTGGCGATCGTAATGGCGCACAGCACATAGCACACGGCGCCCACCAGCAGCGGCAAAAGCCGCTCGCGGCGGTCGTCGATCCTGTAATCCGAAATCCGGCCCAGCGACCGAAGCACCCCCAGCGCCAGCAGGGGGATGATAATGGCATAAAGCGCCACCACCCACAGCAGGTAGATCTTCACGCCCGACGGATAATGCGCGAAGACGGTAAGCGTCAGCAGGACGCCGATCATGTAGAGAGGCAGCAGAAACGGGTGCAAAGCCCACGATATGCCGTTCGAGAGTTTTCTGTACATTCTTCAAATTATCACACCGGCCGCAACTGCCTCAGACCTGCCGCCGCCTTCCGGGGCGGCCCGGCGGATCAGCGCAAATCGGTTCCGTATCCGGCCGCAACGCCCCGCACGGGGCGCAAACGGCCGGCGGCCGGTTTTCTGTTCTTCATCTATATCTGTTTGCGGAGCCGGGCGACGGGGATTCCGAGCATTTCGCGGTACTTGGCCACCGTGCGGCGGGCAATCCGGTAGCCTTTCGAGTTGAGAATGTCCATCAGCGTCTCATCCGTCAGCGGATGGCGCTTGTCCTCCTCGTCGATACACTCCTGCAATATGTTTTTGATTTCATAGCTCGACACCTCCTCGCCGCTCTCGGTCTGCATCGCCTCCGAGAAGAGCGACTTGAGCAGGATAATGCCGAACTGGGTCTGCACGTACTTGCTGTTCACCACGCGCGAGATCGTCGAAACGTCGAGTCCGGTGCGGTCGGCGATATCCTTGAGGATCATCGGCCGCAGTTTCGATTTGTCGCCGTCCTTGAAGTACTCCTGCTGGTAGTCGAGAATGGTCTGCATCGTGCGCATCAGCGTGTCGTGACGCTGCTTGATGGCCGAGATGAACCATTTGGCCGAGTCGATCTTGTTCTTCACGAACTGAATCGCCTCCTTGTCCTTCTCGCGGACCGTGCCGTCGGAGCCGACCATCTCGCGGATCATGTCCATATAGCGGCGGTTCACGCGGACTTCGGGAACGTTGTACGAATTGAGCGAGAGTTGGAACCGCCCGTCCTGATAATCGAGGATAAAATCGGGAATGATGTAGGGCGTCGTGTCGGTGCCGCCCTCGGCATAGAGGTTGCCGGGCTTGGGCGAGAGCCGCCTGATCTCGGCAATCGCTTCGCGGAAATCCTCCTCCGACACCTGCAGGCGCGACATCAGTTTCTCGTAATGCTTCTTGACGAACTCTTCGAAATAGTTGGTCAGAATCTTGCGGGCCAGCCGTCGGGGACGGCTGTTGATCGGGATCTGCGCCATCTGCAGCAGCAGGCACTCCCGCAGGTTGCGGGCGCCGATGCCGGCCGGTTCCAGTTCGTGCAGGACTCCGAGCAGGCGCTCCAGCTCCTCGGCCGAAGTCTCGATTCCGAGCGTAAAGGCGATATCGTCGGCGACGGATTCCAGATCGCGGCGCAGGTAACCGTCCTCGTCGATGCTCCCGACCAGATAGGCGGCCAGACGCATATCGCGCTCCGAAAGGTTGCGGAAACCGAGCTGTTCGAGCAGATATTCGGGCAGCGAACGGCCTTCGGTCAGGAAAACCGGACGCTGTTTGTCGTCTTTCGAATAGTTGTTTATGCGGCTTTTATAGGAAGGCGTATCGTCTTCGCGCAGATACTCGTCCACGGAGATCTGCTGCGGCTGCTCCTCCTCTTCGGACGCATGTTCCTCTTCCTCCAGCACGATGTTGTCCTCAATCTCCTGTTTGATACGTTGTTCGAGCTGCACGGTGGGCAGCTCCAAGAGCTTGATCATCTGAATCTGCTGCGGAGAGAGCTTCTGCTGAAGCGATAATACCTGTTTCTGATTAATAGCCATACTTTTTCCAAATTAAGAATAGTTCGTTCTGAATTTGGTTTCTTCTTTCGGTTAGTAAACAAACGGCCGCAACCGGGGAAATCGTATGGAAAGGCGCTTATTTCTAGGCCTGCACCGCACAGCCCGAACAAGGAATTCGTTCGGGTCCGGCAGCAAGAGGCGTGAAACGGCCTTTCCGGGCGGTTTTAAAAATCGGCGTTCTTCGGCGTGCGCGGGAACGGCTGCACGTCGCGGATGTTGGTCATGCCCGTCACGAAGAGCAGCAGCCGGTCGAAGCCCAGACCGAAGCCCGAATGCGGAGCCGAACCCCAGCGGCGGGTGTCGAGATACCACCAAAGCTCCTTCTCGTTCATGCCCAATTCGGCGACCCTTGCATGAAGCTTGCCATAATCGGCCTCACGCTCCGATCCGCCGATGATTTCGCCGATTCCGGGGAACAATACGTCCATAGCGCGTACGGTCTTGCCGTCGTCGTTCTGCTTCATGTAGAAGGCCTTGATGTCCTTGGGATAGTTGATCAGGATGACGGGACGCTTGAAATGCTCCTCGACCAGATAACGCTCATGCTCCGACTGCAGGTCGCAGCCCCAGTCGCAGGGGAATTCGAACTTGCGGCCCGAAGCCTTCAGTATTTCGATGCCCTCGGTGTAGTCGAGACGCTTGAAGTCGTTCTCCAGCACGAAGTGCAAGCGGTCCAGCAGTCCGTTGTCCCACATCTTGTTCATGAATTCGAGGTCCTCGGCGCAGTTGTCCAGCGCATACCGGATCAGGTACTTGAGGAAATCCTCGGCCAGCTCCATGTTGTCCTCCAGCTCATAGAAGGCGGCCTCCGGCTCGATCATCCAGAACTCCGACGCATGGCGCGGAGTATTGGAATTCTCGGCGCGGAACGTGGGACCGAAGGTGTAGATGCGGCCCAGCGACAGCGCGCCCAGCTCGCCTTCGAGCTGGCCCGACACGGTCAGGTTGCAGGCCTTGCCGAAGAAGTCCTGCGAGAAATCGACCTGTCCCTGCTCATTCTTGGGCACGTCGTTCAGGTCGAGCGTCGTCACCTGAAACATGGCGCCTGCGCCCTCGCAGTCCGAAGCCGTGATAAGCGGGGTGTGGAAGTAATAGAACCCCTCCCTGTTGAAATATTCGTGAATGGCGTAGGCCATGGCGTGCCGGATGCGCAGCACCGCGCCGAAGGTATTGGTGCGCGGACGCAGATAGGCGATGTCGCGCAGGAACTCCAGCGAATGCCCCTTTTTCTGCAGGGGATAGGTCTCCGGATCGGCCGTGCCGTAGATCTCGATCTTCTCGGCCTGCACCTCGACGCGCTGGCCCGATCCGAGCGACGCCACGAGCCGTCCGTCCACACGGATGCAGGCGCCCGTGGTGATGGGTTTGAGCTGCTCTTCGCCGAACTTGGCAAGATCGACCACTATCTGGATATTCGCAACGCACGATCCGTCATTGAGGGCGATGAACGCCACATTCTTGTTTCCGCGCTTGGTGCGCACCCAACCTTTGACGACGATGTCGGTGTCCTCGGCACCCGACTTCAGAATTTCTGCGATTCTCTGCGATTTCATATCTTTCATTTTATCAATGCTCTTATTCGTCTTTTCGAATTTACAAAGATACCTATTATTTGCGATTTGGCAAAAAAAAAGTACCTTTGCCTAACCTATATAAGAACACGCACGATGAAACGTACCATACTGCTGACGGCGGCGATCCTCTGCGCCGCAGGCATCCGGGCACAGGACCTCTACAACATCAAGGAGCCGCCCGCGACCGAGATTCTCTCGCGTCCGGTCGAAGCGGGACGCATCCACCGCACCGAGGTCGTTCCCTACGACAAGCGCCACGACGCCGACGCCCGCAACCGCGCTGGCGTCGAAGCCTATATCGCCTACACCCCCGAAGCGTTCGCGGCCACGGACGATGCGGTGGCCGTCGGACAGGTGATCGACATACCCTATGTCTGGACCGACGGCGTGGTGTACCTCCACCTCGAAAACGTCGGCACGGCCTACACGCTCACGGTCAACGACACCGAGGTCGCCGAGGTCGAAGACTCCTCGACGCCCGCCGAATTCGCGCTGACGCCCTACATCCGCGAAGGCAAGAACGCCGTCGTGCTGACCCTGCGCCGCAGCGCGGCCGATGCGCTCAACGCCGCCCCGGCGTCGCGCAAGGCATTCGAAAACAGCTACCTCTACACCCAAAACAAACGCTCGATCCGCGACTTCGAAATCGCGCTCGTCCCCGACTCCACCCGCAAATTCGGCGTGCTCGAACTGGCGGTCGTCGCCCAGAACGCATTCAACTACGACGAACCCGTCACCGTGGGTTACGACATCTACTCGCCGCAGGGCAAGCTGCTCGACTTCAACATCCGCGAAGTCGTGATTCCGGGCCGCACGACTGACACAGTGCGCTTCAACCCTTTCATATACGGCACCAACGCCAACAAATGGGAACCGGGCGCCAAGAATCCGCCGCTCTACAAAGTCATGCTCTTCACGCGCCGCGACGGAGCTTACCGCGAATACATGCTGCTGAAGATCGGCTTCGGCAAGACCGAATTCACCGATGGCCGCATCACCCGCTTCGACAAGGAGATCAAACTCGTCAAAGCCCGCTACAACGCCGCCGCAGACCGTAAAACCACCCTCGCGGAGCTGAAAACCCTCAAATCCAAGGGCAGCAACACCGTCTGCCCCGACTATCCGCAGCCGGCGTGGTTCTACGAACTTTGCGACGAACTCGGTCTTTACGTCATCGACCGAGCCAACATCAACGCTCCCGACAGGCGCGACGACCGCCGTGTGGGCGGCACGCCGTCGAACGATCCCGCGCTGGCCGACGAATACCTCGAACGGGTCAAGGCGATGTACTACCGCTCGCGCAACCACACCTGCGTCGTCGCCTTCGCGCTGGGCGGCGAATCGGGCAACGGTTACAACATGTACAAGGCTTACGAGTGGCTCAAGTCGGTCGAGAAATCGCGGCCGGTGATCTACACCGACGCCGACGGCGAATGGAATTCGGACCTGTAGTCCGCTTTTCACGGCTCCGGTCCCCGGCCGGGCTACGACACCCCGCATTCCCCCTTTCGCGCAGCTCCGGCAAACGCTTCGACCGGCAACCAAGGCTCCGGTCCGGCGTACGGCGGCAAACTGCGGAAACGATTTACGAGAAGAAATGGTCATCGAACTGATAGTCATAGGCAAAACCGACTCGAAGGAGGTCGCGTCGCTGGTCGAAATGTACGCCCGGCGCGTAAACTTCTACTGCAAATTCGCGGTCACCGCCCTCCCCGACATCCGCAACACCAAGAACCTCAGCGTCAAACAGCAGCGCACGGCCGAAGGCGAAGCGATCCTGCGCCAGTTGTCGGACGGCGACTACGTCGTACTGCTCGACGAGCGGGGCGACGAAATGCGGTCGGTCGAATTCGCCTGCTGGCTCCAGAAACGCATGAACAGCGGCGTGAAACGTCTGGTGCTGGTCATCGGCGGACCTTACGGATTCTCGGAGGAGGTCTACAAACGCTCCGACGCCCGTCTGTCCCTTTCGCGCATGACCTTTTCACACCAGATCGTGCGGGCGATCTTCGCCGAGCAGATCTACCGCGCCTTCACCATTCTCAACAACGAACCCTATCACCACGAGTAAGCCGATGGAGCGCCGTCCCGCCATAGCCGTCGCAGCGCCCAACGTCCTGATGGGCGTCGGGATGAAATCCATCCTCGAAAAGATCATTCCCGCCGCCGACGTCGAACTCTTCGGCGACTTCGAATCCTTCACGGAAGCGGACCCGGAACGCTTCTTCCACTTCTTCGTGGCGGCGCAGCTCTTCGTCACGCACGGCAGTTTCTTCCGCGCCCGGCGCAGCAAAACGATCCTGCTTTGCAGCGGACAGCCCCAGCCTGCTTATGCGGACATGCACTGCATCGACGTCTGCACCAACGAGGAGGCGATCGTCCGCGACATCCTGCGCATGCACCACGGCGCGCACCGGTCCGAACACATCGTTCCCGGCGCGGTGCGTCCCGAAGCCGCGCCCCTTTCGGGCCGCGAAGCCGAAGTGCTGGCGCTGATCGCCCGCGGCTATATGAACAAACAGATCGCCGACAGCCTGCAAATCGGGCTTACGACCGTCATTTCGCACCGCCGCAACATCATGGAGAAGCTGGGTATCCGTTCAGTGGCGGGTCTGGCCATCTACGCCCTGACGGCCGGTTACGTCGATGCCGGCGAACTGTGAAGCCCCCTCCTCATAAATTAGGATTGCAGCTTCCGAAATAAATCCGTTACTTTGCATCCGAATCAAACGCTTTACCGTGCACCTCAGACAACTGACCATACCGCTTCTGACACTCCTTCCGCTCCTCGCGGCGGCCGGAGGAAAACAGACACCGGAACGGCATGCCGCGGCAACGGCGGCAGTCGCCGGCACGGCCGGGGAGGAACCGGCCGCGGCGGATACCGTGATCGTGGTGGACAAGGTGCAGGTGACGGCCATCAAGCAGGGCATGGTCCTGCGGTCGCAGCCCGTCGCGGCGACGATCGTCGGCAGCCGCGCCATCGAACGGGAGCGCATCGGCGCATTGAAACACCTCTCCCAGCAGGTCCCCAACTTCTACGCCCCCGACTACGGCTCGCGCATGACCTCGTCGATCTACGTCCGGGGACTCGGTGCGCGTATCGACCAGCCGGTCATGGGACTCAACATCGACAACGTACCGGTTCTCAACAAGGACAATTACGATACGGAACTGGCCGACGCCGAACGCATCGAAGTACTCCGCGGACCGCAGAGCACGCTCTACGGCCGCAATACGATGGGCGGCGTAATCAATGTCTACACCCTCTCGCCGCTCTCGTACGAGGGCGTGCGCCTGAGCGCCGAATACGGCAGCGGCGACAGCTACAAGTTCCGCGCCTCGTCCTACTACAAACTCACGCCCGATCTGGGCATGGCCGTAACGGGTTATTATACCCACACGGGCGGATTCTTCGAGAATCTCGCCACGGGCGACAAATGCGACTGGGAACGGCTGGGCGGCGGACGCTGGAAAACCCAGTGGCGCAGCCGCACGGGGCTCCGGATCGACAATACGCTTTCGTTCTCGGTGCTCGAACAGGGCGGCTATCCCTATGCCTATGTCGGCGACGACATCATCGGCGACGACGGACGCCCCGTCGTCCGCCGCGGGGAAATCCGCTACAACGACCCCTGCTCCTACCGCCGCACCGCCCTGAGCGACGGACTCACGATCCGCTACGACGCCGGCAGTTTCACCGTCGCCTCCATCACGAGCTACCAGTATTCCGACGACGAGATGATCCTCGATCAGGATTTCCTGCCCCTCTCGTACTTCACGCTCAGACAGGCCCGTACCGAGCATAGCGTGACCGAGGACCTCGTCTTCCGTTCGCGCGGGGATAAAGCCTACCGCTGGCTGCTGGGGGCATTCGGATTCTACCGTCACGGCACGATGAACGCCCCGGTGCACTTCAAACAGACGGGCATCGAGAAGCTGATCCTCAAATACGCCAACGAAAACGACCAGAGCTACCGCTACAGCTGGGGGCTGAAAGACGGAACGGGCGGCGACGAGCTTTTTCTGGGAAGCGATTTCCGCATGCCTTCGGCTGGCGGCGCCCTCTACCACGAATCCAACTATACGCTGGGGCGCTGGCGCTTCACCGCAGGATTGCGCTTCGACTTCGAACACGCCCGCCTGCGTTACCGCAACCACACCGATACGCGGTACACCAAAACCCGCATCAAGGACGACGCCGTATATGAACTCCAGCTCGAAATCGACGATCGCAGCACATTGAAACAGACCTTCACCGAGCTGCTGCCCAAATTCTCGGTCATGTACTCCTTCGACGAGACGCGCAACCTCTACCTGACCATCGCCAAGGGCTACAAGTCGGGCGGCTTCAACACCCAAATATTCTCCGACGTCCTCCAGCAGAAGATGATGAACCGCATGGGTATCGGCGAAGTGTACGACGTACAGCGGGGCGTCGCCTACAAACCCGAATACAGCTGGAACTACGAGATAGGCGGCCATTTCTCGTGCATGGAGGGCGCGGTCCGGGGCGATTTCGCACTGTTCTACATCGACTGCCGCGACCAGCAGCTCACCGTCTTTCCGCCGGGACAGACCACCGGCCGCATGATGACCAACGCCGGGCGCACGCGCAGTCTCGGAGCCGAAGCGGCCGTTCAGATTTCGCCGTGGCGCACCTTCGACATCAACCTCGCGTACGGCTACACCGACGCCCGGTTCGTCCGGTACGAAACGACCGTAAAGAACGACGACGGCGATCCCGTGCGCATCAGCTACAAGGACAACCGCATCCCCTACGCCCCGCAGCACACCCTTTCGGCCGGAGCCGCATGGACCGTCCCGACCGGCGTGAAATGGCTCGGCGATCTGGTGTTTCAGGCCGGCGTCCGCTGCGCAGGCCGCATCTGGTGGAACGAAGAAAATACGCTTTCACAACCTTTCTACGCGCTTACGGACGCTTCGGTACGCTTCGAACACGCCCGCTACTCGCTCAGCGTCTGGGGCCGCAACCTCGCCGACACCGGTTACGACGTATTCTATTTCAAATCAATCGGCAACGAGTTCGTCCAGCGCGGACGCCCCCGCACATTCGGCATCACACTGAACATTAACTTATAAAACGGATAACGCAACATGAAAAAATTACTATTCCTCCTGCTGGCTGCCGCAGCCGTCACCGCCTGCGACAACGACGAAGAACGAAACGGCAAACAGTCGGCCGTTTACGACGGCACGCTGATCGTCACGGACAATACGAAAACGCCGCCCGAAACTGCGACATCGAAAAACGTACGTTACGAACTTGCCGAAAGCAACGACGGCACGATCACGCTCACCATGCCGGGAATCAAATTCGTAAGCAACATGCCCGCCCTGACGATCGTCATCCCCAAACTGGAGTTCGTCAACGAAACCGGCGGAGTCGTCTCGGAGCTCAAAAGCACGGTGACGCCGATCGTTCCCTACATCGGCAGCACGCCCTATCCCGAATACAGGATCACCGACTTCTACGGTGAAATGACTCCGGAAACCCTCAGCATAAGGTTCAACTGTTCGGCAGACATCACGCTGCCAAACGGCGGAAAACTCATACTCGACCATGATACGAAATATACTGGAACACTCGTAAAATAAATACCATGAAACCCGAATACAGACCTTTCGTAGACGAGCTTATCGAGCTTTGCATCAAAGAAGACATCGGCGACGGCGACCACACGTCGCTTTCGTGCATCCCGGCCGGCGAACACGGCCGCATGCGCCTGCTTTGCAAGCAGGAGGGCATCATCGCCGGCATTGAAATCGCCCGGATCGTATTCGACCGTCTCGACCCCGACATGCACTTCGAGCAGGTGCTTCACGACGGCGACCGCGTAAAACCCGGCGACGTGGCGTTTTACGTATCGGGCCGCCTGCGTTCGCTGCTGCAGGCCGAGCGCATCATCCTCAACATCATGCAGCGCATGAGCGGCGTGGCGACGCAGACCGCCGTTTACGTCGCGCGGCTCGAAGGACTGCACACCAAAGTCCTCGACACCCGCAAGACCACGCCCGGCATGCGCGTACTGGACAAGATGGCCGTGAAGATCGGCGGCGGTGAAAACCACCGCATGGGTCTTTTCGACATGATCCTACTGAAAGACAACCACATCGACTTCGCCGGCGGCATCCGCAAGGCGATCTGCGGCGCCCGCGAATACCTCAAGGCCAAGGGCAAGGATATTCCGATCGAATGCGAGGTGCGTTCGCTGGAGGACATCGACGAAGTCTTCGCCGCAGGCGGCGCGGACCGCATCATGTTCGACAACTTCACGCCTGCCATGACACGCGAAGCGGTGAAGAAGGTCGCCGGACGCTGCGAGACCGAATCCAGCGGCGGCATCACGCTCGACACGATGCGCGACTACGCCGAGTGCGGCGTCGATTTCATCTCGGTCGGCGCGCTGACACACCAGATCAAGTCGCTCGACATGTCGCTCAAAGCCTGCGAATAGCCCGCGCACGAACCGCGCACGAAAACACCCCGGAACATGAAACGCCTGCTGCACACCCCCACGGCCCTGCTGCTGCGGCGCATCGCACTGCTTTACGCGGTGCTGATGCTCTGCCGCGTGATTTTCTATCTCTACAACGCGCAGCTGCTGGGACCGCTGAGCTGGGGAGAGCTGGGGCAGCTGCTGGCGGGTTCGCTCAAATTCGACACCGCGTCGGTCATCTACGCCGACGGGGTGTTCGTATTGCTCTCGCTGCTGCCTCTGCACGCGCGCGAACGCAAGTGGTACCGCCGTCTGCTGTTCTGGTACTACGCCGTCGTAAACGCCGTGCTGGTCGTAGCGGTCAATATGGCCGACTGCGTCTATTTCCGCTACACGCAGAAGCGGTTCACCGCCGATGAAATCTTCTTCGCCGACAACGGCAACTCGTTGCAGCTGGTCGGCAAATTCATGGCCGAAAACTGGTATCTGGTCATTGCGGCGGCGGCCCTGACCGCCCTGCTCGTGTGGGGCTACGGCCGCAAGATACGCGAAGAGAGTCTCCTGAGCCGGGGCTGGGGCTACTATGCGGGCGGCACGGCGATTTTCGCCGTCGCAGCCGGACTCTGCATCGCCGGCATGCGCGGCGGCATGACCCGCATGACGCGGCCGATCACCCTCTCCAACGCCACGCTCTACACTGCGGACAGCGGCAAGGCCAACCTGATTCTGAGCAATCCGTTCTGCATCCTGCGCACCATCGGCAGTGCGGGCAGCGTCAGCTATAAAAAATTCTTCCCGCCCGAAGAGCTGCCGCGACGCTTCACACCGGTCCACCGGCCGGCAGACAGCACGGCCGTAAACCTCGCGGGCCGCAACGTCGTGATTTTCATTATGGAGAGCATGTCGGCCGAACATTCGGCGCACCTGATGCCCGAAATCTATGCCGACCGAAAGACCAAAGGTTTCACGCCGTTCCTCGATTCGCTGATGCGCAGCGGGTTGTGCTTCAAACGGATGTATGCCAACGGCACCCGCTCGATTCAGGCCATGCCTTCGGTACTGGGCAGCATCCCGTCGTTCAAGACGCCGTTCGTGCTGATGCCGCAGTCGTTGGGCGAAAGCCGGCAGCTGCCGGCCATCCTGCGCGACAAAGGTTACGCCACGGCGTTTTTCTGCGGTTCGGAGCGCGGCTCGATGGGCTTCGGCGCCTATGCCCGTTCGGCCGGCGTGGAGCGGCTCGTCAGCCGCGAGGATTACGAAGCCCGGCACGGCAAAGAGGATTTCGACGGCTACTGGGGCATCTGGGACGAACCGTTCCTGCAATTCATGGGCGAAGAGCTTTCCGAAACCCCAGAACCCTTCTTCGCCACGCTCTTCACCCTCTCGTCGCACCATCCGTTCGTCGTACCCGCCAGATACGAAAACACGCTGCCCGACGGCTACACCAAAATCCACAAGGGCGTGGCTTACGACGACAACGCATTCCGCCTCTTTTTCGAACGTTTCGGCCGCGAAGAGTGGTTCCGGCGCACGGTTTTTGTATTCGTGGCCGATCATGTATCGTCCGAAAAATTCGCACCCGTGACCCGCACCTACCCCGGCAACTACCACATCATAGGCTTCATGTACACGCCCGACGGCGCGCTGCGGGGCGAGGTCGGCGACGTAGTGCAGCAGCTCGACATCATGCCCACGGTGCTGGGTCTCGTGGGCAGTGAGGAACCCTATTTCGCCTTCGGACGCGACGTGCTGAACGAGCCTGAGCGGCCCCGCTGGTCGGTGTCGTACGACGGGAAGTTCCGCGCGCTGACCGGCGAAGGCGCCGTCGTACTCGACGATTCGGGACCGCAGGTGCAGGAGTGCCCGGTCACCCCCGCCGCCGACAGCCTGATGCAGTCGTTCCGGGCGCTGATCCAGCAGTATTACAGCCATATCGAACGCAAGAGTTACACCCCCGATGATTGAATTCAAACCCGTACGCCTCGAAGACAAACAGATCATCGAGCGCCATACCATGCCTTCGGGCATCCTCAACTGCGACCTCGCATTCGCCAACATGTACTGCTGGCAGGCAATGTACCATAGCGCATGGGCCGTGATCGACGGCTTTCTGGTCATCCGCTTCCACATCGGCGGCGGCGAGAAGATCGGCTACATGCAGCCCGTCGGCGAGGGCGATTTCGCGGGCATCATCCCTGCCCTGCGCGCAGACGCCCATGCCCACGGGCAGCGTCTGCGCATCATCGGCCTGACGGACGAGGGCCGCGAGATGATCCGCAACATGCACGCGGGACTTTTCGCATTCGAATCGGACCGCGCACTGGAAGACTACGTCTACAACGCCGAAGACCTGCGTAACCTGACGGGACGCCGCTACCAGCCCAAGCGCAACCACATCAACCGCTTCATGTCCGAATACCCCGACTTCCGGTACGAGAATCTGACGCGCGACCGTTTCGCGGAGTGCATGCAGCTCGAACGCGAATGGCGCCGGGCGCACGAGGGACACACCTCGGAACTCTGCGCCGAACAGCGGGCCATGCAGCGGGCCTTCGACCACTTCGAGGAGCTGGAAATGCTGGGCGGCTGCATCTACGTCGGCGACAAGCTGGTCGCCTTTACGTTCGGCTCGGCGGTCAACGACCACACGTTCGACACCCACGTCGAGAAGGCCGACACGGATTACGACGGAGCCTTCACGATCATCAACAAACTCTTCGCCGAGCATCTGCCCGAACGCTTCACGCTGATCAACCGCGAGGAGGACCTCGGCATCGACGGTCTGCGCCAGTCGAAACTCTCCTATCACCCCGCCGTCATCCAGCACAAATTCACGGCCATACACCTGCACCCCGACGAAATCGCCTGCAAAGAGTTGTGGACCGCGGCCTTCGGCGACGACGAACAGTTCATCGACTCGTTCCTGATACGCTACTACAGCCGCAGCCGCATGCTCACGGCCGAATACGAAGGCCGCACGGCGGCGATGCTCCACCTGCTGCCGTTCGAAAGCCAGCTGGGCCGCACGACCTATATCTACGGCGTGGCGACGGCTCCCGAATTCCGCCGCCGGGGGCTGGCCGGCAAGCTGATGGGCGAAGCGATGCGGCTGATCGCCGATCGCGGCGACGACGCGGCACTGCTGATCCCCAGCGAGGAATGGCTGCGCGGATTCTACGCCCCATACGGATTCTCCGGCGCAATTCCCGTAACCTTCGCTTCGCCGGACGGCTTCGACTTCGGCACGGGCGACCCGTCGAAGGACCTTGCGATGGTCTGGCGCCGCGATGCCTCCGCCCCGATACCCGAAACGCTGCAATGCAGTTACTATAAGAAAAAATAGTGCATCCGGAGCAAATTCCGACAACGGCTCTTACAATAAAAAGGGAACTGTCCTTGCAGACAGTTCCCTTCATGTTTAGGTCGGGGCAAACGGGCAATCCCCTTATTTCAGATCTGCCGAACCGTTACCGCCGGCAGTCCAATCCGGGACCTGCACGCCGGAGACCGATATCTCCGTTCCCGTTATGTTTATCGTAATGTTATAATTCGCGCCGGCATCCAATTTGGCAATATCCTTGACTGCGATATTCTGATAGGAAGTCCCGTCGAGCGTACAATCGAGTGTCAACGAAGCTGCAGTTTTGGGAAGAACCAATGCCGTAACGGCATTCGGACTCGTAAAGTCAGTAGCCGTACTGACCACCGTCAGGTCGGCATCCGTAACAGTCGAATAAGAACCGTTTGAAATATCTATTGTCGAAACTCCGGGAGTTCCCTTGACCACGAGCGACGAAAGACTCGGCGCACTGAACGGATAGTTCGTGGCGTTCAACGTAAACGTCAGTTTTGCAAAAGCGTGTTTCAGGGTCAATGCCAGATCCGTGCACTTACCGGAATTCACTTCCGTATTCTCCTGATATACAAAATCGACGGCCGCAGTTGTATTCCCCGGATTCAGCGTAAAGACATTGGGAGCAGCCTCGGCATCGGGTTCGACGCCGACCGGAGCCCAAGCGACCATATTCCGGGAAGATTTCAACAAATAAATCGCGGGAGAAATCGAATAGCCGCTGCCATCCGTATATTTAACTTCCTGATTATTTACAGCCGTGGAATAAGCATCATTGGTGTCGAGATTGATTTTGAACGAGGCATTGAGCGGAGTCGGATCGCCTGCCGCACGGGTCTCCAGACCTGCAGTAACAACCGACTGGAATCCTAATGCTGCGCTTTCAGGCTGGGGGGGGGTAACTTCCTCCTGCTTGTCGCACGAAGTAAAAAAGGCCGCAGCCATCGCTGTCGCTGCAAGGGCAGCAACCAAATAAAAACATTTCATTGTTGAGATTTTTTTAAATTAGTGTACGTATTTTCCGGACGGTCTGCAACTCGCAGGACGAATTAAGCGGGCAATCCTTATTGTTCTATCAAAAAAAGGTCGCAAATATTCACACCGATCCGAATTGTTTAATTTCACGCACACAATTTCGTTCATTGTGACATTCGAAGGTAAGCACAATCCCCTGTAGATGTACTCCAAGAACTGCTAAAGCCCATCAAAAGGACTTTTTTGTATACCAAGTCGCACTACAACGGACAGCCCGTGGACGCAAATGTATACCAACACCAGCAAAAAGGATAAAGACAGCACGCAAAACCCAGCGAAAGCCGTCCGCCGCCGCACACGGCACACAGCACACGACACCAATCCCTGCGCAGCGGCACGGAGATAACAAAGGCAAGACGCAGTTTGTCCCGCAGGAAAACAAATGCCCCGAAGCTTTCGCTTCGGGGCATTTCGGTCCGGGCCACGGACCCTATCTTATCGGAATGCTTGTCCCAAACCGGGAAAACCCGATTCAGGCATTCATCATCTATTTCCGGCCCATCCGCCGCAGAAAACACTCGATCGTATTCTCCATCAGGCAGCAAATCGTCATCGGCCCCACACCGCCCGGCACGGGGGTGATGACCGAAGCCTTCGGCTCGACTGCGGCGAAATCGACGTCGCCGCACAACTTCCCGGTCTCAGGATCGCGGTTTACACCCACGTCGATCACCACGGCGCCTTCACGCACCATGTCGGCCGTTACGAATTTCGGCCGGCCGATCGCCACGACCAGAATATCGGCCCGGCGTGTCACCTCCGGCAGATTGCGCGTGCGGCTGTGCGTCATCGTCACCGTAGCATTCTCATCCAGCAGCAGTTTCGACACGGGAAGCCCCACGATATTGCTGCGGCCGATCACCACGGCCTCCTTGCCCGCAATCCCGACGCCTGCGGCCTTCAGCATCTTGATGATGCCCTTCGGCGTACAGGGGAGCGTGCAGGGCTGTTTCTGCCACAAAGCCGCCACGTTCAGGGGATGAAAGCCGTCCACGTCCTTGGCCTTGTCGATCGCCTCGATCACCTTGTCCTCGTCGATATGTTTCGGCAGGGGCAGCTGCACCAGAATACCGTCCACCTCCGCGTCGGCATTCAATTCGGCGATAATGCCGAGCAGCTCCGCTTCCGAAATCGTCTCCGGCTTGCGGATCGTCGTGTTGCGAATCCCCACCTCGGCCGACGCCTTGGCCTTGCCCGTCACATACGACACGCTGCCGGGGTCTTCACCCACCAGAATCACGACCAGATGGGGCACCCGGCCGTATTTTTCGCCGAACGCCGCCACCTCGGCGGCCATTTCGGCCTTAAGTTTCGCTGAAAGTTCTTTTCCGCTGATTATCATATTTCCCAACTATTTTTCAAATGCCCAGTGCCCGATATCGGTCCTGTAAAAAAGATTGTCGCATCCGATCTGAGCCACGTCCTTCAACGCATTCGCACGGGCTTCGGCCAGCGTCGCCCCCTTGCCTACGACGAAGAGCACACGGCCGCCCGCCGTCAGAATACGGCCGCCGTCGGCCTTCGTGCCCATATGGTACACAGCGCTTCCGACCCGGTCGAGTCCCTTGATCTGGTGTCCCTTCTCATAGGAGCCGGGATAGCCCTTCGAGGCCAGTACGACGCCCAGCGTCGCGAAATCATGCCATTCGAGCCGCGTATCCGCTCCGTCGGCCACAGCGCAGAAAATATCGACAATATCGCTCTTCAGGCGCGGCAGCACGACCTCGGTTTCGGGATCGCCGAAACGGGCGTTGAACTCGATCACCTTGATCCCCTGCGGAGTCTTCATCAGACCGCCGTACAGCACCCCTTCGAACGGACACCCTTCGGCGACCATCGCGTCGGCCGTCGGCTGCAGGATCTTTTCGAGCGCATACCGCTCATCCTCCGCCGTAACGAACGGCAGCGGGGAATAGGCCCCCATACCGCCCGTGTTGGGCCCCTTGTCGCCGTCGAAGGCCCGCTTGTGGTCCTGCGCCAGCGCCATCGGCCACACCTTGCGGCCCGACACGAAACACATGAACGAAAATTCGGGTCCCGTGAGAAAGTCCTCGACCACGACCTTGCCTTCGCCGAACTTGTCGTCGAGCAGCATGTCTTTCAGTGCGGCGTCGGCCTCCTCCTGCGTCTCGGCGATCACTACGCCCTTGCCGGCCGCCAGCCCGTCGTACTTCAACACCGCCGGAAGCGGACGCGAAGCCACGTAATCCAACGCTTCGGCATACTCCGTGAAAGCGCGGTACCCCGCCGTCGGAATAGCGTATTTGGCCATCAGGTCCTTGGCGAACTCCTTGCTCGATTCGATCCGTGCGGCGGCTTTCGTCGGGCCGAAGATCCGCAACCCGGCGGCCTTGAACGCATCGACGACTCCCGCCGCCAGCGCCACCTCCGGACCCACGACCGTAAGGCCGATTTCGTTGGCCGCTGCGAAGTCGCGCAGTCTCTCCACCTCGGTCTCCTTGATCGCCACGCACTCGGCCTGCGCCGCAATGCCCGCATTGCCGGGGGCGCACCAGATTTTCTCCACCTGCGCCGAGCGTGCGAGGGCGTCTACGATCGCATGTTCACGGCCGCCGCCGCCTATTACCAGAACTTTCATATTCGTTTATTTTATCCGTTCTTTCAAAGAAATTTCAAAAAACATCCAGTTTTTTCACAGATGAATCAAGCGACACATCTGACAATCTTTATCCAAAGTCCCCCTTATCAAAGGGGGATTTAGGAAGATTATCAATATAGTTTAGCCGCACTAAAGCTCGCTTTAGTGCTTGAAATGCCTTTCGCCCGTAAATACCATGGCGATGCCCTTCTCGTCGGCCTTCTTGACCGAATCTTCGTCGCGCACCGAGCCGCCCGGCTGCACGATCGCCGTCACGCCGTATTCGGCGGCCAGCGTCACGCAGTCGTCAAAGGGGAAGAAGCCGTCCGAAGCCAGCACCAGCCCTTCGGTAACGCCCGCAGCATGCGCCTGTTTGAGGGCGATCTCGGCCGAACCGATACGGTTCATCTGGCCTGCGCCGACGCCCAGCGTCCGGCCGTCCTTCACGACCACGATGGCGTTCGACTTCACATGCTTGACGATATGCCAGCCGAAGTTCATGTCGTCCATCTGCTCCGCTGCGGGCTTCGCCGCCGTCACGCACATATCGGCTGTCACGCTCTTCGTCTCCACGTCGAGGTCCTGCACCAACAGACCGCCGTTCACGCTCACGTACTGCTTCTGTCCGACGGCGCCCTGCTCCATATCGACCTCAAGCAATCGCAGGTTTTTCTTCGTGCAAAGCACTTCGAGCGCGCCCTCGTCGAATTTGGGAGCCATGATGATTTCGAGGAAAATCGGCTTCATCAGCTCGGCCGCCTCCTTCGTAACGGTGCGGTTCGTCGCCACGATACCGCCGAAAATCGACACCTTGTCGGCTTCATAGGCCTTGGTCCACGCTTCCACGACATCCTTTCCTACCGCCGCGCCGCAGGGATTCATATGCTTCAGGCCCACGCAGAAGGGCTTGTCGAACTCGCGCACGATGCACAGCGCGGCGTTGGCGTCCTGAATATTGTTGTAGGACAGCTCCTTGCCGTTGAGCTGTCTGGCAAAAGCCAGCGAATAGGGCACCTTTTTCCCCTCGCGGTAGAATCGGGCCGACTGGTGCGGGTTCTCGCCGTAACGCAGCGACTGCACGAGGTCGAATTCGAGGAACAGCTTCTCGTTCAGCCCGGCCTGCGCACGCATGTAGGTCGCGATCATCGAATCGTACTCGGCAGTATGGGTATAGGCCTTGGCCGAGAGCTTCAGGCGCGTGGCCTTCCCGGTGTTGCCGCCGGCGCGGATTTCGTCGAGAATCTGCGCATAGTCCGCAGGATCGCAGACCACCGTCACGTCGGCCCAGTTCTTGGCCGCAGAACGCAGCATCGAGGGACCGCCGATGTCGATATTCTCGATGGCGTCCTCCATCTTCACGCCGGGCTTCGAGATCGTCTCCCGGAACGGATAGAGGTTCACGCAGACCATGTCGATAAACTCGATCTTGTTCTCCTTCAGCGCCTTCAGGTGTTCGGGATCGTCGCGGCGGGCCAGCAGGCCGCCGTGCACGTTGGGGTGCAGGGTCTTGACGCGGCCGTCGCAGATTTCGGGAAATCCCGTCACGTCGCTGATGTTGATAACCTCGACACCGCTGTCGGCCAGCAGTTTCATCGTGCCGCCCGTGGCGATCACCTCCCAGCCCAAGGCACGCAGGCCCTTGGCGAAATCAACGACACCCGTTTTGTCGCTGACACTTATCAATGCTCTCATCTGTTACTATTTTATTTCGATATTTTCCGAATGAAAATTACTGTAATACCTGCCTTCCACGGCCGTAAACCGCAGTACGCTGTAGTCCGGATCGTCCACGCCCTGCGGATAATACTCCGTATCGCCCTCGCGCCAGATCAGCCGCCGGCTGGCGGCGTCCTCCAGTACCTCCATCGTCCCGCGGAGCATCAGCCCCTCGAAAGAAGCCCCGTCGCAGAAATAGACGGCCGCCTTGGGATTGCGGCGGTATTGCGCCGCCCGCATCGACGAGGTGTTGGTCGTAAAGTAGAAGACCTTCAGCCCCTCCCGTACGCGCGGTGCGAGCATGGCCTTCATATTGGGGAAACCCTCGGCATCGACCGAGCCGATAAAGGCGACGGCCTGTCGGTCGACGAGCGATTCGAGCGTATTGAATGCGACACTCATGGATCGAGCAGTTTTTTTATCGTTTCTACGTAAAGCGGATATTCCACCGCATGAATCCGGGCTTCCAGCTCTTCGATGTCGTCACCGTCGTACTCGAAGGCCCGCTGGGCGATGATCCGTCCGCCGTCGAGCGACGCATCGACATAGTGGATCGTCACCCCGAACACCTTGACGCCGTATTCCATCGCCTGTTCGATGGCATGCGCTCCGCGGAACGCCGGCAGCAGCGAGGGATGGATATTGACGATCCGTCCTCCGTAAGCCTCCAGCAACACGTCGCCGACGATGCGCATATACCCCGCCAGACAAACCAGTTCCACGCCCGCGGCATCGAGCAGCCGCACGATTTCACGTTCGTAATCGGCCTTCGAAGCGTACTCCTTCGGCGCGAAGACAAACGTTTCGACACCGTGCGCGGCGGCGCGTTCAACAACCCGCGCTCCGGGTTTGTCGCAGACCATGAGCACCACCTCGCCCCCGGTCACGCCCTGCTCGCAGGCCGAGACGATGGCTTCGAAATTGGTGCCGCTGCCGCTGGCGAAGACTGCGAGGCGTCGCACGGCCTTAGCGGATTACGACACCTTCGGCGTCGGTTACACGTCCTATCACCGAGGCCTTTTCGCCCTGCGCGGTCAGGATGCCGATGGCCTTGTCCGCCTCCGATGCATCGAGGGCGATGACCATGCCGATACCCATGTTGAAGATGTTGAACATCTCGCGGTGCGCCACCTTGCCGTACTTTTCGAGGAAGCGGAACACGGGCAGAATCTCCCATGCGCCCTCTTCGATTTCGAGTCCCTGCCCGTCGTGCAGGATGCGGGGAATATTCTCGTCGAATCCGCCGCCCGTGATGTGGCTGATGCCGTGTACGTCGCAGTTGCGGATCACCTCCAACACCTGCTTGACATAGATTTTGGTCGGAGTCAGCAGCACCTCGCCCAGCAGTTTGTTCGACAGTTCGGGATATACCTCGTGCAGGTCGAAGCAGTTGTCGGCGACGATCTTGCGCACAAGGCTGAAACCGTTGGAGTGCACGCCGCTCGACGCGATGCCGACCAGCACGTCGCCCGCCTTGACCTTCGAGCCGTCGATCAGTTTCGACTTCTCGACCACGCCGACCGTAAAGCCCGCGATGTCGTACTCACCCTGCGCATACATGCCCGGCATCTCGGCCGTCTCGCCGCCCACCAGCGCGCAGCCGGCCTGACGGCAGCCCTCGGCCACACCGCTGACGATGGCTTCGATCTTCTTCGGCTCGTTGTGGCCTACGGCCACGTAATCGAGGAACACCAGCGGTTCCGCGCCCTGCGCCAGCACGTCGTTCACGCACATGGCCACGGCATCGACGCCGATCGTGTCGTGCTTGTCCATCTCGAACGCCAGCTTGAGCTTGGTGCCCACGCCGTCGGTGCCGCTCACCAGCACCGGCTCCTTCACGTTCAGCGCCGAAAGGTCGAACATGCCGCCGAAGGCGCCGATATTGCCCATCACGCCCAAACGCGAGGTCGACGCGACGTGCTTCTTGATGCGCCGCACCACTTCGTATCCGGCTTCGAGGTTTACGCCGGCCTTCTCATAACTCTGTGCCATTATAGTCTACTTGAATGGTTTACTTAACATTTTACATCTTTGTTCGCCTCATCGACCGACTGGTACAGCGCCGTGGGATACTCGCCCGTGAAGCAGGCCATGCAAAGCTCCTTGCGGTTGCCGGCCTTGAGCAGCGCGCCGGGCGTCAGGAACGCCAGCGAATCGGCGCAAATCTCCTCGCGTACGCCTTCGAGGTCCTTGCGGGCCGAAATCAGCTCGTCGCGCGTCGAAGTGTCCACGCCGTAAAAACACGGATGTGTCATCTGCGGACTGGCGATGCGCACATGCACCTCCGTCGCCCCGGCCTCCTTGAGCATCGTGACGATGCGGCGCGAAGTGGTGCCGCGCACGATCGAGTCGTCCACCAGCACGACGCGCTTGCCCTTGACGATGCTGCGCACGGCCGAAAGCTTCATCCGCACACCCTTCTCGCGCAGCTCCTGCGAAGGCTGGATAAACGTACGGCCGATATACTTGTTCTTGATGAGTCCCATTTCGTACGGCAGGCCGCTCGCTTCGGCGTAGCCCATCGCCGCGCTGAGGCTCGAATCGGGAACACCGACCACGATATCCGCATCGGCCGGCGACTCCTTGAAAAGCAGACGGCCCGACTCCTTGCGGTAGGCGTGGACGTTGCAGCCGTCGATGTCGCTGTCCGGACGGGCGAAGTAGATATACTCCATCGAGCACATCTCGCAGCGCTTGTACATCGAGTAGTCGCGGCTGCGGATACCCTGCCTGTCGATCGTCACGATCTCGCCCGGCTCGACGTCGCGCACGAACTCGGCACCCAGCACGTCGAACGCGCAGGTTTCGCTCGACACGACATAGCCGTCGCCCAGCCGGCCGATGGCCAGCGGACGCAGGCCGTATTTGTCCCGGCAGGCGTAAATGCGGTTGGCGGTCATGATCAGGAACGCGAACGCCCCCTCCAGCATGTTCAGCGCATCGATGATCGAAAAGATGCGCGGCCGGTCGTGGTAGCGGGTCTCCTTCTTGATCAGGTGGGCCAGAATCTCGCTGTCCGACGTGGACTGGAACAGACTGCCCTTGTTCTCCAGATACTCGCGCAACAGGGCCGAATTGACGATGTTGCCGTTGTGGGCCAGCGCGAAATCGCCCGTGTTGTGACGGAACAGAAACGGCTGCACGTTCTCGATGCCGCCGCCTCCGGCGGTCGTATAGCGCACATGGCCGATGGCCGTATTTCCCTTGAGCGTCGCCAGTTTCGCCTCGTCGAACACCTCGGTCACCAGTCCGCTGCCCTTGATGCGGCGGAAAATTCCCCCTTCGTCGACGGCCACGATACCCGCGCCCTCCTGTCCGCGGTGCTGCAGTGCATGCAGGCCGTAATAGCTCAGCGATGCAGCGTCGGGCACCCCGAAGACGCCGAACACACCGCACTCCTCATGCAACTCCCGGTCGCTAATCTGCCGCATCGCCATTACTCCACGATTTTCTGCAGACGGGCAAGAATCTCCTCGTAAGCCTCGCGCACCTTGCCCAGATCGCGGCGGAAACGGTCCTTATCGAGTTTCTCGTTGGTGGACATGTCCCACAGACGGCAGGTGTCGGGCGACACCTCGTCGGCGAGGACGATCTCGCCGTCCGACGTGCGGCCGAACTCGATCTTGAAGTCCACGAGGTTGATGTTCATTTTGGCGAACATGTTCCGCAGCACTTCGTTGATGCGCGAAGTCATGGCGTAAATCAGATCCAGCTCGTCGTAGGTCACGGCGCCCAGCGCTACGGCGTGGTGGTCGTTGATCAGCGGGTCGCCCAGTTCGTCCTTCTTGTAGCAGATGTCGTAAATGGTGTTCGACGGCTGCGTGCCCTCCTCGATGCCCAGACGCTGGGCCATCGAGCCTGCGATGATGTTGCGCACGATCACCTCCAGCGGAATGATCGTCACCTTGCGGCAGATCTGGTCGCGGTCGTTGATCGTCTCGATGTAGTGCGTCTTGATGCCCGCCTTCTGAAGCTCTTTGAAAATCAGGGTCGAGATGGCGTTGTTCAGCACGCCCTTGTTCTCGATCGTAGCCTTCTTGATGTTGTTGAAAGCCGTCGCCGCATCCTTGTAGTGAATGATGATCTTTTCGGGATCGTCGGTGCGGAAAACCTGTTTTGCCTTGCCCTCGTAGAGCATTTCGAGCTGTTTCATGATGTTTGTGTTTTTTAAGTTTATTTGTTGATTCGTTCTATTTCATATCAAAGTCCACCAGAATCGGACGGTGGTCCGAGGGGTGGTAGAAGTTCGACAACTTGCCCGGATCGCGCACCGGCTCGGTAAAGTCGTCCGCAATCACCTCGGCACGGGTGATCCGCTCGCAGAGCGGCTGCGTGCAGTAGACGAAGTCGATGCGGCTCTGCCCGTGGGTCGTGGTGTGGAATTCGCCGGGGTGCTTCTCCGCGATCACGTCGACATAGGGCGTATGCTCCGCGATATAATCATGCACCAGCAGGCGCGTGTCGTCGTCGGGATAGTTGTAAATCCGGTTGTCGAGGCGCGAGCGCGAATTGAAGTCGCCCATCATCATCCACAACTGCTGTCCGGCATCGGACTGCGTAGCGATCGTATGCGAGCAGATATACTCGATCTCCATGCGCCGGTAACGGTCACCGCCGTGTTCGGCCCTGCTGGCGTCGCGGTCCACGGCCTGAAAGGCATACGCCTGCGGCCACGTATGGAGCGTCACGATATTGACCGGCCTGCCGTTCTTCACGATCCGGGCCCAGCCCGCGCCGTGCGAAACGATGCTGTCGGGAGCTTGGCCGACGATCCGCTGCACGTTCTCGATCGGATACTTCGACGTAACGACCTGCGGGAAATTGTCGCGGTGGCCGCCCACATACCAGTATTTATGACCGTAACGGGCCGCCAGTTCGCCCCAGTTAGCCGTCAGGTAGCGATCGACCGAATCCATCCTCTCCGCCGTACCCGACTTATAGATCGACTGGGCCTCGCACCACACGCATACGTCGGGATCGTAGCCTTTGACCCACGCCACGAAATTGTCGTAGCCGTTGCTCTGGTCCGACCACATGCCGTTCTGAATATTCCAATAGAGCAGACGCATGTCGTCCGTCCGCTCGCCGCATCCTGCGGTCAGCGCCGCCGCAAAAAGCAGGAGCGCCGCAAAACGATAAAAAGAGGTCTTCATAGGCATATGGTTTCGGTTTACACTATTTCGATTTGCGGAAATACTCGACGGCATTGCGGAACAGCGCCTGCTCCTTGTTGCCGGCGATATTCTTGAAAAGGTTCTTCCCGTAACGCTCCGTATGGCCCATCTTGCCCAGAATCCGGCCGTCGCGCGATACGATGCCTTCGATGGCGTACGACGAGCCGTTGGGGTTGTAGGGCGCCTCGGCCGTCACGCGGCCTTCGGCATCGACGTACTGGAAGGCCACCTGCCCGTTGGCGAAAAGCTCCTTGGCCAGCTCCTCGCTGACGACGAACTTGCCCTCGCCGTGGCTGACGGCGATCGAGTGCACCTCGCCCAGTTCGAAGCCCGCGAGCCACGGGGAGTTGAGCGTCGAGACGCGCGTCGAGACGATCTGCGAGATATGCCGGTTGACGTCGTTGCGGAACAGCGTCGGGGAATCCTTCGTCACCATGCCCAGACGGCCGTACGGCAGCAGTCCCGACTTGACCAGCGCCTGAAAACCGTTGCAGATGCCGAGGATAAGGCCGCCGCGGTCAAGCAACGCGTGAATTTCCTCGCGTATATCCTTATTGTTAAGTACGTTCACGATAAACTTCGCGCTGCCGTCCGGCTCGTCGCCCGACGAGAAGCCGCCGCAAAGCACGAAAATATGGGCGCGGCGGATATGCTCCTTCATCTGGGCGATCGAGCGCAGGATGTCGTCGCCGCCCAGATTGCACAATACGCTGGTCGTCACCTCGGCTCCCGCGTTGCGGAACGCCTTGGCCGTATCGTAATCGCAGTTCGTGCCGGGGAATACGGGCAGGTAGGCCACCGGACGCTCGACGGCTTCGCCCTCATAGGCAAAGGTGCGGCGTTCGGGTTCGGCGCTCATCACGTCGGCACGGTTCTCACCCTTGTCGGGGTAAACCGTCGTGAATTTCACGGTATTGGCTTCGTACAACCCGTCGAGCGGCATCCGTACGCCGTTCACGGTCAGGGCTTCGTCGGCAACGGTCGCACCCAGCAGTTCGGCCGCCGGGAAGTCCAGTTCGCCGTCGCTCTCCACGAGAATCGAACCGTAGGCGTATTCGTAAAGCCTGCTTTCGTCCGTCGTCACCTCGGCGCCGATCCGGTTGCCGAAAGCCATCTTCGCAAGGCCCTCGGCCACGCCGCCGAATCCGACGGACCATGCCGAAAGTATCTTCCCGCTCACGATCTGCCCGCTCACGAAACCGAAGTTGGCCTTCAGCTGCGCCGTGTCGGGCATGTAATTCTCCTTCGGAGTATGGCGCACGAGGTAGATGCGGCTGCCGGCCTTCTTGAAGTCGGTCGAGATGACCGTTCCGGCGTCGACCGTCGTGATGCCGAAAGCCATCAGCATCGGCGGGACGTTGATATGCTGGAACGTGCCGCTCATCGAGTCCTTGCCGCCGATCGACGGAAGTCCCAGCTCGACCTGCATCTTCAGCGCGCCGAGCAGTGCGCCGAGAGGCTTGCCCCACGATTCGGGATTCTTGGTCATGCGCTCGAAATACTCCTGATACGAGTAACGCATCCTGTCGTAGCGCGCACCCGCCGCCACGACCTTCGCCGCAGCTTCCACCACGGCATAGGCCGCGCCGTGATAGGGGCTCCACGAAGCGATGAAGGGATTGTAACCGAAGGCCATGATGCTGGCCGTGTCGGTGTAGCCGTCGGTCGGAAGCTTCTGCACCGAGACCTGCGTCTCGCTGCCCTGCGTACGGCCGCCGAAGGGCATCAGTACGGTCGAGGCGCCGATCGTCGAGTCGAACATCTCGACAAGTCCCCGCTGCGAAACGACGTTGTTGTCCCTGAGGTTATTCTCAAAACGCGCGGCAAGCGTATCGCCGGCGATTTCACGTACGAACGGATTGCGGTTTTCCACCTCGCCGACCTTCGCTTCGGCATAATGCCGGGCGCCTGCGCTGTCGATGAATTCGCGCGAGAGGTCCACGACCTTGCGGTCCTTGTTGAACATCCGCATACGGGCCGTGTCGGTCACATCGGCCACCTCGACGGCTTCGATATTCTCTTCGAGACAGTAGCACATGAACGTCTCGACGTCCTTCGCTTCGACGACTACCGCCATGCGCTCCTGCGACTCGCTGATGGCCAGCTCCGTGGAGTTCAGGCCGCTGTACTTGGTCTTCACGCGGTCGAGGTAAATGTCCAGCCCGTCGGCCAGCTCGCCGATGGCGACGCTGACGCCGCCCGCGCCGAAGTCGTTCGATTTCTTGATAAGGCGCGTCACCTCCGGACGGCGGAACAGACGTTCGAGCTTGCGCTCCTCCGGAGCGTTGCCCTTCTGCACCTCGCTGCCGCAGGTCTCCAGCGACTTGGTGTTGTGCTCTTTCGACGATCCGGTAGCTCCGCCGATGCCGTCGCGGCCCGTACGGCCGCCCAGCATGATGATCTTGTCGCCCGGAGCGGGTTTCTCGCGGCGGACGTTCTCCGCCTTCACGGCGCCCACCACGGCGCCCACTTCGAGACGCTTGGCCACATAGCCGTCGTGGTACACCTCGCGTACGTGGGTCGTGGCCAGACCGATCTGGTTGCCGTAGCTCGAATAACCGGCCGCGGCCTTTTTCGAAATCACGCTCTGCGGGAGTTTGCCTTCGAGCGTGTCGCCCACCTTCTGGTAGATGTCGCCCGCACCCGTCACGCGCATCGCCTGATAGACGTAGCTGCGGCCTGACAGCGGGTCGCGGATAGCGCCGCCCAGACAGGTCGAAGCGCCGCCGAACGGCTCGATCTCGGTCGGATGGTTGTGGGTTTCGTTCTTGAACTGCAGCAGCCACTTCTCGGTCCGGCCGTCCACGTCGACATCGACATAGACCGAGCAGGCGTTGTTCTCGTCGCTCACCTCCATATCGTCCAGCAGCCCCTTCTTGCGCAGATAGCGGGCGCCGATCGTGGCCATGTCCATCAGGCAGATGCTCTTGTGTTCGCGGCCCAGCTCACGCCGGATGTGCAGGTAGAGGGCCAGCGAATCTTCGATTTCGTCCTTGACGAACGACTCCTCGACCGTAATTCCCTCCAGCTCGGTCGTGAAGGTCGTATGGCGGCAATGGTCGCTCCAATAAGTATCGAGGATGCGCAGTTCGGTTTCATAGGGATCGCGGCCCTCGGCGCGGAAATACTTCACCACCTCGCGCAGATCGTCGGCGTTCATCGCCAGTCCGTACTGCGCGCAGTAGGGCGCCAGCTCGGCGTCGGTCATCTTCGTGAAGCCTTCGAGCACGGCGACGGGCTTCACCTCGGCCTGCTCCATGTCGCTGAGCACGCTCAGGTCCTTTTCGCGCGACTCGACGGCATTGATATAGTAGCGTTTGATCCGCGCGATCTCCTCGTCGGTCACCGCGCCGTCGAACAGCAGCAGCTTCGACGAACGGATACGCACCTCGGCCGACGGGTCGATCAGCCGCACGCAGTCCACGGCCGACGCGGCGCGCTGGTCGAACTGGCCGGGAAGATACTCCACGGCGATATACTTCTGTCCCGCGAGGTCGCACGCATCGGTCACGCTGTCGGTCACCACTTCGCCGAAGACGCTGTAGCGGGTCTTTTCGAGCAGTTCCTCCGAAAAGCCGAACAGATCGTAAACGTTCAGCAGCCGCAGTTCGCGGATATCGAGGTTCAGGTTAGCGTTCAGTTCCCGGCGCAGGCTTTCGGCCTCGACCCGGAAACGGGGATGTTTTTCAACAAAAATCCGGTAGTTTTTCATCCTATATCGTTTAATATTCTTCATTCGTTTCTGCGGTCCTTACCGACCGTTCCGCCGGTCTTCGTCCTCGCCGCCGCTTCCGGAAACTCCTCCCGTCCGCCTGCGGCGACGCATGCGGGACCGGCCCCGCTATTTCACAAACCGGTCGGCCCAGACGGCCCCGTATTCCGCCGGAGTCATGCCCACGAAGGTAATGTGTCCCATCTTGCGCTTCGGCCGGCTCTCGGTCTTGCCGTAGAGACGGACATGCACGCCCGGACGGTTTTCGGCGGCGATCGCTTCGGCCGCTTCGAGGTCCTGTCCCAAGATATTCTTCATCACGGTCGGCGCCACCAGCCGCGGCTCCTGCAGCGGCTCTCCCAAAAGGAAGCGCACCAGCTCGCGGAACTGGTTGGTCGTACAGCCTTCGATCGTATAGTGTCCCGAATTGTGGGGGCGCGGCGCCATTTCGTTGAAGAAGAATTCGCGGCCCTTCACGAAAAACTCGATCGCCAGAATTCCCCGGTAACCGCACGTCAGCATAAACCGCTCGCCGGCGGCGGCCATCCGTCCGCGCAGCTCGTCGTCCATCTCCCCGGCGGGCACGAAGCACAAATCGAGGATGCCGTCGCGGTGGACGTTGCGGCCGATCGGAAAGGTGACGACACGGCTCCCGTCGGAGACCAGCACAACGCTGGCTTCGAAATCGAAGGGCACGAACTGCTCCAGAATACAGGGCACGGCGAGCATCGGCAAAGCCTTCTCGATGTCGGCCTCGGTCTTCAGCACCAGCTGTCCGTGACCGTCGTACCCCAGCGTCCGGGTCTTCAGCACGGCGGGCAGGCCGATCTTCGCCACAGCGGCGCGCAGCGACGCTTCGTCGTCCGCGGCGGCGTATTCGGGCGTCGCCAGCCCGCCGGCACGGGCGTTGTCCTTCTCGCGCAGGCGGTCCTGCGAATCGTACAACGGACGGAAGCCCTGCGGGATGTTGTATTTCTTCTCAAGCGGAATCAGCACGCTGCCCGGCACGTTCTCGAACTCGTAGGTCACCGCGTCGCTGCGGCGGCAAAGCTCCTCCAGCGCCGCGGGGTCGTCGTACGCCGCCACGATCCGCTCGTCGCTGAGCGCAAAGGCCGGAGCGTCCGCCGCCGGATCGAGACACACCGTGCGCGCACCGAGCAGGTGCGCCTGTTCGATAATCATCAGCCCCAGCTGGCCGCCGCCTATGATGCCGATCGTCTTCATCTAAAGTTCCGCTTTAAGTACGTCGGCGGTCTGCTTGGCGCGGAACGCTTCGAGCCGGGCCGCGAGTTCCGCGTCCTGCAAAGCGAGAATCGAGACGGCGATCAGCGCCGCATTCTTCGAACCGTTGATCGCCGTGGTGGCCACGGGAACGCCCGCGGGCATCTGCACGATCGACAACAGCGAGTCCAGCCCGTTCAGGGCGCGCGACTTGACCGGAACGCCCACCACCGGCAGCGTCGTCATCGAAGCCACCATGCCGGGCAGGTGCGCCGCGCCGCCCGCACCGGCGATGATCACGCCGATACCGCGCGCCTTGGCCGTCTTGGCATACTCGCACAACAGATCGGGCGTACGGTGGGCGCTTACGACGCGCTTTTCGAAATCGACACCGAATTGTTCGAGCGTGGCGACGGCGTCGGCCATCACCTCGTAATCGCTCACCGAGCCCATAATCACACCGACCTTCATATCCTTTGGTTTTAAGTTTTTCAAAAAAGCAGACCGCCACGACATCGCATGTCATGGCGGTCTGGTATCTATCCGCGCATCCCGCTGCAGGACATCTGCTGCCCCTGCGACTGCGCGCTCTGACCCTGCTGTCGGCACGACGAATAGAATGCAGCGGCTTGGCCCTGCTGTTTCTTTCGTTCGCGTTGATCGATTTTGCCTGTGGAGGTCATGAGATATGTCCGGATTAACCTAACAATTGTAAAAACAACGCTACAAAAGTAGTATTTTCCGGCCAATTTTCAAAACCGAAAGTCAGATTCTATTGACAAATTATCGACATTCTCCGCGGCTGAGCGAATAGGGCGCGTCCTGCGGGTCGACACCCCGTTTGTACGCCGGATCGGGCTGCATCGCAAAGTCTATTTTCGCGCCTTTTACGAGGTCCGACCAGCGGATGAAGTTGCGGTCGTATCGCTTTCCGTCGAGCTTCATGGTGCCGATATAGCGGTTTTCGGGAGCGTTGTCCGGAGCCTCGATCACGATCTTCTTTCCGTTCTCCAGTTTCACGGTCGCCTTGCGGAACAGGGGCGACCCTATGACGTACTGGTCCGAAGCCGGACATACGGGATAGAATCCCATCGCCGAGAAGACATACCACGCGGAGGTCTGGCCGTTGTCCTCGTCGCCGCAGTAGCCGTCGGGCTTGGACGAATAGAGACGGTCCATCACCTCGCGCGTCCAGTACTGCGCCTTCCACGGCTGGCCCGCATAGTCGTACAGGTAGATCATATGCTGCGCAGGCTGGTTGCCGTGGGCGTAGTTGCCCATGTCGGCCACCTGCATCTCGGTAATCTCGTGAATGCGGGTCCCGTAATAGCTGTCGTCGTAGATCGGCGGCACGACGAACACCGAGTCGAGCATTTCGGCGAATCCTTCCCGGCCGCCCATCAGCTCGGCAAGTCCCTGCACATCGTGGAACACCGACCATGTGTAGTGCCATGCGTTGCCCTCGGTGAAAGCGTCGCCCCACTTGTAGGGGCTGAACGGCGACTGGAACTCTCCGTTCTCGTTGCGGCCGCGCATCAGCTTAGTCGTCTTGTCGAATACGTTGCGGTAGTTGCGCGAAGCCTCCTCAAGCGCCGCGGCATCCTCCGTCTTACCCAGCTTGCGGGCCACCTGTGCGATACACCAGTCGTCGTAGGCGTATTCGAGCGTGCGGGCGACGTTCTCGTTGATCTTCACGTCGTAGGGAATGTATCCCAGCCGGTTGTAATACTCGTGCCCCAGACGTCCGGTCGAGGAGACGCCGGGGTGGACGTTCGTGCGTGCGTGCATCATGGCGTCGTAGAGCGTCTGCCACTCCTTTTCGGGCGTGACGCCCTTGAGGAGCGCGTCGGCCACCACCGATGCGGAATTGTTGCCCACCATGCAGCCGCGATGGCCCGGCGAGGCCCATTCGGGCAGGAAGCCGCTTTCGCGGGCCGTGTTGGCCAGTCCCTGCTGGATTTCGGCGTTCACCGAAGGATAGACCAGATTGAGCAGCGGGAACAGACTGCGGAACGTGTCCCAGAACCCGGTGTCGGTATACATGTAGCCGGGGAGCACTTCGCCGTTGTAGGGGCTGTAGTGCATGATCTCGCCCGAAGCGGTCACTTCATAGAATTTACGCGGGAAAAGCACCGAACGGTACAGGCACGAATAGAAGGTGCGCATCTGCTCTTCGGTGCCGCCCTCGACCTCGATGCGGCCCAGCACTTCGTCCCAGCGCTCCTGCGCCTTGGACTTGACGGTCTCGAAGTCGTCGGTCCCCAGCTCCCTGAGATTCTGAACGGCCTGTTCGGGCGAGATGAACGACGAAGCCACGCTGGCGCAGACCTGCTGGCCGCGGCGGGTCGGGAAGTGCACCTTCGCCACGGCGTGTCCGCCCGTCACCGACTTGCTGCCGTCGGGATAGAGCAGGCTGCTGCCGGGTTCGTACTCGCCGGGAGCGTCGGTCAGCTCGACGGCAGAGAACGGCGTATCGAAGCGCACGACGAAGTAATTGCGGAAATTATCAGGAACGCCGCCGCTGTTGCGCGTGGTGTAACCCACGATCGTGCGGGCGTCGAGCATGCCGATCTGCGAACCGCGGTCGAAGGCGTCGATCACAACGCCCGACTCGTCGCTTTCGGGAAAGGTGAAGCGCATCATCGCGGCACGTTCGGTCGGGGCGATCTCGGCGCGGATGTCGTGGTCGGCCAGATAGACCCTGTAATAGTAGGGCTTCGCCACCTCGGCTTGGTGCGAATACCAGCTCGCGCGGGACTCTTCGTCCAGCTTATCATTCCCGCGCACGGGCATCAGCGCGAACTGGCCGTAGTCGTTGATCCACGGCGAGGGCTGGTGGGTCTGCTTGAAGCCCCGGATCCGGTGCGCCCCGTAGGTATAGGCCCAGCCGTCGCCCATCTTGCCGGTCTGGGGCGTCCAGAAGTTCATACCCCAAGGCAGAGCGACGGCAGGATAGGTATTGCCCGTCGAAAGCGTGAAATCCGACTGCGAGCCTACCAATGTCGAAACATAGTCCGACGGACGCTGCGGGAATCGCTGCCCGGCCGAAGGGCACGAACAGCCGGCCAAAACGGCGGCGCAAAGGGCCGCGAAAAAGATATTTCTACTTTTCATTGCTGTCATTTCCGTTTAAAGTTCGTACCATAGGGCAGGCTCCGGTCCCATTTCGAATTCGAGCGTGCCGCCGGCGGCGATCTCTTCGAAACCGATATAGGGCTTGGCGTACGGCTCGCCGTTGAGCTTCACGCGCTGAATGTATTTGTCAGCCGCCGAATTGTTGTGCGCGATCACGGTGAACACGCCGTCGCGCACGCGCAGCTCGGCCTTGTCGAAGAGCGGCGAACCGAAGAAGTAGCGTCCTCCGGCCGGCTCGACCTGATAGAATCCCAGCGACGAAAGCACGTACCACGCCGACATCTGGCCGACGTCCTCGTTGCCCGACAATCCGTCGGGCTGGTCGTGGTAGAGCGTCGTCAGGATTTCGCGCACCTTGTCGGCGGTCTTCGCGGGCTGGCCGATCATCGTATAGAGGTAGACGACGTGGTGGCTGGGTTCGTTGCCGTGGGCGTACTGACCGATCAGGCCCGAAATGTCGGGCGAAGCGGCGCCCTCCAGCACGGAGCTGACCGTGAAGAGCGAGTCGAGTTTTTCGACGAAAGCCTCCTTGCCACCGAAGCAGCCGATCAGCCCCTCGACGTCGTGCGGCACGAGCCACGTATACTGCCACGCGTTGCCCTCGCAGTAGTCGTCCTCGCGGTGGGTCGAAGCGAACGGGTTGAAGGGCGTGCGGAAGCCGCCTTTCGAATCCAGCCCGCGCATGAAACGGGTTTCGGGATCGAAGAAGTGGCGGTAGGATTTGCTGCGATCGAGGAAATAGTCGTAATCGGCCGTATCGCCGCGCTGCGCCGCGACCTGAGCCACGGCCCAGTCGGCCAGCGCGTACTCCATGTCGTAGGCCACCGCTTCGTTGAAGAGGTCGCAGGGGATATAGCCGTATTTCATGCGCAGGTCCATACCCCGCTCGCCGAGCATGGCGGATTTCTTCAGCGCCTCGTAGGCCAGCTCCTTGTCGAAGCCGCCGTAACCTTTCAGCACGATGTCGGCCATGGCCGGAATGCCGGGATTGCCGACCATGCAGTCGGTCTCGTTGCCCGCGAGGTGCCAGACGGGAAGCTTGCCCTGCTGCGTGTAGATATGGAGCATCGTATTGGCGATGTCGGGCATCTTCTCAGGATGGAGAATCGTCATCAGCGGCTGGGCGGCGCGGTAGGTGTCCCACAACGAGAAGGTCGTATAGTTCACGAACGGCGCGGCGCGGTAGATCTCGCCGTCAGCGCCCCGGTAGTCGCCGTTCACGTCGCAGAACTCCGACGGAGCGACCATCGTGTGGTAGAGCGCCGTATAGAAGATGCGGCGGGCGGCTTCGTCCGAAGTCTCGACACGCACCTTCCGCAGCTCGGCGTTCCACGCCTTGTCGGCGGCCGCCGCCGTGGCTTCGAAGTCCCAGCCGGGAAGTTCCGCCTGCATGTTGAGCTTGGCGTTCTCGATGCTCACGGGCGAAATCGCCACTTTCATATAGAGCGGCTCGCCGTCGGTCGTATCGAACTCCACGCGGGCGTAACGGCCCTTGACCGTAACGTCGCCCTCCTCCGGAACCGTCTCCGACGCATCGGGATAGGAGATATTCTTCACCGGCTTCGAGAATTCGGCCGTGAAGTAAACGCGCTGATCCTTGGCCCAGCCCGTCGAATAGCGGTAACCGCTGAGCCGGAGTCCGTCGGAAACGAATGCGGTCTCGGTGGCCTTGTCCCAGCAGCCGCCGTTTTCGAGGTCGAAGACCACGGCAGCCTCCTGCGACACAGGGAAGGTGTATTTGTGCAGCCCGACGCGCTTGGTGGCGGTCAGCTCCACATCGACGCCGTAGCGGTCGAGCCGCGTGGCGTAATAGCCCGGACGGGCTTTTTCGTTCTTACGGCTGAAATAGGACCAAAGCCCCGACTGCGGGTCGTCCTCCGTGCCGCGGGCGTAGGTCACCCCGCCCACGACGGGCATCACCGTGACGTCGAACAGGTCGCCGATACCCGTACCGTTGAGGTGGGTATGGCTGAAACCGATGACGGTCGTATCGGAAATGTGGTATCCCGACACCCAGTCCCACGACTGCGGGATGCTGGTGGGGCCGAGCTGCACGGCGCCGAACGGAACGTTGGCCCCCATGAAGACATGGCCGTGGCCGCCCGTGCCGATATACATGTCGACATACTGCGTCAGCGGCTTCTGCTCAGGCTGCGAACAGGCGGCCGAGATCAGCAGAACGGATAAGGAAAGAAGATGCTTGGGTTTCATTATGCAATCGTTTAAAATTTTTCGCAACGTTTTATTTCACGGTCACTTCGTCGAGGAAGAACCAGCAGGGGCAGCCTACGCCGTAATGCCACGGCGGACAGGTCTTGACGCCTTCGATTTCGACTTTGACATAGCGGGCCCGCACCGGTTGTGCGGCCGTGACGGCAGCCGGAACGAACTTTACGGGCACCGACTGGTCCTCAGGGAACTCCACCTGCCCGAACGGGGTCCAGTCCGCGTTGTCGGACGAGACGGAGTAGCGCACCGAACGGGGCAGCAGAATCCACTGGCCCAGCTGGTGCAGGAAATCGGTCTCGACCGTCGAGAAGGTCACGTCGCGGCCCAGATCGACGACGAAGGCGCCGTCCTTGCCCTCCCAGCCCGTCCAGCTCTCGACGAACGATGCGCCGCCGAAAAGACCGTCGGTCAGGGTCTTCTCGCCCGACGCCCGGTATTTCTCCGCAGGAGCGTCGATCCAGACGATCCGCGCGCCCAGCGCCAGATTGGAGTTCTCCGCAGGAAGATAACGTTTGCGGTAGAGCCGGCAGTATTCCTGCGGACTGTTGTTGCGCTCGTTGAGCGTTTTCACGCCGAATTGGGTCACGTATTTCTCGAACGCGTCCAGCTCGCTCACCACGGCGCCGAGGTCCTTGTCGGCCGTCGTGCGGGCGATTTCAAGGTTGGAGTACATCAGCGGCAGACGCGTCAGGCGCACGCGGCGCAGCAGGACGGAATCCCCCGCCACGGCCCGCTCGGCGCAGTCGAACAGCTCTCCGTAACGCTTGCGGCAGGCGGCGTTGAGCATGCCGTCCTTGTGCGAGACGGGAGAATCGTATATCCACAACCGCTGGCCGCCCGCCAGCAATGCGCCTTCGAGCAGTTTTTCGTACTGATAAATATAAGGCGCAGCGGGTCCGTAATAACCGCGCATGAAACGCAGCATGAGCGAATCGGTATCCTGATCGGGATTCCACATCAGCTTGGCGACCACATAGGTGCGCATCTCCGAGAAATCGCCGCCGTACGAGCCGCCGATCTGCGAGAAGTGCATCGTGGCGTGGTTGCGCCGGAAAAGCCCGATATTGGGTTTCAGGATCGGAAAGTTGGGGAACGGAGCGACCATGTTGTCGAAATTGATGCCGTAGTCCCACACGAAGATATTGTCCGACAGGGCCGCCCACCCCTCCATCGCTTCGATGAACTCGCGGCCCGACGCATTGTCCGTAAGGGGCACTTCGCGGTCGCAGTCGATGTCGCACAGCATGATATTGACGTTGGGCAGCGGCTTCACGTGCTTCGGGGGCTGCATCGTAAAGAGGTAGGCCAGCGTCGAAAACTCCTTGTCGGGGAAACGCTCCGCCAGCTTGTTCAGGAAGCGGATATAGTTGCCCGAAGGCGCACCCTCGTACTGGTTGACCTTCTCGCACTCCTCGCAGCGGCAGTAGGTGAAATTGCTGTCATTCTGGCTTATGGAGATGATGTTCATGCCGGGGTTGGCCCGGAAGATCGAATCGACCTTCGCAGCCGCCAGCTCGAAAAGCTCGTCGTTCGTCAGACACCATTGGCTGGCGCGCCCCGGACGGCGTTCGCCGTTGATGAACGAGTAGTATTCGGGATGCTCCGCGCCGTAGACCGACGCAGGAAGCAGGCTGTTGAAGGTGTGCACCCACAGGCCGCCGGCAAAGATGTCGCGCGGCTCCTCCAGACGCAGGGCCAGCCGGTACACGGAGTCCTGCGCCATGCCGTAGCCCTGACTCTGGCGATAGCGGAACGCCGGGTTTTCGGCGAAGTCCATCGCCGGAAGCGTGACGGTCGGATTCCGGTCGAGTTCATAGACTCCGGCGGCGAAATAATCCAGCCCCAAGTAACGTTCCAGCAGCGTCATGACGCCGTAAACCGCCCCCTTGTCGCCGCCGCTGCTGATGCGCAGCACGCCTTCCTGCGTGCGAAGGCGGAAGCCGTCCTCGGCAAGTCCCGCGGTGTCCGAAGCTCCGATCAGGATGTCGCCCTTGCGGGGCGTCACGTCATGCAGCAGGGGCAGTGTCGCACCGGTCGATTCGCGGACGAAGCGCTGCAGCAGCTGCGCGGCCGTGAGATCGGCGGCAGTTTGCTGCGCCACGACGATCCGGGCCGCAGGTTTGCCGTTGCGGGTCAGCCGGGTCTGCGCCCGGACTCCGGACGAGACGAGCAGCAGCGAGACAACGAATATCCAGCGGAAGAGTCTCATCTATTTGCGGTTTTGAAGTTCGAAAGTCAGCCGTCCGCCCCGCAGCAGCTCGTCGTGGCCGATGCGGTATCGCTTCAGCGGTTTGCCGCCGAGCGTCATCGAGCGGATATAGACCGCGCCGGAATCGGGACGCTTCGTCTCGATGACAAGTTCCCCGGCCGGATAGTATTTCCTGTCTAACGTAACGGTCACCCGATCGAAAACCGGCGAGGTAAGCGTGTAATACGGCTCGCCCGGACAGTCGGGATAGAAGCCCATCATCGAGAAGACGGCCCACGCCGACATGGTTCCGGTATCGTCGTTGCCGGGAATGCCGTCGGGCGCAGTGGTGAAGTATTTGGCCAGCAGGCGGTTCACCTCGCGCTGCGTACGCCACTCCTCGCCCCGGAAATAGCTGAAAAGGTAGGGATAGGCGATGTCGGGTTCGTTCGCGGGATCGTAAAGCCCCTCGTCGAAGACCATTTGCAGCTTGTCGATGAATTTGCGCCGGCCGCCCATCAGCTTCGACAGTCCGTAGACGTCGTGCGGGACATAGAACGTATAGTTCCATGCCGAGCCTTCGTGGAAACCGGGAACCGGCTCGAAATTCTCGCCCTGCCGCGGATCGAACGGCGTCAGGAAACCGCCCTCCCCGGTGATCGGACGGAAAGTGCCCGATTCGGGGCTGTAGTAGTTCTTATAGCCGAGCGAACGGTTCCGGAACAGCGCCGCGTCCTCCCTGCGGCCGAGCGAATCGGCCAGCAGCGACAGGGCATGGTCGGCGATATAGTATTCCAGCGCGTGCGACACGGAGTTGTCGCCCGAAAGGTCGCGGGCGTAGAAGCCCAGCGGCACGTAGCCCTTTTCGACATAGGGATCGATGTCGGGGCGCATCCTGTTCTGCGCGCCGGGCGTCGTGGCCGACTTGCGCATCGCCTCGTAAGCGGCGTCCATGTCGAAATCGCGCAGGCCCTTCATCCACGTATCGACGATCACCGGGATGGCCGGGTCGCCCTCCATGGTGAAGGTTTCGCGGCCGTAAAGCTCCCACTTCGGCAGCCAGCCCCACTCCTTGTACATGCCGATCATCGAACGCACCATTTCCAACTGGCGTTCGGGATAGACCAGCGTCATCAGCTGGTGCAGGTTGCGGTAGGTGTCCCAGAGCGAGAAAACCGTATAGCGGTTGCCCTCGGCGGTGCGGATTTCGGCGCTCTCCATCGCGGGGTATTCACCGTTGACGTCGCTCAGCACGTTGGGATGGATCAGCGCATGATAGAGTCCCGTATAGAAGACCTTCTTCTGCGCGTCGGTGCCGCCCTCGACACGGATGCGGCCCAGATCGTCGTTCCACGAGCGGCGCGCCGCGGCACGGATGTCGTCGAACGAACGCTCCTGCTGCTCGGCTTCGAGGTTCAGGCGCGCATTCTCGACCGACACGAACGAAACGCCCATGCGGACTTCGAGCTGCTCGCCCTCCGTCGTTTCGTAGCTGAACCACACGCCAACGTCGTCGCCCGCGAGTTCACGGTCGTAGTGCGTATAGAGTTTGTAATTGCCGGCATCCTTGTCCCACTCGGCTTCGACACCGTATTTGGGGGGCTGTTTCTTCCAGAATCCCGTGGCGGAGGGGCGTTTCGAGACGCGCATCACGAAATAGATCGGGAACACCGCCTGCGGGTTGTAGCAGAACGTGCCGAGCAGTTTCATGCCCTCGACCTCGGTGTCGCTCACGCGGCGCACCCAAGCTCCCGATTCGTTGGTAAGGCCCTCGCCCAGATTGAGCAGGATATGGCTCTCGCCCGCCGGGAAGGTGTAGCGTTCGGCCGAGCTGCGCGGCGTGGCCGTCACTTCGGCAAGGACGCCGTACTTCGAAAGCCGGTTCGAATAGTAGCCCGGAGAAGCGGTTTCACCGGTGTACTTGCTGCCGTAATTGCGGTAATCGACATCGAGCGCGCCCGTGGTCGGCATCACCAGCAGCGATCCCAGTTCGGGGCACCCCACGCCGCTCAGCGTGACATGGGCGAAGCCCGTGAAGAACTTGTTGTGGAACTCATAGGGCGCGGACCACCAGCGGGCGTCCTTGTCGTAGACATTCTCGTCGGAACCCATCACGTTGAAGGGAACCACGGACATCATGCCGTTGGGACACACCGCGCCGGGGTTGGTCGTGCCGAAGTTGGTCGTGCCGACGAATGGATCGACCCAGTCGGCAGGTTCCTGCGCACGCAGCGGTGCGCAGAAAACGGCTGCGGCGAGCGCAGCAGTTAAGAGCGTTCGTCGCAGCATCGTCAGAGAATATTGTTTTCCTTGGTAAACTTGACGATTTCGGGGATATAACCGAAGGCAAGGCCCGTGACGGTGTCGGCGCATCCGTAATAGACGGCGATCCGGCCCGTTTCGGGGTCATGGAGCGACGCGCA
>ENA-UEPG01000488-UEPG01000488.1-human-gut-metagenome-genome-assembly--contig:-NODE-488-length-39067-cov-11.328161_pt1 | contig 39067 bp, 28 predicted proteins | sample MGYA00242893_ERZ507902 | MGnify/ENA primary metagenome ERZ507902 (study PRJEB26167, sample SAMN06115491) | human gut metagenome | host: Homo sapiens | place: China:Gansu | collected 2015-04-23...
TGGGGCTCGAACCCAGGACCCCAACATTAAAAGTGTTGTGCTCTACCTGCTGAGCTAGCGAATCAATCCTTATTTGCTTTCTTTCGAATGCGGGTGCAAAGGTAGAACATTTTTTTATAACTCCAAAAGATTTCAAACATTTTTCTTATCTTTGTGCCATTATCAACAATATACATTATTAATATATGGCTGCTGACGATAAAAAAATTATCTTCTCAATGGTGGGAGTGAGCAAAGCTTTCACTCCGAATAAGAATGTGCTGAAAGACATTTACCTGTCCTTCTTCTATGGAGCAAAAATCGGGATTATCGGTTTGAACGGTTCCGGTAAGTCTACTTTATTGAAGATTATCGCAGGTTTGGAGAAATCTTATCAGGGCGAAGTGGTATTCTCTCCCGGATACTCTGTAGGTTACTTGGCACAGGAACCTCATCTGGATGACACAAAAACAGTAAAAGAAGTAGTAATGGAAGGCGTGCAACCTATTGTTGACGCACTTACAGAATACGAAGAAATCAACCAAAAATTCGGCCTGCCCGAGTATTATGAGGATCAGGATAAAATGGATGCCCTCTTTACCCGTCAAGGCGAATTGCAGGATATTATTGACGCGACAGACGCATGGAATCTCGATAGTAAACTGGAACGTGCGATGGATGCCCTTCGCTGTCCGCCCGAAGACCAACCGGTAGTCAATCTTTCCGGTGGCGAACGTCGCCGTGTGGCTCTCTGCCGTCTACTCTTGCAGAAACCCGATATTCTGTTGCTCGATGAGCCTACCAATCACCTGGACGCAGAGTCTATTGACTGGCTGGAGCAACACTTGCAACAATACGAAGGAACAGTTATTGCCGTAACCCACGACCGTTATTTCCTCGACCACGTTGCCGGATGGATTCTCGAACTCGACCGTGGCGAAGGTATTCCCTGGAAAGGCAACTATTCTTCCTGGCTGGAACAGAAAACCAAACGTATGGAAATGGAAGAGAAAACAGTCAGCAAACGTCGCAAGACGTTGGAACGCGAGCTTGAATGGGTTCGTATGGCTCCGAAAGCCCGTCAGGCAAAAGGTAAAGCCCGTCTTAACTCTTACGATAAATTGCTGAATGAAGACGTAAAAGAGAAAGAGGAGAAACTCGAAATATTTATCCCGAACGGTCCTCGTTTGGGTAACAAAGTAATCGAAGCCAAACATGTAGCCAAAGCCTATGGCGACAAACTTCTCTTCGACGACTTGAACTTCATGCTTCCCCCTAACGGCATTGTCGGTGTAATCGGTCCCAATGGTGCAGGAAAAACTACTTTGTTCCGCCTGATTATGGGCTTGGATACAGTAGACAAAGGCGAATTTGAAGTAGGAGAGACTGTGAAAGTAGCTTATGTAGACCAGCAACACCGTGATATCGACCCGAACAAGAGCGTTTATCAAGTCATCTCCGGCGGTAATGAATTGATTCGTATGGGTGGACGTGATGTAAATGCCCGTGCCTACCTTTCCCGCTTCAACTTCTCCGGTGGCGACCAGGAAAAACTTTGCGGCGTCCTTTCCGGTGGTGAAAGAAACCGTCTGCATCTGGCGATGGCTTTGAAAGAAGAAGGCAACGTACTGCTGCTCGATGAGCCTACCAATGACATCGACGTAAATACATTGCGTGCACTGGAAGAAGGTTTGGAAGACTTCGCAGGTTGTGCGGTAGTTATCTCCCACGACCGTTGGTTCCTCGACCGTATCTGTACACACATCCTTGCTTTCGAAGGAGACTCCAACGTATTCTACTTTGAAGGCTCTTATTCAGAGTACGAAGAAAATAAATTGAAACGTTTGGGAAATGAAGAACCGAAGCGTGTTCGTTATAGAAAGCTAATGACTGACTAGAATTTGATAATAGATTGAAAGTTTAGGGAAACATTATAAATCAAACTGGAAGGCTCTGCAAGAATTTGCAGAGCTTTTTTGTTTTCTAACGCAATAAAATGTTTATCTCTCTTAAAATTTTGTAGCAGGAATGTAACGTAGGTCTAAATAATATTAATTATCTTTGCTTAATCAAACAATGATTAATAAACAATTTTCATTAATTAACAAAGAGAATTTTATGAGAAAACATCTAATTCATTTCCTACTGGTGTTAGTGCTGATGGTTTGCACGGCGACTTCGGCTTTTGCCCAGACAACAGTAAAAGGGCAAGTTGTTGATGCAGAGAGCGGCGAGCCGTTGATTGGTGCAGCTGTTACTGTAGAAGGGACTTCTCAAGGTAGTGTTACCGATATTGATGGTAATTTTGTTCAAAAAGTTGGGAATAACGCAACTTTGGTCTTTAAGTATTTAGGATATAAAGATGTAACAAAGAAAATAAGCCAAAGAGGAACGGTAAATTTAGGAGTTATTCGTATGGAACCTGACGCAGTGATGCTGAAAGACGTTACAATTACTTCTTCTGTGGCCGTTGCACGTAAGACTCCAATAGCAGTTTCTACTCTCGAACCTACTTTTATTGAAGAAAGATTGGGAAACCAGGAGTTTCCGGAACTATTGAAGTCAACGCCTAGTGTATATACCTCTAAAGAAGGTGGTGGTTATGGAGATTCAGAGATTATGGTACGTGGTTTTGGCTCGGCCAATACAGCGGTAATGATCAATGGTGTTCCGATGAATGATATGGAGTGGGGTGGTATATATTGGTCCAACTGGGCCGGTCTTTCCGATGTATCCCGTTCCATTCAGATACAGAGGGGTATCGGAGCTTCAAAACTTTCTTCTCCCTCAGTTGGTGGTTCAATTAATATTTTGACTAGCGCTTTGGAAACGAAGACAGGCGGTGCTCTTTCTTATAACATGGGTAATAGTGGAGAAAACAAAATTCTTTTCAGTGTATCTTCTGGTATGACGAAGAATGGTTGGGCTTTTTCTATTTTAGGCTCAAAGAAATGGGGTGACGGATATGTATATGGTACTGAAGGAGAATCTTATTCATGGTATGTGAATATTGCGAAAAGAATCGGTGACAATCATTCTTTATCATTGGTTGCTACAGGTGCTCCGCAGAGTCATTACAAACGTTACGACAAGCTGACTATTGAAGAATGGCAAAGACAGAAACATGTAGGTATTGGTGCAGGATACCGTTATAATGCAACTTATGGTTTCGATGATGCAGGTAGAGAATATCACGGAACAAACTACAACTATTATCACAAACCGCAGATTTCATTGAATCATATTTGGGCTATCGATCATAAGTCCAGTTTATCTTCTTCCTTATACATGTCCATTGGTAGTGGTTATGGTTATCGTGGTGTCGGTTCTAACTACTCTGCTTTCTATGGAGCTTCCAATGGTGTTCCCAATACTACATATAGACGTGACGACGGAACATTTGATTATGGAGCGTTGAAACGTGATAATGCAGAAGCCGCTAATGGTAGTCTGGCGGCATTGGCAAAGAATATGAACAATCATATTTGGGTAGGTTTGCTATCTACATATAGTACGAAACTTGCTAAGAATTTGGACTTACAGGCTGGTATTGACCTTCGTTATTATAAAGGTATGCACAAGGCTAAAGTTGTGGACTTGATGGGGGGGGAGTATGTGATTGATACAGACCGTGCCAAAGTTGAGTATATGAAAGATAATGTTGCTTGGCAGAATGAGCGCTTGTATATCGGTGATGTGGTTTATCGTAACTTCGATAGTTTTATCGGACAATATGGTGTATTTGGTCAGTTGGAATATTCAAATGATAAACTATCAGCAGTTGTTTCAGGAAATGCTAATATTGCTAGCAATCAGCGTTATGGACATTTTTATGTGAAAGATGAGAAATCAAGTATCGAGAGAAAATTTGGTTTTGGTGTAAAGGGTGGTGCTAACTATAACCTTACAGAGCATCATAATGTATTTGCTAACATTGGTTATTTCTCACGTACTCCATTTTTCTCGGGTGGTGTATTCTTGAATTCCCAAAGCAGTAACGTTGTCAATCCCGATTCTCGTAATGAGAAAGTGCTTTCCTATGAGTTGGGTTATGGTTATGTATCATCCATGTGGAACGTGAAGTTAAACTTGTATCGTACAACATGGAATGACCGTTCTATCCAAAAGACCTTGACTAGTGCGCAAGAAAGTCCCTATTTGATTATGAATGGTGTGAATGCATTGCATCAGGGTATTGAGTTGGAATTCACTTGTCGTCCGATAAGAGATTTGACGGTAACCGGTATGTTCTCTATTGGTGATTGGAAATGGGCAAAAGATGGTGTTACAGGTCGGGTATATGACCGTAACGGACAAGCGTTGGATTACAACAACAATGTTGTTCCAGTAGGTTCACCTGAGCAAGCTATTTATTATACTAATATGAAAGACATAAAAGTAGCCAACTCTGCACAGACAACAGCAGCTTTGGGTGTTACTTATCAAGTGATGAAAGGACTTCGCGTCGGAATGAGTGGTAACTTTACAGGACGTAATTATGCCGATTATGATATTGCTTCTCAGGCTATCAAGGCAACAAAAGACAATCCAGTAGTCGAACTTGTTCAACCTTGGCGTATGCCTTCAGCTTATGTATTCGATGCAAACGTTAGTTATCGTTTCAAGATAGCTAATTTGGATGCTACGTGGACAGCTAACTGCTTCAATCTTTTCAATGATAACTATGTGATGAGAGCTTTGGATAATGGTGCAAAGACAGGTGGACATGGATGGGAAGATGCTACGGTATTCTATGGATTCGGACGGACATGGAATATGGGATTAAAGGTTAGATTTTAAAAGTTAAATTTTAAAAGGATAGTATCATATGAAAAGAAATATTTTATATACAAGCATATTTATTGCCGGAATGGTGCTCTGGACCTCTTGTGACCATGAACCAGATTTTCCGGGATTGGATGTAAAAGGGGAAACTCTTACAAATGTGGCTAAATATGCAGACACTTATTTAGGTGCTGCTTTTACGGCTGATAATCCGGCTAAAGAAACACTGCCGGAATGGTTGCAGAAAAAATACTATACGTGTGATAAAGGTTCGTCAGCAATGATAACTTACAAGTTTGCGCCTTCAGTTCCTGAATATGTTTCAGCAGTTTCTGCTGCTACGGCTTATACAGTGACAGCTGATGATTACAAAGCAGTTTGGGAAGATTTGCCATTTACTTATTTTTCTCCTACAAAAAAAGCAACTCAATATGTACCAGGTTTCTTAAAGGAAGAATTTACTGCTCCTGTAGATAAGCAACTGGTAGTGGTTAATTATAACCAAGCCGATAGTGATGGTGCATTTGATGGAGTACTTGCTTTTACGGATGATTTGGAGTCCAATTCATTGGTGGACAGGTGGAAAACAGTAGTTATGTCAACGGAAAGCGCGAATACCAATAACTGGAGAGTTACTAGTTTTGATGGCAATCATTATTTGCAGGCTTCTGCTTATAATAGTAAAGCAGCAGGTCCTGTTGAAACATACTTGATTAGTGAACAAAAAATTGATATATCAGACGCTAATTTGAAGTTGACTTTCGATGCTTTGTATGCTAATTATTTAGCAACAGGCGGTCGTTTGACAGTATGGTTATCAGAGGATCTTGCCGGATTTACAAAAGCTGATGTGGAAGCTGCTACTTGGAGTGATATTACTAGTAACTTTACGATTGCGACCTCTTCAGATAATACAGGCGACTTAACTCCTGCGGGTGATTTCTCAATGGCATCTTATGTAGGAAAGAAAATCTATTTAGCATTTAAATATGACGGCGATAATACTGCCGGGGCTAATGCTACATCGACAATACGCGTTGATAATGTAGCTATCAAGTACGGTGAAATGAAAATCGCAGATTCTTATCCGGTTTCAGCTTTCTATCAATATAATGAAGAGAGTACTAAATGGGAAGCATATACTGACATTCTGCTTCTGCAGTCACAAGATTATGAAGCAATGGGGGTTACGAAGCTGACTGCATCTTCTGCTCAATCCTATATTTCTGCATATTTGGGATTAAAGTATCCGTATGCTCAATCTGGAACAATTAAAGCTGTCGGCTTCAAATTGGCTGAAGATAAATTTATGGCTATTGAGTTACAAAAGTCCGTTGCTGGCTGGACTTCTACATCAGACGTAGTAGAAATGACTGACGAATATGAATATGACGGTTCTGCTTGGGTGTACAAGCGTACTGTGCCTAAAGCCGCTTTAAATCAAACGTTTGACGAAGATGGACGTAAGATTACAGCTAAAGACCCCACAATGCTTGAAGGATGGTTGAACGTTGCATTAGACAAACAGGCTTGGTATGATAAATCGTATAAAGATAACAATTATACAGAGTGTACAGCATATGGTATTAGTGATGGGGCTGTTGATTCTTGGCTGATAACTCCGGCTTTGGAAATCAAAAGTAATTACATATTGACTTTTGATATGACTTCTGGTCATTGGACACATGATGCTCTGCATGTATATATATCTTCTTCATTTTCTGGAAATAAAGAAGATGTAACTGCTGACCCGGAAGGTACTTGGAAAGAAGTAACTGAGAATTTTAATTTACCTCAGGTGGTAGGCAAGTATGGCACATCTGTTAATGTAGGTTCTTATATGATGACAGAGTATGTCGGACAGCAAGTTTATATTGCATTCCGTTACTTGGGAGATAAGTCTAAGAATGAGACATCTACTGTACAACTTGATAATATTTATGTAGGAGAATAAATACAAGTAAATAATATAAAGGCTGCCCTCACATTGTGAAGGCAGCCTTTTTTATTATATCTATAACGAGCTCAATCTTGAAATTTTACATCTTCACCCTCATCACCACCGGATTATGGTCGCTATAATTCAAATCCGGTGAAAAGTAATCCGTGCTCTTCAATTCCGGTGAATGGAGAATATAGTCGATTCTCAGCAGATGTTTGAAATACTTGAAAGTGTACATATACCCATGTCCGCTTGTCTTGAACCCATCCTGCAACTTATCGCCTTTCACCGTGTGATAAACATAAGACGAAGGCAGGGAGTTAAAGTCACCGCAGACTAGAGTAGGATAGGGGGAATCGGAAATCAACAGGTTAAGAATATTAGCTTGGACGGCACGTTTTTCAAAGTTCTCGTACAGTCCGTCCATTAGAGTAAGAGCCGCACGTTCTGCCCGTTGCGTATCATCCGTGCGGAGTTCCTTTTCCAGCTTGCGCTTGTTACGGCTCACTTCTGTAGTCTGGAGATGATTATTAAACAAACGAATCATTCGCCCGTTGACCTCAATATCACACCAAAGACTGCAATTCTTGGAATCAGGATAGATGATAAGATGCTCCTCTTTGATAGGATAGCGGCTGAATACAGCCAGTTGTAACAACTGCTCCCCTTCGGGAGAAGAAGGTATGTAATGGTAAGACCAGTCGGAGAGAGCCACGTAAAGACTGTCAATACCAAATTCGCTATTAATGCCAAACTCCTGAAAACAAAGAATATCCGCTTGCTGGCTCTTCATGTAAGCAGCGATTTCTTTGCATGAATAGCCCGTATGCTCGTGGTTGAAGGCATCGACATTATAGGTCGCCACGGTCAATACTCCCGGAGTATATGCCCCCATTTTGACCATCGGCTTCGAAGCCGGGCTGAAAAGAGGAAACTGGAGCACACTACTGATATATCCCCAGTTGCAAAATATAGCAATCAAAGGAATGAAAACCCAGCACCGCCAACGGGCAGTCCAATAAATGGCAATAGCCAGGTTTGCCAACAAAAGCACAGGCAGACCTAAACCGATGAAAGGCATAAATTTGAAACTGTCCGGTGTGGCGCTGCCTGCAAAAGCACCGGCTATTGTTACGCCTGCCAAGACGCCGGTCAGCAGGATAGATATGTAGTAAAATAGTCTGTAAAAGGCTTTCATCTAATCTTATAAGTTGTTTATTGAATAGTATATCGCAATTAGTTATTAATATATTATTTGTCTGTCGTACAGTCTCTCATGCAGGCTGAATATTAGAGGGGCATATTAGATACACTACACTCTTATGATGTCGACAACCATTTCTTAATCGTCGCCTTTAGCTTGTCCTGCGCTATCGGTTTAGCTATAAAATCATTGCATCCGGCTTCTTGTGCCGCTTTCCGATCCTGTTCGTAAGCAAAAGCACTTTGAGCAATAATAGGAACAGTTGCAGATAGTTCGCGAATGATTTTCGTAGCTTCCAGACCATCCAGATTCGGCATTTTTATATCCATCAGAATAAGGTCAGGCTTCACCTCGTCATACATAATAACCGCTTCCATTCCATCATGCGCACGTATAAGGCGATGTTTCTTTCCGAGAATAGCTTCAAGCAAGTCGAAGTTACTGTCCGTATCTTCGGCAACCAGGATACAAGCCGGTTTGACATTATCCAAATCTTGCGTTGCTTCGCTAGAAGAAGAATCACCATTTATTGAGGAAGCATCACCGTCTGACGAAGAAGAACTCCCACTCACTGAAGCCGTTTCTCCATCCATTGACGCTGCTGCGCCACTTTCACTTTTCAAATTTACTTCCTCTTTCCCTGTACCCGTCCCCTTGTCCTTGTATGGCAAAGTAAACATAAACGTAGTCCCCACTCCAAACTCCGAACTGACAGAAATCTGTCCGCCGAGCCGTTCAACGATTGACTTACAAATAGACAATCCCAATCCCGTGCCTTGCGCATGCTGATTCAGCTTGGCGAAACGTTCAAACACACGTCCCACCTTTTCCGGTTCAATGCCCGTACCCGTATCCGTCACATGGAAAACAATCTGATTGTCCACCAATTCATAACCATAACTGATACTCCCTTCCTTCGTAAACTTCACCGCATTTCCAATCAGATTCGAAATCACCTGAAACACCCGGTTCTTATCCGTTTCAATCATCAGACTCTCGTCCGAAGGCTCGTAAACGAGACTCACTCCCTGTAGAGTACGGAAAATATGCGCATCATGCACCTCCTTGCATAAATAATGCAGATTGACAGGCCCGAAAGAAAACTCAACGATTCCCGATTCAATCTTCGACAAATCGAGAATCTCGTTAATCAATTGCAGAAGACGCTCATTATTAGCATTGACAATATTATAATACGTCTTTCTCTCCTCCGCATCGTCACTTTCAGCGATAAGGTGCGAGAAGCCGACAATCGCATTCAGCGGAGTGCGTATCTCATGGCTCATATTGGCAAGGAAGGCCGACTTCAGGTTATCGGACATTTCCGCCTTCTCTTTAGACGACATCAGCTCCCGCTTCATCATTTCCAGTTCTGTGACATCCCATTCGATGCTGACGATGATAGGCGAGGAGAGTTCGTCTCCATCCACCCTTATCTTCCGTTTGTCGAGGATAATCTGGTTTCCGTTCCTGTCCTTGCCTTCCACCGTCCAGTGCATTCCCTTTCCGGTGCTGGCCACCTGGATATCCTCCTGCCGCTTCTTCTCCGCTACGATGGACGGATAATAATCGAAGTCGTTCATACCAATCGAAGTACCGTTGAACGAGTCACGGTTGTACGATTCCCGATTCCGGTAGATATACCGGAAATCGTTGTTCACTTCCTTCACCACAATTCCCGCAGGAAGATTGTTGATGGTAGTATCCATAATTAGGTTCAGCCGTTTGATTTGTGCCTCATACCGCATACGTTCGGAAATATCATGTGCGAACGACCAGTAGCTGTCCTCACCCGAATCATTGGTGACGTTGTACATTGTACCCTCGTATGCCAATATATCCCTGTTAATCTTTGAAGGATGATGCGCGATGAAATTGCTGCTTCCGCTATGCAGGGCATTCCTGCAACGCTCATTCCAAGCATCTTGCGTAGGCATGTCGGCGGCAATATCATAAATCTTCAGTTTGCGGATATCCACATTCTCGCAAAGTCCGTGGTTGTGAAGGAAGCGCCGGTTGGCAAAAATAAGCGTGCCGTCCTCTTTGGCGGCAAAGATACTCTCCTTCGCATTGTTGATGGCGTGCGTCAGCGTATTAATATCATTTCTGCTATGTTGTATATCCGTGATATTCTGGATATACCCCTCGATATTGAGACTGCCGTCCGGAAGCTCCTCACGTAGGTAAGTCTGGATACGCATATAATAAATTTCCCCGTCCACCTTCACCCGGTAACTGATACTGTCCGTATTGAACTTTTCCACATTCCTGAGATGCCAGTTGATAAACGTCTCTTGATCTTCTTCGACGATATACTCCCTGTATTTCTCAAAAGAAATCGTCCGCACCGCTTCTTCGCACAACACTCCGGTATATCCCAGATAATGAAAAACATTCTCATTGGTGTTATATCCCCATTGCCCTATTTGCGCCACCTTCTGAATCTCCCGCAACGTGCGGTTCGCCTGTTCCAGTTGGCGTTTCACGTTGCTTCTTTGCGTGATGTCCCGATATTGGCAAAGCACCATCCCGTCATAAGGATGCATGAGACACTTGAAATAATACGTCTCGCCCCTCACTGCCAACTTGAAATTTTTGCTGATACTCCTTTGTTCCCTAAGTACCGTCTGAAAGACAGGCATCATCCTCTCCCTGGTATATTCCGGCAGAAGTTCGAATATATTTTTGCCTAAAAGTATATCTTCTTGCAGAAACCATGTGTCACAATACGGCGCGATATCCACGCAGACTCCGTTCCGGTCGACCAGCAACATCGTGTCCGCCGTCAGTTTCAGTATCCTCTGTGCATTATTTGCATCATGTAATGTTCTGTCCATGTCTGTTTTCTTTTTTTAGATGATTTGTCTTTACTTCTCCGCCCGCTTCGCCTTTTCCCAAGCCCCGTTACCTTTCTTCTTTTTCAGGTAACGTATCCCTTTCAACACATTGACATTCATAAAAAGAAAATAATACGGAATAAAGAGCAGCTTGTTCTTTATCTGCTTGGTAGACAGATAATAACCCCAATATCCCAATCCGTAGAAAAGCACCTGCAACACCAGCAGAATACCATAGAACACAGGCGCACCGCCTGCCAGCAAAATCGCGGCATTAAGCGGCAGCAACGCAAACAACAGAAACGGCGTAACAGACCACCGCAGCACTCGGTGCGACGTATATTGAAAACTCAACACCCCGTACCGGAAAGGATTCAGCAACGGGCGCAACCGCCAGATAGACTGCCAACCGCCCGCAGCAATACGTACCTTCCGCTTCTCTTCCTCCCGCATATCCGCCGATCCGCTTTCGATAGCATAAGCATTGGTACAGTAAGCAATGATATACCCCTTCATCGTAATCCTCAACGAAAGGATGAAATCATCCAGCAACGTATCCGGCTCCATCGCCTCGAACAACTCCCGACGTATGGCAAACAGCTCTCCTGCAGCCCCCACAGCCGAGTACAACCGTGCGTCCAACGCCTTCAACGTCGACTCATACTTCCAGTAAATCCCTTCGCCACCGGCAGCCGCCCCGTCCTTGGTCTGCACAGCAATCCGTTTCTCACCGGCCACACAACCCACCTTCGGATTCTGAAAAGCAAGCACAATCTCCCGCACCGCTTCCCGGTTCACCATCGTGTTGGCATCCGTAAAGACCACGAGCGGAGTGTCTATAAGCGTCATTCCGCGCGTCATCGCCGCGGTTTTTCCTTGCCGCAACGGCTGGAAGTGCACCGTCGCCTTTCCTGCCCAGCGAGTCTGCAAACGTTCGTTCGTCCCGTCGTCACTGCCGTCCGTCACCCAGACGATGTGCAGCTTATCCGCCGGATAATCCAGCTCAAGACTGTTCTCCATCTTCTCGTCCACCACGTCTTCCTCGTTGAAAGCAGTGATGAAAAGCGTCACTTCCGGTAGTTCCTCGTTCGCCGATGGCAGCGAGCGCTTCACCGGCTTCACGAAAAGCTCTTTCAGCTTGACGAGAATATAAAGTACGATTCCGTAGCCCAGATACGTGTAGAACACGACAAACAGGGCAAACCAAAAAATAAATTCGAGACAGAGAGTAAGAGTATCGTTCATAGTATCTATCTTTATTATTTCTGTTTTTTAATCCTCATGTACTCTTCCAGACTGATAGGAGAGTGTCTATGAGTTTTAGTTTTTACTTTGTTCTTTACCATATAATAAAAGGCGCCTATTACTTTCTTGAACTCTTTCGACGCGCTTCTGCGCGGATACATCTGTTCCACCATTTGGCGGCTCCACGGTTTAGTGAAGAAAGCAGTATATTTCTCGTCCGTCGGATTGACGATAAATTCCAAGTCATCCTTCCATTCGCACCGGTTCAGCATCAAGTCTCCTTCGGTGAGCCATAACAGTTTGTAGGTTAGCGACTGATAGGGCAGATAATTGAGAAACAGTTCGCCATAATTATTCTCATAATTCCCCGGCATTTTCGACTTCTCGAAAAGAATCAGTTTACCGTCCAGATAGAGAATAATCCATTTGTGCGATTTCTTGGGAAAGAGAAATTCCCCCAGCAGGCTGGGAGTTTCCATATACCCCCTCTTGGCGACCCTGCACTGCTCGCGGATAAAATTCTCCGGATTTTCCGCGTGCTCGAGCACCTGGTTACAAATGACGTAATCAAACTCTTTATCCTTGAAAGGCAGAGCCTCACCGTCGGCATTGATAAACTCCTGATGCGGATAAATCTTCAGATTTCCGCAGCGGTGATAATTCGTGTCTACAAATAAATCCACAAGCACATCCGAGCGGAATGTAGGGCTGTGTCCGGGACCCACTTCCAGTACTCTGTCTTTCTTGCCTATCTTCAGGTCGTTTCTGTCATAAGGATTACGTGTTATCATAACGGTATTTGTTTTTTAGTGTGTATCTTGTTTGTTTTTTATCAGATTGCTGTCCTCATCCTTATATTCGCTTTTCTTGGTAAAAATGCCGCCCAGCCCTTTGATAGCCTTCACCAGCCTCACTTTGAAACTATTGAAAAGAGAACCGTCATTATTCAGCGTCCCGTATCCTGTCATCACCCTCGCTTTTCCGGAGCGGATAAAAACGAGTTTGCCGAAAGGCTTCATGGCTAAGGCGAGCGAACCGTCCTCACCGCGGATGATGTCCGTCCGGAACCCGAACCGTCTGCCCAATTCGGTATTGAACCCGAACGTCATGCCACGTACGCAAAGCTCCGGACGCTGTATAGCCTGGATGCGCAGATGCATATCCCTCAAAGCCTCATACCACCATAGCCCTATGCCGGAATGGCGTTCATCGGGAATAAAACTCCACAGGCTGAACGTACAAGCCACCCCCGGCTTCATCAGTTGCCCGACGTGTGTCGCTACGTAACGGGGCGGATATATCGTATCGGTGTCAATGCAGATATGATACTTCCCTTTTGCCCGGTCGAGTCCGCATTGGCGGGCGTGTCCGGGGCCTTTCTTCGTCTCGTTGAAATACGTGACGCCCAGTTGCCGCATCACCTCTTCCGTGCGGTCTGTCGAATTATTGTTGACAGCCAGTATTTCTATCGGAAAATCACATTCATTGTCGCAAAGCGACCACAGACAACTCAGCAGGCGCGTCTCCTCATTATGACAAATGAGAATGACCGAAGCCAATGGCTGACTGTTTTCCGTTAACTGCCGCAACTTCTCCTTCACGCCGCCTACTACTTCCGCCGGTGCCGAAGCGAACGGCTTCTCGTAAACCTGTAAATATTTGGCATACCATTTCATAAGCAATTCCTTTTAAATAAGACTTCCCGACAGCCTAAACGAGACTCTCAAATAACTCCTTCCATTGTCCGGCGATTTGTTCAATCTTGAAGCGCTCCACGTCGATGCGTGCCTGCTGCCCCATCTTCCGGCGTATTTCATCATTTTCTATCAGATAACATATCTTGCCGGCCAACATCTCAATATTCCCGTTTTCCACCAACAGACCGTTTTTCCCATCGTCGATAATATCCCGCGGACCGCACGGACAAGCAAAAGAAACGGGTGGTATGCCGCACGCCATCGCTTCGATAATCACCATGCCAAACCCTTCGTAGCGTGATGAAAGGGCAAATATGGAACTTTCGCAATATTTCTCGTCAATATCAGGCGTACTGTGTTCCAGAATACAACTGGAAGCGATTCCCAACCTGTCGATTTGCTGTTGCAGTTGCTGTCGCATACCGTCACCGTAGATACGCAGAACCCAGTCCGGATGCTGCATGTTGACGATGCTCCAGGCGTCAATCAGCCGGTCGAACCCTTTTTGCGGCATATACCTTCCTGCGGCAATCACCTGCTTGGACGACCCGTCGGACTGCCGTTCGGGGAAAAAAGGAAGCGGGTTGTATATCACCGCTACATTTTTCAGTTTCGTCCATTCCGCGGCGTCTTCATAGCTCAATACCACGAAGCGTTTCAGTTGCCGCACCTGTCGGATAAGCTGCCACATCCAGTACTTCTTCACGCAGTGCTGTACGAAAGCCGGGAGACGGTTATCGCTGAACTCACGGTAATTGGACTTGTTGAAGTGGATTTCCCCGAGTTTGATGCTGCCGTCCTTCATCTTATTGATAAAGTTGATGTCCCGCCGGAGAAGTGAGATGGTGATGTCCGGACGGATTTCGCACAAACAGTCGTTCAGCCGTTTCATGAATAATTGCTGTTTGTTCCAGTAGCCGGAGATTCGCTTCCACAGGCTGCGGCCGTACATCTCGTCATAATTGATATCGAGTTGGTGGAGAGTAATGGACGGATATAATTTGTAATACGGTTCCTTGTCTTTTCCGTCAGTCAGGATAATATGTATCTCGTAGCCGAAATGTTCCGCAAAATAATTTGCTTTCAACGTCAATACCCTCTCCATGCCGCTGGGGTAATAGAGTGAGGGGATGCAGTAGGCTATTTTTATCTTCTTGTTCATCAGCTATTGTTTGTAATTTGTTTCAGAATGACAGGGTATTTGTCACCCGAATCCGATTTCATTAATCACTTTCTGCATTTGCGCTTTCCATGATAGCGGGCGGGCTGATTCGCGAATCTCGGCCGGAGTCATGGAAAGCGAGCGTTGAAACTCAATCAGCTTCGGGATGTCTATCGGCGATTCGTCCGCAGGGGCTTTCCATACATACGCCATAGCGTCGAAATCCTCATCCGTTTCCGAATACGTGAAGGCAAATCCGCGGGCGGCATATTCGCGGTTTTTCAGTGTCTTGATATGCGTGATACCGCTTCGGTGGCGTCCCAGGCTACCGATGGCAAAGTCAGCCTTTTCAAATTGCGCGTCCAGTTCCTCGCTGTGCAGAGGTCCGTGCAGAATGACATAAGGCTCCAGATGATTGTCACGGATGACAGGCAGGATTGCTTCTCGTTCGCGTTCACCGGCCATGGGCCCTACAATGTGGAAATACACCTTATAGTCAGGATTTGTCCGGTAATACTCCGCCAGTCCGTTCACCAGCCGGTCAAATCCATGCCAGTAATGCACTTCCGCTACACCGATAAGATGCAGCTCATCGGTCGTCGCATTTTGGCTGTGCTTCATCGGGATGGCGTCGAAGTCTATTCCGTTGGAAATACGTATAGTCCGTCCGCCGAAAATCGTTTCAGCGTTGGAGAAGGTGACGATGCCGTCCAGTCTCTTGGCGAGCCGGTGGCGGAAACAGCGGTCGATAAACAGGGAAAACTTCATGGAACGCGTGATATATTCCTGGTCGTACGGATAAGTCGGTATTTCCATTACTACTTTGGCTCCGGTCTTTTTCAGGCGTTTCACCATCTTCAGGGTGAACGGGTTGGCGTTGTGGTGCGAACGTATATATACCAGTTCTATTTTTTCGTGGCGCGCATACTCAATGATAGGGGCGTAGTAGATACGCTTCCACATCTTTGCCGTAGTTCCTGTCCCAAAATCGGCAATGACCTCGTCGTCCACCATCAGACGGTGTTCGCCATGGGGAGTAATATCGTAATAACACAGGCGTGCGTCCACTCCACATTCTCTGAGGGCTTTCACCTGGTAGTGTATTTTCTTACTGATTCCATTGGCTTTGTCGAAGCCGTGGAAAATAAGGAACAAGGCTTTCATCGGTTTTTTCTGTTTCTATAATATCGTTTATTCTGTTCTTTTATTTCTCTGTTTTACCATGCTCCGTACTTTTTCGATGATATCAAATTCGTGCGTAGCTTGTATATATCCACCAAAGATAATAAAACTAATTGTACCTTTGGCAATAATTGTCACAAAAAAGTTCATACCTTCCATCGTGCATTGCATGGGCACGAGTGCCATCGCTATCAAACCGCTGACCGCGAACGGAGAAATAAGCTGACGTATGAGCAGCCGGAAGCTCCGCCGGAAGGTCACTCGGTACATCTGCCGGTAGCATTGCACGAAGTTGACGGTGAACGTCACCACGATGCAGCTTGCCACTGCCGTGAGCGTGCCGAAATAGAAAATGCCGAGCAACATTCCCGCCACGTTGAGCGTAGACGAAAACAACCCGCAGACGAACAGGCTCCGCGTGTCGCCTGCCGCCTGGAAGATGGAGCCCGATGAAGAAAGGATAATCTGTATGCCCACCGAAAGCGCCAGTATCCGGAATACGGGTACGGACGGCAGCCATTGACTGCCGAAGATAATCAGCGTCACTTCTTCCGCTGTAAAGAAAAGAAGTACGCTCAGCGGCAGTCCGATAAAGGCGAGGAAGCGGACGATACGTTCGTAGGAAGTAGCCAGCTTTTCTTTATCATCTTGTAAATCACTGAAGATGGGATGCATCACCGGGGTGATGACCTGCGTGATGTTTTGCAGGGGAAGCATCATCAGGCGGTAGGATTTTTCGTAATATCCGAGGTCGGACATGCTCATATACTTGCCAATCAGCAGTTTGTCAAGGTTGCGGCTGAAATAATTGATGACGTTGAACAGGAACTGGTAGGCGGAATAGGAAAAAATCTTCCGTAGCGCCGTCAGTCCCAGCGTGAAGCGCAGGCGTTGCGGATAGCGCTGGAAGGAGATGACGAATATCAGTATGCTGGATAGTATCGGGGTGATAATCAGCGCGTACAGTCCCGCTCCGCAGAGGGCGGCGGTCACGGCGGCGGCACCGCCGGATATTTGTATGACGAAGCTGCGGACAGCGATAAATTTGAACTCCTTGTTGCGGTAGAACAGCGCTCCGGGCACGATGGTGGCGGAAGCGAAAAACAGGTTGACGGAGAGCAGTTGGCACAATGTCCGCAAGATGTCGCTCTCGTAATAGTGGGCGATGGGCCAGGACGCGGCGAAGAACAGCGCGCTGATGCCGATGCCCGTCCACACGGTGAATGAGAAAATGTCCGACAGTTCGCCTTTGGTCAGCGACTTGTTCTGTATGATGGCGGGCGATACGCCCATGTCCGTGAGCAGGTTGAAAAAAGCGATGATGACAGAGGCGATAGCTACTACTCCGAAGTCGTCCGGCGAGAGCAGGCGTGCCAGTATTCCCGCTACTACGAGGGAGATGACGACACCGCTGTATTTGGCAAGCGCGGTGTAGAAGACGCCCGAAAATAGCTGCCGCTTGATGTTGTTAGCCATTTACTGCGTCTTTATAAGTTTGCGCGTATTCCTTTCCCACTTTCCGGACATTCATGTTCTCCATGGCGTAGTCATAATTTGCTTCTCCCTTCTCTTGTAATGCAAGCCGGCGGGCGGATTTGAGTGCCCGGACAATGTCCGTTTTATCATCGGGGTCGAATGTCGGGTTACCGGTTTCGGAGAGTATCTCGCCGATATTTCCCACAGCGGGCCCCACCACCACTTTGTGGTAAAAGAAGGCAAGAGGGACATTACCTGAGTTTAATATATCTTTTCGTTGGATGAATATCACATCCGAGGCAGCCATATAATAAGGTAGGTCGCAACTGTCCACCAGTTCATCGTTGGCTCCGGCTTCCAGCTTCATCCAGCGGTTGAGCAGCGGCATGAGCAGATAATATCCGGCACGTGAAGTCCATCGTTTGAGGAAATTGCCACCATAGTCGTTGCGTCTTGAGAAAGGATAAAGCCTGGGGGCGAGCAGTAACTTGTCCGGCTGGTCCCACGCGCGGAATGCTCCGAGCATCATGCGTATTTCTTCACGGTTGCGGAATTTGCCGAAAGCGGTGACGATGAACGCTTCCTGCGGAATCTTGAGATACTGGCGTGCACGCTCTACGCTGATATTCTCCTGATAGGTATATTGGTAAATATGGTGCGGAATCACGACATTCCGGCTGCCGGGATGCCTGGCGGCAAATTCGTCGCGGCTGAAACGCCCCATATGCACCACGACATCGCTTTGCGACTCGATGATGTCATACGCCCGGCTGATGACGTCGTTGGCATAGTGCGGGCGTACATTGTGGCGCGTATAAATGAAATGTGCCCCTCGCGAGCGGAAGAAACGAATCCGTTCTTCCAGCCGGCAGATGATGTCGGGATTGTCACAAGTCCAGCCCACTACTTCTTCGGGCCACTGGAAATGGATGATGTCATACGCCGTATCCGACTCCCAAAACTCTTGTGTGGAACATCGCACGTTGATACCCGTCATCCTGATAGCATCGCACAAGATGGGGACGAACAGATTGTCTGTGTCCCCATCTTCTCTGAATACAATAAGTGCTTTTATCGTCGAACTGTTTGTTTCTTCGCTGTCATTCATTTCTATACATTTGTTGTTCAGCTTAGCTGTGCCACAAAGGTAATAAAACTTATGAGAAACTTTATCTTTTTTTTATCTTCTTTTTGTCGGCAGGTTTCTTCTCTGTCTTGTTATTCTTTTTGTTCTTACCAAATTTCGCATTTCTCTTTAGTAGGGCTTTTCTGGCTTTCCGGCGTCTTTCCAGTTCTTCGTCGGTGGGCGCCTGTGCGAAAAGAATGGCATTCTTGTCGTAATTATTTATCTCGTCCTTGTCTATGACGGATATGACAAGGCATTTTCCTTCTTCCAATGCCTGCGTGGTTGCCCGGCGGAGGTTTTGGATATGAAACTCGCATTTCAGTGCTCTGAGATGTACGTAGAATGCCTGTGCATACGATAGAATCTTGTAGTTGCGCGATTTTTCCATCCGCCATGCCGTGCCGGAAGTGATGGAGCTTAGTTCTTGCATTTCCTCGTGAGACAGTGGAGAGATAGTACGTACGTAGCAAATAAAACGGCCGAAAGTGGCATGGATGCATTTTTCTAGTTTCTGTCGCATTACTTCGTCCTCATTGAGGAGTTTTGGTTGTTTATTCATCTTTTTTTGGGGTTATTAAATTGTTGATGCAAAGGTCTTTAAAAGTTTTTATAGCACTCTATTCATTTCTGAAGAAGTGTATGTCATACATTTAAAAGACCTTTGTGCTCACGAAGTTACCCCACCGGAACAGGTGAGATTTTGTCGAATATTTTTTTAAACGGGAAAAAAGAATGAAGAAAGACCAGTATTTTAACTTGGAAGTGAATTTATTGAACGACGACAATATCGCCGGCATGATGTTGGAGCTGGATGCTGCGGAAGCTATCGGGATTTACGTGATGTTACTGCTGCATCTGCGCACGAAGGACAATTATGAGGCGTCTTGCAAGCCGCTTCAACTGAAAGCTTTTGCCCGTCGCTACGATTTGGATTTGGAAATGACAGAGCATGTGCTCCGTGGTTACAATCTTTTTGAGGTGGATGAGGAGCGGCAGACGTTCCGCGCTCCCTATCTGGACAGGGTGATGCATAGGCTTGAGGAGAAGTGGCGGGCGGACACCGAAAACGGCAAAAAAGGCGGTCGTCCGCGGAAGCCTGTCAAAAGCGCTGAAACGCCCGCCAGCAAGGGGCAAAAACCCAACGAAACCCAAGAGAGTAGAGGAGAAGAGAAGTATTCCTTCTGTTGAAAACAACAGCAGGAATACCGGCGCACCGGAAGCGGTGGCGGTTGCTGCCGTTGCCGCTGCTGTCCCGGTTGCGGTGACGGGCGGGGTGCGGATTCGTTCGGTGGACGAAGAGGGGCAACGCCCGTTGCAGCCTGTGGTGTCATGGGAAGTGCTGGTGGACAGTCTTGCCGATTCGCGGCTCTATATGGAGCTGGCAGGGCAGCGTTCCGGACTGGGGCGGCTCTTCCTCGACCGCCAGAAGCAGATTCTCAAGCTGTTCAAAGCTCATATACGGCTTTACGGGAAGGAGAAAGAGTTGCTTTTCTTTGATGATGTGAAACGGTATTTTTCCAATTATATCGCTGCAGGTTCACCCACTTGCGTCAAGTTGCGCGAAGCGTTGCTACAGGAACTCAGAGAACGGGACATCGGGAGCGCGAACCGTTTTGAGAGCATAGTCGGCAAGCGGCGGACGTATCTGGGACATCTCATCCCGGACGATGCGCCACCGCGACCGGACGGTTCGGCAGTGTGGGACGACGTGGGCAGGAGATGGCTGCATTGAGTCCGGCTTTCATCAATCGCCGGACGGGGGACTGATGGCTTTCAGCCCACGTCCGGAGATTGCTCTGCCCACGTCCGGCAGGTACTCATCCCGCGCTTGAATGGAAACCGGTCCGGCGCTTACGAACGCTCGTTCCGATGCCCGTCTGTTGCTCGTACCGGATGGAATTTGCTTTTATACCGTGTGGAAAATGAAATAATCTGAAAAATGAAATAATCTGAAAAACAAAATAGAAATTATGAGAAATTTTGCCAGTTACCAAGTCGATGTACGTCATCGCACGAGTGGAGTTATCAAAACAATCTGTAACCAATGTCTCCCGACGAGGCATAACAAGCGCGACCGTTCGCTGCGTGTCAATATCGACACCGGGCATTGCCACTGTTATCATTGCGGAGCCGATTTCTACGTCCCCGACGATAATGAGGAGCGTGAGAAGGCGGAGCGTCGGGCAGCCCGCCAGCGTCGTGCGGCAGCCGTTCCGCAGCATTTTCAGCGTCCGGTGTTCGACGCTTCGAAGACAACGCTTTCCGAAGCCACGGAACGTTGGCTGGTCGAGACGCGCTGCATCCCGCAGTCCGTCATTGCCGCGCTGCGCATCACGGAGCAGGAAGAATTTATGCCGCAGTCCAGCACGAAGGAGCGTTGCGTCTGCTTCAACTACTTCGATGGCGGGCAACTCGTAAACACGAAATTCCGCAGTGGTAAGAAGCATTTCAAAATGGTGCAGGGAGCCGAACTGATTCCTTACAATATCGACTCCGTCGTAGGACAAACGTCCTGCATCATCCACGAAGGCGAACTGGATGCCGCTTCTTCCATCGCCGCCGGATTTGAAAGTGTCATCTCCGTCCCCGCCGGCGCCAACTCCAATCTCTCGTGGCTCGACCGTTTCATGGAAACTCACTTCGAGGACTTGAAAGAAATCATCATTGCCGTAGACACCGATTCCCCCGGAATCCGCCTGCGCGACGAGCTTGTCAACCGCATGGGAGCCGAACGTTGCCGTATCGTCACTTACGGTCCGGAGTGCAAGGATGCCAACGAGCATCTCTGTAAATATGGTATTGAAAGTCTCCGCATCGCCATCGAGCAAGCGGCGGAAGTCCCGCTGGAAGGCATTTTTACCGCTGCCGACCTGCACAGCGACTTGCGTGCCTTGTTCGACAACGGTTTCGGTCCCGGTGCGGAGACCGGTTGGGAAGAAATGGATAAAATTTGTACTTACGAGCGTCGCCGCATCGTCATTGTGACCGGCATCCCTGGTGCGGGAAAATCAGAATGGGTGGACGAACTGGTGTTGCGCCTCTGCCTGCGGCATCAATGGAAGATTGGGTTTTTCAGTCCGGAGAATGTCCCCATCGTCTATCATCTCCGCAAACTGATTGAAAAACTTACCGGTCATCGCTTTCAGAACAACTGCGGCATGACGGACGCTCTTCTGGCACGCTCCGAAGAGTTTCTGGCGGAAAACGTATCGCACATTTCCCTCAAAGGTGACGTCAGCCCCGACCGCGTGCTTGCCAAAGCTCGTGAACTCGTCGTCCGCCGTGGCTGCCGCATCTTCGTCTTTGACCCTCTCAACCGCTTCGACCATGACCCCAAACCGGGACAGTCGGAAACGCAGTATCTCTCCAACTTATTGAATAAATTCACGGAATTTGCCACTCAATATAATTGCCTGCTGATAGTTGTCGCCCACCCGCGCAAGATGAACCGCAATCCTGTGACGAATGCCACCCCGCGTGTGGAAATGTACGACATTAACGGCTCCGCAGATTTTTACAACAAGGCTGATTACGGAATTGTGGTAGAGCGTGACAAGGAAATCGGTATCACCCGCGTATATGTGGATAAAGTGAAATTCAAACATCTCGGCGTAGGTGGTGTGGCTACTTTCGTCTACGACCCCGTCAGTGGGCGGTATCTCCCCTGTGAAGAATCCCACGATCCTGCCGTGCCCATCGACCAGCGTACCCGGAATACCGTCTTCGACACTTCCTGCTGGCTACCGGAAAAAGAACTGTTTGATTAGTGATTAACGGAGGAGTGATCACTAATCGCTACCCCGTTAATCACTATCTACGGTTCTTCGAGCACTTCCACGATGAGCCGTACCTGTGCGGGAGTGTAGCGTCTGCTTCGGGGATTCATGCCGGTGGCGAGCAGACGCTCTTTCAGTCCTGGTGCAGCGTCTATCCATTCGTTGAACCGGGCTACTGCGCTCTGTTGCTTGATGTAGGGGAGATATAATGCGGCAAGCTCGCCTTTTCCGTAGCTGCGGTATTGGAATGCTTTTTCTTCTTCCTGTTCGGGAAGATTGTCGGATTTTGCTTTCATTGATAGGGTGGTTGAGTTTGTTTTTACTAGCTATAAAGTTACGCATTTTTACTGAGTTGTGCAAGTTTTGGGTAATCTCATTTGAGGGAAATTGAAAACATCAGGGAAGATTGAAAAGGAATGGGGGGACGTTAAAAAAAGGAAAAGAAACCGCTCACTATGAAAAATATAGTATCTTTGTATAGACCGGATACATCTCGGTCTATACAAACGTAAAACAAAGAAAATGGGAAAATTTATCAATCCGTTTACGGACGTAGGTTTTAAAAAGATATTCGGGCAGGAAATTACGAAAGACTTGCTGATTGATTTCTTGAACGGCCTGCTTGTAAACGAGAAGAGTATCACGGATATCACTTTTTTGGATAAGGAGTTACTTCCTGAATACATGGGCGACCGCGGAGTTATTTACGATATTTATTGTACGACAGAGAGTGGTGAACAGTTTATTGTGGAGATGCAGAACAAGCAGCAGACGAATTTTAAGGAGCGGGCTCTTTTTTATTTATCGCATACTGTTGCCCGGCAAGGAGAGCGGGGCGCTCATTGGCAGTTTGACTTGAAAGCGGTGTATGGCGTGTTTTTCCTGAACTTCTGTCTGGCAGACGCTCCGCACAAACTTCGGACGGACGTGGTGTTGGCCGACCGTGATACGCATGAAACATTTTCGGATAAGTTACGTTTTATCTTTATCGAGCTTCCTTCTTTTCACAAAGAGGAATCGGAATGTGAAACTGATTTTGAACGTTGGATTTATGTATTGAAGAATATGGACACATTGAAAAGAATGCCTTTCAAGGCACGAAAATCTGTCTTCGAGAAGTTGGAGAAGATTGTGGACATTGCTTCCCTGACTAAAGAAGAGCGCATGAAATACGATGAGAGTATCAAAGTGTTTCGTGACCAACTGGCTACCATCTCGTTCGCGGAAGAAAAAGGCTGGCGAAAAGGACTGGAGAGAGGGATGGAAGAAGGTATGGAGAAAGGTATGGAGGAAAAGAGCTGGGAAATAGCCCGTAACCTTAAGAAATTAGGAGTTTCCACCGATACTATCTCTCAGGCTTCCGGACTTTCCGTAGAAGAAATTGAAAATATCTGATGATAAGTACTTACAGGAATGGCGGCATGAGATTCGGAATCATGCTGCCATTTTTGTATCTTGGGCATTCACAAAGATAGCAATGCTTGTTTTTATTCCTCTTTATTCCCTCTTAATCCTGCGTAGCCCGATGTAACCCGTCAGGCTGTCGGTGTGTTGCCGTATCTTTGTTTCACCATCAGAAAGGAAGAATGTCCTTCCTTTCGTAGAAACAATCTTTTAAGTATGGCAACAGTTACAGTAGTGCGCTACAAGCGCAGAAAACGAATCGGTGATGACGAGTCGCCGATGGTGTACGCTCTCAAACCCAAGTCCGGGGAAGCGAAAATCTATTCCATTGAATCTTTGGCGCGTGAAATCGAGTCTATCGGAGCACTTTCGGTAGAAGACGTGTCGCACGTCATGAAATCCTTTGTCCGTGCGATGAAGAAAGTCCTTGTGGCGGGCAATAAGGTGAAAGTCGAAGGGCTGGGTATCTTTTATACTACGCTGACTTGTCCCGGTGTAGAGGTGGAAAAGGATTGCACCGTGAAGAATATCACCCGTGTCAACCTTCGTTTCAAAGTCGATAATTCCTTGCGTCTTGCCAACGACAGCACGGCGACCACTCGTGGCGGGGAGAATAATATGACCTTTGAGCTGCTCTCGGATAAGAAGTCCGCGTCCGGCGGGAACGGAAGTGGCGGTTCCGGTGGTTCCGGCGAAGGAGAAGGCGGTGACGGCGGAGAGACTCCCGACCCGGACCCGGCAGCCTAATCGTATCTCCGGCTTACAGCTATTTCCCGACGGCAGGCTAGTGCACGGCTTTCCGTCTTCATATCAATAAAATAAACTATAAAATGCAAAGAAATGATTGACAGAATCTTAGACATTGTATTGGAAGTCCTGTTCTTCTTTCGCAGAAAGAGAAAGGGCAAAAAGAGTGAAAGGACGGGTCGATGAGGAAGATTGACCTGATTGTAATCCACTGTTCCGCCACCAGGGCGGACAGGGATTTCACGGAAGATGATTTGGAAGTGTGCCACCGGCGACGTGGTTTCAACGGGACGGGGTATCATTTCTATATTCGCAAAAATGGGGACATAAAAACGACTCGTGCCATCGAACGGGTTGGTGCGCATACAAAGGGACACAACTTGAACAGTATAGGTATCTGCTATGAGGGCGGACTCGATTGCCACGGTCGTCCTGCCGATACCCGCACGGAGTGGCAGATTCATTCAATGCACGTGCTTATTCTCACGCTGTTGCGTGATTATCCCGGTTGCCGCATTTGCGGGCATCGTGACTTGAGTCCGGATTTGAACGGAAACGGAGAAATCGAGCCGGAAGAGTGGGTGAAGGCTTGCCCGTGCTTTGAGGTGAAGGCGGTTTATTCGGAAATGTAATAGTATCAAAGGCAAGACTTGCGACAAGTATATGTACTTGGTTGCAAGTCTTTTTTATATGTAGGCGCGGATTATGTGGACTATGCGGCTTATTAATTATCTTAACCGTGTAATCTGCGTAATCCGTGCCTAAATAATAATATAAAATTAGCTCTATTCGGAGAACTCTTTGTATATCTTTAGCAACGATTCCGCCGTATTCCGCCAAGAGAACATCCGGCTGCGGTTGAGCCCGTATTCCACTTGCTGCTGATAGAACGCTTCGTCTTCTTCGAGTTGCAGTATCTTGTCTGTAATATCTTCCACATTGAAAGGGTCTGCCAGCAAAGCGCCTTCGCCTGCTATTTCGGGCATGGCGGAAGTATTCCCCGCAATGATGGGCGTTCCGCAAGCCATCGCCTCGAGCATCGGGATACCGAAACTTTCGCGAAGCGAAGGATACAGGAATGCGAATGCACCCCCATAAAGTGCCGCAAGGTCAGTATTCGCAATATATCCGGGGAAGCGGAGCGAACTTTTTATTTCCGTGATTTTCTCGTCTTCCAGTATCCGGTCGATAGCGTCTTCTTTGAGGTCGGCGATAAGTAACGGCAATTTCTTAGTTGATTTTTTCAGATAATCGCTGTATGCTTTCAGCACTCTCGGAGTGTTCTTTTTGGGGTCTGTGTTTCCCAGGAAGAACAGGTAATCGTCTGCGTCGATATACTTCCGCGTAATCTCCGGAGCTTTGGGTTGCAGGTGGAAGTGACTGTTGAATCCGTTGTACACGGCTACCAGTTGTTCGTCGGGCAGGTGCAGGGCTTCGAGAATACGCTTCCGCTCGAACTGGGAGACGGTGATAATCTTTTCGCATTTCGGCAGGATGCGCGGAACGACGAGACGGCGATAATGCCACCCCATTTCCTGATACCATGACAGGCTGGACGATTGGCGTTTCTCCAGATAGATTATGTCATGCAATGTCAGTACCAGGGGCACGGGGCAGTGCAGGGGGGCGGTGTTGCTTGTGCAATGTAGCAAATCGGGCTTGACGCGCTTTACCGCACGGGGGAGCGCCACTTGTTCCCAAAGCGGATAGGTGGGGCATTTCAATTCGATGATATGCACGTTGTCCGAACTTTTAAGGCATCTGTCTTCGCCGGGACTGACAAAGATGAAGTATTCGTTCTCATGGTCCATTTTCTGTAACTCCCGAATCGTTTCAAGAGCGACGAAATCCATCCCATGCTTGTTGGGGCGGAAGATACGCTGGGCTTCGATGGCTATTCTCATATTCTTTTCGTTTAAGGAATTGTTTTTCTGATTTATTCTCCGTGCTCTGTATGGATAAACTTTTTATAGGCTCCCTTCAATTTGAACAGATTGCCGATGGTGGTTAATGCCAGCATGGGGATTCGTAATACGGCTTTGCCCAGTTGCTTGTTGAACAAATGTCCCGGTATGGGGAGTGTCATTGCTGCTATTTGGGCGGCGGAGAGTATCCACCATTTGACTGCTATCGTCCATTCGTGTCCGGTAGCAGTGCCTTGCAGGCTTAGCCATATGCCGATAATCGTGATGACAAGTGTCAGACCGAAGACGCCCGCCAGTTGTATCAGTCGCGGGGGAAGCATCCATTGGAGTATCTTGTCGCAATAGTCCGGGTTGCCTTGGCCTATCGCTTTGGGCAGGCTGAGGAGCGAGCTGCGGAGAATACCGAACTGTGCGGCTATCCAGCGTTTCCGTTGGTTGCTGATGGCTTCCTCTTTCTGTGTCTTTTCGTCGTATATGGGGATTTGCGGCAGGTAGACGGTGTGGATGCGCTGTTGCAGAAGCAGCACTTCGAGTTCCTTGTCTTCGCCTGCTGTTTCGAGAAGCCGCACGTTCTGCTGGAACCAGTCGGCTTCAAAAGCCATTCCCGAACCGGACAGGGCGGCGGAAAGTCCGAGGGCGTTGTGTCCGCTGCGGAAAATCCCGTTATTGATTTCTTCGCTGATACCGTCGAGAATAGAGATGTCAGTGTTCAGGTTTTTACCGGTGCGATGAGCCTGTACGGATTTTATTCCACTGTCGAAAGCACGGTTCACTTCGGCGAGAAAATCCGGGGAAGTCAGGTTGTCGGCATCCATGATGACCACTATGTCATAGTGGTCGTCGCTGATGGAATCTACTGCCATTGTCAATGCTTTGGCTTTGGAACTGTCCTTGTAGTTGGCTGTCAATAGGCGGATGGGCAGGGAACGCAAGTCTTCGTTGGTGGCAGGCTGCATCTGGTCGGAGATGACGATGATGTCGAACAGTTCCCGCGGATAGTCCTGTTGCAGGAAGCTGCGTACGGAAGAGGCAATCACCCGGTCTTCCTTGTAAGCGGGGAAGAACACGATGAAGCGCCGGAGTGTGCGGGCTTCCGGGAAGCGGGGAGTCCGGTAGAACTTCGATGCGATGGCATACAGCAACAGGTAGCAGACGCAAAGCGCAAGGAGTGTAAAGAGTATCCAGTCGATGATAATCATAGTATTCGGATTTTAGGGAGTTACTGTGTTTTTCTCGGACGAGGAGGAGAGCAGCCCGGTATTTACTCCGTAGAATACGGCTGCGGCGAGGTCGAAACGTCCTTTGAATGTATAGGTCAGGATGTTCTTGGTGGCAGCTATGGTGCTTTGGTAGAGGACGGCGGCGATGCGGTCGAATCCTTTCAGGTTGCGGCGGGCGTAGAACAGGCGGTTGCGTGTCAGGTAGTAGGTGCGCAGTTTGCTGAGTTGCCCGGTGCTCTGGCTTTCTTTATGGAAGACGGTGCAGCGAGGGTCGTACCACAGCTCGTAGCCGGCACGTGTCATGCTGGTGCTCCAGTCCAGCTCTTCGTAATAGAGGAAGAATATTTCCGGCATCATTCCCACTTTTTTTATCACTTCCCGCTTGAGCATCATGGCTGCGCCGTGTAGGTAGGGCGTGGGGTGGGGGGTGTCGAATGTGCCGTCGTCCGGGCAATCGAAACCGAGCATATGGTTGCGTAACGTGATGCGTGACAATGGGGTGAATCCGGCAAACTGTATGTGTTGCGGTGGAAAGGCGAAACGTATCTTAGGCGATACGCCGCCTATTTCGGGACGGCTTTCGAGGCGTTCTATCAGGCAGGCGATATGGTCTGACTCGATGTAGGTGTCGTTGTTGATGAAGAACAGGTATTTCCCTTTTGCCGCGCGGATGCCGATGTTGTTGCCGCCGGAGAAACCGCGGTTCTCGTTGCTGCGGATGGCGACGACGGAAGGGTATAGTTGGCCTATCCGGGCTGCTTCATCTTCGCGGGAGGCGTTGTCTACCACAATGATTTCGTAGCTTACGGAGTGTATCTTGTCTTGCAAGGATTCTATCAGTTCGCAGGTGTCCTTGAACCCGTTGTAGCAGATAGTGATAAAGGATATGTCCGGTGTATTGTTTGTCATTGTTGTTCGTTGTTTTCTTGGATGGATACTAGTAATTGCTTGTCGATATGCGGGGCGGCAAAGCAGAGGGCAAAGCCTATATATACGGTCAATGGGTTGGGATACTGCATTACGTCGTTGACATAGGCGGCTATGAAGTAGCCTGCGTCCATGCAGAGCCATGCCGCAACGAGCCCTCGCAGACCTTTGTTGCGTACCTTGAACATCAATATCCATGAGCACCAGGCGAAAAGGATGCCGTGTATGCCGAGATAAAGAATCAGCCCGACGATTCCCGTTTCCACCCATACGCTGACCAGCCATGAGTCAGGCGGGTAGGGCATTTGTTCTTTGGAGTTGAAGTTGCCTGCTTTGGAGAGCCCGATGCCATAGCCGATGGGTTTCTTTGCCATCAGTTCCTTCATCCTTTGCCGGTTTTCGACGCGCACCATGTAAGAGGCGTCTTCGGTAGGGTGGAAGGAAGAGCGCATCTTGTGGATATATTGGTTGCCGCTTCCGATATTGGTGTAATAGAAAAAGACAAAGACTCCGATGGATATGCATATGCCGCCCAGGAGTGCTTTCCAGTTCTTGGCTATGATGGTAATCATCAGCATGCCGCCCATGAGGACTCCCATGGCGGAGCGTGTCCCGGAGATTCCCATTCCGTAGATGCCGCAGAAGGCGACGGAGAGGAAGTAGATACGCTTCCATTTTGAGTCGACAAAGAAGCCGGCAATGGCAAAGGTGACGCCTGCCATGGCAGAGTGCACGCCATAGTTTGCCGCGTCCGAGAAACAGGAGAAATAGCGGATGCCCGACCAGATAATGTGTGTCCGGGCGCCGCCCAGGACATGAAGGAAGTAGAGGTCTTTGGAACTGAAACCGTGGTTTTTCTGCCAGTAGCCTTTAAGGGTGAAGATGATGACGAATACAGACCATATTATCAGCAGCAGTTCGACATCTTTCTTGGTACGTATCACTATCGGTATGACGAAGGCACATATCAGAGGGGTGAGGGCATAGGGAGTGAGGTTGATGTTCCATGCTTCCATCACATTGTTGGGATTCATTATTTCCAGTAGGTAGAACAGCAGCCAGGCGGTAAAGAGCCAGGTCATTGTGTTCTGACCGGACCGCCAGTCGGTACGTTCGTCATTGCTGAGCTGTACAAGGCAAATGGTGGTGGACAGCAAGATGAGTGCCATTGAGAACAAGCCTATCTTGACATTTACAACCATGCTTGCCGCGACCAGGGCGAACTGCGCGGCAAGCAGAATGTGGAAAGTTATTATCCTATTCGTCATCGTCCTCGTCTTCTGCTTCTTTTGCTTTTCTCCTGAGGTTGAACTTGATTTTTTCCGTTAGTGATAGCTGACTGAGGCGATAGCCGATTCTGCGCAACAGCGTGTGTGGCGGAAGTTGTCCGGTGAAGTCCTCGGCTGCTTCCCGGCTGGCATTTGTCAGGCAGATGCGGAAAGGTACTTCCGTCTTGCCCATTTGCAGCATGAGTTGTTCGCAAAGCTGCTTGTCGATGGTTTTCCATCCCCGGTCTGCCGGAGCCACCAGGATATTGGCGTTGGCATCTTGCAGTAAGGCCGTCGGGATGTTGCTTTCGGACAAGGGCGGATAAGCGACAATCAGTATGTCTTCTCCTTGCGGGGTGTAAAAGTCTGTAATGCTTTTTGCCAGCAGGTATTGGGTGGAGTTAGTGTTGAAATCTTCTTTGTTGGTGATAAACTTCGTATTCAGCATGCGGCTCTGCATATATCCGCAAATCAGGTTCCCTATCACTTCCTCACCGGAATCTTCGCTGGTACTGAACAGGTTGATGATGAACACGCCGGGAGATTTCCGATTGGTCAGGAAACGGAGCAGGGAGTTGGTCAGTTCTCTGACGGAAGATTGTACGTAGGTCTTGGTCAGCCCACCGTAGCGGGAGAGTGTAAGACTGGGGACAGCGCCTATCACTTTATAGCCTGTCACGCGCTTGGTGCGGCTGGCATCGCGCAATGTCCTGTCGAGCATCTCTATCAACAGCAGCAAGGCTACGATAATCAGAAAACTGCCTACGCATGCGGCGATGACGATTTGCTTCCGGTTGGTCGAGTTGGAAGAAATCGGGTAGGTGGGCTCGTTCAGCACTTTTAGTGTGGCAGAGGTCATTTCCAGATTTTTCTTTCTCAACAGGGCTTCGTTATAGCTTTGTAATACAGTCAGATAGTTGCGCTCGGTGAAGTTTATCATACGCTCTTTCTGCTTGATGGTCGTACCGACGGGGGCGAAGAATACATAACGCTCGTTCAGTTCCCGACGGGCGTCTTGCACGATTTTCAGTTCGGCTTTGGCTTTTTCGTATAGCAGGGTCTGCTCCAACCACTGGTCGATGATGTTGATTCGCGAAGCGCCTTCTTTGGTATATTTATGACCTATGTATGAAGAGGTCAAGTCATTCAGTTCCTGTTTTACCTCGGCCAGTCTTTTTTTGTCGCTTTCAAGGGATTGCGAGTCTTGTTTTTTTGTATCGGTCATCGCCTCGGCTTCCGATATTTTGCCGGTGATGCTGGAGGCTTCCCGCAGTTTATCGACAAACTCCATGTTTTTGACCACTTGTTTGGCATTGCTGTCCATGTGTTTCTCCAGTTCGTCGAGCATGGACTTGGTGCTGTTGAAGGCGAACAACGCGTCTTGTTCTCTCAACTCGTACTCTTTGCTGATGGCGGCTATTTCTTTGGTTTCGTCAATATAGTTGATGATACGTTTTTCTACGTTATATTTTGTCAGGTCTTCTTCTTCCGTATTCAGCTTTTTCCCTATTCTTTTCAATTCTTCTTCAAAGTACTTGATTACTTTATCCGTCTCCCCGTAGCGGATGCGGCGGTATTCTTCGACGAACTCATCCATCAGGATACTTACCGTGTTGTACACGATACCCGGGTCACCGGACGAATAGCTGATATCCAGCAAGTCACTGGTCAGACGACGTTGCACTTTGATGTTTTTCAGGGTGTTGTGGCTATAAAAAGGGTGATTGTAATAGAACAGGCCGTAGATGTAGTTGTCTCTGTGCGGACGCATATATGATTCGAGATTGGAGACGGTCTTGTCTTCACTCGATTTGTCTATTAGTTTCAGTATCTCATTTCCGTTCGGGCTGTTTTTTAGATGGTTGTAAGTGTAATTGTAGCTGGCAGCAGTGATGCCATTGTTCTCTTTGTCCGGATTTCCTTGGATAAGGACTCTGGCGAATAGCCGTAAGCATACTCTTTTCAGCGTACTTTCAGCCTGCATGATGCTTATCAGATTGTCCATAGAATTCTGTACCGTTGCCCAGTCTGTCCGCTTGTCGCTCTCCAGGTTGTAGCCTGAAGCTACTCCCGTGTAAAGCGTAGCTTTCACGTCATAGCCGCCTTGCATATGGCGGGTGTAATAGATGACGAATAATGTGAAGAGGGCGGTTCCTATCAGTATCAGCCAGCGATGGCGGAATAGGGTCCGTATGGTAGAAATGATAAAATTCATATCTTAGATTTTTATTTTCGTATAATGGGTGTACGTGAAATAACTTCGAGTATCATCAGGCTCTTGGTCAATTCAAACTTACTCTTCTCGTATGATTCACGGGCCTGCGACTGTCTTTCCTTATCTATTGCCAAATCTGATGATTCTATGGTCCCGTTGGCAAAATTCTTCTCGGATATTTCGTATTGTACATTGGCAAGCACCAGACTTTCACTTCTCGTCTGGAGAACCTGCATCTGTGAAGTGGCCATGGCGTACATCTCAATAATATTCTTCTTGATTTCATCGTACTTTACTTCCCGCTCCAGCTCGGCGGTTTTCAGTGTAAGCCTTTGCCGGCTGACGCGCCCTTTGAGGTCGAATAAGTCATTTAATGGAATGTTGATGCCCGCCCCCAAGGTATAACCGTTTTGGGCTTGGGTAGAATAGGTGAGGTAGGGGGCAATCGCCACGTCCGTATATGTGGACTCATTGCCGAACATTCCGTACTGGTAGCTTCCTCTTAAACTGAAGAAACCGAGAAATGCCCATTTTTCTTTTTGCAGTAACTTGCGCTCTATTGCCGCCTTTACGTCTGCCAGTTCGTAGATGGGACTGTTTTTGGCATTCTCGAATAATGTAGACAATGGTGGCAGGGTAATTTTACTATAATCATCTTCACTTAATTGGGAATAGTCACCGTTTTCCTGTGCAACCACATGAGTAGCGGAAGTGAATAAAAGTAGTAACCCCGAAAAAACAGATATAAATTGCTTCATAAAAAAATCCTATTATTTGCTCTTGCTGTGTTATAGCTTGCGCAAATATAAGGATTAATTTCATTTATGAGCAGTCTTTTATTATCAATTTTACATTCTTCCTCGTTAATTGTACGCGAATACTTATTTATAATACTTTTATTGTCCCTAAGCGGAATGTATATATATACCCAATCGGAATGTCTTTCTTCTTGAACTGAAAGTCTTCCACCGTCTTGTGTCAGAACGCCTCCGTCATATTAAAGTAGAACAAATTCTGCTTGTTCACCATGTCTCTTCCGAGGTCGAGACGTATATTCATACGGGGTTGTACCTCAATGCGCAGGCCTACGCCGAGATTGGGGAGAACGCCTTCTATCTTACCCGGAGTAGGGCCCATGAATCCGCATCCGCCCCAGGCCACATATCCTATATGATTGAGCATTTTCTTCACCCATGTATTCTTGTCCGTATTTATCATCTGACGGTATTCAGCCATCATTACATGTGATGACTTGTCGCGAAACTGTCCCATGTAATATCCGCGAAGGTCGAAAGGCGTTCCGCTAAGCGCATATTTCGTCAACGGCACATCTCCGAATACGTTTTTGGTCTGCACCGTCCAAGCTATTACCTTCCGTCTTCCGACTGTTTTGTATTGACGGTAATCAATCTCCAAACGGTAAAAATTATCATCACCGCCGAAGGTCTTGCTATACATCATCCCGCGAAAATCAAGATACATTCCACGATAAGCATTGGCGGGAATATCACGTGTGTCATAAGTCAGCAGGAAGCCGAGTCCCGAACTGAAATTCTTATATCCATGTTCTGTTCCGCCCGCCGCAATGTAGGATGGCTGATGAACCATTCCTTCTGCCGGCTTGGTGATTTTGTCGTAATTGAAATCTACCTGTGGCCCTGCGAAGAAGTCGCTTTCTCCCAAACGGAAGAGAAACCACGGGTTCACCTGGATGCCGCTATAACGGTATTCGCTCGTGTCTTCCCCGCGAGGATAGTCTTTATTGGTACTGTATCCGATTCCGTAAAAATTCTCAATCGTGTTCTTATAAGAGAATGTGCCGAAAATACGGAAACGGTCGCCTTTGAAGAACAGTTGCGGCTTCGTCATCAGATTCAATCCGCCTTTGAACATCAGCGCAATAGACATCGGCACCACCGAACGCCGCTGAGTGGTGTCACTCGGATTCATCCGGAACGTCATCAACGCGCTACCGCCCACCAGCAGGCCGAAGTCCGGCGTATAGCTGGGACCACCTAATATATTATAATGCAAATTTCGCTTTGCCACACGTTGGCGGCGTAACTCACGTTTGGAGAGGGTGGGAATGGTGTCTGACAAAGTGCCGTCAATATCTGTCGGGGTATCATCACTGATAGATATTGTAGACATTGGCAGTTCGTCGCTTTTTACTGCTGTGCTGTCAGCCGTAGCCGACATAATATTGATGGATGCAAACATCATCAATACACCTATTATATATTTCTTCATAATTTCTTTCTGAGGAATTCGACTGCAAAGAAAACTCTTTTATTTTAATTAGTTTTGATACTCTTAGATAATAATTCTAAAAAAGAATCGTAAATTTGCAATTTCCTATTACTATATCCGAAGTGTAATTGATTAATAAACTATTTATACTAATGAATAAACGAATTTTATCAGTTTTTGTTTTCTGTGCTTTCTGTTATTCGGCACAAGCTCAAAACGCAAAAGGCGGCATCAGCGACGACATGATGCAACAAATTAAACAGAGTTATCAAAACACCCCGGCTGACAAGGCTATCCGCAACGCCATCGGCAACAACGACATCCGCAAACTGGCTCTCAACCAGGAAAACCTGAAAGGTATGGATACGCACTTCTCCGTCAAAGTGAACTCCAAAGGCGTTACCGACCAGAAATCTTCCGGCCGCTGCTGGCTCTTCACCGGTCTGAACGTGATGCGTGCCAAGGCCATCGCCCGCCACAATCTCAGCTCGTTCGAGTTTTCGCAAACCTATCCTTTCTTCTTCGACCAACTGGAGAAAGCGAATCTTTTCCTGCAAGGCATCATCGACACCAGCGACAAACCGATGAACGACAAAATGGTAGAGTGGCTGTTCCACCACCCTTTGAGTGACGGCGGTACTTTCACCGGCGTGGCCGACATCGTAAGCAAATACGGCCTTGTCCCCAAAGACGTAATGCCCGAAACGAACAGTAGCGAGAGCACCTCCCGCATGGCGAACCTGATTACCTTGAAACTCCGTGAACAGGGCCTTCAACTCCGCGACCTCGCCGCCAAAGGCACGAAACCGGCACTCCTCGAGAAAACGAAAACCGAAATGCTCGGCACCATCTACCGCATGCTGGTCTTGAACCTGGGCGTTCCCCCCACCGAATTTACCTGGACGGAATACAACGCCCAAGGCAAACCCGTATCTACGGAAACCTACACCCCGCTTTCTTTCTTGAAGAAGTACGGTGACGAAAACCTGATCGGCAACTACGTCATGCTCATGAACGACCCCAGCCGTGACTATTACAAATGTTACGAGATAGACTATGACCGCCACCGCTACGACGGCAAAAACTGGACTTATGTCAATCTCCCCATAGAGGACATCAAAGAGATGGCGATAACCTCCCTCAAAGACAGCACTATGATGTACTTCTCCTGCGATGTAGGCAAATTCCTCAACTCTGACCGTGGTCTGCTGGATGTTAAAAACTACGACTACGAATCTCTCATGGGCACAACCTTCGGCATGAACAAGAAGCAGCGTATTCAAAGCTTTGCCAGCGGCTCAAGCCATGCCATGACGCTCATGGCAGTAGACCTCGACAAAAACGGAAACCCGACCAAATGGATGGTTGAAAATAGTTGGGGGGCCGGCTCCGGTTACCAAGGCCATCTCATCATGACCGACGAGTGGTTCAACGAATATATGTTCCGCCTGGTGATAGAAACCAAATACGCCACGAAAAAAGTATCGGAAATCCTCAAACAGAAACCCATCCGCCTTCCCGCTTGGGACCCCATGTTTGCCGAAGAAGAATAGAAGAACAGATGTTTTTATTTAAATGAATCCCAACCGGCAACGAACACACTGTGTGCGACCACGAAAGGAATTACGGATATTTTTCCGTAATTCCTTTCTTTTTTCCTCTTTAATCACATTATTATTTATTACTTTTGCGGCAAATTTATGAAACCATTATTTTATTTATAGCATGGCAAATGTAATAAAGTTACGCAAAGGCCTTGACATAAACCTGAAAGGTACAGCTGCAGAGACGTACACGACAGTGAAAGAGCCGGGATTTTACGCACTCGTACCCGATGATTTTCCTGGAGTGACGCCGAAGGTAGTCGTAAAAGAGCAGGAGTATGTGATGGCTGGTGGACCCTTGTTTATTGACAAGTATCATCCTGAAGTAAAATTTGTTTCGCCCGTGAGCGGCGTAGTGACGAGTGTAGAGCGTGGAGCCCGTCGTAAAGTCTTGAACATTGTAGTGGAAGCTGCTGCAGAGCAGGACTATGAAGAGTTCGGTAAGAAGAATGTAGCGTCGATGGATGCGGAAGCTGTAAAAACCGCTTTGTTGGAAGCCGGTCTTTTCGCGTTTATCAGACAACGTCCTTATGACATCATCGCAGACCCGACAGTGACGCCAAAAGGCATCTTCGTATCCGCTTTCGACAGCAATCCGCTGGCACCCGACTTCCAATTCGCGTTGAAAGGTGAAGAAGCAAATTTCCAGACAGGACTTGATGCCCTTGCCAAAATGGCAAAAACATACCTGAATATAAGCGTGAAGCAGAACGCTGCCGCATTGACTCAGGCAAAGAACGTCACAATCACCGCATTCGACGGACCGAACCCTGCAGGTAACGTAGGTGTTCAGATCAACCACCTTGCCCCTATATCCAAAGGCGAGACAGTATGGACAATTGATCCGCAAGCCGTCATCTTCATCGGCCGTCTTTTCAATACGGGACATGTGGATTTCACCCGTACAGTAGCCGTGACAGGTTCTGAAGTGTTGAAACCCGCTTACTGCAAACTTCAGGTAGGCGCACTGCTGACTAACGTATTCGCAGGCAACGTAACGACAGGCAAAGACCTGCGCTACATCAGCGGCAACGTGCTGACAGGAAAGCAAGTATCCCCGAACGGATTCTTAGGCGCATTCCACAGCCAACTGACCGTTATCCCCGAAGGAGACGACATTCACGAAATGCTCGGATGGATCATGCCGCGTTTCAACCAGTTCAGTACCAACCGTTCCTATTTCAGTTGGCTGATGGGAAAGAAGGAATACACACTGGACGCACGTGTCAAAGGTGGCGAACGCCATATGATCATGTCCGGTGAGTACGACAAAGTGCTTCCAATGGACATTTTGCCTGAATTTTTGATTAAAGCCATCATCGCCGGCGACATCGACCGCATGGAAGCGCTCGGCATCTATGAAGTAGCTCCCGAAGACTTCGCCCTCTGCGAGTTTGTCTGCTCTTCAAAGATGGAACTGCAACGCATCGTCCGTGCCGGACTTGACATGCTTCGTTCGGAAATGGCATAATCTACCCGCATGGCAAATCGTAAATAGTAAATCGTAAAATAGTAAATATATTAATGAAAGCGTTAAGAAATTATCTCGATAAGATAAAGCCGAACTTTGAAGAAGGCGGCAAATTCCACGCATTTCGTTCGGTGTTCGACGGCTTCGAAACATTCTTGTTCGTGCCTAATGCCACTTCGAAATCGGGAACGCATATTCACGACTCCATTGACAGCAAACGCATCATGTCGATTGTGGTTATTTCGTTAGTACCGGCACTGCTGTTCGGTATGTACAATGTAGGTTACCAGCATTTCACCCACACGGGTGCCGCAGGCAGCTTTTTCGAAATGTTTGTCTACGGATTTCTGGCAGTACTGCCCAAAATTATCGTATCTTATGTAGTAGGTCTTGGCATCGAGTTCGTCGTAGCCCAATGGAAGAAAGAAGAGATTCAGGAAGGATTTCTCGTTTCGGGTATCCTGATCCCGATGATTGTTCCGGTGGACTGTCCGCTGTGGATTCTTGCTGTAGCTACTGCATTCTCTGTAATCTTCGCTAAAGAAGTATTCGGTGGTACAGGTATGAACGTATTCAACGTAGCGTTGATTACACGTGCATTCCTGTTTTTCGCATATCCGACCAAGATGTCCGGTGATGCCGTTTGGGTATCGGGCGACAGCATCTTCGGGCTGGGACAGTCGGTAGACGGGCTGACCGTTGCCACTCCGCTGGGAGAAGCTGCTACGACCGGCGCGGCTCCTGCATTCAGCATGGATATGGTGACGGGACTTATTCCGGGTTCTATCGGTGAGACAAGTGTGATTGCCATCCTGATTGGTGCCGCTATCCTTTTGTGGACAGGCATCGCAAGCTGGAAGACAATGATTTCCGTATTTGTCGGCGGTGCGTTCATGGCTTGGGTATTCAACTCAATCGGCATGGAAAGCAACGCTATGGCTAATATGCCGTGGTATGAACACCTCGTTCTCGGTGGTTTCTGCTTCGGTGCCGTATTCATGGCTACCGACCCTGTCACTTCCGCACGTACGGAAAGGGGCAAATACATCTTCGGATTCCTGATTGGTGTGATGGCTATCGTCATCCGCGTACTGAACCCGGGTTATCCTGAAGGTATGATGCTTGCCATCCTGCTGATGAATATCTTCGCTCCGCTGATTGACTACTGTGTAGTACAGGGCAATATCAGCCGCCGCGAGAAACGTGCTATCAAGTCTAACCAATAAATACCGGATGAAAATGAATACAAATAGTAACAGTTATACTATCATTTATGCTTCGGTAATGGTTATTATCGTAGCATTCCTGCTGGCATTCGTTAGTTCTTCGCTGAAAACTACACAGGACAAGAATGTGCAGTTGGATACTAAAAAGCAGATTCTTGCTGCGTTGAACATCAAGAACGTAGAAGATGCGGATGCTGAATATAAGAAATATGTAAAGGGCGATATGCTGATGAACGTAGACGGTACGCTGACTGAGAACACAGGCGAATTTGCTACCAACTACGAGAAAGAAGCGAAAGAGCAACAACGTCTTCACGTATTCGTATGCGAAGTGGACGGTCAGACTAAATATGTAGTTCCTGTTTACGGTGCCGGTCTTTGGGGCGCTATCTGGGGATA
>ENA-UEPG01000496-UEPG01000496.1-human-gut-metagenome-genome-assembly--contig:-NODE-496-length-38698-cov-9.376350_pt1 | contig 38698 bp, 33 predicted proteins | sample MGYA00242893_ERZ507902 | MGnify/ENA primary metagenome ERZ507902 (study PRJEB26167, sample SAMN06115491) | human gut metagenome | host: Homo sapiens | place: China:Gansu | collected 2015-04-23 | study...
CACGGCGTAAGTCTGTACCAGTCTGTAATCCGAAGGCACGCAAAGATAGTTGGTTTTCTTACTCAGCAATCTATCGAATCAACGTTCCAGCTCAAGGCCCAAGTTGCGCTTCTAAAAAAACAGTTATCCTCAATCCAAGCATCCAAAAGCGGGTATGTCGTTAACACCTTTTGCTTGCTTGTACCCGAACTATATCCTTCTAAATGTCCTCTAACTGAAGAGGAATCAACGCTGCCGTCCGAATGATGGGAGCGGATTGATAGCTCAGGGTTCAAAATAATACTCTTAAGACCTTGTAGTGATAAAGTTCTTTCAGCAATTGTTCTTTAGATGGGTCCCAAGAAAAAGTTAAAATAAATAAAAAGCTCTGAAAGAAGAATTCCATGGCTGATACCGCTTTCTATACTCACGGATTGTTTCTCAAACATAAGATGGGAAACAACAATCCCGAATGTCCGAAACGCCTGGAAAAAATCGAAGAGCTCATGCTGGCCGCCGGTACTTCTCAGTTCGTCGATCAAAAAACGCCGCCGATGGTGGCTGTTACTGACATGCTGGCCGCCCACGATGCTGACTATATTTCCTACCTCTCCCACAATTCACCGAAGGAAGGTCTGAACACGATTAGTGTCGATACCGCCATGAATCCTTATACCTGGGAGGCCGCTCAATATGCAGCAGGGGCCGCATGCGCGGGTGTGGATGACGTCCTCTCAGGACAATATAAAAAGGTTTTCTGTGCGGTCAGACCGCCAGGACATCACGCGCATAGAGATCATTCCGGCGGTTTTTGCTTCTTGAATAATGTAGCCATCGGTACGCTGCATGCGATCGGAGTTTACGGATTAAAAAGAGTCGCAGTTGTTGACTTTGATGTCCACCACGGGGACGGGACGAGCAATATTCTCGGAGGCCGAGATGATGTTTTAATTCTGGACGGTTTCCAAGAAGCGCTTTTCCCGTATGCGCATATTCATCACGCGCCTCCGAACGCGATTTACACACCGTTCCCGGAAGGAACCGAAGGGATTGCACTTCGTCGAACCATGGACGAAGTTTGGATGCCCAAGCTCAAGGAATACAAACCTGAGCTGATTATGGTTTCCGCTGGTTTTGATGCACACAGAGAAGAGGATCAAGCCCAGCTTTTAATGGTTGAACGAGACTATGCCTTCTTAGGTCGCCGGCTGGCATCCTGCAAATCTGAGATTCCGGAATGCCGAGGCGTCGTGGCTGTTCTTGAAGGCGGCTACAACACGTCTTCTCTTGCAAGGAGCTGTGCAGCCTTCATCCATCAGCTGGCTTGTACGGATTAGTCAATGGATTCCGGAAAGAACTTTCTCATGCCCGGGGTCTCCAAGCGGGAGGTTCTCGCTTGGGCTTCGTACGATTTTGCGAACTCCGGTTACACCACCGTTATTCTGACAGCGGTCTATAACGCGTTTTTTGTGTCGGTTGTCGCAGAAAATGCTGTCTGGGCAACGTTTGCTTGGACGCTGACGATCACTCTTTCTAATTTGCTGTCTATCGCTGTTATCCCTGTAATCAGTGCGTTGGCAGACGCTAAGGCCAATAAACGATTCTGGCTTGCGGTGATGACAGGCATCTGCTGTATGAGCACAGCGACGCTTGCGTATACCGGTCCGGGGACTTTAGCCTCAGCGGTTTTTCTGATCGTCATTTCTAATACGGCATTCAATGCCGGTGTATCTCTCAATTCAGCGTTTCTTTCGGAGTTGGCAAAGCCCGAAGCCTTCGGCAAGGTTTCAGGGTGGGGCTGGTCTTTCGGGTATCTCGGCGGCATCGTCAGTTTGGCCGCTTGCCTGCTTATTGTTTTTGAGGGACAGAAAGCAGGTCTTCCGGCTGACGTTTATGTGCCGTACACAGCAATGTCCACGGCGACGATTTTCTTTGTGATGGCGCTTCCGATGCTCTTGTATGTCAAAGAGCGTTCGAAACCTAAAAACATTTCCTTTGAAAAGACCTTCAAACGAATCCGAAAGGAATCATCTGACAGCTTCAAACTTCTTAAACGCTATCCGGAATTTTTGAAGCTTTGCGTCTGCGGGCTTTTCTATCAGGCAGGCATTGCGGTAGTTATTACGCTGTCCGCTGTATATGCCCAGCTTGTCATGAAATTTACGACCGCTCAGACGATTACTTTGATTTTGGTCGTCAATATTACGGCCGCCATCGGAGCGTTTGTATTCGGATACGTTCAGGATCGCTTGGGGCATAAGAAGACTTTAGCGCTCACCATTCTTTTGTGGATCGTCATGGGCGTGATGGCGGCGTTCTCTCAAGGTCCGGTGAGTTTCTGGATCGCTGCCAATATTGCCGGTATCGCGATGGGATCAAGCCAATCAGCGGGCAGGGCAGTCGTTGCCGTTTTTGCTCCGGCAGGAGAGCTCGCCCAGTTTTATTCAGCCTGGAATGTAGCGGTTTGGGGTGCCAATGTTTTGGGCCCGATCACATACGGAACGGTCACTTGGCTGACATCCGGAGATCAAAGAACCGCAATTCTTGTGACCACGCTGTTCTTTGTGATCGGGCTTTTGATTCTGCGGCGGGTCCAGCTACCGAACAAAACTTTGGCATAAAGGCAGATGCCTGAAGAATCAGGTTAACGGTAAAACATCCTCTGGTTTCGGATAACACTTTTTACTTTCTTCTGAGAACCATTCCGCAAAAATTCTGATTCTTGGCTTTCTCCATTGTGTCTTGGTCAGCACAGTGTAAAGTTTGGCGGACGGCTTTCCCCAGCCGTTAAGGATAGGCATCAGCTGACCTTTCTTAATTTCTTCAGCGCAGAAGAACAAAGGCAAGTCCACCGCGACTCCTTTGTTTTTAAGAATGGCGGATTTAATCGCCCACAAACTGTCTGACGTGAAATAGTCGGAGCAGACGATTTCCTTTTTCTTTGATCCTTTGTAGAGATACCTCGTCAAGGATCTCTCTTGTCCGCCGTAAGCAAAGACTCTCAGATTCTTTAAGTCCTGGACGGTGTCGATCTTGCCGTATTGCTCGATCACTTGAGGCGTCGCTACCGAGACGTAGTAGTTCAGACCTCGCTCAAGAATGACCAAATCATCTGAATCGGCACTGAAGGAAGTCATCGTGATCAAATCAACTTCGTATGAACGCAAAGCCGAGAGCCCGAGACCGATGTGCGTCTCAAAATGAATATCCGGATAGTGGCTGCTAAAGGAGTCGAGAAGATCCAAAAGAAAGCTGCCGGCAAAGCCGGAGGCTGTTGATATCCGAATCTTTCCGCTGATTTTGTTGTCCGACTTAGAGATCTTTTGGTAAGCTGCGTCGAAGTTTTCGACAGCGGCCTTCATCACGTTATAAATCTCCCAACCTTCCGCCGTTAAAGCGAGCCTTCGTCCCTGCTGGGCAAAAAGCGTTCTTCCGGTCTCCTTTTCAAAAGCTTTCAGTGTTCGGCTGACGCTGGATTCATTCACATCGAATCTTGCGGCAACCGCAGAGAGAAGTCCCAATTCTGCAAAAGCTAAAAAATATCTGAGCCGAACGAGTTTTTCATGAGTCATTTTATATCAGAATACTTGCAGTAAATGCAATTATATATTTGCCTTCATATGTATGTGATGAAATTAAATTGATGGCTAAAATTCTCTTATCTAATTGATCTTTCAAGGAGAAATAAATGAGAATCAAAGCGTTGTCGATCATTGTTGCACTTACTGTTTCCACATTGGCTTTTGCTGCAACAACACCTAAAGATGAATTCTTCTGGCTGAGCCAAATCAACAAAGCTTCTCTGGTTTTGAATTCTCAAGAAGGTCTTCTCAAGCCGGATGTTAGCAAGAAGATTGCTGCCGGCATCCAGCAGGTTATTAACGCAGGAGACAAAGAAGGCGGTGCTCGTCCTTCACGCGTCATTAAGTACGAACCTCTTCTGATTAAGGCCGCCGGAATGGACGCAACCATGCTCCACGTGGGGCGCTCCAGCCAGGATATGCATGCCACGTACTATTCCGCAATCATGAGAGACAATGTTCTTCGTTTGTCTTCTCAGTTAAGCACGACAATGGAATTGCTGAACAAGCTGGCAAAAGCTAACGAAGACACGATCGTTCCGAACTACACAAACGGCGTTGCCGCTCAGCCCAACAGCTACGCGCATTATCTTCAAGGCTTGCTTGCCGGTTTCAAAAGAGACTCCAAGAGACTTCAGGAATTCTATGTCCGTCTGAATTTATGTCCGATGGGAACAACCGTGTTGAACGGCACGAGCTGGCCGTTAAACCGCGACAAGATGGCTCACTACTTAGGTTTTGCCGGTCCTGTGGAAGATGCATATGACGCAGCGCAGATTAAACCGGTCGATGAACCGATTGAGCTTTCAAGCATCTTAACTTCCATTGCATTGCATTGCATGTCGGTACCTTTGTACAGGACCTGAGCGTTCAGTATGCTCAGCCTCGTCCTTGGATTCTCCTTCAAGAGGGCAGAGACAACACCTATGTGTCTTCTGCGATGCCTCAGAAGAGAAATCCCGGCCTCATGATCGGCGTGAGAGAAGCAGCCAGCAACGTGATCGGAGAAGCTCAGGGTTCCGTGTTCAGAGCGCATAACATCATCCCCGGAATGATTGATCCGAAGCGTGTACCTGCCAACAGCAAGATGGTCGCCGATACGATCAAAATGCTCCAGCAGTTTGACAAGATGGTCAAAGCCTTGCGAATCAATAAAGAACGCGCCTTGGAAGAAGTCAATAATGACTGGACAAGCAGCCAGGAAGTTGCCGATGTTCTGATGAGAAAGTACGGCCTCCCATTCAGAGTCGGTCACCATGTTGCCAGCCAGATCGTGAGCTATGCGAAAGCACATAATCTGAAGCCGACGAACTTCCCGTACGACCAAGTAAAGACAATCTACGCTCAGGTTGTCAAGAAAGAGTATCCGAGCGCGAGCCCGGTTTGTCCGATGAGCGAACAGGAGTTCAAACAAACCGTCAATCCGAAGTCAATTATCGAAAATCGCAGAACATCCGGCGGTCCTCAGAAAGCTGAATTAGAAAAGGCTGTATCCCGTACAGATGCCGTGATCGAGCAAAACAAGAAGTGGACAAAGGATCAGGAACAAAAGATCTCGTCAGCTTTGAATGAATTGAACAAGGATTTTGAGACCTATCTCAAATAAGTCCGTATCTTCAGACTCGCCTCAAGAAAAGGCGAGCCGAAGACGATAGAAAGGGCTGGTGGGACGAGCTTCCTGCCGATACTTTTTTGCTTCTTAAAAGCAAGACGCTCCTGAAAAGGAGCGTCTTGCAATTCTAGGATTTAGCTAGGCTTAGCTTAATCCGGTGATCTTACCGTCAACGACATCGATGGTATAAGCTGCCGGCTTCTTGGGCAGGCCGGGCATACGCATGATGGCGCCGGTTGTGACAACGAGGAAGCCTGCACCTGCGTTCAGGATGACGCGCTGGACAGGAAGCGTAAATCCGTGAGGAGCGCCTTTCAGATCCGGATCGTGAGACATGGAGAACGGAGTCTTAGCTATGCAGATAGGAAGCTTTTCAAATCCCATGTTCAAGGCTTTGATCTTGGCCAGGTCTTTCAGAGCGGCAGAAGAGTAAGAAACATCTTGTCCGCCGTAAACCTTGGTGTTGACGTCCTGAATCTTTTCTTCAATGGATTCGTCAAGGCTGTAGGCGTAGTTCAAAGGCTTAGAACCTTCTTTGACGGCAGCCATCACTTCTCTGGCAACGTCTAACGCACCTTCGCCGCCTTTGGCAAAGCCGTCGGAAATCGCAAAGCGAACATCGGCAGCCAAGCATTCTTTGCGGACAACATCGATTTCTTCTTCGTTGTCGTTGGCGAAATGGTTCAAAGAAACCACGACCTGCTGGCCGAAACGCTTCAGGCTGGCAACGTGAGCCTTGAGGTTGGGAAGACCGTTGATCAGAGCATCCATGTTTTCCTTGCCGATTTCAGGCAGAGGAACACCGCCGTGCCACTTCAGAGCCCTTAAAGAAGTGACGAGGATCGTCGCGGCAGGCTGAAGATTGTTCATACGGCACTTGATGTCATAGAACTTTTCAGCACCTAAGTCGCTGCCGAACCCTGCTTCCGTGATGGCCCAGTCTGCGATCGTCATGGCGGCGCGAGTAGCGGCCACGGAGTTGCAGCCGTGGGCGATGTTGGCGAACGGGCCCCCGTGCACGAAAGCGGGTACGCCTTCAATGGACTGTACCAAGTTCGGAAGCATGGCATCTTTCAGAAGAGCCATCAGAGCGCCGGTAGCTCCTAATTCTTTGCAGGTGTATGCAGAACCGTCGCGTTTGAGACCGACAACTAAGCGATCCAGGCGAGTGCGGAGATCCTCTTCACCGTCAGCCAAACAGATAATGGCCATGAGTTCGGAAGCAGCCGTAATGTCGAAGCCGGTTTCTGTCGGGATACCGTTGGCAGGACCGCCGAGACCGGTGACGATATTGCGAAGCATGCGGTCGTTTACGTCAAGGACACGGCGCCAGGTAATTTCTTTGAGATCGACTTGTCCCTGATGACGAGCGTTGTCAATCAAGGCAGCCAGGAGGTTGTTGGCTGCGGTAATGGCATGGAAGTCGCCGGTGAAATGCAGGTTGATGGATTCCATCGGAACAACTTGAGAGTACCCGCCGCCGGCAGCCCCGCCCTTCATACCGAAGGAAGGTCCGAGAGAAGGCTCTCTCAGAGCCAGACATGCTTTTTCGCCGAGTTTCTTAAAGGCCTGAGCAACGGCGATGGAAGTTGTTGTCTTTCCGGAGCCGGCAGGCATACCGGAAGTTGCCGTTACGAGAATAAGTTTGCCCTTGGCGTTAGAGGTGTCCAACGCAACTTTGGCTTTGTCTCTGCCGTAAGGAATGAACTGGTCGTCGGAAAGACCGTATTCATGGGCGAGTTGATCGATAGGAATGAGCTTGGTTTGCTGTGCAATTTCAATGTCAGTCAGCATGTCTGTCCTTGATAGAAAGGTGTGAGTCGGAAACTTGGATAAAGTATCTAACCTGTTTGAACGCATTTTTGGGTGTCTGCGAACAAGGCTCCATTCTAATGGTAGACATCCTCTTACGTCCTAAAAACAAGAAGAGGAAAATCCGTATTTTTACTTAGGCTGAACAACCTAACTAAAATGAGTTCGACCGCTTTTGAGAAGCGATAATTATTTCCTCTGCTTAATCAATTCGTTTGCGGAAAAGAAAAACCGAAGATTTTTAGGTCTTCGGTTGGCGGAAAAACTTTGTAAGTATTATTCAGCTTTTTTCTTTTCCTCACTCGGTGCTTCGGATTTGGCGGCTTCCGCGTTCAAAACCTTAGGATCATGAGCGGCACGAGGTACGAATTCCGGATCAAACTTCGGATTGAGCAGGCGTTCTAAAGCGATACGAACACCGCGTGAATACTGGTAGTGGATCTTGCCGACTTGGAATTCCGAGGCGATTGTATGGCGCTGAGAGTCCAGTTTTTCCGGCATAGGCTCGGAAGCTTTAGGACCGTAAAGTTTGAACATCAGCAGAGCAGAAACGGCGTCCGAGACTTCTTTAGGGTTCTCAGGGTTTCTTTCGAGTGTCGACTCAATGACATTCCAATATTCATCGAAGTCCGGTTTGAAGCTCTTATGCAGCAGCTTAGTGCGGAGGGCCTCGATGAGTTCCTCATTCGGCTCGCCTTCCATCTTCAGCGTGCTGTTGCGAACGCCTTCTAAAAAGAGAGCAACCGAGAAGGGAATGTACTGTTTTTGAAATTCTTCCAGGCGTTTTTTTCTTCCGATAAACCAAGGAATGTAGAAATCCGTCGCTTTTCTCAGTGTTTTAAAATTTTCTTTGTAATAAAACTGAAAAACTTTATTAAGTCCCTCAATTTTGGCTTTAAGATCTGCGGACTGAGCCATGTTGTACTGTCGGTTTGTTAGAAAGACTTACATAATCTACACGATCTAAGGAATGTTTTGTCTTTTAGTGCCTACCTTTGGATGCTATTTACGAGTGCATTAATCTCTTCCACTGTTTTACCCGGCGGAAGCGAGGCACTGGTCGTTTTTGGAATGCACGAATTTCAAACGCACTTATGGATCGTTGTCTTTGTCGCGACGGCTGGAAATACATTAGGTGCATTAATAACCTATGGGATGGGGAGACTCATCCCGAATAAGAAGCAAGAAGCTAGAAGTCTGGAACTGCTAAAAAAATATGGACCGATAACACTGCTTTTTTCTTGGCTTCCTATCGTTGGCGACGGCTTCTGCCTCGGCGCCGGCTGGCTGAGAATTAACTTTTGGCTCTCTTTTTTGCTGATTCTCCTCGGTAAGTTTGCCCGCTACTTAGTTTTGGCTTCGGTTTCGCTGCATATGTTTTCTTAAGCTGGAAGATTCGAAGATCGTTAATTCTTTGGTCACGGGGAAAGACACCTGCAGCCTCGAGTCCTTATACACCTAACAGTCCTGGTAAAACGAATCAAATTTTTAGGATATCTCCTTAAAAAATGAAGATTTTTAGAAACTAACACCCGCCTATATTGAATCTGCGTACTTTTGTAATAGGAGATTTTGGTATGCAGTGTTTGGACGACTTTCGTCTTTCTTTTAAGGGACGTGATTTTTTGCCGCTGATGGTCGGCGGAATGGGAACCAATATTTCGACAGCAAATCTCGTATTGGCGATTGAGAAGCTTGGAGGGGTGGCACATCTTTCTGACGCTATGCTGCCGGATGTTGCAGATCGCGAAATCGGAACACATTTCACAAAAGAGAAGACAATCCGATTCAAGTCAATGATTGAAGAAGCAGACAAGACGGAAGAAAAGTTCAACTTGGAGGCTCTGTCCAGAGTCTCAAAACAATATTTTTCCGATGTGATGGAAAAGGCAACCGGTAAAGGTCTGGTCCTTGTGAATTGCATGGAGAAGCTCACTATGAACGATCCGATCGCAACACTGAAAGCTCGCTTGAACGCCGCATTGGATGCCGGCGTCGACGGTATTACGATGTCTGCCGGTCTGCATCTTTCAAGCTTGAAACTGATGCAGGACAATCCTCGGTTCAATGACGCGCTTTTCGGATTGGTTGTCTCTTCGGCTAGAGCGCTGAACCTCTTCATGAAACGCACGGCATTCATCGGACGCAAACTGGATTATGTGGTTGTTGAAGGCCCGCTGGCCGGAGGACATTTAGGTTTCGGCGAGGATTGGAGAAACTTCAAGCTGGAAGATATCGTTAAAGATGTCGTCAAGCTCGTGAAAGATACCGGACTAAACGTTCCTGTGCTCGGTGCCGGCGGAATATTTTCCGGGAAGGAAGCCGTTGACTTAATGAAAAAGACCGGCGCGTCCGGCATTCAAGCAGCGACTAGATTCACGATTGCTCAGGAAAGCGGTCTTCCCGATCCGGTCAAACAAGTCTATATCGACGCAAAAGACGAAGACGTTGAAGTCAACCATGCTTCTCCGACCGGATATCTCATGAGAATGCTTAAAAACTCTCCGGCGTTAACCGCCAATAATCGGCCGAACTGTGAGTCTTATGGCTATATGCTTTCGCACGGAAGTTGTCCATACCTTAAAGAGTGGCTGGAAAACTCGTCCGAGAAGACCAAATGCTGCTTGTGCACGAATATGCGCAATTACAAAGTGTGGACGTGCGGTACGAGCGTCAGCAGGCTCAAGACGACAACGGTTAGAGGTCAAGACGGGAAGTGGGTTCTTCCGACGGCCGAACAAATCTTCAACGACTATCGATTGGCCTAAACAAATTGATAATCAGGAAAGAGGCGCCAAAGTTTCGAGCGCTTCTTTCGCAAGATAAGCTCGGTTTCATCCTCAAAAGCTAAGCTCCCCTGTGCATGCAATTCGCTCAAAACGTTTTGCCTGAAAAAATTCAGCGAGGCTTCAATCGCTATAATCCACCGAATGTAATCTAACATTAGAGAAATAAATGAAAATTCTTGTCCCTGTCAAAAGGGTGGTCGACGCCAATATTAAGGTCAAAGTCGGACCTGACGGCAAACTCGACGTCGCTAACCTCAAACACTCGATGAACCCGTTCGACGAAATTGCACTCGAACAGGCCGTTCAAATGAAAGAAAAGGGCATTGCCAACGAAGTGATCGCAGTGTCCGTCGGCGATACAAAGTCTCAGGAAACATTGCGCACGGCCCTTGCTATGGGTGCCGATAAGGGCGTTCTCATTCAGACGGACAAGCCCTTTGAAGCAGAGCCTCTGAACGTTGCCAAGCTCATCAGCGCTTATGTCAAACAAGTCAATCCGGATCTGATCATCTGCGGTAAGCAGGCCGTTGACAACGACTCGAACCAAGTCGGTCAGATGATTGCCGCGATGTGCGAATATCCGCAGGCAACCCACGTTTCTGCTGCCGTGATGAAGGAAGGCAAACTCGAAGTCACACGCGAGATCGACGGCGGCTATGAAGTTCTCGATCTCACACTTCCGGCTGTAGTGACTGCTGATTTGAGATTGAACGCTCCGCGCTATGTCACACTGCCGATGATGATGAAAGCCAAGCGCAAGCCGCAGGAAGTCGTCCAGGCTTCTGCTCTGTGCCCCGATCTTCGTGCGCACGTTGAAGTTGTCGGCTATGAAGCGCCTGCAGCTCGCAAAGTCGGCCGCAAAGTTGCCAACGTCGACGAACTCATCGACAAACTGAAGAACGAAGCGAAGGTACTTTAAGGAGCGAAACATGGCCGTTTTAGTTATTGCAGAACATAATCATGCCGCTCTGAACCCTGCGGTTTATTCTTTGGTCACCGCTGCTCAAAAGATCGGCGGCGACATCGACATCATGATCGCCGCTCAGGAAGGCGGAAAGCTTGCAGAAGAAGCAGCCAAAATCAACGGTATTCGCCGCGTGCTGCTTTCCGAGGCTCCTTACTTTGCCGAAGAACTGCCCGAAAATCTTGCCGCTTCCGTCTTAGAAGTGGCAAAGGAATATGATTACTTCCTTTTCGTCGCCAACCCTGCCGGTAAAGCAGCCGCTCCGCGAGTTGCCGCCGTATTAGATGTTGCTCAGATTTCCGAAATCACGGAAGTCGTTGACGCCAAAACATTTAAGCGTCCGATTTATGCTGGTTCTGTCATTGAAACCGTGCGCGCGCTCGACCCCAAAGTTGTTTTAACGGTCCGCGCTACCGCATTTGATGCCGCTCCGACCGGAGAAGGTAAGGCCGAACTTGAAAGAGTGGTTCCCGCTTCTCCTGTGATTAAAGTGACTTTCGTTCGCAGCGAACAAGTAAAGAGCGATCGTCCTGACTTGCAGAACGCCAAGATCGTTTTAGCCGGCGGCCGTGGTTTAGTGGATGAAGCCGAATTTGCGGAAATGGGCAAACTGGCCGACAAACTCGGCGCAGCCGTCGGTACGACCCGCGCTGTAGTCGACGCCGGTATTGCTCCGAACGATTGGCAGATCGGTCAGACCGGTAAGATCATTGCTCCTGACCTCTATATCGGCTTCGGTATTTCCGGTGCCATTCAGCATATTGCCGGTATCAAAGACGTCAAAGTCATTGTGGCTGTGAACAAAGATCCTGAAGCTCCTATCTTTGATGTCGCCGATTACGGCTTAGTCGGTGATGCAATGACAGTGATTCGCGAACTGGAAGCAAAGCTTTAGTCGACACTAAGGCTCAAGCAAAAGGCGGTTGACAACAGCCGCTTTTTCGTTTGCACTGAGTAACAAAACAGATGCAACCCGTTTGTTTAATTGAAAAAATTAGGATAAAATCACGTGTTTTCAGGCGTTAGAAGCCTAATTTTTAAACTTTTTAGAATATAAATTTTTTGAGGTAACTTAATATGGTCGTTATCCGTCTGGCTCGCGGCGGCTCCAAGAAGCGCCCCTTCTACAACATCGTCGCGACCGACTCCCGCAACCGCCGTGACGGTCGTTTCAATGAACGTATCGGCTTCTACAATCCGATGGCATCCGGTGCTGCTCCCCGTCTTTCCATCAATGAAGCTTCTTTGAACGCTTGGGTTGCTAACGGCGCACAGATGAGCGACACCGTTGCTCGTCTCTACAAAGAATTCAAAAAGGCAGCTGCTCCTGCTGCTTAATTGATTTCTGACCGTTTGTGACTAACGAGAAGAATTCCGGCGCCGAGCCTATTGTGCTCGGCGCTTTGCATGGTGCCTACGGGCTAAAAGGCTGGGTTCGCGTCCAGCCTTTTCAGGGTACGTCTGCGCTTTTAGGTTCCAAACACTGGCAGCATGTCCTTCCTGACGGTGAAGTCAGACCCGTGGAACTTGAAAAAGCAAAACTGCACGGCGCCGGTATCGTCGCAAAATTCCAAGGCATCGATACGCCTGAGGATGCGGCGGCGCTTCGCGGTGCAGTGGCCCTTTACCGTAAGGATTTTCCTGAAGCCGAAGAGAACGAATACTACTGGGTCGATTTGATCGGATGCGAAGTCGTCAATAAAGAAGGGCAGAGCATCGGCCAAGTTAAGGGCATGATCGACAACGGTGTTCACGACATTCTGAATGTCAAACGCGCCGACGGTAAAGAAGTTCTCATTCCTTTTGTTGAAGATTATTTGGCAGAAGTGAACGTTGAGGCGAAGAAGATCGTTGTGGACTGGGATCCGTCCTGGGATTAAACCGCATTATGCGTTTTGACATCGTCACGCTGTTTCCGGAAATGCCGCTTCTTATAGAGAAGTTCGGTATAACCGCTCGGGCTGCCAAGCTTGGACTTTGGCAGCTGAAGTGCTGGAACCCGCGTGATTTTGTTTTTGATGCGCATAAGACCGTAGACGATCGACCCTTTGGGGGCGGCCCGGGCATGGTTCTGTTGGCAGAACCGTTGGCTGACGCAGTGGATGCTATCCGCAAGGACGGCAACTACGGCAAAGTTATTGCGTTTGCGCCTTCCGGCAAAACGCTCAATGACGACAAAGTGCGTTCATTGGCCGAAGACAATCAGGATTTGATTCTGATTTGCGGCCGATACGAAGGCATTGACCAGAGGTTCCTGGATACCTATGTCGATGAGACCCTATCGATCGGAGACTATGTTCTCTCCGGCGGTGAGCTTCCGGCAATGGTGCTTATGGATGCGGTAATCCGTCAGCTTCCCGGCGCGATTAAGGATTTGTCGGCTTCCGACGAGTCTTTTTCTACAGGTCTTTTGGATGCTCCGCATTACACACGGCCGGAGGTTTGGCGCGATATGCCGGTTCCGGAAGTGCTGTTGAGCGGGCACCATAAAAATATCCGGGCATGGACACGCAAACAGGCGTTACAAATAACCGCCCAAACGCGTCCGGATTTGGTTAAAATATCGCGCTCGAAGAATTTGCTGACCCGTGAGGATGAGCGAGTTCTGCGAGACATTAAAGAGAGTACGGAATCGTAAAACGTTCCGATTTTTAAAATCCATCCTCTCTGCAGTTTAAGAGATAACAGAGCTGCATGAAGATGGTCATTGGAGACAAAAATGAATTTGATTGAAACACTTGAAAAAGAAGAGATTGCCCGTCTTTCTGAAGGCAAAACCTTCCCGAAAATGAACCCCGGCGACACCGTTGTCGTTAACGTCAACGTCGTTGAAGGTTCCCGCAAGCGTGTTCAGGCTTTCGAAGGCGTTATCATCGCCATTCGCAACCGCGGTTTGAACTCTGCTTTCACCGTTCGTAAGATTTCCAGCGGTGAAGGTGTGGAACGTACATTCCAGCTCTATTCTCCGTTGATTGCCAGCATCGAAGTTAAGCGCCACGGTGACGTCCGCCGCGCCAAACTCTACTACCTGCGCAATCTGTCCGGTAAAGCTGCTCGAATCAAAGAAAAACTGGTTCGCAAGGCCTAATCGGTATTCGGATCTCCGAATTAGAAAAACCTCGTCAGCTTCGGTTGGCGAGGTTTTTTCATGAGCATTTCAAGGTGCATAATGTGCTGCAACAGGTTTGGCAGGACATTATTTTTGCGAGATGAAAAATGAACGATAAGTCTTCCGATTTGATCGATCAGATGCTTCAGGATCGAAGACATATTCATCGACGCCCGGAGCTTGGCTGGACAGAGTTCGAAACGACGTCCTATGTTGCTAATCGGCTGGAGCGTCTTGGAATCGAATATCAATTAGGTATTGATTTCTTGGATATTTCGTCTGTTCAAGGACGAGACGAGAAATTAGTGAATAAGGCGATAGAAAGAGCTTTAGAGCACGGAGTTCCTCAAAGTTTTATCGAGAAGACAGGAGGTTATACCGGAATCGTCGGAATTTTAGATACCGGCAACCCCGGTCCTACCATTGCAATCCGTGCTGACTTAGATGCGGTACCGGTTCAAGAAACTTCTGCGGCAGAACATGAAGCAGTCAAAGGCAATTATGTTTCCGAAATTCCCGGCGTGATGCATGCCTGCGGCCATGATGCACATACTGCGATTTTGTTGGCGGTGGCCGAATGGTCAGCTCGAAACAGAGAGCGTCTCTCAGGCAAAATCAAATTCGTTTTTCAACCGGCCGAAGAAGGCGTCCGAGGCGGCTTAGCAGTGGCTGCCGGAGGAGCTCTTGACGACGTCGACGAAATTGTGTGCTTTCACATCGGGTCCGAGTGTAAGTTAGGAGAAGTCGGCATCTGTGAAGGCGGCTACCTCGCGACGACAAAACTAAACGTTAGCTTTGAAGGCGCTCCGGCTCATGCCGGCTCAAATCCCGAGGCTGGGAAAAGTGCGCTGTTGGCAGCATGCAATGCTGCTACCTTAATCGCCGGAATTCCAAGACACAGCGGCGGATTAACACGTGTCTGCGTCGGAAGGCTCGAAGCCGGAGAAAGTCGAAACGTGATCCCGGCTCATGCTCGTATGGAAATTGAAACCCGCGGTGCAACGAGCGAGTTGGATGCATTCATGGTTGACCATGTTAAGCGCATTGTTCGAGGTACCGAAGCAGCTTTTGACGTCAAGGCAAAAATCGAGATAGTCGGTTCCGCCGCGAATCTGGAAACAGATCCGGATGTATTGGCTCGACTTGCCAAAATTGCTGAGAAGACGGATTTAGTAGAAAGAACGAAATTCATCAGCTTCGTTCCTGCCTCAGAGGACTGCACTTGGCTGATCAGGCGAGTCAGGGAGCACGGCGGAAAAGCCGGATATTTCTTGTTTGGCTGCAACCACCAGGGTCACCACAAAGGAGATTTTTCGATTCAGGATGACAAAACTCTTCCGGCAGCTTTCGAAATACTAACGAGGTACTTGGCTGAAAGAAACGCCGGCGACTGACAGGGAAGTGCGGAAGCCTCAATAGGCTGAGCAGTTCTCCGTCGAATGACGCATAAAAAAGACCTCCGAATCTCGGAGGTCAATTATTTCAAGCTTTGGAAAAAATCAGCTACTTCTAAGTCAACTAACTTTGAAGAACGTTCTTGATCTGATCGCTGGTTCTCATCAGATCGTATGTCTGACTGTCGTCAAAGGCGGCGAAGACGGTACCGATACGGTCGGTGATGACATACATGTCGTCAGGTGTCTTTTCAATCCATCCCAGGTCGACGAGCTTAGCGAGTTTACGACGAACAGTTTCACGAGGAATGCCGGTAACGTCCGAAATCGAGAGGGCGTTGCAGGGAAGGTACTGTCTCTGACCGTTGAACGAAGCAGGCTGGTAGCCGCGGCGTTCGTCGTAGAAGCGTTCTGTATTGCGGGAAGCGATTTCGCCGAGAACTAAGCAGAGCGTCAGGTCGCCGTCATAGGCCTGATACATTGCGCGAAGGCGGCTGGTCATGAAGCGAAGAAGCAGGACGGATAAAATGTCTCGGTGAGAAGCATAGGTTTCAGGAGAGACACCGGCGGGAATTCTGAGTCCGGACGGTAATTCGGTCGGGAAAGCGGCTCTGTCTTTCGGTGTGCGACGTGTTCTTAACATTTTGTTTCTCCTATGTAACTTTTTGAATCCCTTGCTGAAAACTTTGTTTGTTTTCGTTTTCGATGAAGTCATCATATCGGGAATTCCCGAGGTGAGCAAGTAGAAACCCATATTTTTGTATACCGTAAATACGTTATATAAGTAGAGTTACATAGGAGATTATTAGGAAAAAGATTTAGGGATTACTCCTAAAACGCCCGTCGTTACTGGCTTCGCAATTATTTGAAACGAATCTGCTTTTCTTTAAAAATACCCGAAATGAATTTGTAATTAAATGTAAATCGAATGTAATTCTCTTCGTCAGCTAATCGAAAAATTTGATTTGTCCGATTAAAACTATTTTGGTAAGGTAATAATCACAAGAGTTTCAAGACTTTTTGATTTGTATAACAAATATTTGTCCGCTTAATAATCGTCGAGATAAGGTTAATAGGGTTGAGAACTATTTTGGTTGTGGGTGCCTTGACAGTTACCTTGCTTATCTTTTTCGTCCTACTAACTTGTTGTTTTGACAAACTTTCAATTCATTTCCTGTAATACCTAAAATTAGGTATCTTTAGTTATTGTTCGAACAAAAATCACATTTTTACGCGAGATCTTGTTATTTAAGGGAACCTATAGGTTGAAATCGGTTCTCTGTTCAACTCAAAACTACCTCTCTCCGGATAGTTCGAGTCTTGTTGGACGACCTCCTTTTAGGCAAAGAAAAAGCCGGACGCGTCCGGCTCAAACGTGAGTTAATGACGATCTCAATAATTGTTCTTTTCTGCAGCAATCGCTTTTACGGCAAGTTCCTTGTAAAAGGCATAACGGTCAGGATCGATTTCTCCTTTTTCGACCGCCGCCTTAACGGCGCATCCGGGTTCATTTAAATGCCGGCAGTTGGTAAACCGGCAGTACTCCACGCGATCCCGAATCTCCGGCATACCGCGCATGATGTCGTTTAACGTTAAATGAGACAGGCCGAATTCCTGGAAGCCTGGGGAGTCGACAATGGCGCCGCCTTCATAGTTGAACCAGCGGGCGGCAGTAGTTGTCTGTTTGCCGAGATTTAAAGCAACCGAGTATTCCTGAGTTCTTTGATCAGCGTCTTTGACGAGCAAATTCAAGATGGTGGATTTGCCCATGCCGGACTGACCGATTAAAAGCGTCACCTTGCCTTTAAAAAGCGGCTCCAGCCTCTTAACCGTGCCCTCGGGATCCTTGGTTGCAGATACTTCTACAACCTCGGCTCCGAGCTCTTTGAGCTGGTTGATGAACGGTCGGACAGTCGGCTCGTCTTCTGTGAAGTCCGTTTTGTTGCGGATCATCAGAATATGAATGTCCGCGGTTTCCGCTGCCAGCATGGCCTTCCAAATGAAATGCGGGTTGTAAGAAGGCCGTGTCGCAAAGACAACCGCGACCTGATCGATATTGGAAGCAAGCGGTTTGGTTCTAAGTTCATCACTGCGATAGAGCAGGGAGCGCCGCTGTTCGATTTTTTGAATTGAGACTTGTTCAGCCGATGTTTGAAGACAGTCGACAATATCACCGACAGCCAGGTCAACCTTTTTACCCTTGCGGGTTGCTTCAAGCACCGTACCGTCTTCTTTCTCAACAAAACTGTGACGGCCGTGGGAAGAAATCACACGCGCTTTAAACCAAACCTGCTCTTTCATGCTTTGCTCATTTCTTTTTGGATCGTTGCAATTCTGATCGCGGCATCCGGATGGGAAGAATAGAAGGCCGAATACAGCGGGTCAGGTGTCAGCGTAGCCGCATTGTCGGAGAAAAGTTTTACCAACGCACTAATGAGGGCACCTCCGTTGCTGTAGCGAACAGCAAATGCATCGGCTTCAAACTCATGCTTGCGCGAGAAAAGACTTGTCAGCGGAGCGAGCGGGAACAAGAAAACCGGTACGGCAATCGAGAAAAGAATTAAGGCAACGCCGTGGCTGGCTCCGTGAGAGAGCGTGACTCCTAAGCCTTCGTAGAACCAAGAGCAGTCGGCAAGAACCGACAGAATCCAGAAGAAAAGCAGAGAGAAAGCAAAGCTGAATGCCATCATCTTGTAGATGTGATGCAGCTTATAGTGGCCGAGTTCATGGGCTAAGACGGCTTCGGTTTCTTCCGGCGTCATCTTGTTGAGCAGAGTGTCAAACAAAACGATGCGTTTATTTCTTCCGAAGCCCGTCATGTAAGCATTGCCTTTGGCGCTGCGCTTTGATGCATCCATCACATACAGCCCCTTAGAAGCAAAGCCGATTCTGCTGAGCAGCCCTTCAAGTCGAGTTTTGAGTTCTCCGTCAGGCAGCGGCGTGAATTTGTTGAAGAGCGGAGCGATAAACGTCGGATAGATCCACTGCACGGCAAGAATAAAGAGGATGTGGGCAAGCCACGCCCAGAACCACCAGAATTCGCCTGCAGCATTCCAAATCCAAAGAACCGCGGCAAGAATAGGAATACCGAGAACTAAACTTAATACGGCTGATAAAAGCAAGTCTTTGATAAAACGAGCAAGAGTAGTGGTGTTAAAGCCATACTTCGCTTCGATCTTGAAAGTGGAATACCAAGAGAAGGGCAGGTCGATCAAAGAAGAAAGAAAGCCGTAGCACATGATAATGACAATCTGTGCCCAGGTATCTCCGCCGAGCCAGCCTGAAACTTCTCCGTAAATCCATTGGATCAATCCTCCGATAGTGGCGATCAAGACAAAACCTAAATCTGTGATTCGTGCCAGCTGACCAAATTTGATTCGTTCGACCGAGTAGTCAGCAGCCTTTTGATGGGCTTCTAACGTAATCTTGCCGGCAAAAGCTGCAGGAACTGCACCTCGGTTAATCTGAATCGACCGTACCTGACGTCTGTCCAGATAGTATTTGAGAACAAAGTTCCCGAATAAAAATAAAAGAAAGACAATCTCAAAAATTTCTGCTGAGTTCATTGTTCTGATTAGAAAAAAATTGATCCGAAAATTATAGGTGACTAAGTGTTGTGCGCTCAAAGTATGCACAGAGTTGAGCGGAGCATCGCAATGAACTAAACGCCGTGGATATACTAGATTTTTGGTAACTCAATAGACTTAAGGAGGTCAACCATGATTTCCTTTCAAAGCCTGAAGCTCTTGGCGGCTTCCTCATTCCTCGCGGTGTGTGTTTCTTTGCCGTCCCATGCCGGAGTTCATGTTAATGTTAACGTCGGTATCGGAACGCCCGGCTACTATGGAGTCCTGCCCATCCAAGGCGTGACGCCTTCTTTGTGGAATGTCAATCCGATTGTAGCGATCGGCGCGGCATTGGCGGGCGCCCCGATTTATCTGACCGTCCCCGATAATCATCGCCGTCATTGGAGACGTTACTGTGCCGAATATGGTGCCTGCGGCGCTCCCGTGTATTTTGTGAAACGCAGTTGGTACAACAAGCATTATCGTCGTGCCACTCCTCCGCCGCCACCTCCCGGCCCAGGTTATGCACCTCCGCCTCCACCTCCGCGGTATCATGCTGTTCCTCCTCGACACTATGGAGCACCACCGCCCCCGCCGCCGGGCAGACATGCAAGGCCGAAACACGATAGGGGTCCGCAATGGGATCATCGTCCGCCGCCTCGTGGCCCGCATGCCGGTCCTAGACCCGCGAAAGGTCATGACTGGGATGACCATCGCGGCCCCGGGCGTAAAAGAGGCCATCATAAAGACGACTAGAGCTTTGAATCCGATGTTCCGACAGCTCGGATTCTCTTCGTTTGTTCTAAAATGCCACGAAAGATCGATTAATACAAAGAGAGAAATATGAGCAATAACGGTTTTGGAGTCGAAAGAGATCCGCTGTTCAACGAGAACAATCTGATATGGATGGACCTGGAGATGACCGGCCTAGAGCCCCAGATCAACCGCATCCTTGAAATGGCGGCCGTCATTACCGATCCTCAGCTCAATGTGATTGCCGAAGGACCGGTGGTCGCAATCCATCAGGATGCTGCTATTCTCTCCAACATGGACTCTTGGAATACCGCCACGCATACTCGCAGCGGCCTCGTTAACCGTTGTTTGGAAAGTAAAGTTACCGAAGACGATGCTGCACAGATTTTTATTGATTTCTTCTCTAAATACGTTCCTGCCGGTAAAAGCCCGTTGTGCGGAAACTCGATCGGGCAGGACCGCCGATTCATGGCACGCTGGACACCGAGGCTGGAGCAGTTCTTCCATTACCGTAATTTAGATGTTTCTTCCTTTAAAGAATGCGTCAAACGTTGGTCGCCCGAAGTCATGAAAAAATATCAGAAGACTTCTCGTCACGAAGCTTTGTCCGATATTTATGACTCTGTCGAAGAACTTCGTTTCTATCGTCAAGAAATCATGAAGATCTGATTTTTTCTCGCTCCCAAAAACACGAAAGCCTCGGAAATCCCGAGGCTTTCGCGCTATTTAGAAGCGATTAAGGCTTCTTCGGTTCTCTGTTGAGCCGGAGAATCAGAGAGGAGGTATCAAATCTGCCTCCGCCCATGTTCTGAACTTCACCATAGAACTGATCGACAAGTGCGGTCAGAGGAAGGTCTGCGCCGGTCTTGCGGGCCTGCTCTAAGCAGATGCCTAAATCCTTGCGCATCCAGTCCACAGCAAATCCGAAATCAAACTTGCCTTCAATCATTGTGTCGCCGCGGCGATGCATCTGCCAGGAAGAAGCGGCACCTTTGCCGATCACATCCAGAACCGTGTGCATGTTGATGCCCGCGGTCTGCCCGAAAGCAATCGCTTCTGCTAAGCCCTGAACAACGCCGGCGATACAGATCTGATTGCACATCTTGGCAAGCTGTCCGGAGCCGACCGGTCCGATTCTGCGAATCGAGCACGCAAAAGCGTCCGCAATCGGTTTGACGCGTTCAATGATTTCTGCATCTCCGCCGCACATGACGGTGAGACTGCCGCTGACTGCGCCGTCCTGACCGCCGGATACCGGTGCGTCAACAAAGTGCAGACCGCGGGACTCAGCTTCAGCCGCCATTTCTTTAGCGACTTCTGCAGAATCTGTGGTGGCGTCCCAAAGGACGGCGTCTTTTTTCATGCCGGCAAAAGCGCCGTTTTCTCCGAGCAGCACACTGCGCAGATCGTTGTCATTGCCGACACAGGTAAAGACGACGTCAGCATCTTGTGCGGCTTCACGAGGTGTTGTGACGGCTTTGCCGCCGAATTTTTCTACCCAGGCTTGGGCTTTAGAGGCCGTGCGGTTATAAACGGTAACCTGACAGCCTGCATGCAGGAGGTGACCCGCCATCGGAAAACCCATTGTGCCTAGGCCGATAAAGGCTACTTTGGTTTCGGCCGGAACCGGGGAATAGTCTTTAGCTTGAAAATACATTAGCGAACACCTCTGATTTTTGTGATTTCTCCGGCAACTTTAACAACACGGCGAGCGAGTGAAGCGGTCGGATCCACAATGGCGGCATGTCCGTCTCCGAGCTTGATGTTGTCAGTTTCTTCCAGAATTAAAGGCAGCTCCGTGCAGCCGAGAATAAGAGCTTGAGCGCCTTTATCTCTGACCAAATGCTCGGCAGCTTTAAGCAGAACTTCTTTGCAGTGGCCGTCGGTAAAGCCGGCTTTGACGCCTTTTTCACCGTAAATAGCTTCCATGACCATGGCCTGATGCTCTTTATCAGGAACGACCATGGCAAGTTTCATGGATTTGGCTTTGCGGCCGTAAATGCCTGTCTCAATGGTTCCGTCAGTGGCCATCAAGCCGATGACGACATCCGGTCCGAATTTATCGCGGATCTCTTCGAGCGTTACCTGCTGCATATTGATGAGCGGAACGCTTAAGTGCGGGACGATGGTTTCAAAGTAAGCGTGCGCGGTATTGCAGGCAATCACGATTGCGTCAACCGCATCTTTCTCGAGCTTGCGGCAAGCGGCATACAAAGAAAGTGTGGGATCCACGCCGCCGTGAAGCAGGTATTTGGTACGGTCAGGAATCTGGGGATTCTGTTCGACGGCAACTTTGATGTGTTCCTGGTCATTCTTAGCAGGAGTTGCCTTAGTAATTTTGTCGTAAAGGTCGACAGTGGCAGCCGGTCCGAGACCGCCGACAATACCGATCTTGAAGGGTTTAGGAAGTTTTTCCCAATCGGTGAAGCAAAGGTAGGAAACGTAGGCACTCATGGAATCCAAAACGTTGTAACCCTCGGACTTCAAAGCGGCCGCAAATAATGCCTGCATGACGCAAGTCGGGAAAACCAATTCGGCGCCTTCGCTCAGAAGGTTAGAGCAGACTTTGCCGAAGAGTTCACAGGCTTTCTTCTGATCGGGAATCACTGCACAGTGAGAGCCGCTTTCGAGTTCGTCGAACACTTCGAGCATAGCTTCGCTCGGATAAACCCATTCCACAGGGACTTCGCGGCTGACGGTTTCTGTAATGAGTTTGGCTTTATCTGTACCCGGACGGCCGAGATAACCGAGTTTCTTAACAGGATTCTTCTTGAGCTCTTCGATGCAGGCCTGAAGGATATCCGTCACAGGAGTTGTGATTTCTGTTTGAACTTCATTTAAGAAACTGATGTTTCTGAAGTTGCACAGTGCGATGACTTGAGCGCCTTTTTCAATGAGCTGATACGACTCTTCCAAAACGCGAATCTTAACGTCGCCTTCTTGGACTAACTTCGGAGCGTCTGCATCCGGAGAAGACCAGTCGAGATCTACAAGTTCAATGCGGGGACGTGAACCGTCAGGAAGGAAAGTGGATTGGAGTCTTTCCTTCAAGGCTCTGACGAAGGGGGCGGGACTAAAACTTTGGCTGATGCCGATGACTTTATGGTTCATAGTTACTCACCGTTGTTAGATTCGGATAAGTATAGAGCCGCTGTAACGTTTTGACACCTCTAATTTTCCTTAATAGCTTCGGCGTCAGGCATTCATCGGAGAAACAAAAGAATTGAGCCCGCATATTACGGGCTCAAAAGCAAGAATCATCGAAAAAACCGAAGTCTTCGGTCATGAAAAACATCGTTCTCTATTTTTGTCCGTCATTCTTAGGCTGGCTGTAATGATGGTGGTTAGAGCTTCTCTGTTCTCCGGTGACGTCCGAAACGATGTCGGATTCGATCGAATTTTTAGACAGCTTCTTAAGAACGGTCTCGGTTTTGGCGGTCGGCTGGTCTTTATCGTTGACCGTGGCAGAAACGGACAACCAAGTCTTGCTCATCGCAATACCAACGGCAATAACAACCGGTCCCAGAATAATGCCCATGAATCCGAACGCCAGCACGCCGCCGAATACGCCTAAATAGATGAGCGACAAGGGCAGGGAAGCGCCCTTGGAAATCAGGATCGGCTTTAAGAAGTTATCCACACTGGAGACTGCAAGCGAACCCCAAAGCACGAGGAAGATCGCCATGCCGACTTCGCCTTTGTAATAGAGCCAGAAAGCAGCAGGACCCCAAACTAAGGGAGGCCCGATAGGAACGGCAGATAAGACGAACACTGCGACACCCAATGTGATGGCGCCGGGAACACCTGCGATCCAGAAGCCGATTAAGGCAACGACGCCTTGGCCGGCAGCACTTCCGACAATGCCGAAGACGACGCTGCGGGTTGTGTTGACGATAATGTCGCGAACTTCGGCACCGATGCTGCCGCTCATGCGCGTTAAGAGTGCCAAAGATTTTTGAGAAAGGACTTCGCCGTCGCGATAGAAGAAGAAAATCACGAACAGCATGAGGAATAACTGGAGAAGTCCGTCGCCTAACATCACGGCACCTGCAAGAGCCGCGCGGCTCACAGGATCAAAGAGCTTTTGTGCAATGGCGGCGAGCTCCTCTTTATTGCCCAGCAGATGCGCAGCTTGTGTGTAGGCCCATTCACCAACAAAGGGAATTTCCTTGAGTTCTTCTGGAACAGTAAAGCCAGAGGCAATCCATTCACGCACATAACGAATTAAGGTCGGGATTTCCTGGGCCGATACTAAAGATAATCCGGCAATCGGAAGCACAATAAGGATGGCCAGCAGGGACACCATGATCAGTGTCGCAACAAGATTCCTGCCTCCGACTTCCTTTCGGACTCGTTTAAAGAGAGGCCAAGAGACGATCGCGATCACAGCCGCAACCGACATCGCTGTTGCAAAGGGCCAAACGACTAAAAAACAGCCGATGGCGATGAATGAACCGAAGAGAAACCGCACCACATAATCGGCACGGTCCCTGAGGGAAGGCAATAGCATGGCTCTCAATAAAAAATGATTTAGGGAAATTTTAGTTGAAATGTGCTTTGCAACACGGAGTTGTTCTGATTTTAGGCACTAGGGAGCTTCTTCATCGAACAGCAAGGTTTCGTCCCTTGATTGAGCAGGTACTGACTGCCCCATTCGTACATCGACTCTAGAATCGGCCGAAGAGAGGTTCCCAGCGGCGTTAGGGAGTATTCAACTTTCGGAGGAACGACGGCATAAACCTTTCTGATGAGCAGTCTGGCATCTTCCAGCTCTCGAAGCTGCTGAGTCAGCATTTTTGGCGTTGCCGACGGAATCAGCCGACGCAGTTCGGAAAAGCGCAGTGTCTTGCCGATGAGGTTCCAAAGAATAAGTGTTTTGTATTTGCCGCCGATCAAAGAGAGTGTGGCTTCAACGGGACAATGGAACTCTTCAGACTGAAAAGCTTCAGAGGGTTCGGATTTAACTTTATCCATAGTATCTAAAAAGTAACTATCTATCAAAAACGGAAGTTCTTGCGTAAAAGATAATAATACTTAGAATGATTTCGTTCGACAACGGAATTAAATATGAAGAAGAATTTTGATGTCACCGGAATGACGTGTTCAGCCTGCTCTAATCGAGTAGAGAAGGCTGTGTCGCACGTACCCGGCGTTGAAGACGTGAACGTCAATCTGCTGAAAAACAGTATGACCGTCGATTACGACGAAACTAAAACCGGACTGGAGCAGATCATTCAGGCGGTGACGGACGCAGGCTACGGTGCGAGCGAAAAGCAGGCTGCAGGTTCTCCTGCTGCTAAATCCGTCGATCCCACGCTGGCGGCCAAAAAGGAAGCCGCACAGATGAAGACTCGTCTGTACGTTTCGCTCTTTTTTGCGGCCATCCTCATGATGCTGGCAATGGGTCCGATGGTAGGGATGCCGCTTCCGGAAGTCATGTCCGGAACAAAGGGTGCACCGATCAATGCTCTGACACAGTTCCTTTTAGCTCTGCCGGTTGTCTTCGTGAATTTCAAGTATTTCACGGTCGGATTTAAGACGCTCTGGCAAAGATCTCCGAACATGGATTCTCTTGTGGCGATCGGATCTTCGGCCTCCATGTTGTTCGGACTCTTTGCGCTTTACATGATGCTCTATGCATTAGGACAAGGCGACGAGGCAACACTTCATCATTACGCGCACAACTTGTACTTCGATTCTGCCGCGATGATCCTTGCCCTGATCACATTGGGCAAGTACTTCGAATCCAGAGCTAAACATAAGACGACGGACGCCATTTCTCAGCTGATGTCCTTGGTTCCGGATAAAGCTGTCGTTTTAAAGGACGGCAAAGAGACGGAAGTTCCGGTCAGTTCCGTTCAAGTCGGGGACATCGTTGTCTTAAAGACTGGCAGCCGAGTGCCAGTCGATGGAATTGTCGTTAAAGGCTCGGGCGCCTTGGATGAATCTTCTCTTACCGGAGAAAGCATTCCTGTAGATAAAAAGGAAGGAGAAGAACTGTCCGCTTCGACGCTTCTGACGCAAGGCTATATCGAAATGCGGGCCACGAAGGTCGGCGGTGACACAGCCTTAGCCCAGATTATTAAATTGGTGGACGAGGCGACTTCCACTAAGGCGCCGGTCGCCCGCTTAGCAGATAAAGTCAGCGGAATCTTTGTTCCGACAGTCATCAGCATCGCAATCATTGCTGCCATCGTTTGGATGCTGTGCGGATATTCCTGGGAGTTTGCGCTCGAGATTGCCGTATCGGTTCTAGTGATTTCGTGCCCGTGCGCGCTTGGTCTTGCAACGCCGACCGCGATTATGGTCGGGACCGGTCGTGGGGCAAGAAACGGTATTCTTTTTAGAAGCGCAGAAGCGATCGAATCTTTAGAAAAAGTCGACGCTGTTGTTTTGGATAAGACCGGAACGATCACTTCAGGCAAACCTTCTCTGACGGATGTGATTGTTTTCGGGAAGGTCAGACCTGAAGAGCTTCTCACGCTCGCAGCTTCCGTTGAGCAAAAGTCGGAACATCCTTTGGCGACGGCCATTGTGGAAGGAGCAAAAGCGCTGAATCTTTCTTTGAAAGACGCTTTCGACTTTGTCCAGCAGCTCGGTAATGTCTCCGGTACCTGCGAAGGGAAATCAATCCGTATCGGCAATAAATCTGTGATTACTTCGGAAGATGCCAAGACGAAAGAACTTGCAGACGGGCTTGCCAACGAAGGGAAAACTCCTCTTTACGTCGTTGCTGACGGCAAACTAGTAGGAATGTTGGCCATCGCGGATCCGATTCGTCCTGACAGCAAGCAGGCGATTGAAGCCATGCAGGCTAAAGGCAAAGAAGTTTGGATGCTGACCGGCGACAACGAAAAAACAGCTCGTGCTGTGGCTTCGCGCGTCGGCATCAAGAACGTTCGAGCTGAAGTTAAGCCGGCAGATAAAGAAGCGGTCGTGCGCGAGCTACAGGCACAAGGTAAGAAAGTTCTTATGGTTGGCGACGGCATCAACGACGCTCCATCGCTGGTCAGAGCCGATGTAGGTGCAGCTATCGGCGCCGGAACTGATGTGGCGATTGAAGCAGCAGACGTTGTGCTGATGAAGAGCCGGTTGTCTGATGTGGTCAACGCGTCGGCCTTGTCTCATTCGACGATGCTCAATATTCGTGAGAACTTGTTCTGGGCGTTCATCTACAACATTATCGGCATTCCTGTTGCCGCAGGTGTTTTCTATACGGCTTTCGGCTGGATTCTCAACCCGATGATTGCTGCCGCGGCGATGAGTATGAGCTCGGTGAGCGTAGTGACGAACGCTTTGCGCTTAAGAGGCTGGAAGCCTGTGCTGAAGGATTCGGGGAAGGGAGACAAAACTCCGGAACAAACTTTACAACCGAAACTTCAGCAATTGGCGGATGTGTCTGCTGAGGCTGAACAAAAGAATCCCTCAGACTTCGTCTACAAAGTCGGTATCGAAGGAATGATGTGCGAACATTGTGTCAAAGCTGTTAAGGGGGCTTTAGAAAAGATTCCGGGTGTGGTTTCTGCCGACGTGTCTTTAGAGCATAAGAACGCTGTCGTTAGCGCTGACCGTGCATTGTCTGAAAAAGAGGTTGCGGACGCGATTAAGGCAGAGGATTATGAAGTGACGTCTTTTGAGGTGGTTTCCACTCCGAAAGATACAGTTTCTATCAAGATTGACGGCATGATGTGTGAGCACTGCGTGAAGGCTGTTACCAAGGCACTTTCCGGCATTGAGGGCGTCACGGTGCAGTCGGTTTCGCTTGAAGACGGAGTCGCAGAAGTCGGCGTACCGAAGGGTTTTGACACCGAAAAATTGAAGGTTCCGATTGAAGACGAAGGTTATCAAGTTATAAGTATTCAATAGTTAATTTAATTCAAAAGGCCGAGGCAGATTCAATTCTCCTCGGCTCTTTGTTCTACAGGATTAGCTAAGATTGTTTCAAGGCACACCTGACGAAAGCTAGAAGTTCTCTATGAAGATCGGCCTGTGCGTAAAAGAAGCATAGACCGGTCAAGGACCAATGAAAATGTTTCGTTATGAGGTACCAAGATGGGATTCAGGGATTAGTAGGTAGTTGACACCTGGTTCGAAAAAAGAGCCACAACAGATTGACGTGGATTCTTGAAAGTTGTAAAAAAAATAAGGAACAAAGTTAATTGTTTTGACTTTGAGTACTGATGGTGTTCTATAGTTTTAACTTAGAAAATGTTTAATCAAGAAGAAGCACCGATTCTTCAAATGCCCCAGATGAGCTTAAAAATTAGCACTACAAAATTCCTTCTTTCCACTCTTTGCATCATCTTGGTCGCTTACAGTTCGAGTGTTGCGCTGTTTGGAAGCGGCGTCTTAACAGAGTATTTATCTTATTTCAGTTCTGCATTCGGGGGGGGTATAAGAATTGTATCGTTCCTCTTTTAATTTTCTTTTTGTTCTCAGTCTGCTGTTTTTTCAGTAAGTATTCCTTTTGGTTCTTGCTTTTCCCGATAACTTTCCTCATGGATGTCTATTTCCCAATAGGTATCGTGTTTGGGATCCCGAACGACGGTCAGGTGGCATCTGCATTTAATACAGATCCAGCTGAGGCAATAGAATTTTTTAAAACAGTTTTTGGTTGGACCATTGTTTTCCCAATCTCAGCGATGGCCGCCCTTCTAGGTTCTTATTTTCTTTCCTGTAAATTTAAACTTGAATGGAGTTCTAATAAATTTTTAATTTTCGTGCTTGTTGCATCTATAGCAATATCTTCAGGAACCTTTAAAGCGATTCATGAAGGGTACAAACATACAATCACTGCCTGGAAGGGAATATCGGAATTAAAGAAGGCAGAAGCTATTCAGTCGAAATGGAATATAAAAACAGTTCATCCCCGTAAGCAGATTTTTGTATTGGTTATAGGAGAAAGTGCAAGAAGAGATTACATGCATGCCTACGGGTATCCCATTGCCAACACTCCGTTTATGGAAAGCAAAGGCACCCTGATAGACGGAGCAGTCTCAGCGGATGATTACACAATACCATCCATTCAAAAGATGCTGACTTTCTCGAAAGTATCGAATCACTCGAAGGACTACGCTAACCTTGAATACAATATCCTCGACGCTGCAAATTTGGCAGGATTCGAAACTTATTGGTTTTCCAATCAGGGTAAGATCAATAAAAAAGATACACCGATCACAGTGTTTGCAAATCGCGCACTTCATGCAAAGTGGCTCAAAGAATCTCTGGATAGATCGGAGCGCGTTTCGGATTCAGAATTAATTCCTCTTCTTAAAAAAGCAGTCTTAGAAAATGTCCCGGACAACCGATCCAAATTTATAGTCCTTCACCTGATGGGATCACACTCGGCTGTTTGTGAACGTCTCATTGAGCAGCCACTACTGGGCGCTGTCAAGAACCAATATTTCCAAGATCCGCTTTGTTACGTTTCCTCTATCAAGCAAACCGACAGTCTTTTGGAAAAGATTGACCAAACCCTTAGAAGTAGTGGAAAAACTTATTCTGTCGTTTATTTGTCAGACCATGGCGTTTCACACAACGAGATCCAGGGAAAAATCGTAATGAACCACGCCTCACCTGCTTCGGAGCACAGGTCAATCCCCTTATATAAATTCGAAGATGGTGAGACCAAGCTTCAAAAAATAAAAGCGCGAAAGTTTATGTCTAATCTGACGGAGGGGATCTTATACTGGTTAGGTATTAGCACGAAAGAAGTCAGCCACCCAAGAGATCTGTTTTCTGAGGAAGATCAAAAAGATGAAAGAAATGAGCTAGAGAAGCTTTCCGGCAGAAGATTGGATCCTTCTATAGACATTAGAGGAAAATAAAAAATACTCCCTCCGGAAGTCCTAGAGAGAAGTGGGCTCGGCTAGGATTCCCGGACGGCTTAAGGTACGAGGGCAAAGTAGGGGTCTATTCGTTCAAACCTTTTCTAACGATAAATTCGCTGATCGCTCTTTGGGCTCTTGCCTCTTTGCCCATTGTTTCCTGTTCCTTGGAACACCGCTCAGCTTTAATGAGTTTGTCATCCTGCCAGTTGTAACACTCTAAATTTTTTCCGTTGAGCGTTACCATGCCTGGTTTTCCAATAACAAAGCCTGCGCCTGACCAACCAATAAAAGAAACCGCTCCTTCTTCAATGTCTTTTGCAAAAAGGTTTCTGCCTTTTTCATTCCCGAGAACTTTGCCTGTAGACATAGCTAACAATGTCGGAATGATGTCACGGTGCGATACCCATTTATCCGTATCCGCGGAAGATTTTAATTGTTGATCTGGGATCCAGAAGAGGACAGGAACTCCGAAAACATGGTGCCAATTGCCCTCTGACTGATACCGCATTCTTGCATTGTGGTCTCCTGTTGCTGCAACTATTGTGTTTTTCAACCAGCCATTGTTTTTAAGGTCAAGAATGAAATTACCCAAGGAGTTTGCAGCATACTGATAAGTCTTTAGAAGCATTTCCATGTTGCCGTCATAAGAACCTTCGATATTGATGTTCTTGGGCAGCTTGTTAAGATCGACTTTTGAGACTTGTTCTCCATCCGGGACTTTAAAGGGCGGATGGTTCGTGGTTGAAAGCATCATAATGAACACTGGTCTTCCGGTGCCTTCGGCTTCTTTCAATAAATCTTCAGCGAACTTAAACATCCACTTATCACCGATTCCCCATGGACTCTTTTCAGCATTGGGGAATTTTTCTCCGATAGCGGCTTGGCCGTAGATCTCTTCAAATCCGTAAAACTTGAAGGTGTCATTGATCTGGCGCCATGGTTCGGGACAACCCGTAAGAAAGATTGTTCTATAGCCAGCGTCTTTAAAGGCTCTTACTTGAGAGAAGGAGAGCTCTTTTCGTCCGTAAATGCTTTGAGAAATCGGGCTTATCGGAGTATCAAAAAGCAATCCTTCAAGGGATGGGAATGTTCCGTTTTCAATACTCACGGCCTTTCTGAACACTACTGCATCCTCTAAGGCCTTGTCTAAAGCTCCCAAAGTATTGTTAACCAAGGAATCATGAGAGTTAAAAATATCCCCGCTCATTGATTCCATCACAGCAAAGACTACATTAGGTCTGAAATTTAACTGAGTCAATGTGTTACTTCTGACTGCTAAATCTTTTTTAGCTTCTTCTATATTGGCATAGCCGAATTTTGTGAGCGCCTGAGACGGTTCTCCCTTAATCTGAAAGTTTCTCCAGGCTTTTGTTGCTTCATATAAAGCAGCGGCTCCGTTAGGTACGGAAGCGTTTACTAATTGGATCTTGCTGACAGCGAAGTCTTCTTGTCGAAGTGGAAACTTTCCCATCGAACCGCGAATAAAAAAGGCAAATAGAAGAATGCTGACGAAACCTAATAAAAAGAGTATGAATCCTCTAGGGTTAGTCTTAAGTCGGTTGAAGCAAACAGCGGCGGTGATAAAAGGAAGTGCGAGCCCGGCGCACAGAACCAAAAGATAACTTACGACTGGCCAATCTTGCCAGAGTGTTTGGAGAATTGCCTTCGTGTCATCCTGGAAAAAGCCGAATACCAATGGGCTGATAGGGGTTTTATAAAAACTAAAAAATCCAAAGTTAACCGCATCCAGTAAGACCATGCTGAAAAGCCCTATACCGGCAAGAACGACAGAATATTTAAACAGGAAGGACTTCCAGTAGGAGAAAATAAACACTAAAAAAGCAGGAAGAAGCGCTAAAGATAACCATTTAGCATCTACACGAACTCCGACTCCGAGAGCTGGGAGAAAGTCTCTAGAGGTTATGTCAAGACCGGCGGAAAAATAATAAAGGAAGAAAACGCGGAAAAGGCTGAGTACAACTAATGAAGTAATGAAGAAAATTATGGCCTTAAGGAAATGTTTGTACCAGTAATTTTCTTGGTCAATAGAGAGTTGATGCGTCATAACAACGTTGGGTAATTCGTGCTGTTTAGATTTAAATGTTTAGAATTCGGCTTCCGACTTATAAGAAGGCAGATTAGGTTAAAAATGAATGGCTGGTTTACCGCCCCGCCTTCTTTCCCAGGTAGCTTCGAAAGTTCTTCTGAACTTCGCCCACTGCCGGTCAATTTTTTTTCTTCCGAAATATCCAAAGTACTTGGCTAACGGAATAGCTTCGGGACTCCCAAAGCCGTCTACTACAATGAGCCTCTTAATATGTCCTGCTTTATCGCAGTAAATCATCATGTTGCCGGCGTGCAGATCGCTGATAATGACATTTTTATCTTTTAATTCTTTATAGAGTTCTTGGAATAATTTTTCCAGCTCCATGAGTTGCATGTCAGAAGCATCTGCAACAAATTCTTCAACGCGAAAGGCAAAAAGATCTTGCTCAGGGTGGTCTGCGATCAACTCCTGTTCAATGATGATTTCTTCCTCCGTTTCAAAGTCACTGATGAAAGCGGGAATAAAAGAAGAGATAACACCTTTTCGCTTAAGAAATTTAAAGTACTTAATTTCTCTGCGCGTCTCTTTAGAGTGGATCTTTTTGCTGATTTTGAAACAAGAAAATTGGTTATTTAAATTTCTTACGCATATTCTTTCAGCTCCGGTAGCAACCACCGGCCCGAAATATTTGGATAATTCACTTTGCGTCTTCGTAGTCATGCCAACACACTTTCGTCAGTACCAGGAGAATCCTGACCCAATGAAAAAATTATAAAGTAAACGTGAAATAGTCGTTAAAGGCACAACGGACAGGACGTTACTTTCACCGGCACTTGCTCCGTGAATTTCGTGTTAGAGGTGAATTATGGAAAACCGCAAGAAAACAGAAGTAGAACCGTTCGAAGAAAGGAGGCGACTCGGCCCCCGTATCGATACCGCTTCTTTGGTGTTCAGCGTGAAAATTGCTTAGAAAATTTGCGCCTCTTTCTTTCAAGAAGTACAGATAAATAGATCAACAAAAGTTTGTTGAACTTGCCGAATTCTTTATTCTTAAACTGCCATAAGGCATATTTTTTGATGCTGTTTGGATCTTTTTTATACACTAAATCCTTAGGAAAGTTTCTCCAAGGGCTTGCACTGTAATACTTTTGATAAAGGTTTGTTGAGAAAGCTTCAGTCCATGGTTTGGACCGGTTTGCGTAATGCACGATGACGGAATCGGTTGGCCGACTTTCATCTTGCTCCCCGTGTACGGTCAGTTCTTGAATGAAATTAAATTTTTTGGGAAGAATGATCCTTCGTTCTTCCAACGCATCATTCAGAGCCATTTGATCAGGAGACTTATATTGACGGTTGTTCTCCAAAACCGTCAACGTTTTCTGTGCAATATCTGATTCTAGGTAAGGCATTACATTAATCAGCATCATTCCGGAATTGAAGTCTCTTCTGCCATGTCTGATGGATGAGCCGTCTTTAGCCTTAATGTCAAGAACAACCGCTGCTAATCGGTCTTGAAGATCGAGATCCGCAAGTTCCTGAAGGCTTCCGACACAAAGTGTGTCCCCGTCAAGGTACAGCATTTTCTTTATTTCCGGAAATAATTCAGGAAGGAAAATTCTTATGAAACTTGAGGGAGGGAAGTGGAGCGTAGAACGGTTTGCGGTAAGTTTTTGACACTCCTGTGCAGTCAGTGAATGAAAGAGCACCTCCGAGTTGGGAGCACAATCTAATCTTCTGAAGTAGTCCAAATTTTGCTCAGATATGTCTACACCCACGAGATGAATATTCAGGGGCAGCTCCTTGTTGTTTTTTAAGACAGAGAGCGCGCTGATTCCTGTGGGAAGACAGAAGGCATCGTCGAAGCAGAAAAAAACATCTAATGCCGGAATTGCACTCTTTTCCTTCCTTGGAATTAAGACGGAGGAATCAATAATCGGGAGTTTTTTCGTCTCAGTGGTCATTGTCGATCGTTTTCTGGACTTAATAGTTCACAAAATATGCTTATCGGGCTATAGCGAAAACAATTCTAGTCCCTCTTCATGAAACGGGAGCTTTCTTCCAATACCTGCTTAAGGTAAGGAGGAACCGATCTGTCTTTTGAAGGATTATAAGCAGGGTCAAGGAAGGAAAGGACACCTAGCTCGTTAATCAAAACGACCCTGTCTTTCTCTACAAAAGCATCTTTTGAGTAATTACTCACGTAAACAAAAGGGTTCCTTCCGTTAGGTTCAAAAAGATCGTTGCCCACACTGTAATCGGACACAGGATTCTTGCAGCCGAGTACGCGTGGAAGCAGTGTCGGGACTACGTCTAACGCTGAAGTTCGATAGTCGATCTCAACGGATGGTTTGCCCGGCCACTTAACAATAAAGGGGATTTGAGCCTGATATTTTGTAAAGTTGCCGTTGTGGCCCCAATAGTTTTTCCCCGTATCGTTAAATTCCTCCCCATGGTCGGCGGTGATAACGATGATGGTTTTATCTATATCGATATGTTGGCCTAAGAAATTAAGGGCACGACCAAGATTTTTATCCGTGTAATACACGGAGTTCTTGTATCGGTTGAAATAGGGGGTTCTATCAAAATCATTTGAAAGTTTAATTTGGTTGACTTCCTTCCAGTAAGGCTTAAACACTGTGAATTCTTCTGTTTCAGGGAAGATCGCCGAATGGACAGAGTCTAAAAATAGAAAAGCGAAGAAGGGCTTATTTTTGGGTAAAGAGGTGAGCCACTTTTCCATGTCCTCGATTGCAGATACGTCTTTCTCCATAGGATTATTTCCTTTGGAATTTAATCTGATATTTGGCAGGGTGGCAAAGATAGTTTGGTTGAATTCCGGCATTGTAAGGGGCGCGGAAGCGAAAAGGCCGATCTCGTAACCTCTGGTTTGGAGTGCTTCAATCAAAGAGGAGCCGGATTTTGAAGCCTTGGAGCTGTCCCAGTATGAACCGGGAATACCAGAAAAGAGGGTGAAAATCCCATGACGAGTATTGATGCCACCCGAATAATGCTCCTTAAAATTGATTGCATTCTTGGAGAAAGCAGTGACGTTCGGCATTGTTCGTTCGGTGATCATATCGAAACGAAGTGCATCAACAACCAAAAATACAATGTTGTAGCCCTCTCCTCCGGAACAGTCGAGCTTACTTAAAGGATAGTTCATGGCGCCTTTGACGTCTGTTTTTTTGAACGTATAAACGTCTTCTCGAGAGACGAGCCCTGTCTTTATCAAGAGCTTATTGAAATGTAAAGGGCGGCTTAAAGGCAGGTTCTCTTCGACTTTGGCCGTATACGGGTTGTGGTAAGCGAAGCCGAATCCGTAAACACCCTGGCATACGGCTAAGCCCAAAGCAATGAAAATAAGAAGATACGACGGTTTGAGGCGGCTTTGTTCTCCGGAAAGTAAATTGGCCAGCCAAAGGCAGAACAAGCTTGCAAGGAAGCAAGCGCCCATTAACAGGACGATTTGAAAAATCATGGAGGCCGAAAAACTCACCACCTGCCCGCCTCCCAGCAGAGTCATTTGAAGCATAGCAATGTTCAGATGAAGTCTAAACTGCTGATAGGCAAAGCTGTCGGCCACAAAGAAAATTAAGAATACCGACAAAACAATGTAAGCAAAGACCTTACCCACTCTTCTGTAGCGGAGAAAAATTAAAGCAAAAGGAGAGGCTAGAAGAAGATTTAAAAAGGAGTAATAGAAAAACGAGTATGCGAAAAAGTAGATCGAACTCCAAATTTGGGTATCAGTAAACTCGTTCGGAGAAGTAAACCTGTAACTTAAAAGAGAAAAAACCAGTCCTAGAAGGAGGGGAAAGTAGATAAAAAACTTTATGTTTTTAGTATTCATTTAAAACCCTTTGTTACTTCTCAGTCTTTTCGGACAGTTTTTCCATGGCGATAACATAACGGTAAAAAGTCGTATGGAACGCCGAAATGCCGATAAGAAAGCCTCTCCAGCCGTCTAAAAAACCTCTTCTTAAGAAAAAATGCCTACAAAAGGCCCATGCTGCGTGTCCTAACCCTCTATACATTCCGATTTTTTTATTTTTCATCAACATGGCATCCGCGCCGAGATCCGCATATTGCATTTCTTTGCTCATGAGGGTTTTAACGTTTGGAAAGGAGTAATGAAGGAAAGGAGATTTCAACTTCTCTACTTTTCCTTGTGTAGTAAAGCCTTCATGGACTCTTCTGTCTGTATAACGATAATCGCTCTTCTTAAATAGCACAGCATGTCTAAAGTCAGGATTCCAGCCGGAGTGCAAAACAGGCTTACCAAGAAGGTAGGTCAATCTGTTGGCGAGATAGGCTGAAGCTGAAGGATTTTTTAATTTTTCTTGGACCTCTTTTGCTAACTCCGGGGTGCAAACTTCATCAGCGTCAAAGCAAACAATCCAATCCGAAGTTATTCGCTCAAGGATTCGATTACGGGTGGTACCAAAGCCATCAAAGGGAACATCAATAACTTCGCAGCCTAATGACTTGGCAATTTCCTTTGTTCCATCAGAAGATCCTGTATCAGCAACTACGATTTTTGGGCACCAAGAGAGCGCCCGAACACAGCGAGCAATGCAATGTTCTTCATTTTTAGTCATTATGTAGGCTGTTAAGTCGGCTCCGCCTTTACTAAATTCTGTTTGCATTTTCTCTTCTTGCTAATTCACAAACTTCTAGAAGTTTTGCGATATGTTTGTCCAACGAAAAATCGACTAAGAATTTCTCGGAAGTTTTTTCTTTTGCGGCTTTTGTCATGGAATCTTTTCGAAAAAGGCTATTTCTAATCGCCTTGTCAAGAGAATCAATTGAAAAAGGATTGAACTCTTCCTTTACGGCGTTTGAGATATAACCTTTGCAGCCGAGATTTTCAGAAATCACCACAGGAACACCCATGCACAGCGACTCTACGGGGACCAGGCCAAAAGGTTCGTAGGTCGAAGCCAAAATAGAGAAATCAGCCTGGGAATATAAAGCAGCCATGTTCTTCTCGTAACCAACATAACAAATATTTTTGTAGTCGTTTCTTTTGAGTGGGCGGCCGGCAACGGCCAGTGCAATCGGTAAGTCGGTATTTTCAAAATATTTTTCCAGAAGCTTGAATCCTTTCCGGACATGGCTGGAAGAAACGAAGAGAAAAACCGTTTTGTTCTTCAGCTGTGAGAAAGAAGATAGTCGTTGGGAGGAACTTGATTGTTGATTTCCTTCTGATGCCGGTTTAAAAATACTTAAATCCACAGGCGGCGGGATTAAAAACAAGCGTGATTCCGGAACGTGGTAGTAAGTCTTGATTTCATTCTCAACCAACTGGGAGTGAGCAACTACGTAGCTTGCCTCTTGATAGGATGCTTTTTCGAAGGGAAGAACAAATCTGTCGAAAATGCTTTTCCTCTTTCTCGTTGCCTTGAGAAAACCAGGATGAGTGCCTCCGCAAATAACAATATCCACATGCCTAGAACGGCAGCAACCCAACATGACATCCACGGGATGTTTTTTTCTCAAAGAGGGCAGAAGATTGGAAACATAAAAGTCTCGGAACCTCTTTGGTAAGAATGAAGTATTGATCTTTACGGTTTTCACGAGAGTTGCTTCATAAAGGCTGACATCCACCTTTCTCGTAAAGACGGTAACTTCATGTCCGGAAGCTACGAATCCTCTGATTATGTCTAATGTGTAACGCTCCATGCCGCCACTGTTAGCAAGGGCATTACAAACAATCCCTATTTTCATATTTCAGTTTTATTGCATTGAAAGGGTGGAAACGAACTACCGGAAGTTTTATTTTCACTCTGGTGCGCCAACACGAGCAGACAACCTAAGATCGCCCAATAATATTTAATAACGGCGGAGTTTCCGAAGTTGTATTCGGTGAATCCTTGCAGAAGCAAGGCTAAAGTGCTGCCGAATATTAATACGTGATAGGGCGAACTATTAAATAGGGCTTTCTTAAGGGATGACAAAAGAATATAGCCAAACAATAAACAGAAACCGATAAATCCGACTACGCCATTTTCAGCAAGCATTTGCAAGAAGTTGTTGTGACAGTGATTCTGCTTCTCTCTAGCTTCGGGTGACTTGTACTCAGTTAAGTATTTCGATGAGTATTGACCAATGCCGACACCAAATACAGGGTGATCTTTAAACATTTCACAGGCGGACTCCCACATGAGGAGTCTTTCGGTGTTGGATTGCAGTGTCGTACTTGTGATGCTTTCCGCTCTATTTTGAAGTTGGGGAGAGTTGAAAAATACTAAAGAGGTTCCAATAGCAAAGACAACAAGAAAAAGGATCTTTTTAATGGAGCGATCATAAAGAATCGTAACCAATGGAAGAGTGACTGCCAGAGCCAGCCATGCTCCTCGAGTTCCATTTAGAAGAAGTCCGGTAAAGCCAATTAGAAAGGACGCAATGGTTAAGAATAATGCCTTTCTGTTTTGTTTCCAATCTAAAAGGAAACAAAACAAGATGGGCAAAGAGGTTATGAGAAACCCAGCCAAAGTCATCGGATGGCCATAAAGACCTCTTAAACGGGGGCCATCTCCGTGAATAATTATCCCGCCGATGACATCGAGAATACAGGAAAGAAGCGACAGGAACAAAAAAAATGAGGCGAACCCTTTTTTAGGGAAAATGAACAAGATAATGAAAAGAGGAACAGCTCGGTATACAAACTGACCCATAAAAATCTTGCTCCCTTTAAGTAGGTCGCCACTAAATATGGCCGAGCAAAGAATTGTTCCCCAGAACAAAACGAACAAAAGGCAAAGAAATCTATTCTGTTGATAGATCTCAAGGAACCCCTTCTTTTTGGAGTTTTTAAACGCGCTGATTAAGAGGCAAAGAATAAAAAAAACGGAAAATCCTAGTGCTACGTTGGCAGCCGCAATAGAGAGGCATTGAAGCAAGAGAAAAAGGCTGAAAAAGACAAATGCAGCCAGTTCTAGCTTTCCTAGTCCAAACCAAGGTTTCATAATTGTTTGTTGAAGATATTTTTAAGCAGCTGCTCAAAATTTTAATGTCAATGACCGAAACATTCTAAAGCTAATTAGCGAATCCTTTAGGAGGAACGGCAGCATAAGAATCCAGTTAAACGAGGAAGGGCCTCAATAGGTAATACCTTTTATTTTTGTTCGCCTGTTACGGAACCTCTGCACAAAAGGTGGGTGATATGCTATAATTAGCACACTGCCGAAAAGTGTGACTATGAAGATTAAAGCCCCCACATTCGCTGATTTATTTGCAGAAACCTCACCGCAGCTGGGCGG